>Ga0265338_10001261_pt1 | contig 41728 bp, 46 predicted proteins | sample 42126metaG_FD_193579 | JGI IMG/M metagenome (GOLD analysis project Ga0265338, IMG submission 193579) | Rhizosphere microbial communities from Carex aquatilis grown in University of Washington, Seatle, WA, United States - 4-21-26 metaG | ecosystem: Host-associated > Plants > Roots > Rhizosphere... | reverse complement strand
CACATCGCCGCGATGCGGCGTGAGCAGACCGTTCATGCAGCGCAGGATAGTCGATTTTCCAGCGCCCGACGGGCCGATAATCGAAACGGCCTGCCCGCGCCTGACATCCAGATCGATGCCGTTGAGGATCGCATTGGCGCCAAAACTCAGATGCACATCGCGCAGCGATACCAGCGGCGCGGCGGCCGCCACAAGCGCAGCCCGCTCTACTGTTCCTACGCTAACCATGAGGACCTCTCATTGATTTAGTGACACGCAGGCGCGTGCGATCCGTTGCGCTGCTTGCGCTATTGCTTCCGTGCTGGCTGCAATCGATAACCTGAAGTGCCCTGGGCTGCCAAACGACGTACCGTCCACCGCCGCCACGCCGTATTCGGTCAGCAGGTAGTCGACAAATGCCAGATCCGTATCGACGACCTGGCCGCCCGGCGTGCGCCGGCCCAGCAACGCCGAGCAATCGGCGAATGCGAAAAACGCGCCTTGCGGCACGCTCAGCGCCAATCCGTCGATCGATGCAAACGCCTGAACCAGCAGATCGCGACGGCTGCGATAAGCCGCCACGGACCGATCGATAAAACTCTGATCGCCGACCAGCGCCGCTGCGAGCGCCGCCTGGCCTACCGCGGAGGGCCCCGAGCTGACCTGCGATTGCACCACGGTCATCGCGTCGATCAATTCCGCGGGGCCTGCGCCATAGCCGATTCGCCAGCCTGTCATTGCATAAGTCTTCGATGCGCCATTGACGATGAGCGTACGTGACCGCAAATCGGGCGCCAGATGCAGGAAGTGCGTTCTTGGCTCGTCGTCGAAGCGGATCCGCTCGTAGATTTCATCGAGCAATACCCACACGCGAGGGTAACGACTGAGTACCTCGGCCAGCGCGCCGAGTTCCGCCCGGGTATAGACCGCTCCGCTCGGGTTGCTCGGTGTATTGAGGATCAGCCAACGCGTACGCGGCGTAAGCACCGCTTCAAGTTGAGCCGCAGTGATTTTGTAGCCGCTCGAACGCTTGCACTGCACTACCACGGGACTGCCATCCGTGATCTTGACGATGGCGGGAAACGATTGCCAATAAGGCGCCGGGATAATCACCTGATCGCCGGCATCGAGTGTCGCCGCCAAGGCGTTGTAGATGATCTGCTTGCCACCATTGCTGACGATGATCCGCCCGGCCGGAAAATCGAGGTCGTTGTCGCGGGCGAACTTGTCGCTGATGGCCTGGCGCAACGCCGCGGTACCGTTAGTCGCCGTGTACTTCGTCGCGCCCTTCCACAGCGCGGCAATCGCCGCTTCCTTGATGAAATCGGGCGTATCGAAGTCGGGTTCTCCCGAGGTCAGCTCGATAATGTCGCGCCCCTGCGCGGCCAGAGACTGGGCACGCGCCTTGGCCGCCGCATTGGGCGAGAGCGCCACGCGCTGTACGCGTTGCGAAAGAGAAGAAAGGCTCACATCCATCCTTGCATCAGAGAGGTGGGCGCAAGCGCCGGATCGAGCGCCGGGCCGAGCACATCGGACACGGCAATGCGCGACTGAGATTGCAGATGTCGATTTACGAGTCTACGAAGCCAGCGTTCGGCGCACAACCAAGCATTGGGAAGATCGATATTCCCAAACTGGCGATGACTCGCCATATTTGCTTATGCGAATTGATTGGTTATGCGACGCACGTGGCCATGCTTAAGATGTAAAGCTCCGCTTACTATTCGTGAGACTCCATGCGCACTTCTGTACCTGTTTTCCCGGCCATCGATTTCACCCTCAACCTCATCGACCGCGGTCGCCGCCTCGCATCGCTGGGCGTCGCGGTCATGCTCGCTTGCACGGCTGCGATGCAAACCGCGCATGCCGACGCCACGCTCGATCACATCAAACAGAGCGGCGCGCTCAATGTCGGAATCATCGTCGATGGCGGTCATTTCGGCTCGCTGGATCCGGCCACGCAGCAACCGCTCGGCTTCAACGTCGACCTCGCGGCCGAACTGGCCAGGCGACTCGGGGTGAAGCTGAATGTGGTGTCGGTGCAGCCTTCGACACGCGTACAGTTCCTGCAGCAGGGCAAGGCCGACATCCTGATCGCCAACATGGAGTACACGGCGGAGCGCGGCGCAATTCTGGACTACGTGCCGACCCCCTACTACCGAGTCGGCGGCGTGGCCATCGTGCCGCGCGATAGTCCGATCCATACTTGGGAGGATCTGCGCGGCAAACCGGTTTGCCTCTCGCAGGGCAGCAGCTATACGCGGCCGCTGATCGAGCAATATGGCGCCGTACCCAAGGGGTTCCGCGGCGCGTCTGAATCGCTGCTGGCGCTGCGGGGTCACAATTGCGTAGCGGCAGTCCATGATGCGGCGCCGCTGTTGTATCCGTTGCTGCGCGAAAATGCCGAATGGCGCGACTATCGCGCGATCGGCCCCGAGCTGATCCCGGCACCCTCGGTCATCTGGACACGCAAGGGCGAGCACGATACGGTGGCCACGCTCGATCCTATCGTACGAGACTGGCATCGCACCGGCTGGTTGATCCAGGTGGAAGCGAAAAATGGCGTCGCGCCGCCCTCGCCGGCGTTGCTCGCGTTGCATCAACAGTTCGAAAAAGCGTCGCCATGAGCGTTCACCCGGTCGCGCTTTTATTGCACGGGTTCGTCGATGCCACGGCTCGGCTCGGGCTGGACTACCGTTTCGTATTGAGCGATTACGAGCTCGAGCCATTTCTGCAAGGCGCGCTGACCACGGTGGAAATCGCGTTCCTGACTATCGTGTGTAGCCTCGCGGCCGGATTAGTGCTGCTGTCCATGTGCCGTTCCCGCCATCGGCTGCTTGCACTGGTTGCGCGCGGATTTATCGAACTCACGCGCAACACGCCTACGTTGATCCAGTTGTATTGCGCATTCCTGGTGCTTAACATGTTGATCACCCAGGCGCTACAGGGCAGTGGCATTGAAAACCCCCTGAAGCCTTTCGTGTGGGTGGTGCTCGTGCTCTCGCTGCATAAAGGCGCATTCCATGCCGAAGCGTTACGTGCGGGTCTTGATGCGGTTCCCAAGCTCACCCTGGAAGGTGCGGCTTCGCTGGGTTTCGATCGGCGTACGCTGCTGTGGCGAATTCAATTGCCGCTGGCCTTGCGCTTCGCACTGCCCGCCCTGACCAACAATATGGTCGAGCTGGTCAAGGCTTCGGCGATCGCTTCGGCTATTGCAGTGGGCGACATCACCTACGCATCGATCATGATCTGGACGCAGCGCGACAACGTGCTGGAATTGATGATCCTGATCCTGCTGTTCTTCGGCGCGTTGACGCTATCGGTTCATATTGCAGGCCGCTGGATTGAACAGCGGCTAAGGATTCCCGGCTATGGACATCAGTAACCACGGCACAGTACTGGCCACGCGAAAACTATCGGTACCGCTGTGGCTGGCCGGGCTTGCCGTTGCGGCTCTCGCACTCCACTACGGTGCGACGCACGCGACACAAAATTCGCCGACGCTGGCCAGCTTTGTTCAGTGGACACCGGCCCTGCTGCACGGCTTTTCGCTTAACATTATGATCAGCGTGGCAGCCATCGTCGCGGGTTCGGGGCTCGGCCTGGCGGTGGGCGGACTCGCGCTGTCGAAGTCGTTGCTGGGCATGCTCGCACGCGCCTGGGTGCACTTCTTTCGCAATGCACCGTGGCTCGTGTTGATCTATTTCACCAGCTACGTGTTTCCGTTTGAGCTGCATCTGGGGCACACCACGTTGCCCTTTCCCGACTGGCTAAAGGTGACCGCCGGGCTGGCGTTGCCGGCCAGCGCCAATGTCGCGGAAATTTTTCGTGGCGCAGTCGCGTCTATCCCCGCGACGCAATGGGAGGCCGCCAGCTCGCTGGCGTTTTCACGGCGGCAAATCCTGTTCACCATTATCCTTCCACAATGCATACGGCGCATGTTGCCGCCCTGGATGAATCTGTACGCGATCGTAACGATGGGCACGGCGCTCTCGTCGCTAGTGGGCATTCACGATCTGCTCGACACCGCCCAGATCGCTGCCGGCACCGTCAACCGGTCGAGCTTTACGGTGCTGACTTACTTTGCGGCGTTGGGGATATTCTTCGCTTACTGCTATCCGATCAGCCGTATAACACGTCGGCTCGAGCGGCGCTATCAATTCGATTGACGCGTCCGCTTGGAATTTCGGCGCTTCATAGCGGGGTCCGGCGGGAGCGCGGCCGAAGCGCCGGTGGGCGGGGCTCCCAACCCCGCCTATCGCGGTACATCGAGACGCATAGGATGCGTTAGCGCTTATCGAGCGCGCGCGCGAAGCGGCTGCCCGAGAACTGGATCAGTTGCACCAGCATCACGATCACCGCAATGGTGAATACCATCGTGTCGGTTTCGAAGCGAAAGTAGCCGTACCGTATCGCGAAGTCGCCGATACCGCCGCCTCCGACCGCACCCGCCAACGTCGAGAAGGACAAGAAGCTGACCGTGGCGATCGTCAACCCGAACACGATCCCGGAACGCGCCTCGACCAGTAGCACCTTGAAAACAATCTCCAGTACGCTCGCCCCCATCGATACCGCCGCGGTAATGACACCGCGATCGACATCCAGCAACGATTGCTCGACCAGACGGCCGTAATAGACGATCGCGACGATCGATAAGGGCACGGATGCGGCCACCGTGCCCAGCGACGTCCCCAACAGAAAACGCGTGACCGGAATCAACGCCACGATCAATATCATGAACGGAAAAGAGCGTACTACGTTCACGAGAATGTCGAGTGCCGCGAATAAACGCGGGCGTTCCACCAAACCGCCTTTACGCGTGAGATACAAGGTCGTGCCCACCGGCACCCCAATCAGGACCGCAGCCGCGAGCGCAATACCGACCATCAGGAATGTCTCGCCCAACGACACTATCAGTTCCGGCAGGCGGTGTGCAATGTCCGCAATGATCGTTTCAAGCATATGCGCGCTCCCGCTGCGCGACCAGCTTGAACACGTTCGCGTGCCGCTGGGATAGCAGCTGGCCAATTTCGCTGGTTGGCTCGTAATCGGCATCGGCCAGCGAGTACGACTCCAGCACGCGACCCTGCTCCATCACCGCGACCTTATCGCAGATGTCGTTCACGATATTCATCTGGTGCGTCACGATCACCACGGTAACGCCCATTGTTCGGTTGACCTTCTGCAGAAAATTGAGTATCTCCTGTGCCGTGCGAGGGTCCAGCGCCGAGGTCGGCTCGTCGCATAGCAGCACCGACGGCCGATTGGCGATCGCCCGGGCAATCGCCACGCGCTGCCTCTGTCCGCCCGACAACGTGGCCGGATAGGCGTGCGCCTTCTCGCTCAGGCCGACGATGTCCAGGCATTCGCTCACGCGCGCGTCGCGTTCCGCGCGCGGCAAGCCAGCGATTTCGAGCGGAAAGGCGACGTTCGCTGCGACCGTCTTGTTGTTGATCAGGTTGAAGTGCTGAAAAATCATGGCAATCGATAGCCGGGCTTGCCGCAATTCGGCCGCCGACAGCGCGCCAAGATCACGCCCCTGCACGCGTACCGTGCCGCTATCCGGCCGCTCGAGCAGATTCATCATGCGCACCAGCGTGGATTTCCCTGCACCCGAAAATCCAACGATGCCAAAGATATCGCCTCGTTCAACGCGCAACGACACGCGTGACACCGCGTCGAGACGCCCTTCCCGACTCTCATATGTTTTGCTGACTTCGTCCAGCTCTATCATTTCAACCTCGCGCACTAAGATGCCGTTGGCAATACGTCCCGTTCAGAAAATCGGCTTTACCGAGTCGCCGAACTTGGTTTTGATAAAAGCCTTTACGTCCGGCGTGGTCAACGCCTTGGCGAGCTTCTGCACCGCGTCGCTGTCCTTGTTGTCGGGACGCGCGACCAGACCGCTGGGGAAACGGTCGACTTTCTCGGTAATCAGTGCGTCCTTCGCGGGACTAAGGCCGATCTGCAGCACGTAGGAAGCGTTGATCGCGACCAGATCGGCATCGTCAAGCGTGCGCGTCAACATCAGTTGCTCCACTTCGCGAAACTTGAAATGATGGGGATTGGTGGCAATATCGGCTTCCGTCGCCTTGATTCCCGAGTCGGGTCGCAGCGTGATCAGCCCGTAATCCGCGAACATCGCCAGCGAGCGGCCGCTGTTGGCCGGGTCGTTCGGAAACACGATCAGCGCACCGTCCGGCAAATCCTGGATGCGCTTGTAACGACGCGAATAGGCGCCGAACACGGAGGTGAATACAGGGACTACGGGAACCAGATGGGTATGGTTATCGTGGTTCGACTGCTCTAGATACGGCACATGCTGGAAAAAATTGGCGTCCAGCTGCTTCTGCTCGGTCAGTGGATTGAGTTGAACGAAATCGGTCACTTCGACCACTTGCACATTCACGCCCTGCTGCTTAAGGTTGGAATGATCGAGTGCAAACTTGAGAATATCGGAATATGGCGCGACACCACCGGTACCGACCTTTAGCACTTGGGGTTTGACCGCGCTCGCCGCGGTCTGTGCGTACGCGTCAGTCGACACCGCACCGTACACGCCTAATCCAATCAATATCGAATACACTAATTTGCAGTACATATTAATCCAATGATAGACGTAAATAATTTATGAAGCCGATCCCGTCACGCGACAGCGGCTGCCGTACTAAGCTGCAATTTGGCCTGGTCTCAACCCGTTCGCCGCGGCTTCGTCTTTGTCGTCCAAGCGCAGTCCGGCCTGTTTCAACAGCGGCAATACTTCGCTGCCGAAAAATTCCAGATCGTCCTTGAAATCGAAAAATGTCAGTTGTACGCCGTCGCAACCTGCCTGCTTCAAGCGCACCAGATCGTCGACGATTTTCTCAGGCGAGCCGATCAATTGAATATTGCCGCCGACTATGCGCTGCTCGCGCTGATGTCCGCGCCATGCCTGCGCATCGCTGCGTCTACCGGTAAAACCGTCGACCGCGCCATGATCGGCGTGCGCGACGATCGCGTCGTGATAGGCGCGGGCCTCCCGCTCGGTCGGCCGGCAGATGATCGTCGGGTTGATGATGGTACGGATCTCGCGGCCATGCAGTGCGGCCGACGCCCGGACCTGAGCCGTGTGCTGCGGTAAGACGCCTAGCGCCGCCTCGATCTCGGCACCCGCGGAGCTGGTAATGAAAACCAGATCCGAATGCCGTCCGGCGTAGGCCAGGCCCGCGGCGGAACTGGTTGCATTGACGAGGATAGGACGACCATAGCGAGGTTTAGGCGAAACGAACGCGTCTTTGAGTCGCCAAAAGCGGCCATCCGAGGTGAGATTCTCCGTTTCATTCCAGAGCCGTTTCATGATGGCCGTAAACTCGCTTGCCATCTCGTAGCGCGTGTCGTGCTCGATGTGATTCGAACCAAACATCTCGGCTTCGTCGACCGAGTGGCCCGTTACTACGTTGATCCCCCAACGGCCGCCAGAGATGTGGTCAAGCGTAGCGCCGAACTTGGCCAGGTGCAGCGGATGCCACGGCCCATACAGCACATGGACCGTAGAAATCAGAATAATGCGTCGGGTAACGGCCGCCAAGGCGCTGGTGGCGATGAACGAGTCGAGCGAGTTCTGGCGATACTTGCTGACGCCGCCATGACCGTCCTTGCCCAGCCATTGCGCAAGACCGAACACCAGATCGAATCCGAGCGCTTCGGCACGTTGCGTCAGCGCGAGATTGTAGTCGAAGGTCCAGTCGGTCGAGCGTGGCAGCGTCGACATCGACCACCCGCCATTTTGGATCGGCAGGAATAGCCCCAGCATCAGTGGCTGGCGCGCCGCCCGGGCGAGCGGGCTATCGGGGAACTCTGCTTGCGATGGCATCGGTGTTTCATTCTTCGGTGAGTATCACCCGATCTTAATGAACACGCTCCGCTGCCGGAAGCAATCATTTGTGAAATGCTTATATGCGATCGCGCGCGAGCGACCGCTCTTCCTCAGTGCTGCATACCCCAACGCCGCACGGTGTAGCGCTCCAGGATCGCAAAGCCAAGATTCTCGATCAGCAGTCCGATCAGTATCACCATGGCTAGCCCGGCAAATACGCGATCGGTCAGCAGTTCGTTGCGATTCTGGAAGATGTACCATCCCAGGCCGCCACTGCCGGAAGATGCGCCGAACACCAGCTCGGCCGCGATCAGCGTGCGCCATGCCGACGCCCAGCCTATGCGCAAGCCTGCCAGGATCGACGGCAACGCGGCCGGAACCAGAATGAACAAGGCGTAGCGCAAGCCGCGCAGTCCATAGTTGCGCCCGGTCATGCGCAGCGTTGCGGGCACTGCGCGAAACCCCGCGTAGGTATTCAGTGCGAGCGGCCACAGCACCGAATGAATCAATACGAAGATCATGCTGCCATTGCCCAGACCGAACCACAGCAGTGCCAGCGGTAACAGTGCGATTGCCGGCAAGGGATTGAACATCGCAGTTAGTGTGTCGAGCAAGTCCCTTCCGATTTGCGTCGAAATCGCAAGCAGGGTCAGTGCGAATGCGCCGACGATGCCGCACGCGTAGCCGCGCAGCAGCAACGAAAGCGATATGCCAGCCTTCGCGAGCAAAGAGCCATCGGCGATGCCTGCGGCAAACGCATGCGCGGTTTCCAAAAACGTGGGCAACAACAGATCGTTGTTCTCCAAGCGCGCGACAACCTCCCACATCACGGCGAGCAGAATCAGGATTAGCGCTTTGCGTAGCGCGCCTTGTTGCCAGAGCCGACGCTGCCACGGTAGCGCTGTTTCCACCGATACGTCGGACAATGGCTCAAGTACGTGCTCGTATTCGGCGCGCAACGGAGGATGAATAGACTGGTTCAGCATAGACGTCGATTAGGCGTGCGATTGGGCGTGCGATTGGGCTTGTTCAAACAGCAAATGGTGGATGCGCTGTGCTGTCGCCTGAAACTCGCGGCTGCCCTGGTCGTGGAGTCCGAACTGGTGGCTGTTGAGCTCGGCGCGCACACGACCCGGATGGGGCGAGAGCAACAAGATGCGGTTTCCGACGACCAGAGCCTCTTCGATCGAGTGGGTCACAAACAGCAGGGTGAAGCGTACGTCGTCCCACAGCGCCAGCAACTCTTCCTGCATGCGTTGCCGTGTCAGCGCGTCGAGCGCGGCAAACGGCTCGTCCATCAACAACACTTTCGGGCGCATCGCCAGCGCGCGAGCAATGGCCACGCGCTGCTTCATGCCGCCCGAGAGCGTGTGCGGATAAGCATCGGCAAACTTCGTGAGCCCCACTTTGGCGAGGACGTCGAGCGCTGCCGCGGCGGCCTCCTTGCGGCCCATGCGGCGCGATGCAACGAGCGAGAACATCACGTTCTGCTGCACCGTCTTCCAGGGTGCGAGCTGATCGAACTCCTGGAACACGACTACCCGATCCGGCCCCGGTCGATCGACACGTACGCCTTCGAGCCGGATCTCGCCGGCCGCCGGCGTAACGAATCCCGCGATTGCCTTGAGCAACGTCGACTTGCCGCAGCCAGATGGCCCCAGCAACACGAACCGGTCGGCGCCGTAAACGTCGAAACTGACTTGATGCGTCGCCCGGGTTACGCCGCGTTCGCTGCGATACTCGAGCGACACGCCATCGACCTCAAGCAGTCGCTGCGTAGCAGTCGTGTCCAGAGGAAGCGTGCCGCGCGCCTCGATCCGGTCGTCGCGGACCAGCTCCAGTGCGGTCTTGGTCATCAGCTGCCGTTTCCGATCGCTGGATCGGCGAAAAAATAATCCTGCCAAACACTCGGCCGATTCTGGATTGCGCCCACGCGAGCCATAAACTGAGCCAGCGCAAACGTTCTATGCGGAGCGACCTGGAAATGTACCTCGGGATTTTTCAATACCTTGAGGAGGATGGCGCGATCGATATTCGACTTGTTCACGCGGATGTAGATATCGGCCGCCGCTTCGGGCTTGGACGTCGCGAACTGTGCGGCATCGACCAACGCGTCGACGAAAGCCCGATAGGTCTTGGGGTTCTCGTCATGAAACTTCTGCGTTGTATAAAGCACGGTCGCGGAAGACGGCCCGCCAAACACGTCATAGGAATTCAACACGATATGGGCGTGCGGATTGCCCGCGAGTTCCTGCTCCTGAAACGGCGGATTGCCGAAATGGCTGTTGATTTCGGTCTTGCCGGCGATGATGGCGGCCGTCGCATCGGGATGTGCGAGCGTGACGGTGTATTTGTCGAACCGCTGATAACTGGCATCGCCCCATGCCTTCGCGGCAGCCATCTGCAAGATACGCGACTGCACCGAAACCGTAGTCGCCGGCACGGCTATCCGATCCTTGTCGGTGAAGTCCGCGATCGTCTTGACGTTAGGGTCGGTACTCACCAGGTAATAGGGGAGATCGCCCAGCGAAGCGATGCCCTTGACGTTCTGCTTGCCATGCGTGCGGTCCCAGATCGTCAACAGCGGGCCCACTCCGGCACCACCGATATCGATCGCGCCAGCGAGCAGCGCATTGTTGATTTCCGCTCCGCCTGACAAGCGCGTCCAATCCACATGGATATCGAGCCCCTGCTTGCGGCCTTCCTTTTCGATCAATTGCTGGTCATGCGCGATATTGAGCAACAGGTAGACAATACCGAACTGCTCCGCGATTCTGATCTGCCCTTCGGCCTGCGCGGGCCGCGGCAAACCGACGCCCACGGCACACAACGCGCAGGCCATCAGCGTGGTCAGCGCAGTCAGACGCGGAAAAACCCGCCGACCGATGGCCAAGAAACGACTGCCTATAGACATGTGAACTCCAGATGAAGCAGTGGCCGCATCAGCCTGAACGGCGTTCGCCGACGCGGCAGTTTCTTAGAACGGCACGTCGCCTTCGATGGTCGTGCGATAGAGCTTGCGGCGCAAATGGTCCGGGCAACCGCTCGCCAGATGCTGCACCGAGCGGTTGTCCCAGAACACCAGGTCGTGCTCGCGCCACACATGACGATAGATGTTGGCCGGGCGTGCGACGTGTTCGAACAGTGCGTCGAGCAGCGCACGGCTTTCGTCTTCGGGGATGTCCAGGATGCGCGTGGTGAAGTGCTCGCTGACGAACAGCGCTTTGCGGCCCGTCTCTGGATGAGTGCGTATCACCGGATGGATGACCGGTTTCACTTCCGCGACCTGCTCGGCGGTCAGGTTTGGTCGCCACGGGCTGCGCCGCTGCAGTTCCGCATATTTCGCCAGATAGGTGTGTTCGGCGCGGCGACCTTCGACGGCACGACGCAAATCCGCGGGCAAGGTATCCCACAGCAAATGCATGTTGGAGAACAGCGTGTCGCCGCCTTCGGACGGCAATTCCTGCGCGTGCAGCAGCGACCCCAAGCTCGGTGTTTCCTTGTAGGAAAGGTCCGAATGCCAGAAATGCCCCGCATCGCCCAAGCCTAGCGGCTGCCCGTTTTCCTTGATGTTCGACACGACCAGAACCTCGGGATGGCCGGCGAGCTGGAACTGCCTGAGCACGTGGATCTGGAGCGGGCCGAAGCGGCGGCTGAACGCCACGTGCTGTTCGGGCGTGATGCGTTGATCCCGGAACACCAGTACATGGTGCTCGAGGTGAGCGCGATGCAACCGTGCGAAATCGCTGTCCGAGAGCGGACGCGACAAGTCCAGCCCGAGCACCTCGGCGCCGAGCGGCGCGTCGAACGCGCGGATCTCCAGCGTATTCGATGCGTTCGATGCGTTCGTCTGCGCGTGTTTAACGCAGGAGCGGCCAGAATCTAAGGTCGGCCTGATCAAAACGGTTGATTGGTTCATACGCTGTACTGCCCTGCCCGATTGCGGAATCGATAAGGGTAGCCAGGGATGATTTGCCAGGCAACGAAGAAAATCCGCTATCGATAGATCGATACGGAAAATAGACCCCTGCCGCGCTATCGCATGGCCCTGCGCCGCGAGCAGTCAGGATCTTCTAAATCGCCCATCGAACCTCGCTTATCGAGCGTTGCAGCGAAATATCACCCGGATCTTGGACCGGTTCCGCGCCAGGCGCCGTGTCGGACTGAAGCAAGCGTCGCAACAAGCGATCCTGAAGCGCCGCAAATGCAGCAGAACCCAGCGCACGCGGTCGCGGCAAATCGACCCGCAAATCCATGGCTATCGCGCCGTCCTCGACGAGCAACACGCGATCGGCGAGTGCAATGGCTTCGGCAGGGTCGTGCGTGACCAGTAGCGCCGTAAAGCGATTGGCTCGCCATATGCGCTCGATGAGAGCGTGCATTTCGATCCGCGTCAGCGCATCCAACGCGCCCAAGGGCTCGTCGAGCAGCAGTAGCCGGGGCTTATGCACGAGCGCGCGCGCCAGCGCCACGCGCTGCCGTTGCCCTCCCGACAAATGGGCAGGCCAATCATCGGCACGATCGGCGAGACCGACCTGCTCCAGCACGCCGCGCGCCTCATGATGCCGACTCCTGGGCAAGCCCAATGCGACATTGGCCAGCACCTTTTTCCAGGGCAATAGCCGCGAGTCTTGGAACATCACCCGCACATCCTCTCGGATGCCGTTATCGGAAACTGCGCCCGAAGCTCCGTCATAAGCGACAGTGCCGCCACTTACCTTATCCAATCCAGCCAGCAGGCGAAGCAAGGTGCTTTTGCCGCTACCGCTGCGCCCGACGATCGCAACCAACTCGCCGGGCGGAATCGTCAAATCGATGCCTCGCAGGATGGTTTGCTCGCCGTATGCCTTGCCGACGCCGCGCAGTTGCACCGCGATCCCCGGTTGTCGCCCCTGCTCGACGAGCGATGCGCGTCGAACGGCTGCCCAAACGACATCACGTTCCCGGCCAGAGTGTTGGATGATCATCCCCTGCTGTTTCATTTAATTGCCCTGGTAACTGGGGTGCCAGCGCAGCCAGTACCGCGACAGGCCGTTCGCTAATAAGTCCGCCAATTTGCCCAGCAAGGCGTACAGCAAAATGCCGACCAGCATGACATCGGTCTGCAGGAACTCCCGCGCATTCATCGTCATGTAGCCTATTCCCGACTGCGCGGAGATAGTCTCTGCGACAATCAGGATCACCCACATCAATCCCAGCGAAAAGCGCACACCCACCAGTATCGACGGCAACGCACCCGGCAGTATCACGTCGCGGTATAGCGGCCAGCCAGAGAGCCCATAGCTGCGTGCCATTTCCAGCAGCCCTCGATCGACCGAGCGGATGCCGTGAAACGTGTTCAGATACAAAGGGAAAAACACCCCGACCGACACCAGGAACACCTTGGCGCTTTCGTCGATGCCGAACCAGAGAATGACGAGCGGGATCAAGGCGAGCGGCGGAATGTTGCGCACCATCTGCAGCGTGGTGTCGAACAGCGTTTCCATAGTCTTGAACGACCCGGTCAGCAAGCCGAAGCCCAAACCGAGGCTGCCGCCGATGATGAAGCCCGCCAATGCGCGCAACGAACTGACCTTGACGTTAGCCCAGATGTCGCCCGACAGCGTCAGCGTCCAGAACGCCTTGGCGACGCCAAGCGGGGACGGAAGGATACGGTTCGACATCCAGCCACGACTGGATGCCAATTGCCATACGGCGACGAGCACCAGCGTGGGCACCCACGGAGATAGCCGTCCAAGCCAATTGATGCGATTAGAGCGTGCAGACGTCATGGTTCATCCGGCCGACGTCACCGCAGCCGAGGGGACGATGTGGTTAGCCACGATTTCCCCAAATGGGCCTGACAGCGAAAAGCCCGGCAAGCTTTCCTGCTGAGGCCGCGGCAAATGCGGAAACACCAGCTCGGCCACCCGATAAGATTCTTCCAGATGCGGATAACCGGAGAGGATAAACGTGTCGATACCCAAGTCGGCATATTCCTTCATGCGAGCGGCCACGGTCGCGCCGTCGCCGACTAGCGCCGTACCCGCACCACCGCGCACCAGACCGACGCCGGCCCACAGATTGGGACTGACTTCGAGCTTGGCGCGAGACTTGGACGTGTCCCCGCCATGTAGCGCGCTCATGCGACGCTGCCCTTCGGAATCCATCTTGGCGAATTTGGTCTGCGCGGCCTTGATCGTGTCGACATCCAGCTTGCTAAGCAAATCGTCAGCGGCTTGCCATGCCTGGGCATCGGTTTCGCGCACGATCACATGCAAGCGGATGCCGAAGCGCAAGGTGCGTCCGTGCTCGGCGGCACGACGGCGCATGTCCGCAATCTTTTCCGCGACCGCGGCGGGCGGCTCGCCCCAGGTGAGATACACGTCGACCTGCTCAGCCGCCAGATCATGCGCGGCGGGCGACGAACCACCGAAATAAAGCGGCGGATATGGCTTCTGCACAGGCGGGTAGAGCACCTTGGCGCCTTTTACCGTCAGGTGATCGCCCGTGAAGCTGAGGTCTTCGCTATCGTGCGATGCGGCCAGCACGCCGCGCCAGATTCGCAGGAACTCATCGGTAATTTCATAACGTTCGGCGTGCGTTTCGAACAGTCCATCGCCATCCAGTTCGACAGGATCGCCGCCTGTGACCACGTTGACCAACAAGCGGCCACCGGACAACCGATCGAACGTTGCCGCCATGCGCGCGGCAAGACTCGGTGCCGTAAGCCCCGGACGTACCGCAACCAGGAACTTGAGCCGCTGGGTGACACCGATCAAGCTGGACGCGGTGACCCATGCGTCTTCGCAGGAGCGCCCGGTCGGCAGCAGCACGCCGTCGTACCCCAAGGTGTCGGCCGCCACTGCGACTTGCTTCAGGTAATCGTAGCTGACCCGGCGGCCGCCTTGCGCTGTACCCAGATAGCGGCTATCGCCATGCGTGGGGATAAACCAAAAGACATTCATTACTGTACTCCGACCTTGTTCAACACGGCGTCATGCACATTCAGTTTCGTCGGAATCAGCTTGAGGTCGTAAAACGCGTCGGCAATTTTCTGCTGATCGTTGAGCGCGGTCGCGTCGATCGGCTTGAAAACGTGTGCATAGCGTTGCAGGCTCGTTTCGATGATGTCCGGCGAGAGCCCTTGAATCGGTGCAAGCTCGGCGGCGGCTTTCTTGTAGTCGGAACGTATGTCCTGACCTTCGCGTCCGACCTCGTCGATGACAGTCTTGAGCACCTCGGGTTGCTTTTGCGCGTAGGCGCGGGCAGTCAGAAAATATTGATAATGGTTCACCACGCCGACGCCATTGATCAGCTGCCGGGCTCCCGTTTGCTGCTGCGCCGCAGCCTGGAACGGATCCCAGATGGCCCAAGCGTCGACCGCGCCCTTCTGGAATGCGGCACGCGCGTCGGCCGGCGCCAGGTAAATGGGTTGGATGTCGGTATATTTAAGGCCGGCTTTCTTCAGCACGCTGACTACCAGCCAGTTCACGTCGGAGCCCTTGTTGAAGGCAATTTTCTTGCCCTTGAGGTCGGCGATCGTATGGATAGGCGAGTCCTGAGGGACAAGTATGCCTTCGGCTTGCGGGGTCGGAATTTCATACGCCGTATAGACGAAGTCGGTACCGCCGGCCAGAGCAAACACCGGGGGCGCCTCGCCCACGTAGCCGAAATCGATCGACCCGACATTCAGACCTTCGAGCAGTTGCGGTCCGGCCGGGAACTCGATCCATTTGACCGTAACGCCTTGCGCACTCAGGCGCTTCTCAAGCGTACCGTGCGCCTTCAACAGCACCAAATCGCTCGCGGCTTTTTGGTAGCCGATGCGAATCTCGCGCGTGTTCACATCGGCCAAGGCCGAGGACGTGGCCGTGCCCAACAGCGTGACGACGCTCATCGTAAGCAACGCACGGGCCCAGCCGGCCAACGTGCGGCGCGCTTTTTCCTTCGACATGTGAAACTCCAACGATTTATTTTTGGGCAACGCTAGCCTTACCCGCGCCAGTGGCCGCGGGAAGTCAGCGAGAGAAATAACTTATTGGAAGACTAACGATCGCTGGAAAAGAATGGAACGGATTGTTTCTGGAATGCTAAGGCGATTTTTGTATAAGACGTTCGGACCACAGCTACCGAACCCGCGACGTGACGTGCGGGCCGGCCCGCTTCATGCCTGGCCGTTACGTTTGCAGGTCATGCTTGAAGAAGCGATTGCCCGTCGTACGCGCCATGCGCAACCCACGCGTCACGCAAAGTGCGGCCGAGACCACGCATCGTCAGCGGGTGGGGTGCATGGGCGTTTCAAACACGCTCGTGCGTGTCGTGCGTGTCGTGCGCGGCACAATGGTTGGCCCGAGCTGCGCTGCAAATCAGCGCATCGACCATCTTCTTGCCCCTTGGCCAGGGACCATATCCCGCCGCTGCGTTGACGTGTCCCGCGCGACCGAGGTTGATAAATGTGCTGCCCCAACGCCGCGCCAAATCCTGAGCACCTTCCAGCGTGAACCAGGGGTCGTCCTCGCTCGCGGCAACGATGGACGGCATCATCAGGCCATGGTCGAACGTCGCGACATCGAGGTCGAAGCGCTGTGGATTTGCGGGCGCGACGAATAGCGCTCCCGCCACCGAGTTGCCGAGCGAGTTGTCCGTGGCGCTACCTATTGAGCGCAGTGCCGCAAAGGCCGCAAGACAGCCAAAGCTGTGCGCCACCAGAAATACAGGGAAGCCCGGCTGCTCGAACAAACACGCGAGCGAGCGCTCGACAGCGCGAGACCATTCCGCCAGATCAGGCTGATCCCACCGACGCTGCTGCACTCTCACACTACGGGGAAATTGGCGCTCCATCCATGTCTGCCAGTGCTCGGGGCCACTGCCGTTGAGCCCGGGCACGGTGATCACGCGGGGCGCCCATCCGTTTTGCCTTGCTGACATCGTTCTATTCCGTTTCTGCGAACCATGCTTGCAATTGTCGATCCAGACTGCCGCCTTTGGAACCAATCTTTAGTGCTTTGCTTATGGAAGACCGCCTGCACATGACGTCAAGGCTCTCGAACCGGATAGGCAACGGTGCAACACAACGTTCGCCATGCGTTGCCGATGGGGCAACAGACGTTCAGAACGCTTCGTTATAGGGCCGCAGATCGAGTTCCTGCGACCACGCGCTGCGCGGTTGCTTATGCACGTGCCAATAAGCGTCCGCGATGGCCGCGGGGTCCAGCAGCCCGTCAGGGCCGCGCTCGGCAACGCGTTGTGGGGACGCTGAGCGTAGCCGCTCGCCGTCGATACCGCCATCGATGATCACATGAGCAACGTGCACGCCCTGCGGTCCGAATTCGCGCGCGAAGCTCTGGCTCAGCGAGCGCAATGCGGCCTTGGCAGCCGCGAACGCCGCGAACGGCGGGCGACCGCGCAGCGACGCTGTCGCACCGGTGAACAACAACGTTCCGCCGCCATTCGCCAATAAGGACAGCAGCGCCTGTTTGCCGAATACGAAACCGCCGAGCGTACTGGTACGCCACGCTTGTTCGAATTGATCGGCGCTGAGCTCCAGGGTCGGCGCGCGGGTGCCGCTTGCCGCATTGAATATCGCCACGCGCAGCACGCCCAGTTCGGCGACGCGCAAGGCCAACCCTGCAACAGCGCGCTCATCGCTGACGTCGCCCGGCAATGCGAGCGCCTCGCCACCCGCCGCGCGAATTTCCTCGACGATGACCGCGAGCCGATCCGGGCTGCGTCCGGTCACCGCGATCAGAAATCCCCCTTCGGCAAAGCGGCGCGCCAATGCAGCGCCCAAGCCGGCGCTGGCGCCGACGCCAGCTATCCAGGCCACTTCACGTGCTTGTGTAGTGAGTTCGGTCGTCATCGTCGTCATCCTCGTGTCTGCATGGAGCGCCGCGCGCCGGCTCTTCAGAGCGTGGCTCAGTTGGTTGGAAGCGGGCCCTGCCGACTGCCCAGCGCGCGCGGCGACGCGATCGGCGCACCGGTCGGCGCGTAGTCTTCCGCATCGATATCGTATCCCGAAGGTTCCCATCGCAACAGCAGCAACGCCGTCAGCGAGATCAACGGCGCCGCCGCGATCACCCAGAACACTTTAGTACCCAGGGCCGCCGCAAGCACCGGAAACAGGAACAGCGAGACCGTCGACGAGGTACGCACCAGCGTCTGGTTAAAGCCTACACCAACGCCACGCAGCGAGGTCGGATAGCTCAGCGCTGCATAAGTCATCGTATGCGAACCGGGGCCGAACCCCTGTGCAAACAAATAGAGCGCAAGCAGCGAGACTGCCGCGACGACCAGCGCCATGCCACTGGGCCGGCCGATCAGCGCAAGACCGACCAGCGCGACGAATTGCAGCGACACGCCCAGCGTGGTCATTTTCCATGCGCCTATGGTCGGCGCGGTGCGCACGCCGATCAATCCGCCGACAAACGCGAACGCGAGATTCAACACTAGCGCCGCCACGATCGTCGTCAACGGGCCTTGCTGCAGAAAACTGCTCAGAATGACCGGCAAGCCGAACACGATCGCGTTATAGCCGAACGATGAGGCGCAGCCGAGCACCAGCGCGAGTATGGTCCGGCTGCGGTAGGTCGTACTGAACAAGGCCTTGAAACTGCGCAACGATGCTTTGTGCGGTATGCCGACCGATCTGCCGTAGATGTCGGTATCGGTGTTGCGCTCCACCACGACATCGAGCCCGTACGAGCGCTTGAGGATACGCGCCGCGCCATCGAGATCGCCTTGATTCGCCGCCCACACCGGCGATTCGCTGATGTAGCGGCTACGCACCGCAATGATGAGCAAGGCAGGCACGGCGCCGAACGCCAGCGTGACACGCCAAAGCCAGCTCAGATCCGCGGCCGGCAAGACCGCATAAAGCCCAAGGATCAGCAGATAGCAGCCACTGGTCGCGGCATACCAGGCAGGGCACCACGCTGCGACGCTGGCGGCCTTGTTGCCTTTGCCGCTGCGACGCGAGAACTCGGCGAGAAACGCCATCGCCACCGGGAGGTCCAGCCCCACTCCGAAACCCATCATGAAACGCGCCGCGCCGAGCACCCAGGCGTTGGGCGCCAGGCCGGCCGCAATGGCCGCGACTACGAAAAACAGCATGTCGGCCATGAAGACGCGATAGCGGCCGATCTTATCGGTCAGGTATCCGCCGAACAAGGCGCCGATCACCGCGCCAAACGCGATTGCCGACGACACCAAGCCGGTTTGCACTGGCGTGAGCGAGAACTGCCGGGCGATATCCTTGATGCCGTAAGCTAGCGAGGTCAAATCGTAAGCATCGAGGAACACGCCGCCCAGTGCGATCGCAATCACGATCCTGGCGTTGCTGCCGATTGCGGCGCCACGGTCCACCAGCCTGGAGACGTCCTGCGCCAAACGAATGACGATCGGCTCGTTGGTCGCGTCCTGACTTTCGGGCGCCTGGGTTCCTGGCTCCTGCGCAGAGGATACGTCGAGCGACTGGGATTCGAGCGGCAAGGATTCGTCGGGCGAAGGGGGAAGAGTAGTGGACATCGATGCGCGAGGTAAATGGATCAACGGTGGATGATACGGATGCCGGGACGCAAAGCCAAACCAATAAATAGTTGTGTGCAAATAACTGCTTATCAATCCGCGGCGGACAAAACCGGATTTCTCCGGCACGTCGATATGAAATCCGCCTGACGCCCAAGGACTACGGCACTGCTTTGGGTGCGTTAATTTCGCGGCTTGTACTATATCCGAACGTTATAATCTCGCAAAATGACAATAGCTGCAGTGCCGCGCCAGATACCGTGCTGATGCCGTCGCGTTAAATCTGCGGTGTTAAGTCCGTGCGCTTAAAAATTGAACACGCATTAAAACCCCAATTCAAAACACTCCTTGAACACCTATGAAAATATACGGCAGACGTAGTTCGATCAATGTCCAGAAGGTCACATGGTGCCTGGCCGAACTCGAGCTAATCGAAGGCCACGACTATCAACGTATCGATGCGGGCCTCGATTTCGGTGTCAACAATACGCCCGAATATCTGAAACTCAATCCCAACGGCCTGGTGCCTACGCTGGTGGAAGACGATTTCGTGCTCTGGGAATCCAACACCATCGTTCGCTATATCGCATCCACCCGTGGCGACGGCGTCTTGCTGCCGGCCGACCCGAAAGGCCGGGCCGACTGCGAGCGCTGGATGGACTGGCAATCGGCGACCCTATGGACGACATTGCGCGTGAGCTTCCTCGGCTTGACCCGGACCCCGGAGCCACAGCGCAATTACGAGGCCATCAAGAAATCGCACCAGGAGGCGTCGCGGCTGCTGACGTTTGTCGATGAGTTGCTGTCCCGGCAAGCCTATCTGACGGGGCCGGACTTCACGGTCGCGGACATCGCGGTCGGCCTCGCCGTGCACCGCTGGAAAGGATTGTCAGACGCATACGCGCAGGTGCTTGCAGAACCGCCCGTGCTGCCGTCCTTGCTGGCCTGGCATCGCAAACTCACCGAACGTCCCGCGTTCAAAAGCGCGGTCGCATAGAGCCCGGCGAACGGGGTCGCTGAGGAGCGCTGGAAGGCGGTTAGCGCGGTTAGGGTCAGTCAGGCGACCGCGCCATCCTCCGCCGGAAACATCTCCGCCATGCGCGCCTTCGCGTACGCAACAAATGCATGGGCGAGTTGCGACGGCGGGTGCTGGTTCGACAGCACGACGGCAAACTGCGAGCTGATGGCCGGCGCAAACGGTTTGACCAGAACGCGCCCGGCCGCATAGTGCGCGGTAATCGGATCGATCAGCGCAATGCCCGCGCCGTGCTGCACGAGCACGCATATCGCATGCGAGAGTTGCGACTCCGATGTCATGACCCTATCGATGCGCCGCTCGGCGCACAGCCTGTCGATGTTAACGCGCGCGTCGAACTCCTTCGGAAATGAAATAAATGCTTCGCCGCGCAGGTCTTCGGGCGTAATCGTCGAACGTTCGGCGAGGCGATGACCCAGCGGCAGGATGCATTTCATGGACGCGCTGCGTACGAGCTCGATCTGCACTGCCGGGTGCGTCAACGGATGTGCGATAAAGCCCACATCGCAACGCCGGCCCACGACCAGATCGATCACGGTGTTGGAACTGTGGATGACCAGCGCGCTGTTGATGCCGGGGTGCTCGCGCATGAAGCCGGTCAGCGTCTGCGGCAGGAATTCGAGGGCGACGGCCGGCGCTCCGGCGATATGCAGCGACCCGCGCTGCAGCGACTTGATCTGCTCGGCCGTCTGAGCGATGCGGTCCATACCGGCGAAAGACCGCTCCACCTCCTCGAACAGCACCAGCCCTTCCGGCGTCGGATGCAACCGGCCGTTGGCGCGCTCGAATAGGGCAAACCCTACGCTGCTTTCCAGGTCGTTGATCAAACGCGTGACGGCGGGCTGCGAAACGTGCAGCATCTGGGCTGCACGGGTCACGGTCTGGCGCAGTATCAGCGCGCGAAACGCCTCGAGTTGTCGGATCTTCATGACCGGTATCTTACTCACCCATAACGTTTGCGTATAGACGACCCAAAAAATCTGATTTGACTTGCTTTTTTGTGAAAGCGATCCTGCTCATTATCCGGTTAACGCCCCGCATTGTCCTGTTTAACACCCGCATTGACGTGAATATTTTCTGTTTTCGGCTCATAACACTGCTTAACAAGGAGATCACGATGACGGTATTGCCCACTACAGTATTGCTCCCAACGCTACGCAAGCTCGGTCTGGCGACCGCGGCGATGGTCCTGTCGCTGAGCGCGGCCAGCGCCGACGAGCCCACACTCTATGTCGGCGCCTATGGTGGGTCGTTCGAACAAATGCTGAGAAAGGATGTGATACCCGGGTTCTCGCAAGCCAATGGCGGCGCAAAAGTCGTGGTCGTGCCGGGCGACTCCACCACCACGCTGGCCAAGCTGCAAGCGCAAAAGGGCAAGGCCGGCATGGACGTGGCCTTCCTCGACGACGGTCCGATGTATCAGGCCATCCAGTTGGGGTTCTGCGGCAAGCTGGCCGATGCACCGGTCTATAAGGATCTCTACGACATCGCCCGCTTCAAGAGCGATAACGCCGTGGCAGTCGGGCTGATCGCCACCGGCATCGCCTACAACACGCGCTTGTTCAAAGCGAAAGGCTGGGCGCCGCCCACCTCGTGGAAAGATCTGTCCGATCCGAAGTACAAAGGGCGCATGGTGATGCCTAGCATCAAGAACACCTACGGCCTGCACGCGTTGCTGGTCGAAGCGCAGATCAACGGCGGCAGCGACACGAACATCGACCCGGGCTTCAAGGTCATGGAAAAGTCGATCGCGCCAAATGTGCTCTCGTTCGACCCATCGCCGGGCAAGATTGCCGAACTGTTCCAGGATGATGAAATCGCGCTGGCGGTATGGGGCAATGGCCGCGTCCAGGCGCTGCGCCAGCAAGGCATTCCGGTCGAATTCGTCTATCCGAAAGAGGGCGCCGTGGCGCTGGGCATGGGTGTGTGCGTGGTCGACAAGTCGGCTAACGACGCCTTGGCCCAGAAGTTCGTGCAATACGTGTTGTCGCCGCCGGTGCAAGCACTACTGGCCGACAGTCAGGGCGTGGCGCCCGCCAACCGCAAGACCCTGTTGCCGCCTGAGGTGGCCGCTCGCGTACCGGGCCCGGCCGTGATCGATAAGCTCATCCGGGTGGACTGGGATGTGGTGAACCCCAAGCGCGCGGACTGGACGCAACGCTGGAACCGCGAGATCGAGCAGTAAGCCTCGCGGCAACGCTCGCGAACACACTCCATCCCACAAGCGCTACAGCACTGGCACTATGACTTATCTACGTCTGGAAAATCTGTGCAAACGGTTCGGCGAAAGCACCGCGGTGGACTCGATCGATTTGTCGATCGCTCAAGGCGAGTTCGTCTCCTTGCTCGGTCCATCGGGGTGCGGCAAGACCACGACCTTGCAGATGATCGCCGGGTTTGTCGAGCCTAGCTACGGCCGCATCCTGCTCGAGGGCCGCGACCTTACGCCGATTCCTCCGGAAAAACGTGGCCTGGGCATCGTGTTTCAAAGCTATGCGCTGTTTCCGCACATGACGGTGACGCAGAACATCGCGTTCGGCCTCGATATGCGCCGCGTCGATAGCGGCGAGCGCGAACGGCGCGTGCGCGAGGCGTTGGAGCTGGTGCATCTGGGTCCGCATGCCAAGCGCTATCCGCGCGAATTGTCGGGCGGCCAGCGTCAGCGCGTCGCGCTGGCGCGCGCACTGGTGATCGCGCCGCCGTTGCTGCTGCTCGACGAGCCACTATCGAACCTCGACGCCAAGTTGCGCGAGGAGATGCAAGACGAGTTGCGCGCAATCCAGCGCAAAGTCGGCACCACCACCTTGATGGTCACGCATGACCAGGCCGAAGCGCTGGCCATCAGCGATCGCGTGGTGCTGCTCAATCGCGGCGGCATCGTGCGCATCGATACACCCCATGCCGTCTATGAGGATCCGCAACAAGCGTTCGCGGCGCATTTCATCGGCCAGACCAACCTCGTCACGGGCCAGGTCGAACTGCGCGCCGAGGGTCCTGTGCTAAGCGCCAATGGCACATGTTTCGCCTTGCCGGCAGCGATGGCCACAGCCGGTGCAGCCATATTCTCACTGCGGCCCGAGCGCATTCGTCTCACGGCTGCGGGTGCAGGCCACGTGTGCGGCCGCGTCGGGCAGCGCACCTTCCATGGCGACCACTGGGTACTCCATGTCGACACCGGCCTGGGCCCACTGCGGGTGTTGCTGGCCAATGATGGACGCAACGCCGTTGCCGAAGGCGAAGCGGTCGGCCTGGACTGGGCCGACGACGCGCTGCGCCCAGTCCGGGAGGACGCATGAGCACCGCGCGCACCAACGCTGCCGGCTGGTCGCTGACTGCTCCGGCCACGCTCTATTTCGGCCTGCTGCTGGCGGTGCCGCTGGTGCTCACGTTCGTGCTCAGCCTGCATGGCTTCGACGCGAATCTGGGCGGGATCCTCGATAGCCGCTCGGTGCGCAACTACACCGCTGTTCTCAGCGACCCGTACTACTACACGATTTTCCTGCGCACGTTTGCGCTGTCGCTGCTTGTGACGGTGTTGTGCGTGCTGATCGGCGTGCCCGAGGCGTATTTCCTGTTTCGCATGCGCGATCCCTGGCGCTCACTATGCCTGGTGATGGTGCTTGGCCCGCTGCTGATCTCGGTGGTGGTCCGCACACTAGGCTGGTCTATCCTGCTGGGCCGCGAAGGCCTGATCAATACGCTGTTGCTCAAGTTGGGCATCGTCGATCATCCGTTGCAGATGATATTCACGTTCGGTGCCGTGACGATTGCGATGGTGCATGTGCTCGTGCCGTTGATGGTGCTGTCGGTGTGGACGTCGCTCACGCGGCTCGACCCGGCCGTCAGCCAGGCCGCGCGCTCGCTGGGTGCCGGGCGCTTCAAGGTGATGTGGCGCGTGGTGCTGCCGCAGATCACGCCGGGCATACTCTCGGGCAGCTTGATCGTGTTCGCGTTGACGGCGAGCGCGTTCGCCACGCCGGCGCTGATCGGCGGGCGACGCCTCAAAGTGGTGGCCACCACCGCATACGACGAATTCCTCGGCACGCTCAATTGGCCGCTAGGCGCCGCGATCGCGATGGTGCTGCTGTTGATCAACGTGGTGATTATCGTCGGCTATAACCGCGCCGTCGAAAGACGCTTCACGCGGCGCCTGGGGTAAGCACGATGAAAAATAACGATCGCAACGGCGCAGCCGCACTGTTCTTCCATCTGCTGTTCATGGGATTCATCCTGGCGCCACTCGTCGTGGTGTGCCTGGTTGCCTTCACGCCCAACGATTTCCTGTCGATTCCGACGCGGCATTTTTCGCTGCGCTGGTTCGTCTCGCTCTGGGGCGACGATGATTTCACCACGGCGTTCAAGACCAGCCTGTTGCTGGGGGTGTGTTCGGCCACGCTAAGTTCGGCGCTCGCGCTGCCCGCAGCGATGGGGCTCGCACGCTACCGTTTTCCAGGCCGCGACACCATCAACGCGTTCCTGCTTTCGCCGTTGATGATTCCCCCGGTGGTGCTCGGTATCGCGTTCCTCCGGTTATTCACGCTGATCAATATGGGTGGCTCGTTCGCGAGCCTCGTGGCGTGCCACGCGTTGCTGATATTCCCGTATGCGTTGCGCCTGATCATGGCCGCATTCGCGGGCCAGGCGGACGAGGCAGAACGTGCGGCACGCTCGCTGGGCGCCGGGCGCTGGACCACCTTTCGCCGCATCACCTTGCCGATGATAGTGCCGGGCCTGGTGGGCGGCTGGGTGCTCGCCTTCATCAACAGCTTCGATGAATTGACCGCCACCATTTTCGTGGCGGCGCCGGCCACGATTACGCTGCCGGTGCGCATCTATATGAGCATGGCTGAAACGGTGGATCCGATGGTGGCGGCCGTGTCCACGGCGATCATCGCGCTGACCCTGGTGGCAATGCTGGTGCTGGACCGCATCTACGGACTTAACAAAGTGTTGGTAGGAAACCATTAAATGCAGAAAAACTTCGATACGTCTGACTACGATGTCGCCGTAGTAGGTGGCGGCTTGGTCGGCATGGCGATCGCCTTCGGGCTCGCCAAGCGCGGCCGGAAAGTGATCGTTTGCGATGGCGAAGACAATTCGCTGCGCGCGGCGCGCGGCAATTTCGGTCTGGTGTGGGTGCAGGGCAAGGGCACCAAATGTACGAACTACGCGCGCTGGTCGCTGCATTCGGCCGATACCTGGCAGGGTTTCTCGGACGATCTGGAAGCCCGCACGGGCGTATCGGTCGGCTTCGAGCGCCCTGGCGGTTTCAACATCGCCTTGCAGCCCGACGAGCTCGCGGCCAAAGCGGCCACGATGCAGGGTTTGTTCGAGGCGGAGCCGCGCTTGAAATATGAAGTGCTGGACCGAAAGGCCTTGGCCGAGCGCTTGCCCGCCATCGGTCCCGATGTCGCGGGCGCGATTTATTCGCCGAACGACGGGCACGTCAATCCGCTCTATACGCTGCGCGCCTTGTTTGCCGCTTACGAACAAGCGGGCGGAGAATATGCCCCCAACGCGAACGTGAGCGCCATCACCCCCAGCGGCGGGGCGTTCCGTTTGACGGTGGGCGACAGCACGCTGAACGCCGGCCGCGTGGTATTGGCCGCGGGGCTGGGCAACCGAACGCTCGCACCGATGGTCGGACTGTCCGCGCCCGTCAAGCCCTTGCGCGGGCAGATCCTGGTGACCGAGCGGGTCCAGCCCTTTCTTGCTTATCCAACCATCTACGTGCGTCAAACCGTCGAAGGTTCGGTCATGGTGGGCGACTCGGCCGAAGACGTGGGCTTCGACGATAACGTCACGCCAGACGTGCTCGGCGATATCGCGCGTCGTGCCATCGCGCCATTTCCGATTCTCAAGAACGTGCGCCTGGTGCGCGCGTGGGGCGCATTGCGCGTGATGACGCCGGACGGGCTGCCGATCTATGAGGAGTCGACGGCCCATCCCGGCGCGTTCCTGGCCACCTGTCACAGCGGCGTGACGCTCGCCGCCGCTCATTGCGAAACCATCGCGCCGTGGATTCTCGGCGCAGATCGCCCTACTCTTCTGGACTCGTTCTATGCAAAACGATTCGCTGTTTAAGACTTTGCCGCGCGTGGCCGACGGCACCGTGCGTGTTTTTATCGACGGCATGCCCTATCAGGTTCCACGTGGCCTGAACGTGGCCGCGGCGCTGCTGGCCAACGGCCCGCTCGCTTGTCGCACTACCGTCGTGAGCGGCGCCGAGCGCGCGCCGTTTTGCATGATGGGAGTCTGCTTCGACTGTCTGGTGGAAATCGACGGCGTGCCCAATCGGCAAGGCTGCATGACGCCGGTGCAGGACGGCATGCGCGTGCGCCGTATGCAGGGCGCAAGGAGCATCGCATGACACTGAAGCATTTGGATCTGCTGGTAATCGGTGCTGGCCCGGCTGGCATCGCGGCCGGCCTCGAAGCGCAACGCCATGGCTTGGATACGCTGGTGCTCGACGAAAACGCCTATCCGGGCGGCCAGATTTATCGCAGCGTCAGCCATTCGCCGTTGGCCGATCCGAGCGTGCTGGGCGCCGATTATCTGCGCGGTCGGGCGCTGGTCGACGATTTTGAACGCAGCAGCGTCGCGTATTGGCCGCAGACGCTCGCCTGGCAGATCAGCCAGGATAAACGCGTCAGCGTGACACGACAGGACGCCGGAGGCGGCACGCTGCAAATTGCCGCACGCGCCATCGTGTTGGCTGGCGGCGCGCAGGAACGCCCGTTCCCGGTGCCGGGCTGGACCTTGCCCGGCGTGATGGGCGTGGGCGCTGCGCAAACGCTGTTGAAGGCGTGCGCGATGGTGCCGCAGGCGCCCATGGTGCTGGCCGGTTGCGGCCCGCTGCTGTATCTGTTCGCATGGCAATTGATTCGGGCCGGCGTCGGCATCCGTGCGATCCTCGACACGGCCGAGCGCGGTAGTTATCGCGCCGCACTCAGCCATGTGGGCGGCGCGTTGCGCTCGCCTTCGTACCTGGCCAAGGGGTGGCAGTTGCTACGCGCGATTCGACGCGCAGGCGTGACGCATATCAAGCATGTCGAGGCGCTCAGGATAGTCGGCGAGCAACAGGCGGAAGCGGTCGAATACACCGTGGCTGGGCAGGTCAATCGCATCGAGACTTCGCTGGTATTGCTACATCAAGGCGTGATTCCGAATACGCAGATCACGCGCTCGATCGGCTGCGATCACGTGTGGGACGACGCGCAATTGTGCTGGCGCCCGCGCCTGGACAGTTGGGGTGAAACCAGCGTTCCCGATATTTTCGTGGCGGGCGACGGCGGCGGAATCGCCGGGGCATTGGCGGCCGAGCCGTCGGGCCGGCTGGCCGCCCTGCAGGCGGCACACCGCATCGGTCAGCTCGACGCCGCAACACGGGATTCGACCGCCTCCCCGTTGCGCGCTGAACTGGCTAGACACAATGCGATCCGGCCGTTCCTTGATACACTCTATCGCCCGGCCGATGGTTTCCGCCGCCCCGCTGCCGACGACACGATCGTGTGCCGCTGCGAGGAAGTGACGGCCGGCGAAATCCGAGCCATGGCCAAGCTGGGGTGTGTCGGTCCGAACCAGACCAAGTCGTTTTCGCGCTGCGGCATGGGACCCTGCCAAGGGCGTTTTTGCGGCGCCACGGTCGCCGAATTGCTGGCCGATATTCAGGGCAAGCCGGTACCCGAGGTCGGTTATTATCGAATCCGCCCACCGATCAAGCCGGTCACTTTGGGCGAACTGGCCGTTGCCGTACCTTCGCCCGATGGATCGGTGCTGCCGCGCGCCGAGTTTCCGAAATAGTGCGGGACGCGCCCGTGACGCGAATCGAGTCGCGCTCGCGCCGAGTCACGAGGCCATGCGCCTGCATTGATCGGTCGGCTTAATCTCTTGCCTTAGTCTTTTGCCTTAGTTTTTTTACTGGAAATGCCATGAGCGATATCAAACGAATCCACCCGAGCACCCGCATGAGCCGCGTGGTGGCGTACAACGGCATGGTCTTTATCGGCGGCCAGACTGCGGCCGATCGTACCGAAGATGCGGCGGGCCAGACCCGTCAAGTGCTCGCCAAGATCGACGGCTTTTTGGCCGATGCCGGCATCGACAAAACCCGCCTGCTCACCGCCCAGATCTGGCTCAAGGATATCGAAGCCGATTTCGCCAGTATGAACGCCGTGTGGGATGCCTGGGTTGCGCCCGACTGCGCCCCGACTCGCGCGACCGTCGAGGCCAAGCTCGCGCAATCGGACCTGCTGGTCGAAATTTCGGTAACCGCCGCGGCGCTCTAGTCAGCCCGCGCTTCGGTTAGGCCGCTTGGACAGCCCGCTTAGTTTGGTCGCTTAGTTTGGCCGATTAGTTAAGCCCACTCAGTTAGCCCACTCAAGCGGCCCTCAGCGCTAACCCTTGAGTTTTTTAGCTTCGCCGGCACGCATCACCAATTCGAGGGTAGCTTCGAGCCTGATCACACGCTCGGTCAAGCCCTCGATCTTGGTTTGTTGCTCCTTCACGGTGCCGGCAAGCGAAACGACCTTATCGTTCATCTTGATGACGGTCGTCAGCGCGTCCCACACTTTGTCTGTCACGCCCATTACCGGCTGCCCTCGACCAGCGTCGCGATGCGCCGGTTCGATTCCGCCACGAATGACAGTGCGTCGTCGAGCGCGTCATTGGCCTCTTTCGTTGACGCGTTGACGCGTTCGATCAATGCGTTGAGATCCTGCTCGTCTTCGGACGGGATAAAACCCTGTGCTGCCTGGCGCATCAACTCGCTCACATTCATGCCAAGACGCTTGGCCGTATGCGCGATCGCCTGTTTTTGCACCGGTGTAACCTGCACGACTATCCTTTCGGTAGCGGCTGCCATAATCTTGCTCCTATGTACATGCACATGATATGTACATATTAGTCCACAGCCAGGCGTGGTCAAGACTTTTATGACGAGTTTTTATCGGGCGAGAGCCTCGGCGACTGACGCAGGTGATCCGTCCCTTCAACGCGCCGCCTTGACGATCCAATACGGACGACCGTATATTAAGGACGCTATGCCAAGACCCTCCCACCGCACAAAGATACTCGCCGAAGGCCTACGGGTCGTTCATGAACATGGCTTCGGCGGTTCGAGCGTGCGAGATATCGTCCAGGCTGCAGGCGTACCGCAAGGCTCGTTCACGAATCATTTCGTGTCAAAAGAAGCGTTTGGCCTTGAGATAATCGAGCTTCATTTCGTCGGAATCCGCGAATTGATGCGCGTGACACTATGCAACGATCTCCGCCCCCCGCTGGAACGTCTTCGTGCTTACCTCGATGCCAATATTGAGCAAATCAGCCTGAACCATACGAAAAACGGCTGTTTGTTGGGCAACTTCGCGGTCGAAGCGAGCGACCATAGTGAAGCGATTCGGTTACGCCTCGTCGAAATATTCGCCGAGGCGCAAAGATGCATCGCCTACTGCCTCGAAGCTGCGGTACAAAGCAGTGAACTGCCGTCGAGCATCGATTGCGACAAGATCGCGCGATTCATCCTTACGTCGATGCAGGGCGCGGTTCTTCTGGCGAAAACGCAGCGTGACCCGGCGCCCATCGAGGGCTTCAAGAGCGTGCTTTTCTCGATGGTCCTGCGCCAGCCCCTACCGAACTGAAGCGCCTTACCGCCCGAACAGACTCAAACCGCGGCACACGGAACTCCGGACTGAATCACGATCGCGGCATCTTCCGCTCGATCACGCCATACCAGCCCATGCCCTCATAGGTCTCGTAGCCGGGTGTCCGTGCGAACGCAATGACAGTGCCGTCGTCAAGCCGATAGTGGCCGACCGGCTGACTGCCGGTGCGTAGCGCAATGGTTTCCTCAAGACCGCCTTTGCCGTCGGAACTGGCAAGCACGCGAAAACGCGCATCGACAAGCATGCAGCGCGTACGCGACCATTCCTCTTCCGAAAGGCGCACGCTCTTCACTACGGACGATGCCTGCGGCGCCCAATCGAAAAACACAGCGAGCACGCCAATTGTGCGTCCGTCTTGCAGTCCGTGTTCGCGGATGGCGGTCGCATAGGTAGCCACTTCGGCATCGCCGAACGCTGCGAACCTCTCGACTTCGCCCGTTGCGTACTCCGCTCCCGAGCGCGTGTTGATTGCGGCGTTAAACCAAGGCTGCGTCTTGACATTCTGCTTGCCGGCGACGTCGTAACGATCGGGTTGGCCGTTGGCCAGCACCTGCCCGTCGAGCCCGATGACCCATAGATCGAGATAGACCGTGTAGTTTGCGAGGATGATCGCGAGCCGGTTGGCCGCATGCGTGGCAGTCTGCGGCGATGGTCCGCCAGCGCAATCGACGACTGCCGAATCGGTCGCCCACCAGCGCACATCGCATGAACGCTCGTAGAGATTGCGGTCGACGATATCGATCATGTTCAGCGAGAGATCGGTCAGACGCTGCGAGTCCTGGTGTTCGAGTTGACGTATCATCCGATCGCCCAGGGCGACCAGCTCGCCGTTCAGTTCCCCGGTCAATTGGCCGATTCGGTTTGAAACCGTTTTGATCTGACCGGCAACCACGGCGAAGCCGCGACCGGCATCGCCGGCGTGCGCGGCTTCGATCAGCGCATTGAGCGCGAGGAAGGTCGATTCGCGGTTGATTTCGTTGATGTCTGCCACCTTGCCTCGAGCGATACGGTGGACTTCCTTGGTTAGTTGAACAATCTCGGTTACGTTTGTCATGAAGGGGGGCGAGGGATTTCTCGTGGTTTAGGTGACGTCGTCACGCTAGCAGCAAATTACGACAGCCAAAATACGAAAAAATAAAAAATTCTTTACCTTGCCACCTCACCCGACGGCTTTTTTTAGCGGGCACCGAACTTCGTCGAGCCAAACAGATCCTTTTGCTCGTGCGGGGGCGCACGCCAGTATTGCGGCGGTGCATCGACCGTCGCACCGAGCTCGGCCGCCGCATGCCAGCCCCAGCGCGGATCGTAAAGCATCGCGCGCGCAATCTCGACCAGATCGGCCCGGCCACTGGCGATGATTTCTTCAGCTTGCCGTGCCTGCGTGATCAAGCCGACGGCGCCCGTACCCCCCCCGTCGCTTCTTTCACCGCTTGCGCAAATGGCACCTGATACCCGGGCGCAAGCGCAATCTTTTGTAACGGCGAAACCCCGCCCGACGACGTCACGATCCAGTCGACGCCGCGCTTCTTCAGCTCGCCGGACAGCGCGACGGTTTGTTCCAAATCCCAACCGCCATCGACCCAATCCGTAGCCGACAGCTTTACGCCGATCGGCTTATCCACGGGAAACACCGCACGCACCGCGTCAAAGACCTCCAGCAAGAACCGCATGCGATTATCGAGCGAGCCGCCATATTCGTCAGTGCGCTGGTTAGCGATGGGCGAAAGGAATTGATGCATCAGATAGCCGTGGCCGCCATGCAATTCGAGACCGTCGACGCCGAGTCGCACCGCCCTCCTGGCCGCGGCAACAAACGCCTCGCGGATACGGACGATGCCCGGCTTGTCGAGTGCTATCGGCGCAACTTCGTTTTCCTTCTGCGGCACCGCGGATGGCCCGCGGGTCACCCAGCCGCCGTGCGCCGGCGTGATCAACTGGCCGCCTTCCCAAGGCACTTGGCTGGACGCTTTGCGCCCTGCATGCGCGAGCTGCATCGTCACGGCAATCGTCGAGTGTTCGCGAATCGCCGCCAACACCGGTTCGAACGCCGCTTCGGTCGCGTCGTCCCAAAGGCCGAGGTCGCCGGGCGTGATACGGCCATCGGGTTCAACGGCCGTCGACTCGATGGTCAGCATGCCGGCGCCGGATAATGCCATGTGCCCGAGGTGGATCATGTGCCATGACGCCGCCAAGCCATCGGTGACGCAATACTGGCACATAGGCGATACGATTCGGCAGCGTTATGCCGCGCAGCTTCAGAGGTGAAAATAATGCGCTCATAGAATTTTCCGGAAGTTGAAGACGATGCTGTACGCCACCTATCGTGCTCATTGGAGAGCACTCATTCTAGAACGATGGTGGTATCAAATTTTGTATAACAAATTTAGTTTTTTCTATCGGTATATAGGAGGTCAAGCTCTCACCGCTACCGACGCACAATTCGCCGTTGCATGTCGGCCCAACATCAAGGTCAGCGACAACGCCGCTACTTCACAGGCTGCCGCAACCCAACCCAGATCGGCCGGCGAGCAGTACGTCAAGGTCAGCGAGCCGAGTGCTGCGCCGAGCGAAAACCCGAGATACATGAACGAAGCGTTCAGGGAGAGCACGATAGACGCGGCTTTCAAGCCTGCTGCATGGATCAACCCCGCTTGCTGCCCCGGATAGAATGCCCAGTGCGCGCCGCCCCATGCCGCGATAGCGATGAAGATAGGCGCCAATGCAAGCGATTTGGATAGGAAGTGCGCGCTCGACGACAAGCTCAGGAACGCCGCGATCGTGACCACCAGACACGGCACAATCACCGCGCGAAAACCGATCCGGTCAACCGCCTTGCCGCCGATTGTCACGCCGATGGCCGCGGCCACACCCCACATGAACAGCACGATGCCGATTTGCCCGCCATGGATACGCGTGGCGCTGGCCATGAACGGCGCGAGATACGTGTATATGGTGTAGCCACCCGTAGCCCACAGGGTAGTGACCAGCAAGGTCAGCAGAATCACCGGTTTGCCGGCGGTGCTGATGCGTTCGCGCAGGCTGGCGGTCGGGATACCCTCGCCGATGCTGCGCGGCAAGCCGACCAGCAAGCCTACGGTTGCCACCGCGGCCAGCGCGGCCACACCAGCAAAGGTCATGCGCCATCCGAGGCGTTCACCGACCAGCGCACCCAAGGGCACCCCGAACACGATGGCGATACTGATCCCGCCATTCACGATGGCCAGCGCCGAGCCGCGCCGCTCGGGCGCAGCCGACGCTCCCGCCAGCGCGTTGGCGCCAGGCACGTAGACGCCCGCAGCGAACGAGAGCAAGATACGCGCGCCCATCAGCGCCCAATACCCGTGCGCCGACCACGCGATCATATTGGCCAGCGAGAATAAGGCCATCGCAACGATCATGAGCTTGCGGCGATTGATGTTGGCCGTGGCAGTAGTCAGCAACGGCGAGCTGATCGCATAAGCAAACGCGAACACCGTGACGAGTTGCCCGGCTGCGGCAACGCTTACCGAGAGGTCGATGGCCATGCCCGGCAGCAAACCGGCGATCATGAAGCCTTCGGTGCCGACCGCGAACGTACCCAATGCGAGCCAGTACAGCGGCGCATTCGAAGTGAGAGCAGAGCTAGTCGATTTCATTGCAAATTCCTGTTAAGCGATCGGCTTTGACGATCGCACCTCAGTGTCAAATCGGTGTCAGATAAGTGCCGAATAAGACAAGGCGAAGTTCAACCGATGCGCAGCCCAGCCCCGCCGACGCCCTCACTATAGAAGTCGAGACGCCAAGAATAAATGGTCTATAGTTCCAAACATATCGGACGACGGAGTCCGATATGTTCGGGATCGAGCCATGGATAACGTAGGGGCGCTCAATGTGTTCATGCGCGCGGCAGAAGCGCGCAGCTTTACGGAAGCCGGGCGCCAGCTTGGCGTGTCCTCTTCGGCGATCGGCAAGGCGATTGCGCGCCTCGAAGAGCGTCTCGCCGTGCGCCTGTTTCACCGCAGCACGCGCAGCATTTCACTCACGCAAGAAGGCGCGCTGTTTCTCGAGAGCTGCCGGCGGATCTTTGCCGAGATCGAAACGGCCGAGCTGGAGTTGGCGCAAATCAAGCGCGCACCCAGCGGCACCTTGCGGGTGAGCCTGCCCCTGGTGGGCATGCTGTTGATGCCGACGCTGAGCCGGTTCATCACAGCGTATCCGGAAGTGGAACTCGATCTGGATTTCACGGACCGCATGGTCAACGTGATCGACGACGGCTTCGACGTGGTGGTGCGCACCGGCGAGGTGAGCGATTCGCGGCTAATGGCCCGCACGCTCGGGAAGTTCAGTCATACGCTGGTGGGGTCGCCCGACTACTTTGTGCGCGCGGGGATACCGCTTACACCCGAAGACTTGAAAAATCATGCTTGTTTGCGGCACAAATTCCCGACGATCGGCAAGCTCGAACGCTGGCCGCTAACGGCGGCTACCTCGATCGATCTCGATTTGCCGACGACGGTGGCCGCCAGTACCTTGGAGCCGCTAATCCATTTGGCTGAGCTGGGGCTAGGCATTACCTGCGTCCCTGATTTCGCGATACGACAACAGATCGCGGAAGGCTCGCTTGTTACTGTGCTCGATGATTTTATCGTTCACACCGGCTGGTTCCGCGCCGTATGGCCATCCAGCCGGTATCTGTCTCCCAAGGTCCGGGTATTCGTGGACTTTTTGGTAGAGCATCTGTTTCCCAAAAATACGCCGAAGACCGAGGCAGACTGATCGTCGGTAGCGTCGATTCGTGGCGTCCGACACGGCTGACTTCATTACCGGCCAAATCATCGCGGTCAATGGCGGCAAAACGCTTCGTAATTCTGTAAGGACAATGACGAACCTCGGCGCTCGCCGGGGTTCTCCCACGCTCGTCAACCCGAGCGACCTCAGCAACTTTATTTCCCCCGAACTGGAATAAGCCATTCGCCCCACTCGTTTAGTAGGCGTAGTGGACGCACCACGCGTCGACATAGCCAGGAGCTGCGCGTGTGAGTTTCGAGGCCGATATTGTGGTCTGGTTGCCGGTCATGAAGCGCTATGCCCGTGCTTTGACGGGCGACCCTGCTTGGGCGGACGATTTGGTGCAGGACACCGCCGAGCGAGCGCTTAGCCGCTGGCATGCTCTGCGCCCGCAAAGCAATCTGCGCGCGTGGCTGCTGACCATACTCCGGCATCTATATATCGACCAACTGCGCATGCACCGCGAGATCGCGGTCGACGACGAGAACGCGCCCTGGAGCCGGATGCCCGCACCGCCAGGCGAAGTCGACTCGCTCGTGTTGCGCGACGTGCAGCGCGCGCTCTATCGACTGCCCGTCGAGCAACGCGAAGTGCTGCTGCTCGTCGGACTCGAGGAATTCAGTTACCAGGAAGCAGCCACCGTCCTGAAAGTGCCGGTAGGCACCGTGATGTCGCGATTGTCGCGCGCCCGCGAGCACATGCGCGCCTTGTTGGCCGAAGACCCTTGCCGCAAAGGGACCGCCCTGAAGGTAGTGAGAACCGTGAAGAGCACGCCATGAACGACGATCACGACTATGCCAAGCCAGGTCCGGGCGAGCCGGATCTGCGAGCGCTCTCGGCGTTGGTCGACAACGAGCTGTCCGCCGCCGAACGTGCAGCGACCCTGGAACGCCTTGCCGTTGACGCCGATGCAGCACAGCGTGTCGCGGATTACCGCGCACAAAACGCTGCGCTGAAAGCACTGTTCGCCATGCCCCAGGAAACGGCCCGATGCTTGGTCCTGCACCGTCGCGTGCCATGGTGGCAGCGCGCCGGCGTGGCTGCGGCATGGCTGAGTGTCGGTATCGTGCTTGGCTTGACGCTTGGCTTGGCGCCGAATTGGATGGCACCGCGCCTGTCGGCCGATCAGGTCGCGTTCGCCCAGCGCGCCAACATCGCTTACGCGGTTTATGCGCCGGAGCAGCGTCATCCGGTAGAGGTGGCTGCCAACGAGAAGGTGCAACTGGTCAACTGGCTTTCCAGGCGTCTGGATCGTTCCTTGGTGGTGCCATCGCTGCAGGAGTACGGCTATGCATTGGTCGGCGGGCGGTTGTTGCCCGGCGATGCTGGTCCTGCAGCGCAATTCATGTATCAGAACGCGGTGGGCGAACGACTGACCCTGTATGTGACGCGGTTTTCTCCGGATACAACCGCAGTCCATCTGCTCAGCGATGGTGGGCGCAATACGTTCTACTGGGCGAACCAGGGCATGGGGTACGCCTTGTCCGGCCAAGTGCCCGAGACCCATTTACGCCCTATCGCTCTCGATGTATGCGGCGCACTGGGCGGCCACCCCGAATCTTGGCGATGACAGCGTTGCAGTGACTCACCGCAACGAACTCCATGCAGAGGGCTAAACGCAGAGGAAACAATCATGAGAAACACCATTCGTTCAATCACTGTGGTGCTTGCCTGTTGCGCAGGCATCGCACCCGCGATGGCGCAAACGACGCCGGACGACCTGATGGCCGCGGGCACGGCAACCTGCCAGAACATCACGGCGCAAGCGGTCATCAACGGCCAATTGCAAAATGTCAGCGGGCTTGCCTGCCTGCAAAGCGATGGCACATGGCAAATCGTGCAGAACCTATATCCGCCGGCACAATATGCGTATGGGTGGTACGACCCTTGGTATTGGGGCGCCCCTATCGGTGTGGGGACCGCGTTCTTCTTCATAGACAGCGCCCATCGACGCCATCGCCTGGATCACGTTTTCTTCCGACATTCGGAGTTCGGTCCGGGATTTCATCAGGGCAGGTTTCATAATGGCGGGGTCCACCAGGGCGGCTTCGGTAGCGGCTTCCACCAAGGCGGCATGGGCGGTGGCTTCGGCGGAATGCATCGTCGCTAAGAGCCAGTGATGATCACCGCAAAGGACGGTGCCGGCGCCGCGGCGTGCCGCGGACTGCTCGCTCGCTGTCCGCGGGCGGCCCTCTCGTGCGCCCCTCTTACGCTGGGATCGAATCGACGCGATCGGGATAGAACGCGACGTAGTCCTTGATCTGCGATACAGCATCGAAAGGCTGCTCGTAGCTCCATACCGCGTTCACCGAACGGTCGCCACCAACTGGAATGCTGTAGTAGCTGCAGTCGCCTTTATACGGGCAGTAGCTTGTGTGATCCGTGCGCTCCAGCAGCGACATGTCCACGTCCTTGCGCGGGATGTACTGGACGGCGGGATAAGCGGCCTCACGAAGTGTCAGCGCATCGCGCGTATCGGCCACGACGCGGCCCGCGATCGAAACGCGGATCCTGGAGTCGTTTTTCTCGATCGTGATGGGGTGATCGGGTCCCGGGATCTTTATCGATTTGGTTTCCATGGTTTCCTCGTCCTTGCTGTGTCGTCAATCCACATTGCAAGGATGAGTATGGACGAGCACATTTTAAAGTCAAGACGAAAAATACGTCCGTACGTATTAAATTAAATGCACGGCCCAATGCGTGACCTATAGCTGCGGGTCCGCGATGTCAGTCAGGCGCGTTAGCCGCCGCGCGGGCCAACCGCAGGTTCCTTGAGCCGCCCCCGACCGCAAGCCCATCGTCGAAAACTAATTCGCACATCAAACTGACTTAATCCGCGGCAATGAAGGTCGGTCTCGCCGAGAATGAAAATAAATTGGCATCCCTGGAATAAACGAAAAGTGTTCAGTGTTCACCACAACGAACTCCCTCGCATATTCACAAGGACGACACATGAATTTTTCTCACACCGCCATGTCGCCCATTCGGCTTCTGGCCGTTGTCCTAATCGGTGCCGCATGCGCGTTCGGCAGCGTCGCCCACGCCGACGGCAACGATGAACAGCCGTTCCTGACCGAAAACGATACGGCCATGAACAAAATGATGGGCAGCATGACCATCAAGCCGTCCGGCGATGTCGATCACGACTTTGTCGCGATGATGGTGCCACACCACCAGGGTGCGATCGACATGGCCCAGGCGGAATTGCGCTACGGCCACAACGAGCAGCTGCGCCGCATCGCCCAGGAAATCATCGTCGAGCAACAGCAGGAAATCGCCGCCATGCGCTTGGCGCTTGGCCAGCCTCTGCCGCCCTCGGTTGCCTCTCCCGACCAGCCATCTACCGCAAGCCCCGCGGCAGCGCCCCCGATGTCCCACTCCACAATGCAAATGCAAATGCAAAAGGATTCCCGATGAAGCGCACTTCCCTTCTGGCCACTGTATTGACCATCACGGCACTCGCGGCGCAAGCCGCCTGGGCCGGTCAAGCCCCCGGCAAGGCCTCCGATCCGGACATCGCGATCAGCCACCGCGACCGCGTGTATGCGGCGGAGCAATTTTCAAATACCGTTTCCGTGACGGACCCGGTGAGCAATAAACTGCTCGGCGTGATTCGTCTCGGCGATCCTTCGCCGACCAACTTCAGCCCGCTGTATCACGGACAGGTGCTGGTGCACGGCATGGGCTTCTCGCCTGATCACCGCACCATCGCCGTGGTTTCGATCGGTTCGAACTCGGTGACCTTCATCGATACGGCGACCAATACCGTCAAGCACACCACTTATGTGGGGCGCGCACCGCACGAAGCCTTTTTCACGCCGGACGGCAAGGAAGTCTGGGTCACGGTGCGCGGCGAAAACTATATCGCCGTGCTCGACGGCAGCACCTACGAAGAAAAGACCCGCATCATCGTACCGGCCGGCCCCGGCATGCAGATCTTTTCTCCGGACGGCAAATACGGCTACATCTGCTCGTCGTTCAATCCCGAAACCGATGTGGTCACGGTAGCCGATCACAAGATTGTCGCAACCGTCAAACAGGCCAGCCCGTTTTGCCCCAACATTGCGGCCACGCCCGATGGCAAACAAGTGTGGTTCACGCTCAAAGATGTCGGCAAGACGCAGGTGTTCAACGCGCAAGCGCCATTCGAGTTGCTGAAGACCCTGGACACCGGCCCGATTACCAACCACGTCAATATCGTGCATAACGCGCATGGCACGTTTGCCTATGTAACGATCGGTGGGCTTAACGAGGTCAAGGTATTCCGCACCGACGATTTCTCGCAGGTGGCGACCATTCCGGTCGGAAACTTGCCGCACGGAATCTGGCCGTCCGGCGACGGTACCCGCGTCTATGTCGGACTGGAAAACGCCGATGGCATGACAGCGATCGACACGCTGACGAACAAGGTGATCGCCACGATCCCGATCGGACAAGCGCCGCAAGCCGTCACCTATGTCCCCGACGCAGTGCCTGAAGGCGACGGGCTGCAAAACCTGCAACCGCTCGGGCTCGCCGGTCAAACCGCTCATCTGACGCTGGTGGCCGCGGGCAGTGCCGGTGGTATTCCAAGCAGCAAAGGCACCGCGCCGACCAGTGTTTCGCTGTTCGACCAAGGTCTGGCGCAGGTGCTGCAAGCCTCGGTGACTGGCCTTGAACCCAAACATCCGTATGTGCTCGCGCTTGCCGATAATCCTGACGGCAGCGGCAACCTCGAGCCGATCTCATCGTTCATGACCAATCCTGCCGGCTCGGCAATCGTCAATGCGCTGGGGCAGATTCGACAAATCGTGCAAGCGGGAGCCGGCACCGACAAGCGTCGTTTCCTGGTGATCGCGCCGCAGGTGGACGGCAAGCCTGGTACACCGGTTCAGGTGCAAGCGCTGTAAGCAGGTAACGCTAGCGCTCGGGTCGATGCTTGACCCGGGCGCGTTTAGTCTATGGGCGGAGCCACTATGCTGTTCGATGCGCTCCGGTGATGAACTCCGCCGCCAATTGCGCAACCAGCGCAGGTTTCTCCCTGTGCGGCGAATGTCCGCATTCCGGTATCACCGTGAGATGAGCCTGCGGCACTTTTCTGACTATCCCTTGCACCTGTGCAAGCGTGCCATATTCGTCACCCTCGCCTTGGATTGCGAGCACGGGGCATACGATATCGGACAATACGTCCTCGATATTCCATGCGCGGAACGCAGGATCCAACCAAACGTTATTCCAACCCCAGAAGGCCGATTCGGGATCGGCGTGATAGCGCTTGAGCTTTACCGCGAAGTCGGTAGATACGTAGGCCTCGCGCGCCTGCGCAATGTTTTCTATCGTGACATCTTCCACCAGGATATGCGGCGCCACCACCACGATACCGTCGAGTGCTTGCGGGAAGCTCGCGGCATATAGCAGGGCAATCGAACCGCCGTCGCTATGACCAAACAGCCAGGGCCGTTCCAGCCCTAGGCTTGCGAACAATGCGGGCAATACCTCGCGAGCCTGCTCGTGCATGAAGGTCGTTTGCCAGCGTTCGTCATGCGGCCGCGGCGTCGATAGCCCGTAGCCGTAACGCGAGAACACCAGCCCGGTCAAGCCATACTCGCGGCACATCCGTTCCGGGAAGTCCTTCCACAGGGCAATCGATCCCAGGCCTTCATGCAGAAACACCACGACCGGATAGTCGGATTGCTTCACGCCGACCCATTGGTATTCTAGTTTCAGCGAATCGCCGCGCCATGTGAGCTCGGCGAACTGCGTTTGGGGGATGGGTGTCTCGCTCATCGTTCCTGTCTCATGTCGCTCCGGTTTCAGGTTGTTACAGCTTCAAGTTGCCGCCTTCGATTTGTGCCTGTGTCCTCGTCCTGCTTTGTCGCTATGCCTTACACCATCGCTCGGACAAACCGTAGCATACGCTGCCGGCACCGCTGGGCATAAAGGTGGCAGCATACATGTTCACGTACTTCACTATCGGGACGGCAAGTGCCAGTTCAAAGCACTTACCCGAGTCGGGTTTCGATACGCTATCGAGAACCTGCCACTTTATGCTGGCTGAAGAAGCGCATCACGCGTTTACCCAGAAAATCGAGGCGAATCTTCTCTATGATTTGTACCGGGACCGGATCAGCGCCGGACTAGTCGTTCTAGCGCGGAACAATAAGTCAATGCGCCGCTACCTATCATTCTTGACAGTGTTTTTATATAGGACGATTCTTGATTCTATTTTCTCAAAACAAATACATCGTTTTCCTTATTATTCTGTTAAAAACTGCTCCAAATATGTTTATTCTCTGAACCCGTGAGTGATGCGTCCGATGCTGCCGATGAGGTAGAAATCGGATTGTGCTTGCACATTTTCTCCTGGGCATACCGTGACAGAACGTTGGCGGAGATCCATAGGGTGACCAGCGGCAACGGGAAGACCGAATAGCAGAAAACGCTTTCTGTCGCTAGTCTGCGTCTGCGCCTCGATCCAGATTGACCACAGATCGTGCCACCACGATGAACACGAACCGCATGCCTTTTATAACCTTAGGAAAACTGGAGTTTCCTGCATGGCTTCGCATGAGCGCGTTATTGAGCCGGTGATCGCCGCCGACGGGTCGGCGCACTATTCATCCGTCACGTCGCCCTCGTGCGACACGAGTTCTGCAATTTGCTATCAATATCCAATGAGAGTCATCCCGGTGATTATTGTGGCCGGGATCATGGGGTCGAATTTGATGGACCTTGATACCAAAGGCCCTGTATGGCTGCTGAATAGCAAGTTGGGCATGGCCAAGTGGCTTAGACGAGGTCCATCAACTCGCAAGGCAATCCTCGACCCGCAAAAAACCGCGGTCTATGACGGTGGTGCCATCCCGCAAGGCACCATTCAAAGCGATGCGGAACTAAAGCGTCGCGGCTGGGGCGAGGTCGCCAACATGAGCTACGGCGATTTAG
>Ga0265338_10001260_pt1 | contig 41745 bp, 20 predicted proteins | sample 42126metaG_FD_193579 | JGI IMG/M metagenome (GOLD analysis project Ga0265338, IMG submission 193579) | Rhizosphere microbial communities from Carex aquatilis grown in University of Washington, Seatle, WA, United States - 4-21-26 metaG | ecosystem: Host-associated > Plants > Roots > Rhizosphere... | reverse complement strand
CAGCCTATGTGGCACATGAAAACGGACAACACCGCCCAGCATCTCGATGGCAGCCTTGAGCAGGACTACAGCGGTGGTGCCGTCAACGTCGTAGTCGCCGTAAAGTAAAACCGTCTCGCGTGCAGCAATGGCACGTTCAAGGCGTTCGACGGCCGTGGCCATGCCCAGCATCAGAAATGGATCGTGAAGGTGATCGGTGTCAGGATTGAGGAAGACGAATGCGTCGTGTGAGTTTGTAATGCCCCGCGCCACCAGCAGTTCGGCCAGCACATGCGGCAGGCGAGCCTCTTTCGCAAGCGCTTCTGCGGCTGCCTGGTCAGTTTGTTCAAGGATCCAGCGCTGGCGGGGCGGTCCGCAGGGCGAGTGTTTTCGAGGTTCAGATGCGCGGGCTGGAGTGAGTGGAACGGGCCCGGACGTCACGCTGCTTACTCATCCTCGTCATCATGAGGGTGCACGTCGTCAATGACAATGTCCTGAAAGCTCTCAATATCTTCAAGCAGCGCCTGAAAGCGCTCGTACCACTCGGTTGTGGTTTCATGCAGAAACACCAGCCCGTGATAAACGAATCCAAGCTGAATGTAGCCGAGCATGTCGGCATACTTCCGCAGCCACCTGGCTTCAACCAGTTCGGTCGCTTCTTCATCGGGGAAGTTCATTTCTGTGGATTCGTCGATGAGCGCGTCGAGTTCTTCGCGTTCCAAAGTCATTTCGCTGAAAGTGACGAAGGGAGCGCCAACATGCTTGGCCATCTCCACAAAGTCTTTCCACGAATCGGGATTGCCTTGACCCTCCCACACAATCGACGGAATATCTTCGGTGACGTAGCCGGGCAGGCGTCGCAGACCGTGGCCCTCAATGAATGCCACCATGTCGTCTTTCAGCGATAGAAGATTATCTGAACTCATAGTCAAGCATTCATTTTCGCAGATTGGGCCGGGTGCAAGCCGAGGATTGTGGGAAACTCCGCGCCGCAGCAGAAGCGGGGCAGGGCAGGGCATTAATCTGAATGCAGCGCATTTCTTTCGTCTCCGCTGTTTTGCCTGTCCCCGCGCTGTCTCACTCTCTAGTTCCAGGCGGAGAGAAATTGACATAGAGATTCAACCACAAACCACAAACACGAATCCGGGAGGATCGCCGCTTGCCAGTTTTCGAACACCACGTATTTGTCTGTCACAACACACGTCCCGCCGGTGCGCCACGCCCTTCCTGTACGGCCGATGGAAAGAGCGAACTGCACACGCAGTTGCAGCAACTGACCAAGGAAGCCGGGCTGGCCGGCAAGGTGAGGATCAACAAGTCCGGATGCCTTGACCAGTGCGAACACGGGCCTACCGTGGTCGTGTATCCAGAGGCGGTCTGGTACGGCCACGTTCAACCGGAAGATGCGGCAGAGATTGTGAAAGAGCACCTGATTGGCGGCAAGCCCGTGCAGCGGCTGCGTCTGGCCGATGAGTGCATCAACACCAAAACCTGCCCGCATCGGCAGTAAGAGGAAGAGGGACGCCGAACGTCTGCCAAACGCAGGCGTCCCCGCCAGTTGGGGCTACCTAGGATGGTTTGTTTGAAGTAGTATGCACGATGGCAACCTGCGTCTTGCCTCCGTACTCCGACGAGTTAGTGGTAACAGTGACAACCACCGACTCATGTTCCCCCTTGCTTGCCGAAATGACGGCTCCGTCCTAGCTCTCGATCACCGAGGCGCCGCTTCCAAATTTCTCCTTGTAGAAAGCTACAACCTGGTCTTTCGAATCGGTAGTGACATAGACGGCAGTGACCATGGTGCCGGTTGGCAACGACATCCGCATGCTGCCTTTTCCCGAGGTGGCGCCGGGATAAAGGTCCGTGCCGAGGTCGGCTGCCGTGAAGGTCTCACTTGAATTTGCCCTGATTGAGCCGCTGGATGTGTTGATAGTGACATCCTTGCCCGAACCGGAAACGTGAACCGCGTGAGCGACCCGCCAGACGAGGAACCCGAAGGCCCCCGCTCCCACGATGCCCAAGCCGACAAACACGGCGACAATGATCAGGATAATTTTGACTGCATTGTTGCCGGAAGGGGCCGGCGCTGTCACAAGTGGTGGAGCGGGCGTTACTTCCGCAGCAGGCATTGCGACGGGCGCGCCACATGACGCGCAGGATTGAGCTCCAGGAGAGAGTTCGGTTCCGCATTTCGAACAAAAGCTGGCCACGATAATCTCCTTGATGGTGAATTTTGTGCCGGGTCGTCGAAATCCCGGCAAAAGCGATAGGCAACTATAAAGCAAACCCGGTAATCCAGTCGCCAAAAATTCAGGTGAATCGACAAGACCGAAGTCTTTTCTCGCCAACGCTGGTGTGTACAGCCTGCGGCCCAATGCGCTATTCTGTTGGTCGAACCAATGATCTTTTCTCGCGACTATATTGGGTATCTAGCCCGCCGTACGGTCAAGCACCTCATCGACGCCAAGATGATCACCACTTCAGACTTGAAGGTGACCGAGGCTCGCGTGAGCGAGGGGCTTATTGACGAGCTTTCGCTCGAAGACCGCATCAACGAAGAGGTGCGCGTAATTCTTGAGGCCTACTCTGAAGAGATGCGCAAGTCTGGCGCGCAATATGCCGAGATGTTCAAAAAGGTGAAGACCGAGCTGGCAAAGAAGTACAAGGCGGTGCTATGAGGATCAGCCGCGACAAGCTCAACAAGCTGGCTCACACGGTGGCCGATACGCTGGCAGAGATTGACCAGGTCGGCTTCATGGAAGATCGCAACACCATCCGCCAGGAAGCGCGCAAAGCTCTTGAAGAATTGCTGACCGACGAAGCGCGCATCGATACCGCCGCCCGCCTGAAGATCGCCAATCAGCGCAAGATCATCCAGGAAGGCTCCCAGGAGTGGGAGATTCTGTACCGCAAGTACTACAACGACGAAGTACGGAAACTGGGCATTTAGTTCCGAGCCTGGCCCCATCCTTGGATCGGGACATCAGGCAGCCCTTGACCGGCACATGAGCTTTGGCAGCGACCGTATTTCTTGTTAAATTAGATGAGTGGCCTTCGCGGCCGCACCCGACAGTAGTGGCGCTATCGTCTAGGGGTTAGGACGTGAGATTCTCAATCTTAAAACCCGGGTTCGATTCCCGGTAGCGCTACCAAATAAGATCCGCTAAAGCCCGCTAATTCAGCGGGCTTTTTGCTTGCCCCAAAAACGTGCTGGTGCGTCCTAGCTTCAAAAAGCGCGTTTCGTGGTACACAAAATGGTACACAGTCCATTCGAACTCTAAACGCTGAATCGGGAGCGGAGAATCCGGCAATAAAGCCGTCCATGCGCAATGCGTTGCCGCCGCTTCAAGTCTAGCTCCCAGTTCTCAGCATTGCTTTGGCTGATATGGCGGAGCGGTTGCCGCTTAGCACAACACGAGTGGACTGACAATCTTCTAAGCCTTGGCGCGAGAAGACCTCTTCCATCGCCGAAGCCAGCCTGGCCATGAATTCACGTTTGCATCGTCATGCTGGCGGCGAAGCTCCGAATACGTCCGCGTGTGCATCCATTTAGGTTTCTCAGGAAACGGGTCGTACATGCTCGCGGTTCCACCTAGCCTCTGGCGGATTGCTTGTGCGGTTCCGGCGAGCGCACGTGTCCGCTGCAACCCGCTGGAGACGCGGAACGGCTGAGGGCTTCATGCACGCGGATTACGGAGTCACCGGATGCGCAATTCCGAGCAGCGTGAGGATATTAGTCCACAAACCTGCTGATGCTTGCGCACCGGTGCCATATGCGGTGATATTCAGCGGCGAGTGATCATCGTCGCTCACTGCGGAGAAGACCGCGTTAAGTTTGCCGCCGCCAGTTGGAGCGAACTGGACGGTAACGTCAAACTCTCCGCCGGGCGCGATGATTATGGGAAATGCAGGAGCGGGAGAAAGCGAGAAGTCATTGCTGCCGGTGGTCAAATTGATCGCGGAAATATTGAGAGGCGCAGTACCCACGTTGAATAGTTGCACAGGGATGCTGCGGTTGCTGCCGGCTACGACCTGCCCAAACCCAACAAATGCGATTGGATTCGTGGCAAGGCGCGGAAGCAGTCCGGTGCTGACGCCGGTACCACTTGCAGGAATATTGCGCGTGGCCTGCGACGCGTCGTTGCTGGTAATTTGCAAAAGAACGAAGGCGTCTCCAGCAGCTGTGGGTGCAAAGGTCACCTGGAAAGCCTGGGTTGCGCCGGGAGCAATTGAAACTGGGAGAGTGGGCGTGGCGCCAAAGCTGAAGGGGGCGAGGCCCATGACGCTAGTGGCGGAGATATCCAGTGACGCGTCGCCACAGTTGTAGACATAAAACGGTAACGTGACGGACTGGCCCGTTGCTACGGCGCCAAATGCAAGGTTGGAATCAGCAGCAAAGACGGGGCCGGTTGGGCGAGAAACTTCGAAGCAGCTTCTTCCATAGGTGCCGACTCGCAGTACTGGCGGCGAAACGGAGTTATCAATCGCGAGTGAGTTACAGCAGACCATAGGCAGCCCCGCTCCGTAGATCTTCCATGTCGCGGTGCCGACGGCGCTTGATCCCGTTCCTGTAATAGTTGTGTCGGTAGAGCGAAGTACCCCCGCATCACCGGCGACGACGATAGCGGGCGGTGTTGCGCTCTTGTCAAAGACAACTGAGCGCAAGGGCAGGTCGGGAAGATTGCCGACAGGGCCATTGCCGTCCGTACCGCTGACATCGTTCCAGGTGGCGCCACCGTCAAGCGAGAGGAACACATGGCGCGTTCGAAACTTGGAGTGAACGCCGGACACGCCACCGTAGACAACGACAATTCGCTGGGTGTTGGTGGGGTCAATGGCGATGTGATTGACAGGGCCCATGGAAACGCCTGAGCCACCGGGAGTAGTTACGAGAGGAGCCGCGTCCCAGGTGGCTGCGCCATCCAGCGAGCAGTGGACTGAACCGTCAAAAGCACCCGCCCACACCAGCGCGGCTGCGGCAGAAGTGGTAACAATGCAAGTGATAAATGCGGCCGGTGCGAGAGTCGTCGCTGCAAAATTCACGCCGGAATCGGTGCTCTTGTAGAGGACGTTGCCTTCGCTTACGTAGACAGTTCTGGCTGCGGGTGCGGTGCCCGTCTGCTCAAGAGCGATGGCGCGAGCATAGCTTGGTGTGGGGTTCTTGAGTCCGTGCCCAATGGTTATGGGAGTTTCGTAAGTAGCTTTCCATGCGGCCCCGGAATTGGTGGACTTGATGAAGTACTCGTTGTCGAAGCCGTACACGGTCGTCGGATCAGTGGGGTCAACGGCCACTAACCATCCGTCGCCGTTGATTGCGGCATGCCACTGGCCTGCGGTGTCAGTGGGGCGATGTCCGCTTGTACCTGTGTCCTGGCATCCGCCGTACGTGTAGGCGTTGTTAGATGGGCCTTTGCCGATATCAATGCCGCGAAATAAATTGGTGGCGATGGATCCGTTGATAGCATTCCATGCTTGCCCGCCATCGTTGCTTGTGGCGATCCCTCCATCTGTCCCCGTGTACATGATGGTGGGCGCGACTGTTCCACGATGCGTCTGCGGACTGAAGACAAGCGCATGATTGTCCCAGTGGACTTTGGAATCGGTGATCGCGTGAGGCTGAAAGTTGTTGCCGCCGTCAATCGAGAGCCAGACTTGTTGAAAGCCTGCGTAAACACGCTGCGAATTAAGAGGGTCAACGCCGACGGTCAGATCGTAGTTCGTCTGGCTGAATCCGTTACCCGCGGCGACCGCCTTCAGGCTGTTGAGGAGGGTCCAGGTGGCGCCGGAATCCAGCGAACGAAAGAATCCGACATAGGCAGGGGTGCCGTTCTGGAGACTGGTTTGAACACTGGCATAGAGAATGGCACTGTTCGCAGTGGCGCCATCAAACTGCGACTGGGCAACCACGAACGAGCGGTATGGGAGAGCAGGGGCGCCGGGGTTGCTGAATAGATTGGTAGGGAATGTAATTCCCGCGTTCGTCGATTTCAGAAGGCCAAGCTTCGGTAGTGCGGTCCCGGTCGTATCCACAGAGTTTCCGGCGACGCCTGCGTATACAACACTTGCGGGAGTAGCGGAGTCGAGGAAGAGACAGCAGATATTGCCGGCGACAACTGGTTGGCGATCGTTAAAGAGTGGAGTGTTGGCTCCGAAGTTACGACCACCGTCAACCGAGCGATACAGGCCCTGATTCGTAGCCACGAGCAAGCAATCTGCGGCCGGGCACACGATGCGGTTAATGCCCACATTGGCAAAGATGGTGCCAAAGTAACCGCCGTCGACGATGCTCCATGTGAGGCCTGCATCGGCGCTACGGTAAATTCCCGCGCCCTTGGTGAATGCTGAACCGCCGTCGAAATTATTTCCGCTGCCGCCGTAGAGAATCTGAGGATTGGTGGGATCCATGGCGATTGCACCCATGGAAATTGAAAACATCTGATCTGTAAGCGGATGCCAACTGTTGCCCGCGTCGATGGTCTTCCATATCCCGCCGTCATCTGTCGTGATGTAAAGGATCTGGTCGCTCGGGCCGGAAGGATCGATAAGGATGTCGGTGACCTCTCCGGAGTCGGGGCCAAGCCCAAGGTAGATCTGGTCTCCATCAATCACCAAGGGAGCTGGCCCAATCTGCGTCCAAAAAACACTGGCGTCCAGGTCGAGTTGATAGAAATCCGCGACAGCCTGACGCCAGACATCTGGACGCGGCGTGCCGGTTGGGTCGGCGTGGTCGAGGAGGAAGGCTGGGCCGCTCTCTCCAACATCGAGATTGTCCATTGTTTCCTGGTCATCCGCCATGCTTGCTCTCCTGCTTTGGGTCTCAACTTGGCGAAGCTCTTTTTCGCTTTACACGTTCTTCGTTCATCCGCGATGTCTTCAGGATTTTGAACTGCCTGGCGTCGGTGGTGTCATGCGCAGCCAGCCCTCTGTGCCGCTGGCTGGGTCGGGGCGCAGATGCGCGTCCTGCGTCGCGCTGACGATCGGGTCTTCAGACCACGTGGTGATGTCGGCGCGATGATCCCAACTCCATGTACCGTGAATTTCATTGGGAACAGGCATGCGAAGAGTCTTGGGATCCACCAGGACCGGTCCGAAACGGAAGGTTGGCGATAGCTTGGCCAGTGCTGCGGCAACCCATTCACGGCGCATCCCAATCTCTTTGCGCGGCAGTACACCTGCGGTAGCGTGGACCACGCAATGCGGCTCAACAAGAAGCGTCAGCGAAACTTCCTGGTTGGGCTGGATGCTCATCAGGCCGGAGCTGTCGACATAGGGGTGAATGACCGGGCTGTCGCCCTCGATGGCGTTGTCGCCAATGTCGTCTGAAAAAGTCTGGTAGTAGTTGGGCACCAGGTTGGCCTGCTGCAGAAATCCGCGGCCTGGACCAACTTCACGGGCGAATCCGGCGATGACGGCATCGGCGCAATACAGGCGGGTGTAGTCATCGTTGACGAAGTATCCGAGCAGGCCATCCTGCCATTGGGGCACCGCGCCAAATCGCAGAGAGACGGCGTGCGTATTGATGAGTGCCGGGTCAATCGGCTCCTGTACTTCGAGTCGCACGCGCGCGCGGAGTACAACAACGGGATGGCCAACGAGAAGCGAGAGATGTTCGTCGGAAGAACTGCCAAATGGATCTACAGCCCACAAAGTGGAATCGATTACGCGAAGAATTGCGCTAAGAGCATCCTCGGGAAGGCCAGTGTTGGTAGCATCCGCCAGGCCCCATTGAAGAAGTCCCTGCGCCACACCGGCGGAATATTTATTGGGCACGGCCCGCGCCGGCGATTGGCCGACAGTGGAAGGAACACCGGGAGCATCTTCCCAAATCACGCCAGCCTGCGGATCGGGGCGCACAAAGCCGAGGTTGCTGCCATCGGTATCGAAGAATTCGAGATCGCCATCGAGGTGATTGGGCATCAGGAAGCCGCACACCGGCGAGAGGTCGGGAGTGGCTTCATTCTCTGAACCGTCGGCAGCCATGTAGCGGAACCAGAGGCGCGCAGGAGATGTAAAGCGGGGAGGTAGAGCCAGTAGTTCCGGCCTGCCCGGCGTTACCAGCGGCTCCGATTTGTAGAGGGCTGCAGAATTCAAGATGGCATTGTCGCTGGAGCCAAGCAGATCGAGGAATTGGCCATAGCTGTCAACGAGCCGAAGGCGGAGCAGCCGCATGAATCCGGCGCGCAATGGAACGAACGGCGCAGGAATGGAACTGTCAGTAGGTGCGGACAGGCCGTCAGACGGAAAACCGCCGCGCATCTGACGGGTAAAGTTGTCGGCTGCACCAGCAAGAACATCCATACTGTCGAGCGTGTCGAGGATGTCTTGCAGCGCGCTGCGATCGACCGCCGGTATGTCGCTGTTAGCAGAAGAGGCTGTTGCGGTGATTGCAACATCGATTTTCCTCGCCATGGCGGAATACCCATCGAGCACGATTTTGGCGTATTGCGAGTGGAAAGAGGAGTGAGTGTTTGGCGCCAGGTTGCCTGCGCCTCCGGCAGCCTGCGCCTGGGTCATTGCCTGGCGCAGACTTGCCGCCGCGGTGGCCGCGGCTCCTCCAGTGAGATGAGCGCGACCAGAGAGCACGAAACTGCCTGGAGGATTTCCCGCAGGCGGCTGCCCGTTTGGCCCCGGCTGCGGAGCTTTCGTCGGGTCCGGAGCAGGAGGTGCAATGGTTGGGTCGGTTGTATAGTCGATTTCGCCAAGCAACCAGTCGCTGGTGCCGTTAGTCGAAGGAATGTACTGAATTTGCCAGTCAAGATGAATCGGGTTCCAGGGCTTAACGGGTGGAGAAACGGCGATTGCGGAAGGCAATGTGCCAACAATACCGCTTTGCGCGATGAGAGGCGCGTGGTCGAAGCGCGGGTCGCGTGTGGCCCACCAGGCCGTCTGCTCCACTACAAAGTTCTTTGCGACCTGATTGATCTGGACAGAGCTTGGCGACGCGGCTTGCGGAGTCGGAGCGGCGGCAACTTTTTGAGAAGCGCTCGAAACGCGAAAAGGCGAAGAGGGCGTCAATGCTGCCTGGGCAAGATTCACCGCAGCGGAAGGGTCAAGCAGGATCGTCTCTCGCAACAGGTCTTCGCACTCGGGAGGAACGCTGCCATTCTCGATGCCGCGCTCGAGAACTGTCTCTCCCTTAATGCTTGCGCGGTTGGATGATGCCGGCTGCCCGGGAATAGCCGACACGTAACAACAGAGTTCGGTGACGCAAAAACCGGTCAGGCGGCATACCAACGTGTTGTCTTGTGAGAAGCGAGTGTCTGCTCCATATTTAAAGGTGCGGCTCGCGCCCTCTACCAGGATGACCGGTTCGCTGGGATAGAAGAGCCGGGGCAAAGCGCGGCGAACAACTTCAGTGTGCGCAGGAATCGGCGGCGGCACAGTGGTCCCGCGTATGGCATTGATTGCCGCTGACATTCCTCCTTCGACGATTGTCTCGTGCAGGGTTTCAATGGACTGAAAATGCGACGCCGCCGTATGCCCGCCCAACTTCACCGGGCTCTCGGTAAAGATGCCGCTTTTGAATGCCTGCTCGTGGAAGCTCTTCGCCGCACCGGATTGGGGGAAGACACCGGGTCCAGGCTGAACAGGGTGGGGCAGCGGCGGAGGTGTATCGGGCATCGCGGGAATGTTGATGGTCTCGGTAGTGTAGCCGCCATCGAGCGAGGCGAAGGCGGTGGCCTGCAACAGCGCATCGAGGCGCGCGCGGCCGTCGGGTTGCTCCAGGTCGGCTAGAGAACCCTGCAGAAATCCCTCGAGGATGCGCGCTTCGTCCGGCCTGTTATTGTGCTGGGCAATGAGCGCGGCAAGAGCTTCGGTGAGCGTGTTGCCAATGGCGACGTTGATTGCCGAGGCCGGCGGTGGTCCTCCGCTTTCGCCCGAAAGCAGCCCGTTCTCATTGCCCGCCCAGCCAAGGTTGGGCCAACCGATTGCCACAATCGATCCGTGCATCAAAGTGGCGTTGGGCCACCATGACCCGTCGGTAGTGTAGGGACCAAGGGCTTCGCCGGCTGCATCAAAGTCCGGCATTGAAGACGGCGCATCGGACACTGCGTAACCAACTCCCGCGGCGTCTGCATTGATGGCATCGTTATACGCTTGACTGGTGGAACGCACATTGGTGCGAAGCCCCATGCCACGCGCGGCAACTGTGTATTTGCGGGCGTGGCGAATGGATTCGTCGAGTTCGCCCTGGGCCAGCTGCCATTGCAACTGTTTCATTTTGGAGTTGAAGTCGGTAAGGGAATGCACGTCCTGGCTTCCCAGCGGGTCTTGCGAAGGGTCGGAATACCAGCCGCAAACGAGGTAGCTAACGGGGCCCATCGAAATGTCGCCCAGACTGTCGTAGAAAGCAAGGCGATTGATGCAGTTGTCGTAATAGGCTGCCCATGCAACATCTCCAGTGCCCAGAACGGTGAGCGGATTGTTGACTGCATCGGCGGAAGGCGCGCCTTCCGTGAAGGAGTCCAGATCGATAGGCACTGGGTCTTTGTCGCCGGCGCGAAGCACCCAGCCTTTGACAGCGCGCAACCCGCTGTTCACCGTCGCGCGAAATCGGTCGTTCGTCGAGGGATACATTCGCAGAACGAGCCAGCGGTCGGGTGCAGCAGGAAAAGTGGCAGTCGCGCCTTCCGCAATGCCGTGTGTGAGTGCATCGGGTAGTGCCCAGTGAAGATAAACTCCGGCGGCGCGAGGCGAGGGCAGTTCAGCAAACGGTGTGGGAAGGACGTCGTAGCGAGTGACGGGTGTGGTCTGTTGCGGCGCGGCCTTCAGGGCGCAGTCAGCCCAACTCTCAGCGGGTTGATTGGGTCGCACCACCAGTGCATCAACCTGGATGGGCACAAGTACGCGAGGGGTGCGAATAAGGTATGGATTCCAGGTGCTGATGACCTTCTGGTTGATGCCGTATGCGGCAGCCGCTGAAAAGATAGCCGCCTTGTCTGTGAAGGAAATCGTGTTGTTAACCGCCATGGAGAGTCACCAGATTTCTGACCTCTTCAAGGGTCGAGTTTTCCGCGACGCGCTGCGCGATCTTCAGATTCGTGACGAATCCGCCAGAAGTAGCTTGAGTGCCTGCCTTGTCTACGGTGCCTTCAAATCGCTGACGCCAGGGCGGATCAAGAACAGCAATTGCAAAACTGGCGGAGCCGGTAATGGGGACAGCAGTGGGAACCTTCGCACGGTTGATATTGAGGCGGCGGCGCAGCTCAGTCACATGAACTACGCGGCTATTGCTGGCGCGAACCGGCAGGTCGACTTCGTAGTACTCAGGCTCCGGCGCCGGATTTGGCAGCGGGCTTGGCGGTGGAATTTGTACCTGGTGGCCGGTTGCGTCGCGAACATAGACCTTATCGGTGTTGTTCGTCAGATGCACACCAAATTGCACGCCATGGTGCGGTTCTTCAAGGATGACGAGTTGGGGTACGCCCTGAAAGAGCGCGATCATCAGACCTGGCGACAGCAACTCCAGGCGCAGCGTCTTCAATTGCTGCGAAAGAGGGCCGGCATCTGCGGGGTCGAATTTTTCAGGGACCGCTGTCTTGTAAGCGCGAACGTCCATCTGCGGCCAGCCGCTGACAGCAGAGGAGCGCAGCAGAAAACCGGTGATAACATCGGCGGCGACCGGGTGCCCGTCGTTTGGAGTTTTCGCGTCATTAAAGGACACATGGCCGCGCTGCAGGGTTCTGACCACGCGCTCGGTGAGGTCGAGTTGTTGATTGACGGCGGGCGCATGGCCTTGGTGGTGTGCTTGCTCGCGCGTGCCGATTTTGCCCACTGCCACCGCTCCATCGACGAGGCGATCCGTCCAGGAGCGATCGACGTAGAAGAATCGAATGGACTCGTCGGGAAGCAGACGATCGTCAGCCACAAGGTAGTCGAATGGAACGCCGACCAGCAGTCGAAGATGTGAGAGGAAGAGCTCCATATAGGGAGGCATCTCCGACTCCGGCTCCGTAGTATTGAGCTGGATGGGGCGGTTAAGTCGCTCTTTCAAAGCGGCGTTGGATTGGATCCACGCTGTGCGCATATGTTAGCTCTCCAACTTCAACTGGACACTCGTCAGAATCTGGTCGCGTGTAGTTTGCAGGCGATCAAGCGAAGCCGTGTCGGCGGCTACCTGATCAATCGTGGTTGCGTTTCGCGTCGTTTGAGGCGGAATGGAGACGACGGCGCCAGTGGCCCCAGGACTACCGCCAAGGATGGCTGTGGCCTCCGCGGCACTGCTCAAATTCCATGCCTGCTGCAATTGCGCGGGATCGAGTCCGGGTGCCGCGCTCACTGCGCCCATGCCGTAGCGGTCACCGACTTGCTTGATACCGGAAACGATTCCATTCGCGGCATTGAGGGCGACGACGGTGGCGACCGGTTTATGAATCTCAAGTGTCTGGTTGAGCGGAATAGCAGCCTGAATCGCTGCAAGCGAATCGATTCGCACGGATTGGCGATAGGATTCTCTGCGCCAGCGCATCAGTTCCTGGCCCAGACGAGGGTCAGCGGCGGCCATCATACGTCCTGCTTCGAATGCAGCCGCGTAGGTAACATCCTCGGCGCCCGTCTCTGGCGTGACGCGGCGGCATTGATCGGCACTGTGATACGTGAGCGGATCACGAGTAAGAGGCATTGGAACGAACGGTCCACGATACCAAACGTTTTCCTGCACCCCAGCGCGATCCATCACCGTAATAGGAATATGCCCGGTATCAGCGACCGGTGGGTGACCCTGCTCTTCGACGGTGCCCATCATCGACACGTTGACGCGTTGCACGTAATCGCGGAACGTACCTGTGTCGCTACACTCGAACACCCAACTATGCAAAAGCACAAGCTGCACCGTTCTCACGAAGGGATGATATGAAGGGCGATCAACAATGCCGATTGCGTTGACCACGTTGCGGTCCGCAACTGTCTTCAGGACCAGGCTCTGCGCATTTTTTTCGAAGTTGATGAGCGTCTGTTGCGGGGTTCCGGAACTCAGGCTGACGCCAGTCGATCCGGTAGAAGGCGAAACTGGCTGCGGCGGAGCGGGGGCGTCGACTAGACGATTCACGATAGGGTTTTCAATTACAACGCTGAAAAATGGCTGCGCGACCGCGGGGGGGTCCTTTTGAACAAGGTCGGTGCGCTCTTCCAGAGAAACCAGGCAGGCACGAAACTTGGCGCCGGGAGACGGAAGACGGTTGCCCATCACGATCGCGTAGTAGCCGTCACCGGATGCGGCATTCAGTTCTCGATCGTCTACATTCACCTGGCGCGCGTGGGCCAAAAGCGTAAGCTCATCAAGGCTGGGGAGAACGGATTCAAGTAGTCCGAGTTCGACTTCAATGGAATCGCAAGTGATGCCATCCGCTACTTCCAATCGCGTATAAACGGTGGAAGGCACCACGCTCTTGAGAGCAACATTCTGATGGAGCACATACTCACCTTCAGCAAAGAGCAGCAGCGCCATCCACGGCGCAGGGCCGTACTCCTGCGGTTGGCCGTCTTCAAGTGGAAATGGATTGGGCTGCTTTGTGTTGGCGTCGCGTTTTGGAGTACCGATAAGACTAAGGTCCGAGGTAAGGCGCCGTTCCCATGGAAGAGTGCGGCGGGAAATGACGATCTGCGGAATATTCTGGTCGAAGCCGCCGTGCCCGTTGCGCGGAGGAAACACTCCCGCCACATCGGTAGCAGGGAGCGAAAAACGCGGGCCTTCAATATCGAAGTAGCCGCTGTTTGAACTGAGTGGTGCCTGCTGGCCGTCGTAGGTGACATTGGTGACCACATCCAGGCGATAACTGTTGTCCACCAGCGGCGGTGTTATGTCGTCGTAGAGATACATGGATCCGACGGGTGGCGGTGTAGTGCTCATTGCGCGACTCCTGTTGTGACTACTGAAGTGGGGACGGCGATCATCCGTATCGAAATGCTGCCGTCCGCCGTAAGTGGGCCGTCCGGGACGATGTGTTCGGGCACCTTTCCCTGCAGGCTAGTGGCCCATTCCTGCGCCTTACCTGCCATGCCCACTACGCCCGAAATGCGCCATCCCGTGACGCTGGCGACGCCAATCGTGATGTGGTCCGACTTGGGATCGGCATCGCTCACGTCATAAAGAAGAGCGCGCCGGCGACCGCCCAGAATGCGGATTGGCGACGCTGCCAGTGTTGCGCCCTGCGCCGTTAGCGAAAGATCGCCGTCGGCACTCGCGCCGGCGTCCTGCAGATCCAGCAGGATCATGACCACGCCAATGGACGTGGGCAGCCAGGTCTCGGTGCCGATCTGCTCCGCGACTGCATCGGAGACGCGCACCATGGTTTGCGAGATAGCCTGACGATTGCGAACGGGAATGTGAGTTTGCGGAAGCATCAGGCATGCACCGCGGCCCAAAATTGTGGTGGGGCCAACCTGCGGCAACAGATTCCCCGCTTGCCATCCGGCTACGGTCTGCTTGCCTGCGGGCGCTGAGGCAAATGCCACGGCAGCAAATCCGGGTGCGGTTGCTGCTTTTCCGCTCGGCAGCTTGCCCAGGCATTCAATAGAGATCATTCCGCAGCGTGCAGGCATGAATATGCCTGCTTGTTTGCCGCCGGGATACTCGCGATCAGCAATGACAGCACCACCCCGCGTGAGGAAGGTGATGCGGAATGCGGCGTTTCCGGTGACGACTAATTCGTCCTTCGCACCGGCAGGAACATCCCAAATGTGCGTGACGCCGGCGGGGATAGTCAGGCCGTTTCCCTGCAGACTGGCGAGAGCATCGCTGATCTCGGTCTGATGTGCAATTCCGGAGGCCCATCCGACTTCGGCGGAGCGGAGGGTGTTGCCGGGTTTAGCGATCCTGGTAGCAGCCGGGGCGGTTGCGGCTTTTACCCGCACCAGGCGTGCGCCGAGTGCGTCGGCCAGCGGCGCAGCCATACGCGGAATGCCGGCAGCAGCGGAGACCGAACTCACAGTCGTTCGCAACGCAGGAGGTGCGTCGCTCACCACCTGCGACAGGCCGCGCAGCACCACACGAAGGCGCGGCTGCTCCATCACCACGGGCAAGGCCGCTGTGGGCCGATTGATCACCGGCGGCGCGGGCAGAGCGGGCGCCTTCATGGTTAGTCCAGTGGTCAGCGGGACCACCATCGGTGGTGCAGAACGGCTAAAGAGCAATGCGCGATTCGCGACCGGTGGGTTGCCAATCGCCGGCAGTCCGGAAGCAATGCGCTGATTGGAGAAGAAGCCGCTTCCGCTCAGCATAGCGCTGGCAATCTTCAGCGTGTTTGTCGAACTGGCAAGTGCGGTAACCTCAGCAAGCAGGTCGGCTGAGGCTCCATAGCCTTTGTAGATATGGAAATTCGAAGTGAAGTCAGCGGCAAACGGCAAGGGCCGGCTATTCCCCGAGTCATAGAGTTTGGCGATGGGAATGAGCGCAGTCTGCCCCTCAAGGAAACAGAAACCCTCAATCTTTAAGCCCACCACTGCGGGAACGGTGTTGGCTGCAGCCGGCATGTTTGTTGGGTCGTTCCAATGCCACGTAGCTTCGGACACCTTGCCGACAATTGGCGTCATCCGCCAATGCACAGTGTCGATTTGGAAGTCGGCATTCGAGCTGGGATTCTGCACACTGATCGGAATCCAGTTGTTGCCGTCCTTTCCAAAGAGAGTGACAACCATTCTTGTGTCGACCGTCTCTTTGTTCATGGGCGCTAGGTCGATGCTATGAACGTTGCCACTCTGATCTTGATCGCCAAAGACAAAGTCATTGGTAATTGTGGCGGGCATCTTCGTATCGCATTGGAATGAGAACTCGCTCACCATCTTCCACGGTTTATCACTGGTTCCGGGCGCAGGCTCTGCACCGGCGGGAGCGGGCGGGACGAGTCCGGAGAGGACATTGACACGGAAGGCGTTTCCATTCGCGTCGTTGCCGAAGAGGTACTTCGTGGCGAACACGCTGAAGTCAGTGATGTACGGCGGCTGCGGATTAGCGTCGTCGCCAAAGGCCACCGTGATGCTGCAGATAGCCAGATCGACTGTAGCCGTGCCGTGCAGTGGCGGTCCGGCAATGCTCAGTGTGGCTCCGAGCGAGACGGTGATGCTGACACCAATGCAGAAGCCCCAGAAGCAGACTTGGATCGAAAACGTTGCTCCCACCGATACCCCAATACCGATCTCGTAATAGAAGGGATCCCAGGAGATAAGGAAGTCGGCGAAAGCTGTGAACCAGATGTACGCACAAGAAATTCCATAGGTCAGCTCAAGGCGGCCGCCTGCCATGATGCATGTATTTGTCAGAGCAAAGTAGTTCTCACCTTTGATCGTGGCTCCGATGGGCAGGCTCCAGCGGAACCCGAGGCGTGGGACATCGGGGAACTGTGTGGGCTTTTGGAAATGCGGATGATAGCCGCCGATCGTAATAACGAACTGCCCTTGCGGGAACCACATGAAATAAGCGAAGCCGCCCGTGAGCTGGCAGTCTTTGTCGAAAATGTAAGAGTTTGAAGTGAGTTGAGCCTGGATGGAGAGAATGCCTTCAGCGCTGGAGTAGCGCGCCTTCAATGCGAGCTCAATGCTGACGAGAGCTGTGTCGTCGGAAGGAACGGCCAGGCGCGCCACGCCGAGCAAGCCGATTTCAACACCGCGATCGAGAGCGACATAAACAATAGCAGTGACATGAACTATGACAAATGTGGTGCCATGCAGTCCGACCGCCAACCACAAGCTGCCGCGCTTGGCGGGGATGCTATCCCGAATCTGCATCAGCTCGCCCATCGGATCGTTAGCCATTGCGCCGCCATCGTCGAGCGCAGCAACGAGGATGAAGTCTGGGATCTTGTTCATGTCGTCGGGAATAATCAACTCGCGGTTATAGCCGACGCCCAGGCCGATCGCCTCGATTTCGATGATCGGTGGAATTCCGATAATGATGAACAACCCGGCAAAGATGAAAACGCTGGTGTAGTCGCCCTGCGCATCTTTGGGCTTGGAATAGGCGCCGACCGCTACCAGGCCGAATTCCGTCACCTGAATCAGCAGCATGCCGTCGTATTCTATGGTGCCGTTGCTTTCGCTCTTCAGCAGCGCCCCGGCAATGGTGATACCAGGAGTCTGGAAACTGAGAGCCAGGCCCTTCAGATCCAGCGTCCAGTTTGCCGGCTGCATGATCGACGCAAAGGGAATGGTGACGCCGAGTTCATCCACCTGTCCGGTGAGTGGACCCACCTTCACCGTGGCATCGAGAACAAGCGAGGCAGAGGTGTTTCCGTCAAGGATGATGCCGATCTGATCAAGGTAAATGGGCCCCAGTTGGGCGTGCACTCCGATCCAGATCGGTTGGTCATTGCCCGCGAAGAGGATGTGGAAAGTGCTGTCTCCGGCTGGCGCAGACCAGTACCATGCGGACACATCAATTCCAGGATTAAGTGGCTGCGTATCGCCGCCACCGTTACCTCCTCCACCACCTCCGCCAAGCAGGCCGGAGGCGACGGGATTGTTGCCGCCCACGTTGCCCCCGGTGGCTTGCGATAGCGGCAGTCCGAGTTTGTCTATCTCGACGCCCGCACCCGGAGAGTCGAAGTGGAAGCCGCTTGCGAACTCTCCCTTGAAGAAGGAGTAGAGACGAACCCCACCGATGCGGAAGCCGTTGCTGTTGACGAGCGGGCCGTCATTTTGTCCAGTGAGCCCGAGCCCGAGACCTGCGGCGACAATTCCCGGATTGAACGTGAATGTGGAACTGCTGAACTGAAAGAGATAGACCGTGACTCCTGCATCGAAAGTGCTGCCCCACGTGGTGGGCGCGCCGAATCGCATGCTGAGAACGTAGTCTCCGACCGGAAAATCCTGATTGCCTTGCAGGCGAACGCCGAGTCTTCCTGCGTCATTCGCGAGAATGAGATTGAGCGTACTGGAGAGCGGAACCGTAATACCGGTGGCCAACGTGCTGAGTAAACCAGTTACCAATGCGGTGATGTTGGGAAAGGTCGGATTCAGGATGAGTCCGCCGCCACTTGGCACAGCGATCTGCGAGCCAGTCAGTACCGTTTGCAGTTGCGGGCCACCTGTCCAAAGCGGCGTGGCGAATTTATCTTTAACCGCGGCGAGCAGCGTGTCCGCAACCAAGGGCATGAGCCATTGCTCGATGAGTTGCACTGGACCATCGGCCGCCATGTGAATCGCTGGCGGAATAAAATCGACGGTGATGGGTCCGTTACCGGTGCCGCTAGCCAGCGGAAAGAATTCAAGTTGGAACGTGCCGCCGCTTTCGGTGAATGAGAGCGTTGGAATCAGGTCAATCCCAATCGCATTCTGGAGATGAATGCCAAGGTCAGCCGAAACGGCCACCGTGCCCGCTGCGAATCCGGCCGCAGCCGTAATTTGGAGCGCGCCGTCACCTAGTTTGAAATCCGCAACGCCAACTGTGGCTGTGGGTCCGGTTGTATCCCAGCCGAGGGCAACCGTGACAGTGCCGGCATCCGCGCCTGAAAGGGGCAGGGCCCAAGTAACAACTCCCGCATGCGGACCGCTGCCGGCGGAGACGGTGCCCGGTAGTGTTCCGGCCAAAGGCGAGCCACCGCTGAACAAGCCTGCAATAGCCGTCGCGATGCTCCCGCGCTGGGCCACTGTGAAGCCGCTGAGCCAGCTTCCATTCAGCATCGCTTTCAGCGCATCAGCATGTGCTGAGAACTTGCCGACGTTGTCGTAAATGCCGAGTGCCGCCGCAACGTCCAAGGTGAGCGTTGTTACCGTCGATGGACCGATAGCAGTGACCGCGGCGTCGAGAACTTGAGGCAATAGGGCCTCTGCCGCTCCCGCAATTGCACCGAGACCGCTGAACGTTGGCAGAATCTGAATTGGAGCACTGGCTGGTGATGTAGTTGGCGTGAGCGAAAGTGTTACGCCCGCGGAACTGGCGCCGAATTCCACGGTGATACTTGTCCAGACAGATGGCAATGGAATCGTGATGGACACCGAGCCAGTCGGGCTGGGGTGTATCAGCTTGTCGAACGCAACGCCGCCGGTCAGGCTAAGCACTCCGCCGATGGCGGCGGTGGTGGCCATTTGCAGTTTCACCGGATCTGCGTCCGTTCCCGCGCCTGTTGCCGTAAGTTCTAAACTGCCGGGCAGGTTCAGCCCTGGGCCAGGCGGCAGTCCCGCAGCCTTGGCGAACGCTTGTAGAAGGCTGGTCAATTTCGCGGACTCCAGGCCGGTACCCGCGCTGTTTCCCAAAGCAGTTGCTTTGGTCAGAACAGTCGACATCGAAGTGAAGAAAGTGTCGATGGGTCCCACGGTAAGGCCAGGTCCTGCAAGGGCCTCCAAAACAACGGAAGCAGCTCCCGAGAACAGCATCCTGGGAAGTGCGGAGTTGAGCGCGCTCTCTAGAGTCGTTGCGCTCGGAGCAGGAATAAGCGTTAACGGTGCAAGCCATGGCTCCGCGCTCACAGCGAGTTGGTTGTTACTGCTGGTCCATGCGAGAGAGAAAGCTCCCAGCGCAAAAGTGGCATCGAGTGCGGGCGTGAATGCCGGAAGTGTAACGCTGGCATCGAGGTTGATGCTGGTATGCCCCGCAATCTGCCAACCTGAAACAGCAGAGTTGCCACCTCCGGTGGAAATGGTTCTGAGGCCGACTGTCCAGGGTCCTGGGATCAGGTATATTTCGAGCGGCAAGGAACCCAAAGCAAGCGTCCATTCCGGAATCGCTGTCGTTCCGCGTCCCGCAATCACTGCCGTTGTTGCAGTGAATCCAGCAAAGCTTTTGCCGGCATTAAGTGCGGCAGTCAGTTGAGTGGCAAGGTAGCCGGCAGCATCCGCGGTAATCGCGTTGAAGGCGTCGGCTGAAATACCGATGCCCCCGTGGCTATCGACTACCGCGATGTTGAGAGCTTGGAGCGTCGTTAGCAGAATTCCCGCGGGTGAAGTCGATACCGGAGCCGGCGAACTGATCGTGTGGAGTACTGCGCCCAGCAGCGCTTGTGCATTGGCGTCTTTGAAGGAGGCGAGCGGCGATACCGGGCCGTGCCACGAAACCTGGTGCAGATTTATGACGGGATCTACCTTCATCCCACTCGTGTCGGTGTAGACGTCGGCGCCGATTTCGGCCCAACGCACGCGCACGTCCACAGGCGGCAGTGACGTACCGGCAACGGAACTGGAGGCGCCAACAAGCCATCCGTTGGGATTGGTCAGTTTGGCGCGAACGTGAAGCCCATGCGCGGGATGCGGTGGAGCTGCTGCGCCGCTGTGCAGAGCCAACTGGAAGAGATCGCCACGCAAAGTTGTGTCGACATCGACGCTGCCCGCAGAAGTCGTCGCAAGGTTAATGTGTGCGCGCGCGCCAAAGGCCAGGTGTGTTGGTGCGGCCGATGTCGTCACCGGATGAGCTGCGCTATTTGCTATCGCCGCGAGTGCGGGCTTAAGCGCGTCAAGCAGCGTACCACTGAGTGTGCCGCCTATGGCCAGAACTGGGCGGCCGCCTGAATCGATGCTTGATGGAGCGGTAATTGGGACGGGAAAAGATCCAGCCGGGAAGGGCGACGCAACGGGCAATCCTCCCACAGTGGCGGGCGGTAAGTAGCCGTCGAGAATTTGCAAAAGAAAATCAAGAGCATCGCGCATCGATCCGGCGGTAAGCTGTGGACGCAAGATCTGGATCACGCGCAGAGCGTCTCCGATGCGACCGTCGGACAGAAATGGCAACGCGGAGCCCAGATGCGGCGTGCCCAGTGTGATGAGACCCTGAACCAGCGAGGGGTTCGCGGCGGTAAAGGCGCGCGCCGCCAATCCTGCGGTGGAATGCGCCACCAACGTGACCGGGCCACTGCCATTAATCTTCTGGATGCGGGCCACGACGCGGCCGATTTGTGCGCTCAGTGAAACAAGGTCGCCGGTTCCGTCATCATTCAAGTCCGCGGAGTAGTACGCGGCCGTGGCCGTCACACCTGAGAGATCAACCACCGATGGATCAAGGCCCGGCACGCGCAAATTGAAACTCGTGTTGGCAACCGTAGTTCCATGAAGATTGGGATCGGCCATCAAATCCGTCCAGATGGTGTGGTCACTGAAGGCCGGGCCAAGCAGCAGGACTGTGCGCGCGCCGCCCGCTCCTCCAGCGAGGCCGTCGATCTGGGCGAGGATCTGCGAGATCGCCGCGGGGTCCGAGGGCTGCGCCGAGTGAGCGCTCGCAAGCGTTGTACCCGCAGTCCAGTTGGCGCTCGTGGGAACCTGAGAGAAAAGCGGCACCACTCCGTCTCCGCTCGCAAAGAACGATGACAGAGAATTGAGCGCAGACGCCAGCACTCCGGCATCGCCGTTGGCTAAATCGCTGTTCAAGTCCGGCAAAAATCCGGCAACAGTTTGGGCAACTTTGAACAACGTCGAGAAGTCAGCAGCATTAGTCGCCGCAGCTATCAGGGGCGTGGCCCAGTTCGAGGGCGGTCCTGCAGGTTCGAGCCATAGCAGAGCATCGACACTCGCGTCAGCCGTGGTTGAGATTGGTAAGGCCCATGGATCGTCGTACGTGCCTGAGCCGCTGATGGGCAGGCTGAAACTCGGCAGGATTCCGTCGGGATCTGTCGGCAGCGCGCCCGAGAGCAGGCCCCTCAACCATGGAAGTATTTGCGGCAAGTACGGAGTGCCATCCGCAGCGACACCGGTGCCAATTGCCGCCACCCAATTGCGCAGCGCAGAGAAGGGATCGCTCAGTAAAGATCCAGGCGCTGCCGGGTCTCTGAGAGTCGGCCAATCTGCAGGCAAGCCATTCAGGCCTTCGTGTATTCCGATCAAACCGGTGAGTACATACGCCGGCATCCCACCCCACGAATAGACAGCGCGGGCAAGGACGAGACGCAGTAGCAACTCCAGGTTGGGAATCGTTAGCCCGAATTCGGCTGCGATTGCGGTGGGATTGTTGACGTCGAACGGTGCGGCAAGTGGGAAGCCAATGGATGGAACGTTGATAGTGCTGCCGGCATACGCCAGCGAAACATTTTGCAGTCCAGCATTCCAGGCCACCGCGGTGCCTGGAGACCATGTCATATCGGCAGCCAGGTCGCCGATGCTCAGCGTCAGTCCACCGACTTGGGGAATCGTAGGAATTGGCTGAATCTCAAAGTGCGCATGCTGCCCGGCCATCAGTGAAACGGTTCCAGCTGCAGACTGCGGCAGGTCGAAGGCCAGCAGTTCGGCGAGCCAATAGAAATCAAATGGCGCTTGCGAGAACGAGGCGCGCAGACCCACTCGAAGCTTCTGCGGATCAGTGGCAACGCCGCTCGTCTGGTCGTTCCATGCGGCAACCTCAACGTGGAATGCTGATGGTGGTGCAAGACTGAACACCCACGGATCGCTGCGGGTGCCGGTGCCCGTGGCGGAGGCAGTAATTCCAACCAGACTGCCAATCTCCTCGAGCATGTGCGACCAGCCGTGCGCGGAGTCGAGCAGGACCGCACGATGAACAGCAGCGATGGCTCGCGCAGGGTTCGAAACAAGTTGCGTCGCGTCAAGATGGTGAGGCGAGGCTGAATCGTTTTGGGGTGGGACCATGCCTATTAAAGCAGCAAGATTTCGGCCCGGGCCGGTTGTGCCCAGGTAACCTGCAATCGTCGATCCGATGAGCGACGACACGTCGCTGGCGACGCTGTCAGCGTTGGTTAAATCAACTTTGTTGTAGTGAGTCGTGGTGCCGGCCAGCTGAAAGTCGACGGCGTCGAGTTCCAGCAATGGTTGCAGTGCCGCGCCTGTCCAGTTAAACCCGGCACGCAAGGACTGCACAGTGATGTTTGACGTGCTTACCAACGCGCCCGCGCCAAGTGCGCCAGGAGCATGCGCAATGACCGCGGCCGAAGGCAAAACCGCAGAGGACCCCGCGCCCGTTATCGGGACCGATGCCAGAATTGCATTTCCTTCGATGCGGACCGGTGGCGTTGCTCCGCCGGGAATCACGCGTGCCTGCAAGCCAATCAGCAATGAAGTCGTCGAAGAAACCGTCTTCGACGCCATCGTGATGTTCAGTCCCGAGCCGGTAGCCGAACCGAAGTTGAGAATCGGAGCAACCCACGGATCGATCTCTGTACCGGTACCGGTCACAGTAACAGCACCTGCGCCGAGCAAGCCGACGAGATGTCCAAGCCATGTCACTACTGGCGCAGAGGAACCGCCTTGCAGCAGCGAGCCGAACCAATTGTTAAGCGCCGCCGGGTTCGAGAGCTGGGTGAATGGAAACTGCGGGATGGTGCCATCCCCAAAACCGAGTAATTGCAGCAGGTTGTTGGCGACAGCCGCTGCTTCCCCCGTCGGTCCCGCAAGACGGCTAAGCTGCTCTTGAATAAATCCAACGACAAGGTGAGTGGCTTCCGGTCCCAGATTGGCAGGGTCCAGTAAAACGTTGTTCGGGCCGCTCGCGTCGAGTTGCAGACCTTCAAGGCTGACGGTCAAGGCTGCAGGCGTTCCGCCAAGCGGCGCCAGACTTGCTTTTACGATTACGGAATCCAGTCCGATTGGTTCCGTTCCGTAATGGAACCCGAGGTGGATACGCAGGTTTACATCAAGCGGTCCCTGTGCGGTTCCCGCCACTGCCGTTACGTTTCCACCGCTGAAACTTACGAGCGGCAAATGAGCCTGAAGCGATGCCAGCGGCGGCGGACCATCGGTGCTATGGAAGTCCCCTGCAAAGCCCATCGTGACCCCGTTTGCGGTGTTCACGGTAATGTAGGCATTACCTTGGGTCTGATCGCCTAGCAGAGGGTGCCATGTTTCATTGGCTGGAATGTCCGGCGATTGAATCGGCGGAAGCAGTGCATCCAGCACGCGCAGAAAGGCGGCGCGCTGGCTGTCAGTGGTGAAGATCGCTTCAATGCTGGTGAGGGGATTCTCAAACCAGTGCGGCTGTAGATTCCCGCCGTCGTCGAACAGTCCTATCGCTTTGCCAAGATCAAGAACCTCATTCCCGAGACCGTCGCTCATGCCGGCCCTCCGGTGGAGGCGAGTGTGGTCAATGCGCCTCCAGCATTCAGGCTGAGATTTCCGGCGGACGCAGAGAGCGCTCGCGGGGCCAGATCCCGCTCTGCGGCGTGATCATTCACGATGCCCATCAGACTCGACCAGACTGCGGACTGAAGCTGCTGACCCCAGCAGGATGCAAGCATGCCGCTGCCTTGCGGCAGTTCATCAGTCGTAGCCACAAGGCCACCTAGTTCGCCCTGGCCGCTTACAGCGAAGCTGCAAACCAGCGGAGTGCGTCCCGTTTGGTCGGTCTCAAGATCAACTGAGACCAGCACCATACGGTCGAGAATTCGAACCGATGTGGAATCGAGATGAACAAGAACTTCATTGCCGTGGTCGATCCATACGACCTTCGATAAAGCCGGTGAAGATGAATCGGAAGAAATTGGCACGCCATTTGCTGCGGTCCCCGCTAATCGCACCGTCAGATGAGTCGTAAGGTCCGACTCGCCAAGCTGATTGGGAATCTTGTAACCGGGCGGCGGAGGAGGTGGCGGTGGCTGAGGCGGCGGAGGTGCTGGTGGCGGCAGATGTTTCCTGAACAGACGCGCGAGTAGGAATCCGATGCAGATCCCCAGCACCAGGACGATCAAAAACACAAAGAGCACGAGGGCAGCAATCGCTCCCATAGCAACTCCGATTCGTTTTGATTTCAGACCAAGGGAAGTGGCGAATGTCGCATTTCTTATCGAGTGTTCACAAGAGTCGGGGAGGTCTGCGACGTAGTTGCAAGGAGAACAGCAAGCCCAAAAATTACACGTTCGCTTTGCCTCAAGTCAATAAAAATCGCGCATGGGCTGTTGAATTTTTGTTCAACTTAACTTTGGGTCAGGGGAAACTAATCATACATTCCTACTGTTCGGGAATCTGAGAATCGGATATGATGCCTAAAGCATTGGAGGGCGCATGGACTTCATCGAGCGAATCTTTGGAGTATCTCCAGACGGGGGCGATGGATCGCTGGAACGCCTGTACCTGGTCGCAATTGCCGCGACGATTGTTATGGTCTGCTGTTGGATTCGTTATCGCGCCAACAAGCTCAAACGAATCAAATCGGATCGGCAACAGTAACTAAATACTTGCTTCAACATCGACTGACTTAGTCGAAGCGCAGGCGTATGAATGAAGTTCGTTGAGATCAAGATCGTCGCCGGCGTTTGACGATGCCCACACAGGATTCAATCCGGAGATATAGATATCTCGACTCACTTGCGGAAGCTATGGACCCATTACATAAGTAATGGGATAATTATCTGGTTTTGTGCAGGCCAGAAGAATATTGATGACTCGCCACACAACCAATTGCTCGCATCTCAATTTCTTTTTTGAAGAAAAGAATATTCATAATTGAACGCTTCCAGTTATCATGTGCGAACAAACGATCGCTGAATGGGCGGAAGCAGTACTTCCCCGAGACTTCATAGTGCGCCTGCTCCGCTTATTAAGAGAGACCTCCCATGGGACAACGTCCATTAATACTCATTCACGGCTATTCTGCTGACGAGAAGGCATTTCACCCTCTGCGCGACAAACTTGAGAATGCTGGAATCGCTCTTGATTTCATCGACGTTTGCTCGTACGTCTCTCTCAACAACGAAATCAATATAAAGGACATTGCTGAGGGCCTCGACCGCGCATTTCGATACGATCCGCGCCTGAATGCAAAGTATGACATGGATTCGTGCGAGTTCGACGCAATCGTCCATTCCACGGGGATGCTCGTTATGCGATCGTGGCTTGCCAATTGTGGCACCGTGGTTCGCGCCGCCAATAGTCGCCTCAAACGCCTCAAACATCTCATCGGAATTGCGCCTGCGACATGGGGCTCGCCGCAGGCGCATAAGGGACGTACGTGGCTGGGAGCGCTCGTCAAGGGGAACAAGCAGTTAGGACCTGATTTTCTCAACGCCGGTGACGCCGTCCTTGATGGACTTGAACTCGGAAGCAAATTCACCTGGGATCTTGCCCATGTCGATCTTATTGGCCCCGAACCCTTTTACGGCAGAGAGTCGAACACCCCCTACGTCGCCGTATTCATAGGCAACACGCCCTACAGTGGCCTTTCCAGCGTTGCCAACGACCCCGGAACCGATGGCACAGTTCGATGGGCCGGGTGTGGTCTCAACACCCGCAAAATCACCGTCGACCTCACCCGCTTTCCAAGCGATCAGAATGGCAATCCCGCTCAATGCAGGGTCTCGATGTCAGACTGGGCCGACGACAGAATCGACGTTCCGATCATCCCAGTGGACGGCAAAAGCCATGCCACGATTCTGTCTGATCCGGATCCGAAGATGGTGAGTTTGATCGCGGATTTTCTTCAAGTTGGTGACGTGAAGAACGATGGTGCGAAGCTGACGTACGATGCGTGGCTTCAGAGTGCCGCAGAATTCGGAAAGACAGGAAAACAAAAGATGCTCGATAATCCGGGCAAAGGTACATCTCAACTTGGCAAAGATATTCATGCTGTGTTTGGCCATCTTTTTGGTGCAGAACCCGATGCTCCGCTCGAAGGCTGGCAGGAATTTGTGGTGCATGCAAAGGATGAGCGCGGCGACGGGATCTCCGACTATCTTCTTGAAGTTCTGCGCAGTGTGAATGGTGTGGACGTCCCATTCCAGGAGATGTACACCGATGTGCACGCCTATCGAGCTGACCCAAGCTATAGGAGCTTTCACATCCGGCTACCGCAGGGAATCTGCGGTCCAGATATCCGACTTAAGATTCGTGTACAAGCCTCCTCCGGCACTGCGCTCATCGGATATCAAGGTTACACTGACTTGCATCCGGATCAGCAACCGTCAGCCTCCGGCGCCGAGCAAGGACAGAAGATGGATGCAGTGTCAGCCCCCGTCATCCTCGATGTCAAAAATCTTGGAAATGGCAATGCATCTCTCTTCCATCCGTTCACCACAACGTTGATAGAGCTCGTGCTGAGTCGCGAACCCCTCCCGCTGCAAACCGTGAGCAGCGTTCTCGAATTCGTTTGGGAAAAGCAAAACGAAAGCGGCCCCGCGTCAAATCAGGCTGGCACGTAATCAGCGATCGTAGTGATTCGTCTCGAAGCAGAGGCACTTCGAAATACTGAAAGGCAGTCCGCATGACACTCCTTCAAGAGTCTCAAGAGAACAGGCTTAAGTTTTTCGCCAACATTTTCAAGGGATACATGGGCATCATGCCTGTCGTTGCCGCAGCACTCGCTCCGTTGCTCACGGCGATGAATGTTATCCCGGCGTATGAGTCGCAGCGAAAACCTCTCGCCACCATTGCTGGAGTCTTGGGCTTCCTTCTGCTCGCGTGGCTCTTTTATGTGCGCAGAACCATCGCTTTGGGGAGCATCAAGCACGGATATAGATGGTTCTTCAATTCATGTCCGCTGTTCCTGATCGCGGCGAGCATTGCCTGTTATGTGAGTTATGCGAATACCATCGATAGCTCATTGGTCGGCACCGTCGGTGCGACATACACGCGGGCGCAGGCTCTCGGTAGTCACGAGCCTAGCGGCACTGCATCGCTGCAGCTGCAATTACTCTATCTTGGAATGTTTCTTTTTGCTGAAGCTGCCTTTGTCATGATGGCGCTGCGCGAATACGCCAATGATGTTCGCGGCATTTCAGAGCGTGAATGGATGTTCGGCTATCAGGATGGAACAGGACTACCGGAGGCACAACTGTTGCCGGAAACCCAGCAGGTCAATTCCCAAAATCCAAATGCGCCGCAATACCTTGGAACAGCGGATTCAATTGCGTCCAGGCATTAAGGGTCAGGAAGCATGCGCTTAAAGAACCTGGTTGACCATGACCGAGTCGTTCGATTCGTAGTGCTTCGCCATGCCGCTCCAACTGATATCCATCGCTCGATTTGAATTACTTCCAGCCAATGCAAATACAACTGCTATGCCCCAACCTCCTACAAATGAGGCATGTGTCTTTTTCGCAAAGTCCCCGAGCACACTTCTGAAGGCCTTTACCTTCTCTGTGAATATCGGATTCGAGTTGAAACCGTCCGGGGAAATCGTATCGAGAAGCGCCAGCAACTCCGCGAGTTTCGGTGCGACATTGAGCATCGCATCCGCCCACCAGCGGATAGCTATCCAGTCTGCTCCAATTGCTCCAAGCGTCGGAGGTGGCAGTTGGCTCAATTGCGGAATAGTTACAAAGGCATTTACATTCCCAGTCGAATCCATCGCATCCCAGATAGAATCGCTCGCGAGCGCCGTTCGGCGTTGAGATCCGCCCGGGTCGCCGGCATCGATCAGGGAAATCATTGTGTCCCTTCCGATTTGTTCAATCTGGGCGCGGGTTCTGGGTTGACGCAGACCAGCATCGGCGAAGAAAAGACTCAGAGCCTTGTCGGCGTCGTACTTCGCGGAAGCGAAGATGCGAGCGGCCGCAAATTCCGAGTTGGCCGCCACAGTCTGGTCCCATAGTTGCCGTTCATCGTCGTCGCGGATCAGGCCAAGCGCCGCACCAATAGAAATTTGATCCCTCATTGTTTGCTGCGACATCTTGTTGGCATAGAGAAAGTATGACTGTTGGATTGTGATTGCAGGCTGCACTCGCGAAGCAACAACTGAATAGCTTGCCGTCACCAGAAAATCCTGTGCTAATGCAAGTCTCACTTTGTCGGCATCGGCAGCGTACGGAGTGGCAGCAAAGCGAATGCGACTGGCATTCGTCTTGTCGGTCACGCTTACGTGGCCGTTCTCATCGCAGAGCATCGTGCAGGATTGAAGATAGGTACTACTTGCGGCAGAATTGTAGAGCCCGAAAAGATTGATTGTGAGCCCGCGCTTGTTTTCCTTTGCGTCTATAACTACATTTCTGATTTGCTTCGCATTCCCAAGCCGCGATAACAGCGTCCAATCACCCTGCAAGGCGGACTTCAGTGCGGCATCGGTTGCTTCCACGTTTCTAGCGCTCAGATCAACCTGGTAGATCACAGCGGCCTCATCTGAAATGACTGCCGTACAACTTCCGTTTACTGATGCTGAGAAATTGTGGTCGATGCTTGCCTTAAGAGCACTGTCCACGCTCGCCATGTCGTCGCCACCAATTCCGATAGCCGTGCTGTCAACGTCCGGAAAAATCTTCGCAAGAATCTTCTTGGCGAGAATGGTGGAGTCCTTATCCAACTCAATGCCTGCCGAGGTGGTGAAGCTTGCTGCCAGCACAGTTCCCTTCTTTTTGTAGACGCCAAGACAGAGAACCGTATCTGCAATCTTGTAAGTGCGCACCATCAGGTCGCCGCTAATAGCGACAGAGCCGGAAAGTCCCAGCGTTACTTCTGGCTGAACCTTGATAGCGTACTCGAATGGGAGATCGGCAGAGGCCAGCGCATTAACTGACACCGGCAACTCATAGGACCCCGCAAACGTCACGCTCCCGCTAATTTCGTTTGTGCAAACAATCCCGACCGGCAGATTGCGCAGCGCAGCGGAGCTCGACGCCAGATGAACTCCGTCCAACGCCATCTTCAACCCGTCAATTAGCGCTGGAAATCTTCCTCCCGTCGATTCAATCTTTGTGTAGGTCGTCAGCCCCACGCCGGCGGTGCCATCGACATTTATCCCAAAGCCTTCACCGGTGGCGTTCACGCTTGCATCAACCGACGCCTGCAACGAAATGCCGATCCAGCATTCGGTCGGCTTGATCACGATTTCGGGAGAGAACGGGTCGTTCGCGAAGAGTGTCTTGGCATCCGGTAACGCAATGGATACATCGACGGATGCGTTAGCTTCCGCCGAGAGGCCTGCAATGTCGCCAATCGACGCATTTGGACTCGAATAGGCTGCTTCGAATGTGATCTCAGCCAATTCTGTCTTATCGATAGGCTCTTGAATTTCATCGACGAATGAACCGGTCTGGCTGAGCAGACTAAGGAGTCTTCCCTTCGCCAGGAGAGAGTCATCTCGAAGGTCCACGATTGTGGAGTTCCCATTCTTGTCAGCAATTTGAATCTGAGCCACGTTATCCTCTCGGCCGTTTCAATATCTGATTGGTGAAGAAATAGGACGCGTCTTACCAGTTGAAGTAACTACATATATGACGGACTGCCTCGCACGCGATGAATGCTCTAGCTGTGCGAAATTCTCGCAATAGCCTGCTCGACCGCGATTTGCATTGTTCCCGGCTGGTCCTTTAGCTCTTGCTTTAGCAATCGATATTTTTCCAGTGACTCCTGCCGCTTGCCCGAAATCTCCAGCAGATTTGCGTTGACGAATTCATGGACGATCCGGTGATCCTCTGCTTCGCCCTGCCCCATGTCGAGCCACAAATAGGTCTCCCATGCCTCATCTGCAGGCACGGCGGAAAGAGACTCTGCGAGTTTTCCATGATCCGTCACTAGCGGGTCAAAGCAGAAACTCAGGATACGTTTCTTGTAACCTTCGTCGAGAGGCTCACCAGATTTCCGCATATCGTTCGCGGCCTTCACCTGCGCCGCTCTTGACCCACGCCTTTCCAGATAAATAAGCCCGCCGATTTGCAACCGTCGAACGAAAGGGCGCGCCCGGCCGGTAGACACAGCAACGTCAAGATGATGCACAGCCTCACCAAAATCGCCGTGGTTCTGCAGCATCCAGTTGCCCAGCATCGAGTTGGCATAGACATTGGAAGGATCGGCAGCCAGTGCTGCGCGAAAATTCTGTTCAGCAGCGGCGCCAAACTCCCTTTCTGCAATGTGCTGGTTAAGCCAGTGGGCCCATCCAATGTGGGCCTGCACATCCGCTGTCTGCGTCCCTTTGCTGCGCGCGAACCCGGCATCGAGAACAGACATGATCTCATCGAGTGCCGGCCCGGCCTCACTCGCTGCGCTTTGGCCTTCCGGAACCAATGCGTGAAAGTCCTCAACCCAAAGCATGGTCGTGTTCAACTCCTGGTCCATAGCAGAACGATCTAATGGATCGGCCTTGAGAATTTCTTCATAGCTTTGAACTGACGCCTGATACTCTCCCTGCTTTGCCTGCGCTTGCGCAAGCGCAAATTTTGCTTGCCGCTCGGCCTGCTGCCTGTGGTGAGTTACAAACCATGTAACACCGCCGCCGACACTAGCGAAGAATCCAATCAGCGCGGTTGCTCCACCCACCCAGCCCATCACACGAGGCCACGCCGCCTTGGCGTCGAGCTCCAGCTTTTTAGCTTGTTCATCCACGAAATGTCTCCACGCCTCAATCGCGCATATTCGGATACGATATGCGCCTTTCAAATCAGGTCATCATTCTTTGCCGTTAACCAGTCCAATGAATATAACTGCCACATCGCTTCTCCCGGTACTCACGGCAGCCGTAGTTCTCTGCGGGCAAACAACTGAAACTCCTCAGAGTAAATAGGCTTGAGCGCCGTCCATGCGTCTCGCAGCAAAGTCACACGGCTCCACCTCCTGAACAGACACACCCACCCACCCGCATGGGGAGAAACGCGGTTGCCCGGGAACGCCAGTTGCAGATTTGTATAGACCGTATACATGAAATTCAACACGGAATTGGCAAATTGGCGAGCATACTGCTCGTCTGCATCGGTCCGCCCGTTCCAGGTAAGCTCGTCGGCTTCTGCCCAGGTCTTCTTGTCATTTAACGCTTCCGCAAGTCCTATCAGCTCGGTGCGTGCGCGAAGCTCGCTCAAGATCGCTTCATACTGTTTCAGGTGGTCGCCGAGATGCTTTTCCATCTCCGGAGTCGGCGGATACCAAACGGAATAAAGGCAATTGAAGAGATTCGAAATTTCCTCTTGACTCTTGACTTCATCCTGATCTGGCTGCAGAGCCGGCCGAATCGCCGTCATCGCAATGTGGTGCCCGAGTCGCCTGTAGCTCTCGAATTGCGTTTCCGTAAACCACTGGTTCGCTGTCGAGTCCTGAGGAAATTCTTCATGCTGCAATTGGTAAGCCAGCAGGTCCGAGGGCTCATCGCCAACGAGTGACGTCTTGATGTATAAGATTGTCCCCTTGTAACAATCGTCTGACTTTTCACCAAGGCATTCGCAAATGCTTGTGGTAGCTCCTTCCGTCTTCGTTCCTTGCCGCGGCGGAGGATAGTGAATTGTTCCCACGACACAATGCGCCTTGCTGCATCCGTTTGGCTGTTTCTGGAGCGGCCGGAAGTCCAAATCAATTTCCGCTCCAAAATCCGCTCGGCATCGATTGATCGCATTTCCCATTCCACAGAACCTTACATCTGCATCCTGCTCTGCATCGCATACGATAATGAATTTGCAACGGCGTCGCACAAGCTCGTAAAGACCCATATTTTCAAAGTGGCCGCCGTCGCTTAGGTTCACATAATTTGAAGCATCATTGACCGCTCCAAAAAGCTCCAACAGGAGATATTTGAGCGCAAACTTGGGTGTGGCCCTGATTTTGTCACTCCTCCAGTTGTTGGCCTTCCGCGGATTTGTAATCCACCAGCCAAGCCGCACATTGAAGAACGTCATGATGAAGGCCAATGCCGGATTGCTGTTGTATCCCTGATTGGGATTGAGAGCTGCACCGGAAATGGCCGCCACAGTATCGAGATGGATTCCGCCATTCCTGTACGCGTATTCCGGCGTCGGCACGTATCCGTTCAAGCTCACGCGCGCATTCTTTTTCGCATCGGTCCATCCAACGCTATATCCCGAGTACATTGGCGTGAATGCAAAGCTGGTTCCCTTGCGCTCCTGGGATGCAAGATCTCCGCCGGTCGTCAGATTTAGAGTTGTGCAAAGAATTGGAAACGGGCCATCATATTTTCCGGGTGGTCTTCCTTCCCATCGAAAGTTCTCCGGCAGCAAATCTTTCAGTAGTGGGGGATTCGCGTGTTCACATTGATCTGCTGTCTGCACTCGATTGCGGACATCGAAGCCTGTAAACGGATCGGGACGGCGGTTTGGAGTCGTAGCGCCAAGATAGCATCGCCCTAGTCGATTCCGATAGAACGACAGCATTGAAAACTCGTTGATGTCTACACGTCGACCGAATACTCCTGCGATCAAAGCAGCAAAGGCAGCGCAAGCCAAAAGCACAGGTTTCCAGCTAAGCAGTTCCTTATCGCCACTTCCCAACAGGAATTCCAGTAACGCGTGGGCGCCGATCCAGTTTCGAATCTCGATGCAGTGAGGTGACTGCACAAGAAAGCTGGCCAACCAAGTCACTCCAAATGAAAGCACCACCAGCAAACTCAGAATAGCGATTGGAGCCGCCAACATAGCCAGCAGATCTGCCGGCCTGTAACCAAGCACCGAATTGTCTTTAGGCTTGCCGTCGCTTTTCTCACTCCACCCTGCAATGATCGTCACCAAATGTGCAATCACATAGGTTGCGAATGCGGAGAACTCGGCAGTGTGACCTTTTGAAATCAAATAAGAGACCACGTATGGCGCCAACAGCGCAATCGCTGTCAGGCCCATCCACACTGTGGCATATAGCATTGACCACGCGCGCAATCGTGCAAGCCACTCTCGCCGGCTATCCGCGTAATCTCTACCCAGGATTCCGATCGTTAGCTCCATGGCAATATACGGAACGCTCAAAAACAATGCCGGTAGAAGGACGATCTGAATACGCCATGGATCTACGAGAATCTTCTCCGCGTCAACTCCAAGGTTGCCAATCTTACCGCTGACAAACTCGGCTATTTTTAAACTGCTCAACTGAAATACATACGCCATGGCACAAGCCACTCCCGTTGCTCCGCTCGCGCCAACTGAGAATCCCAACATTGCCAGCGACGGTCTAGCCGCCGCCACGCCCGTGTGAGCTTTAAATGCCTCTAGCGCTCCACCTGCGAACACTAGAACGAGGGCCACAACTAGAACCATCGCGCCGCCGATCCATGGCATCCACGGCGTCCACCATACGGCCTTTCCAAATTGCAGCCTGCACCAAAAGGTGGCCCAAACCGACAAACCGAGCCAGGGCAGAACAATGAAAGCTTGCACCTTGCCATTCCCCAGCAGCTTCTCGAGTAGGCGCCCCTCCAATTCGCGTTTCTTGTTGAGTCGTTCGATCCTCTTCTTTTTGTGAGCTTCGCTTTCCTCTCGAGGCTCCGGCTCCGGCGCGATATGCGACAACTGTGTCTGTCGCCGCAGATCAAGTGCAAGGAGCCAGATTGCGCATAGGCTTGCGCACCCCAGCAATAGCCCCACAATGAGCGTGCTCCATTCGCCTCTGCCACTGAGAAAGTTTTTGAATGAAACTTCTCCGTTCAGGGGCTGCTGTACCAGTAGGTTGATTACAAACAGTGCGGTTGCGAGGAATGTCACAATCGGAATCTGGTTCAACGTCGTGTTCCTCAACCAGATCGCGAATAGGGTCCATGTGTCAGCGCTTAAGATTCCGCGCTTCGGAGTCAGGTAGCTTGAGTAGCGTTGCAGCCACCTGATCTCTTCAGGCGAGCGCGGCGGGCATCCGGGCTCCGCTTGTGGAATCATCTTTTGCGCTACCTTGCGCAGACCACCTGGTTCCCTTAGCGTCCATGCCGCGAAAAACTCATGGATGTATCCCCCGCCTGAAACGGAAGATAGGTAATCAATAAAGGGCAAGATTCCCAATTGGGCCAAGCCTTGAAGCACGCCCAGGTTGAAAGTCGCGCTCCTTATGCCTCCGCCGGATAAGCAAACCCCAGTCAATTCCTCCTGGGCCGCAACGTCATACACATCACGCAAACCAATCTCGTCCGAAGAGATGCAGGTTTGCCGGCCATCGCGCCGCATCTTGGCGCGCAGCTCCTGCTCAAGAAGCCACTTGCTCGGAACATAGTTGCTCGCGACTGCGGCCAGATACTGCAGCTTCGCATCTTGCTCCATGGCCCTGCATAACTCGTCTTTCGTTTTGAATTCGCGGGTCCCAAGCCTCAGGCACTCACTGCCACCATTGACCACCGCGGCAGTCTTGAAAACCTCCGCGGCCAGCCTCTCGCAATAGGCATGATCAGGCCGGTCGAGGAAGTGCGGCCGTTGTGATGGAGGAGGATGCGTCTCCGAATCTTCCCTGTCAGGTCCCGCCATGTTGCCTCCTTTAAATAATGCTGGTCCTTACCAGCGACGGCTCAGTGAAGGGCTGCGAGTTTCTCGCGCGATCAAGAACCTGGCAGCGGCCTTAAGCCGAAATCGGATCAAAGATTCTTCAAGGCTGTGTAGAGCTCTTATCGGCCTTCTCCGCTGTTGAGTTACTCATCAACTGGGGACGCAAACGCTGGAGTGGCTTTCCGTCAGGCGTTTTGAAAAACGTATCAATGAGAAACGAAATGAACCGTCCGGTAAAAATTGTGCCGTGATCGGGCACCACGTCCGGATCGATCTCCATGAGCCAGTAGGGTGTTCCGTTGCAGCGGTTCGGCCGCTCCTGCACCGCAAAGCAGGCTTTTGTGTCATCAAGTTTGAAAGTGCTGATGATGTTCAAGTGCTCCTTGTTGAACAGGTCGCGGTTGCATTCCGCAATTGCATTGGGATCTTGAATTTGAATTTTCTCGCCCGTCGAAGACACAAGCATCTGTTTAGCGCCGATGGCCTTCAGCATTACGTGACTTTGCAGAACCTGCATATGAGGTGCCGTGCTCATGTAATAGGCGCCCTGTGACTGCGCGCCTTCTGCCTTCGTCTTCAGCTCCCAGGTGGGTGCCGCCCTGTGTGGATCAAAACATGCCAGGTCGTATTTCTTACCCGGTTCCTGGTTCAAATCCCTGAAACTGCCATTCATCTTGAATCCTAAGAATGGCAAGCCATGGCCAATCGGCAACGCAAGTTTTGTCGCCATATCGGCGGTCGACGTTAGAGATACAAACAGCGGGCGATCAAGGTCGCCACCGGGCTGATAGCGGTACCTGTTATAAGTCAGAAAGTCCAGCATCTGCTTGGCTTCTATTGCAGCGCCGGCGGGATTGATGAAGATGACAAGGTCCGCTCGAGAATCCACTGCAAGCTCAGCGGCCAGATTGCTTCTATTGGCGTCGGACTCGACTTGCATGGATAACGCCTCCTGGCTCTTGGCGGTCGCCTCTGCAATCTGGCTGGCTGTTGCTTCGCTAAGGGCGCGCTCCAGCAACAATCCACCAAACGAATGTCCAATGAAGATGGCCAGCGCCTTGTTGTTCTCGTGAGTCCTCGAGGCAATCTGGGTGAGAGCGCTTGACAGCGTCGCTCCGGGTACGCGAATTGCGGTTGCCTCGCGGTTGAAGTAGGAGAACTGACGCGTGACCGGCAAATATCCGCGGACGAGATCACCGCGCCATCCAATGTAGATGCCGATCACATGATGCGTCTTTCCGAATCGCCGATACACTTCCTGCAAAGCGACGCTGAATCCCTTGACGTTCTCATTCGTCAAGCTCGCATTATTCTTCCAGCCGTGGACGAAGGTAAGGACGATCGGGTCAACATCTCCGACTTCAGATCTCGCCTGACTGTTGGCTTGACGAATCAGACTGAGCGCAGTATCAAGCTCGACTTTGTCGAAGAGCTCACCCATGTCATCCAGCTCGATGAACGCCAGGCAGATTGGGGAGCTCGCGCTCACGCAGTCCTTCACCGGAGACGCGTCGGGGGCCCTCATTGTGGAATCGCCGCTCGGTGGCGGCACTTGAATCGCCGGATGGAAAGGTCTCAGCCGGTAGGATTGAAGCGGCACATGGCAGCCATCGAGCAAAAGCAGAAGCGACAGGGCACAAAGCGTGCCGGTTATATTCTTCATTTGTCCGTCCTCGTACTCGATTTCGATTGGTGGCCGCGGCGAAAGATCGCACCAAGCAGATTCGTGATCTCTGGTTTGTATTCGGTATAGAAACTTGAGAGGACCGCGGTTCCAAAAGCGCCGGCCGCGCGCTGACCCACCTGCGCTACAGTGTTTTGAGATCCCGGATACCATGGGTAGCCCGCGTAAGCTCCCGCCGCCTCGCCGGCAAACCGGGAAAATGCGGGGATGCGCTGGCCATTGCCTTGAACCGATGACCGCCGCACCGTCACCACGTCATACCAGGCGTGTCCAAAGCGCTGCCAGCCGTCATGACTCAAAGCATCCAAGCTCGGCGACGGCAGATTAGAGCAGGGCTCAGTCAAGCCAATCGACGCGCGCATGCTCAGAGCGCACACAGCTTCTTTGTGCCGAGTAACAATTTTAGGATCGTTTCGATATGCAAGAAATCTCGGATCGTCGTTCAGCATTAGACCAACAAGATACTGGGCGGCGCCTTTGCCAACCGCCTGCGTGTAACGTGAGCCAACACGCCGGCCATAGCCACCCCAGGTCCGCTTCCATTCCGATGGGGATTGAATTACCTGCGCTCCCAACCCAAACACTGCCGCGCTGAGTATTGCCTGGTCGCTAACGGAACCGCCGACAAAGTCCAAAGTTCTCTGCGGCAATTTGTATCTGCAGTCTGTGGCTGTCAAATCAGTCGGAAAGGCGCCTGGGCACACTTGAACGGGCGACCACTCAGTTGCCGCAATCGCTTGCGTATGCGCGGTCACCGGGAAAGTCGCAGGCGCGATAAACACCAGGAGTCTCAAAAGCTTTCTCATTTTGCTATTCCGATCCCCATGACTACGACAGCAATTCCCTGAAGTACGCGTTGAGTAGCCGATCCTGCGGATCGTACTGTTTTCGCGCTGCGGCGAGCGTCGTCAGCTTGGTCCCATAGGCCTTTCTCAGGGTGGCAGCGTCCAGACCCGGAGTTTGGTTCAGTAACGGCAAGCCATTGCGCTCACTGCAGAACTGGTTGTACGCATTCAGGAAATCTTCCCATCCTGGATTTGCGGTTGAGACGGGATCGATAGTCATCACCGCTCCATCGTAGGAATAGGAAAGAAGTGCTTTCTGGTCCTGTGCGATGCGATAACCGACGTAGAGCAGGTTGGAGCGATATCCGTGCTGAGCGTAGTAGTCGTTGCAGAATTTGTAGAAATCGGTAAGAGTCCCGGGGAAATCCTCCTCGCGAAATGCGAAGAGACTGAACGTATAGCGACTATCGTTTGACACTGGCGGATAGTCGATAATCTGGTCAGGCGGAATCGTGTAATCACTCGTGACGATTGTTTCCAACTGCAGCCGCCAGGCCGCGTTGAAAGCGTCGATGATGCTGTACCGAATTGACGGGACCGACACGTTTTGTTCGACACTGTGGCCAAACTGCGGTCCAGATGTGCCCCAGATGTGATTCCTTAGAGCCCACGCTGCGTGGTTTGGTTCCCCCGTAGCACCGGGATTGTATTTGCGAAACTCGGCCGTAATTTTATCGGCGAAAGGAAAGATGTAATACATCATCGAGTACTTCAGCGCCTTCAGGTCAGGCAGAGCAGCAGTGAATTCTGCCAAACTGAAAGTCTTGTGATGCACATGCATCGGAGTTAGAGGCCGGATCTTGTAAGTGACCTCGTAGATAACTCCAAAAAGCCCATAGCTGCATCGCACCTTCTGCATCAGGTCGGGCTGCGCTGCCTCGGCAACTTCCAGCAATTCCCCGCTGGGAAGCACCATCTTCACTCCCGTAACGTAAGAACCTACTTGTCCGTATTCACCGTCGAACGATGCGTCTTTGGTACCCGCACAAGCTGCGCTGCCTGCTGACAAGCTGCCGATTTCAGTGTTGACGAAGAACTGCAAATTCTTGGCCTCAAGCGCCTTTGCCATTGCGATGTGTACAGCTCCCGCCTGCACTGTCAGGCTGTCCTGGCTGATGCTGAGTATCTGATTCATCTTCATGCGGATCAACGTACCGCCTTCGGCGACGCCGCACGGAGCCGTCGAATGATTCGAGCCAACCGCACGAACCGGCGACGGATATTTCACAGGGTCCTTCATCACTGCGATGATATCTTCGACCGTGTTCGCATCAACGATCACGCTCGGATGCGAAACAATGTTGCCAAACCAGTTCGTTACGGTATTTGTAGCCATGGATACACCTCGGATTGGTCTTCAATCGACCAAAGGGGATCGCGATGAGTTCCAGAGTGTAGTGTTCGGGAGACGACGAGCGTTTCAATATATTTTGCTGGTCGCGCTGGCATCGAGCCAGCAACAGCGCAGATGGTCAAACGGGGGAAGCTATTCGCAAAAGTATTTCGGGGAACTAATCGCTAAATTATTTAGCCCGCATTCATCGGAGTTGTCAAGATCACTTTCAGAAATTAAAAGGTGAAGACCGCTTGGCTTGCGAGCCTTAGGGTTAATTCGAAATACTACTGTAACTTTGCAGATTGGTGTTGCGAATCAGGTCTTTTTGATGCTAACATCCTGTCTCCGTGACCCGGGTTCGCGTGAGAATAGATCGACTTGAGAGTTCATCTGCCGTGGCTCATGATTGCTATTTACATTTCCCCAGCCCTCGCTTGAGGTAAATTCTTTCAATTCCACGAAACGTTCAGGCTCTTCCTCGCACGATAAGTAGTGCGATCAGTCTGGAAGTGGCTGGTAATGAAGAACCCTGCACATCGCTTCATAGCGAGCGTGTGGATCGTTTATGGATTCGGCGATCTAATTTCGTAAATCACTCGATTCTGATATCTCCTGATCGATCCAATACCGCGAGTTGAACCAAAACTGGAGGGAATAATGAAGCTTCGGGGATTTGCGCCATTGATCCTTGCCACCGTATGCATGCTTCACGCGCAAACGACCGCCACGTCCAGTCAGGGCGCTCCTTTCACGCCATCAGGCAAGGATGAAGAAGCGAAGGCGTTGCTCGCCTGCGCCCAGTTGGTGGTTGACCAACTCAGCGTCCTCAAAATTCCCGAGGTTCGTGCCAAGCGCTTTCAGGGCAAACTTTCTGAAGCGACCAACCTCTGTCGCGGTGGCTACCAGGCGACCGGATTTCGCGGGACTCCCTGGGTGGACTGGTCCAACTATTGGGGTACGGGCGACGTATCGTCGCTGCCAAAAGGATTCATCTCTAAGAATCTGCCTGTCACCCGCGGCGTCGCGGGCGCTTTGATTGACCTGGAACTCCAGAGGGTCTCCCTGATTAAGTTCAATCTCTTTGATAACTCCGGAACCTATGCCCAATTCGTCGAAGGACAGAACGGAGTTGGCGGTGCAGCCCTAAAGGTTTGGCCGCAAATGCGTCTCCAACCCGCTAACCCGTCGTTTAACGACGTTGGCGGCGACGGGACGCAAGTTTGCAGGGGAGACCTCATTCGCTGGCGAACAGTAACTGGCATCTGCAATGACATTGTGAATCCAGCAATGGGATCAGCGGGCATGCTTTTTGCGCGTAACGTCGAATTTGAAACTTCCTTTCCCGAGTTAGGGCTCAATGACCTGACGCGCAACCGTCACGGAAATCGGCTCACTCTCCTCAGTCCCGACCCGCAGGTTATCAGTCGCGCGCTGTTCACGCGCATCCAATCGGCTCCCGAGAAATGCTTGGCGGGATACGGCTTGCCAGGCGATTCCAAAGATGCCCGCTGCGACTACAAGAAGGCTCCCTTCTTCAACGTGCTCGCTGCATATTGGATTCAGTTCATGACTCATGATTGGTTCTCGCACCTTGAGGAAGGCCACAACCAATCCGAATACATGAAGGTAGGCTGCGAGACCAAGCTGGTTAACAACACTCCGACGCCACTTACTCCGGAAGAAATCGAGAAATTAGGCTGTAGACCCGAAGACATGATCGACAAAGGATACATCGCGGAGGATTCCGCCGCCGGCACGTTTTCCTCTGGCGGGCACACCCAACTGGCGCGCGCTCCTAAAACAATGAGTAATACCAACACCGCATGGTGGGATGCTTCGCAGCTATATGGTTTCGACACCACTTCGCGCACACGCGTAAAGCGCGACCCATCCGATATGGCAAAAATGCTCCTTGTCCCGGCTGCCGATCAATCGGGGCCAGGATACTTACCAGTCTTCGGCACCAATGATCAAATCAATCCCGAGTGGGCGGGACAGGAAGCTGCCGGCTTCCCGGATAACTGGACGGTCGGTCTCAGCTTTCTACATAATCTCTTCGCTCGCGAACATAACTCGTTTGTAGCCGAATTCAGGCGAGTAGCTGCGCAAAAACCCAATGCGGATTGCGGCCTGAGAGATCCAGCGCAGCCAGGGAAGGCTATCCGCTATCGCGATGTAACTCAGGATCAGTTGTTTGAAATTGCACGTCTAGTCGTGGCTGCGGAGATTGCAAAGATCCACACCATCGAATGGACGCCGCAATTGCTCTACAATGAGCCCCTCAATCTTGGAATGAATGGCAACTGGAGCGGCCTTCTTGGCGCGAATGGCGGCCTTTTGTCCAAGGCATTGAGCAACGTTGTGGCGCAGAACTTCGGCAAATCAAAAGATGCCGACAAGGCCTCGGGCTGGTATTCGGTATTCGCATCGGGCCCGGGAATCTTCGGCCTCGGCAGCAAAGTACACGGATACGACATTACAGATCCGAAATTCACAAACGGCGGCGTCAATCACTTTGGCTCACCCTTCAATTTCCCTGAAGAATTCGTTTCGGTTTATCGGTTGCACCCACTTATACCAGACCTGCTCGAATACAGGGATCTTAAGACCGACCCGAATAAGATCGCCAAACGAATTCCAATTGTTGAAACGTTCCAAGGTAAATCAACACAATTTACTCAAACCATGGGGCTCGCAAATTGGGGACTTACATTGGGCCGTCAACGGCTCGGTCTACTTACACTTCATAACTCCCCGCTCTTTCTTCAGAATCTGAAAATGGGCAGGCTTGAAAGTAAGACGCAGCAGATCGATGTGGCAGCCCTTGACATTATTCGCGACCGGGAACACGGTGTCCCGCGCTTCAATGAATTTCGGCGTCAATATGGGTTGCGCCAGTTAACAAGCTACGACGATTTTATGGACCCTGCCGTCCCACCGGGGTCA
>Ga0265338_10001259_pt1 | contig 41748 bp, 37 predicted proteins | sample 42126metaG_FD_193579 | JGI IMG/M metagenome (GOLD analysis project Ga0265338, IMG submission 193579) | Rhizosphere microbial communities from Carex aquatilis grown in University of Washington, Seatle, WA, United States - 4-21-26 metaG | ecosystem: Host-associated > Plants > Roots > Rhizosphere... | reverse complement strand
TGGAATAACGTCGATTACACGCTAGGCGTATCGATCGGCATCGCCGTGTGTGCCGGTAGCTGCAGCGCCGATCGTTTGCTGGCGATGGCCGATAAAGCCATGTACCGCGCCAAGCAGGACGGCCTGGGCTGTTTCGTCACGGCGCCCTCGTGCGATAGCTGCCCTCGCCGACTGGCCGTGGCTTAAGTTTGAGGTTGGATCTGGCGGCTTGGAAAACGCTTTCGCGAGCCCCGGCGTCGGGGCCCGCTTGCCCCGCTCTGCGGCCTGCGCGGCGAGCGGACGTTCAAAACCCAGGATTGTCCAGCACGTAGAACAAGCCGGCTGAAAGCGCGATTGTTACCGGCAGCGTCACCACCCAGGTGAGCGCGATACGCAGCAACATGCCGCCCTGCACGCCCTGGCCACCGGTGATCATCGTGCCAGCGATGCCGGACGTAATGATATGCGTGGTGCTGACCGGAAGACCGGTAAAGCCGGCGGTACCGATCAGCAGCGAGCCCACCAGTTCAGCGCTGGCGCCCTGCCCGGGCGTCATATGCTGCTTGCCGAGCCGCTCACCCAAAGTACGTACCACGCGCTTGTAACCGACCATCGTACCGATACCGAGACACAGCGCACTCAGAACCTGCACCCACCAGGGCGCGTATTGAACCGGCGGCCCCATCTGCTTGAGCAGGTTCGCCGCCTGCTTTTTATCGCCGGGGCTGGCTTGCGGCGCTTCGGTCACATGCTTCAATTCCGACAGCACGTCATAAACGGCGCCGCGTAGCTGGGAACGCGTTGCCCGGTCCTGTGCATCGGTATCGCCTGGCGTTCGCCCTCCCGTCGCTTCGGCGGGGAGTCGGGCACCGGCGTTTTGCAACGTGGCCGCCGAGCGCAGGGCTTGCGCTTTCACATCGTCTCCATATTGGCGAATCAGCGGCGTGGCGGCGGCGGCATTCTGGCCGAGCTGCGCCATCTGCTGGCTCGCCTGCGGGTTCAACGCATAGGTGGCCGGCAACAAGCCGATGATGGTCAACATGATGAGGCCGATGCTTTTCTGGCCATCGTTGGTGCCATGCGAGAAACTCACGGACGTACAGGTGAGAATCAGAAGTGCCCGCAACCACCAGACCGGCGGCTGCCCTTCTTTCGGTGGCTCGAACAAGTGGCCGCGACGCACCACGAGCCGAAGGATGCCGTACAAGCCGCCTGCCAGCACAAGACCCAGGATCGGCGAAATCGCCAGCCCTTCCAGCACCGTCACGATCTGCTTCCAATCCACGCCCTGGGCCACACTGCGCGCCTTCAGCAGCGCGTCGGCCACCGCAACGCCAATCAAAGCGCCGATAATGCAATGGGAGCTGCTGTTGGGAATGCCAAATGCCCAGGTCAGGATATTCCAGAACAGCGCCGCGGCGAAAATAGAAACCAGCATCGGCACTGCGGGCGAGCCGTCGGGGGGCGTCAATACATCGGGCGGCAAGATCTCGACCAATGCATAGGCGACGGCAATGCCACCCACCAGCACCCCCAAGAAGTTCATCACACCCGACCAGATCACTGCGGGCCCGGGCTGCAACGCGTGCGTGTAGATTACCGTGGCGACAGCGTTGGATGAATCGTGAAAGCCGTTGGTAGCCTCGAATGCGAGCACCATGACGAAACAGGCAACCAACATCGCAATGACGATGCCCGACGAAGGAACGAAGTGAACAAGCATATTGGCTTCCAAATGGTCCAAGGGAGATACTTCGTATTCGACTTCGCGTTCGGCCCGGCTGCTTGCTCGGCTACCCTCGGTTGCTCCTCGGTTACTGAATACGCACCTTTACGATCCTAGGCACGTCGTGTGTCATTCATGCGACAGGACAAGCCTCCATTCGGCGCTCCTCTCGTGGCGTGGGGGCATGCTTGCGCGTCGATGCGGCGAACGCCGGGAACGGTGGTGCGACAAAGCACATGCGAGCACGTGCGGTAGCATTTGGGATGCCTGGGGTCGATCGGCATGATCGTGCGGCGGGTCGGGAGAGTGGACGGCCGTTCGTCCAATTGCAGGTGCGCTGTAAGCTTGGAAGCGCACTATAGGCTTTGCGTGATGTTCGGATGACCGCGCAGGAATCCGACATGTAGCATGTGTATTTTTTTACCGTGGACTCACGCGCATGCGCTCGCTGGATGAATTTTCATTCATGCGCACAGAATATCTTTCTGCCACGGCCTATCAGGAGAAGCGCATGTCTATCGATGATCGGCAGAACACCGCGCCGGCGCGGCCCAAAGGCAGCGAGCCTGCCGCTGGCTCCCCACCGGTACAGGCGAATAGCCCAGGTAGCTCGAACGGCGTCGGTCCGAAGCGGATGTTGATCGTCTTCGCCATGGTCATCATCCTGCCGTGCGTGGCGCTCGCCATTGCGGTCGAGATTCTCGCCGCCCTGGTTCATGTGTTTGCGCGCTAGAGCCTAGCCCAATGCGTCAGCGCTTGCGGCGCACGCGGCTCCGTCGGTCCCAGGTGGATCTGCCGCGAATCCCGGCGCGCCCCTAAGCGCCACCTAAGCGCCACCTTTCGGCCCGCGAGAACAGGGGAAATTTTTGTCAGACTTTCGACCCTGTGGGTTAAACTTCATGAGCCTAAACTCACTCCCCGCTTCCCATGCCCGTGCGCGTTCAATTCCGGCTACGCTTCATGGTCGACGACTCCATAGCGTTGGGGCCTGGGAAAATCGCGCTGATGGAATCCATCGAACGGACCGGCTCCATCTCGGCCGCCGCCCGCGAACACGAAATGTCATACCGGCGTGCGTGGCTGCTGATCGAGCAGATGAACGCATGCTTCGACGACACGCTCGTATCGACGGCGACCGGCGGCAAAGGCGGCGGCGGTGCACGGCTCACGGAGCTTGGCGCCGAAATCGTGCGTCTATACCGCGAGGCGGAAGCCGCCGCTCAGACGGCTGCGAAGAAACCCATTTCCGCTATTTCACGACGCCTGAAGCGCGACACCGTGGTACTCGCCGATTGAGTTCCAGAGCCATATCGATCGTCGAAGCGATACGCCACGCGATGGATTGCAAGGGCGGCATGCTGTCATGATTGATGCCCACTAGCCCAACCGAGTGCAGCAGTGCCGGCATGATCGGGATGGGATAGACGTCGTCGTCATCAAGCGCGAACGGCCCCAGCAAGCTATGTTGCACCACGCTCGAAAAGCCCGCGCATTTGACATGCGTGTATAGCGCGAGGATTGAATCGGTCTCGACAACGACAGTCGGCTGAACCCTGGCTCGGTGAAACGAGGCATTGATGATGCGGCAGTTTTGCGCATTCGATGTCAGCAGGCATAGTGGCAACCCTTCCAGATCCTGCCACGTCAATTCAGTGAGCGGCGATTACGCTCTGTAGCGATTGCGGTATCGCTTGTGCATCGCCGGTTACGGTCGGCTTGGTCACTTCCACACCATGCGCCTTGAGCATTGCCTGGCCTTGGTCGCTCAGCAGGAACTTGACAAAGGCGGCCGCGCCGCTCGGATTCTGGGCATCCTTGAGTATCGTCAGCGTGTAGCTGGCTTTAGCGTGCAGTTCCGGTGCGGGAAGAATCGCGGGAATAGCCAGGTCCGAGGTTTCGGTCGAGTAAAAGAAGCCGGCGTCGAGCTGGCCCGACTGCAGACGTCCAATCAAGGTTTCCTCGGGCAGCACTTGAGCAGGATTATCGGGCGCCCCGAGCGTCTTTTGGACCAGGTCGGGTTCGTGATAAAGATCGGCGGCCTTGGTCACCATTTCAACGGTGAACGCGCCCTTGGGGTCGAGCTTGGGATCGGTACGGCCGATGCGGATCCCCGGCTCCTGCAAAACGGTGTCCCAACGCTTGGTTTTAAAATCGTCGGCGAACTTGCTGCGCGCGCTATAACCGATCATCAACGGCGATTCGGCAAAATTGACATACCAGGTAACGTGATCGCCATTGTCGGCGCCCATCAGCGTAGTGTTGACCTTCGGGCTCGCGCTGATAAACACATCGCCGCGACGCAACTTGCCTTTGATCTCGTTGGCGATTTTATTGGAGCCTGCGGCGTACCCTTGAAAATTCAAGCCAGTCTGTTTGTTGAAAGCAGGCCCTACCCCGTGTTCCATCAGATTGACCAGCGACCCGGCGTACAAGACGTTCACCGTGCTGTCCTGAGCCGAGCATACGTTCGCGACGGCGACGCCTGCCAACACCGCGACGGACATTAATAGCTTGCGAAGCATTCGATTCTCCATAGCGTTATAAACGACGGTATATTACGCTAGGCTGTTTTATCTGTCGCTCCCCCCGTTTCCGGCGTGGATTGAGGCCCCTCGCGCTCAAGGCTGGTTGTAACCGCTGAATCCCATCAGCGCGGACAAGCGCGCCGCCGTTTCCCCGACCAGCCGGCACACCGCTTCCACATCCGGATTGATCTTCTGGTCGATGCGCTCCACGTACGGAACGTTGATCGCCGCGATCGCATGACCCGCGTTTCCTATCACGGGAAACGCGATGTTGGTCACCCCACGCGTCTGCCGGCTCGGCACCAGTTCATGTCCGGACGCGCGAATTTTCGCTAACGCGCGCGTCAATTGCTTGTGATCGACCTCGAGCTCACCTTCCACGCGCATATGCGCGGCGAGCATCCGCGCACGTTCCACGGGGTCGCGAAACGCCAGCAGCACGTGGCCCGAGGACGTATCGGTAAGGCCCATCACCGCGCCGACCTTGAGCCCGAACGACCAGCGCTCGGGGCTATCGACCTGGGCGATCACCGCAACGCGCCCGCTTTGATATATCGACAAGTGACACGATTGCAGCGTGGTATTGGCCAGCTCGCGCAATAAGGGCAAAGCCACCGCGGTTAGCGATTTGATCGGCTGCTGCCGGTGCACCATCTCGAACAGCTTGAGCGTGAGCGTGTAGCGATCGTTGCGGTCGCTCTCGACATAGCCGCGACGCTCCAGCGTCACCAGCATCCGGAAGATCTCGCTGACCGTGCGCCCCAGCTTGAGCGATAGTTCATTGAGCGTATAGCCATCGGTCGTATCGACCAGCGCTTCGAGAATATCGAGCCCCTTCTCGAGCGCGGGCGCCGCGTAGCGAGGGGGATCCGCGGCATCCTCGGCGGCTGCGTTGGCTGCGTTGGCTGCGTTGGCTTTGGTGGCTTTGGTGGCCGCTTTGCCGGCGGAGGAAACCGCGCGAGCCGTCCGTGCATCGGAACGGCCTAGGCCGGGGGGTTTTGCGACTGGGCTCATGGTACTCAACGAAAAGGCAGGGGCAAGCCCGGGGCTCGGCTAAAGCGCAGTATCCCGCTTGGCGATACGTTCCGGCAAGCCGAACAGAATCAGCAGCGCGGCGAGGATCATCACACCGGCGATCGCATACAGCCCCGCCGCCGGCTTGCCGGTCACATCGACCGCAACGCCCACCAGATAAGGACTGACGATGCCACCAAGGTTACCGATCGAATTGATCAGCGCGATCCCACCGGCAGCCGCCGTGCCGCTCAGGAATGCCGGCGGCAAGGTCCAGAACACCGGCAAGCATCCGATCGCACCGACCGCCGCGATCACCAGCGCGACCAGAGCGAAGGTCGCGTGTCCGCCGAAATAAGCGCTCAAAATATAGCCGATACCACCGAGCGCCACCGCGAGCCCGAGATGCCAGCGGCGTTCACCATTGCGATCCGAACTCCTGCCCAGCACAACCATCCCGACACCCGCTGCCGCGTAGGGAATCGCCGTCAGCAAACCTATCGTCATCGGGCTTGCGATGCCGGTATTCTTGATCAGTTGCGGCATCCAGAAGGTCAGCCCGTACAAGCCCATCAGCATGAACAGATAGATCACCGACAACATCAGGGTGCCGGGCTGGCGCAAGGCGTCCATCAGTTTATGTTCAGTGCCGCGCTGCTCGCGGTCGAGGTTGGTCTGCAATATTGCCTTCTCGTCGGCGTCAAGCCAGTGCGCGTCGGCGATACGGTCTTTCAGCACCATCAGCACCACCAGCCCGAGCAAGGCGGTCGGCAGGCCTTCGAGCAGGAACAGCCATTGCCAGCCGGCCAAACCGTTCACGCCCGCAAAGCGCGTCATGATGAAACCAGAGAGCGGGCCGCCGATCACGCCCGAAATCGAAATCGAGGTCATGAACCACGCATTGATGCGCGCGCGCCGTTTGGCCGGAAACCAATACGTGAAATACAGGATGATGCCGGGCAGGAAGCCGGCTTCGGTCGCGCCAATGATGAAGCGCAGAATATAAAACCACTTCTCGGACGTGACGAACATCATCGCCGCGGACGCGATACCCCATGAGATCATGATGCGCGCGATCCAGACCCGCGCGCCGACGCGACTCAAAATCAGGTTGCTCGGAATTTCGAAGATGAAATAGCCGACGAAGAAAATGCTGGCGCCCAGGCCGTAAGCCGCATTCGACAACCCGAGGTCACCCTGCATCTGCAACTTCGCAAAGCTGATGTTGACTCGATCGAAATACGCAAAGATAAAGCACACGATCAACAGCGGCACAATCCGCCAGACCGCCTTGCGATACGCGGCCTCTTCCAGCGCCGTGCTGTTGGCTCCCAGACCCGGCATAGGGATAGCATTGGACATCGTTGTCTCCTGGCGCATTGAATGACGCTGCGCCTGATTTTTTTGTGTTCGGCGCTCCGGGGGGAGCGCCGTTTTGCGTGGTCAAACGAAACATCTGCGCGACACGCTAGCGCTAGCCGCAGTGGGTAGCGCGGAATGGCGCTTCGTGGCGCTCCGTGGCGCTCAGTTGCTCGGTTGCGCTGAGTCGCTCGCGATGGCGCTGAGCGGCGGCCTTACTTCGTTGCAGCGCTCCAGGCGCGCGTAACCTGGCGTTGCTCGCCCAGGCCATCGATACCGAGCCGCATTGTGTCGCCGGCCTTCAGGTAGACCGGCGGCTTCTGGCCCAGCCCCACGCCCGGCGGCGTGCCGGTGCTGATCACATCGCCCGGCAGCAGGGTCATGAACTGGCTGATGTAGCTCACCAGGTGCTGCACGCCGAACACCATCGTGCTGGTGTTGCCGTTCTGGAAACGCTTGCCGTTGACTTCGAGCCAAAGGCCGAGCGCCTGCGGATCGGTAATTTCGTCGCGCGTGACGAGCCACGGTCCGATCGGCGAAAAGGTATCGCAGCCTTTGCCCTTGTCCCACTGACCGCCGCGTTCGAGCTGGTATTCCCGCTCGGACACGTCGTTGACCACGCAATAGCCGGCGACGTAATCGAGCGCGTTTTCGAGGTCGACGTACGAAGCGCGCTGGCCGATGACCACGCCCAACTCAACTTCCCAGTCGGTCTTGACCGAATTGCGCGGAATCACCACCGCGTCGTTCGGGCCGCAAAGCGAGCTGTTCGCCTTGAGAAACAGCACCGGCTCGGCGGGAATCGGCATACCTGATTCGGCCGCATGATCGGCGTAATTGAGGCCCACGCAAACGATCTTCGAAATGCGGGCCATCGGCGCGCCCAAGCGCACCGATGCGTCCAGCTTGGGCAGTTGCTGCGCATCGAGCGCGGCCAGCCGTGCGAGCCCCGCGGGCGACAGCGCGGCATCGTCGATATCGGCGATCACGCCGGACAGGTCGCGCAGCGTGCCGGTCTGATCGACCAAACCGGGTTTTTCGGCGCCGTCGGCGCCCCAGCGAATCAGCTTCATGAGAAATCTCTGTGAGTGGATCGGTTTGAAATTGCCGGGCTTAATTCGCCCAGCCGCCATCGATGATATGAATCGCACCGGTAGTGAATGCGGACTCGTCGGATGCCAGATAGGTCACCAATGCGGCGACTTCTTCGGCGCGTCCGACCCGGCCTATCGGTTGACGGGCTACAAACGCGGCCCGCACCTCCGCTTCGCTCAGGTGCGATTGTGCAGCCTGGTCGGCAATGCGACCCTGCAGCGACGGCGACTCAATGGTACCTGGACAGATCGCGTTGCAGCGGATCGCCTGGCTTACGAAATCGGCTGCGACGGCTTTGGTCAAGCCGATGACCGCGGCTTTCGATGCGCTGTAAACGAAGCGATTGGGCACGCCTTTGACGCTGGAAGCGGCTGAGGACATGTTGATGATGGACGCGCCCCGCCCGCTTTCCAGCATGGCCGGCAGGAAGGCGCGGATGGTCCGGTACATCGCTTTCACGTTCAGGTCGAAACTGAAATCCCAGTCGCTTTCCTCGCACGCGAGGATGTTGCCGCTATGGACGAAGCCGGCGCAATTGAACAAGGCGTCGAGCGCGCCGGTTTTGCCGGCGAAGGCTTTGACTTCGGCGCTGTTGAGCACGTCTAGCCGCGCGGTACGCAGGGTCGTGCCGACGGCGGCGTCGGCTTGCAATTGCTGTAGTGCGTTTTCGTCGACGTCGGTAGCCCACACTTGTGCGCCTTCGGCTGCCAGCATCAACGCCGATGCGCGGCCGATGCCCTTGCCCGCGGCGGTGATCAAAATGTTCTTGCCCTGCACCCGCTGTCCCATCGTTGCTCCTTCGTTAGTCGTTGCTTCCACGGGCCCTGCTTCGACCAAGTGGCGATGGAGGTATTTTTACATATGAAATGATTTTTTATATGCAAGGTTTACACCTAGGTCGAGATAAACGTTTTCGCTTGTGCATGAGCCCACGCACAATGGAGCGTAAGCGCTGTTATCAGAGGCGGGCGAGTGGGCCAATCTGCCAGGGTGGCGCCGAGTGGCGTGGTAAAAGAAAAGGGCCTTGCGGCCCTTTGGTTCAGCAGTCTTGCCATGTGTCCCGCACCGGCCTGACCTAAATACACGAACTAGACAGCAGACGCATCGCCCACGCTATACCGATACAAGCCCGCGTTCATCGCCCGCTGCCGCACCAGCCCCAGTATCGTATCCAGCCAAGGCGTCGCCACCTCGGTAAGCTGCGCAAGCTCACGCGGAGCCGCCACGATCCCATCGATCTCAAGCGGCCTTGCGCCTTCAAGATCCTGCAACATCGACGTCTTGAACGCTCCCAGCTTGCGCGTCTGCGCGCAGCGTTGCTGCGCGGTCATGTCCACTTCGATGCCCAGCTTCGCACCCACGCGCTGAGCCTCCTCCATGACGTTCACAATCAGTTGCAAAGTAAAAGGGTCGTCGAGTATTACATCGGAGGTCGAACCCGTAATCGCGCTGATCGGGTTCATCGTCATATTGCCCCACAGCTTCGCCCAAATGGCCGCCTCGATCTGCGCGGTCAATTCGACATCGAACCCCGCTTGCCGCAACAACTCGGCGATCTGTCGCACACCCGCGTCCGTTCGACCCGCGCTCGCACCGACGATCATCTGATTGCCGCGTCCCTTCGCAATCACGCCAGGTGCGCGCACAGCCGACGACAAATGCACCACGCAGCCGCAGCACTGTGCCGACGGCAATGCCGCCGACACCACGCCGCCTGGGTCCACCGACTCGAGCCGATGCCCCGCGAGCGCATCGCGGCGTCCATTCAGGAACCACCACGGCACACCGTTCATCACCGAAACGATACGCGTCGCGGGCCCGATCAGAGGCGTCAGCGTCGCCGCGGCGTCGACCAGCGCCGAGCCCTTCAGGCAGATAAATACGATGTCCTGCACCCCGAGTTCAGCGGGGCGATCGGTCGCGTTCAGCCGGGCCACATAGGAACCGTCCTCGTCGAACACCTCGAGCCCACGCGCCCGAATCGCCTCCAAATGCCTGCCTCGCGCCAATAACGCGGGCGCCAGCCCGGCGCGCTCCAGACGCGCCGCCAGCACACCACCGATCGCCCCGCCCCCCACTACCGCCATCTTCAGATCTGACATGACTCAACCTTTGCAAATAAACGCCACGAGCAAGCCGCGCTATTCCACTAGCGGGTCAGCGCGCTCGCTTTCAGCGCGTTCAATAAACGGGTGTTCTGCGCCTCCAGGCCCACCGAAATCCTCAGCCATTCAGGCAAGCCATAGCCGCCAACCGGCCGCACGATAATGCCGTGCTTGAGCAAAAAGGCATTGACCTGCGCCGCGTGTGCGCCGAATTTCGCGAGGACGAAATTGCCGTGCGACGGCACATGCTCGATGCCCAGCGCATCGAGGCCGGCCGACAGCTGCGCGAGACCTTGCAAGTTGGTCTCATACGTCTTCTGGCGAAACGCGTCGTCCTGCAACGCGCCGATGGCGGCCGCTTGCGCCACATTGCTGACGTTGAACGGCTGGCGAATCCGGTTCATATACTCCGTGGTCTCGGCGCTCGCAATCGCGTAACCGACTCGCAAGCCGGCCAAGCCATACGCCTTCGAAAACGTCCGAGTGATGACGACGTTGGGGTACTGACGCACCCAGGCGACGCTGTCGACGCGCAGTTCCGGCGGCAGGTATTCGTTGTAGGCTTCGTCCAGCACGACCACCACGCTCGATGGCACCCGCGCGATAAACGCCTCGAGCTGGGCCGCACTCAGATAAGTGCCAGTGGGGTTATTCGGATTGGCAATAAACACCATGGAGGTGTCGTCGCGGATGGCCGCGAGCATCGCATCCAGATCATGGCCATACTCGCGCGCCGGCACCACAATGCTTTGCGCTCCCACGCGCAGCGTCGCCTGCGCATAAACAATAAATGCATATTGCGAAAATACCGCCGACGTGCCGGGCCCTAAAAACGTGCTGGCCAGCAATTCGAGAATATCGTTCGAGCCATTGCCCAATGTCAGCCAGTCCTGCGGCACCGCAAAGCGCTGCGCCAAAGCCGCCTTGAGCTCGAAGCCATTCGCGTCCGGATAATACGCAGCGTCCAGCAAGGCAGCGTTGGCCTGCTCCCGCGCCACAGGCGACATGCCCAAGGGGTTTTCATTCGAGGCCAGTTTGACGATATCGGCTTCCGGCATGCCGATTTCACGCGCCAGCTCGCCGATGGGCTTGCCTGCCTGATAGGGCTGAGCCCGTAAAACTTGTTCGACGATTTGAACCATTACCTTCTCCGATCAGTGATTTGCAAGTGTAATCCTAAAGCCATATATATGCGTGCGCAAGCATTTTGCTACGCCTTTTTGTCTGTCGCGCCCGTTTGTCTATCTATCCCGCAGCCTCCTTCTGGAACCGCGCCGCCGCTTCGATGAAGCATTCGATAAAACGGCTTGCGGTAGGCGTGCGCCGGCTATCGGGCCGCGTCAGAATGGAAATCGTGGTTTGCGGCAGCGGTTCCTCCAGCGGAAGTGCGACCAGGCCCCGCAGCCGAAGTTCGCGCGAGACCAGCGGTGCTGCGAATACACTGAGTAAATCGATCTCCGACAACAGGCTGGCCGCCACCAGGAACGATTGGCATTGCACCACCGAAGCCGGGATGCGCAGCCCTTGAGGTCCGAAAATCGCGCTCAACAGATCGATATCCTTGGTCCAGTAGCTGGGCACCAACCAATCGGCATCCTGCAACTGGGCAAGCGACGTGGCCTGGGCAAGCGGATGGGCTGCGCGCGCGCCGACCACTTGGGCCACCTCGAACAAGGGAATCTGATCGACCGATTCCGGGATCGAGCCGGGCAACGCGTGCGCCACCACAAAATCCAGCGTGCCGTCGCTCAGGCCCGATAGCGCCTGGCTCCAGCCCCCCTCGCTAAAGCTGATGCGCGCGCCGGGCAGCGCCGCGCGGAACTGCGCAAACGCATCGGGCAGCAAACTCGCCGCCACCGTCGGACTCACCGCGATGCGTACCATCCCGCCCACGCCATATCGCATCGCTTCAATCGCTTCGCGCGTGCGACGCATCTCGTTGATCAGCAATTGAGCATGTTCGCGAAACGCCAGCCCGTATTCGGTCAAGGACACCCCGTTGACGTCGCGCAGCACCAGCGCCAGGCCAAACTCGCTTTCAAGCTCACGGATCGTCTTGGTAACTGCCGGCTGCGTCAGGCCCAGCATTCGGGCCGCGGCACGAATGCTGCGCTGCTCGGCCACCGCGAGAAATATCCGTAACTGTTGATGTTTCATCGCGCACCATATAACTTATAGTTGTCATTCAATATTGAAATTTGTCTTTTTGACAAGTTGGGTGGTTGTTATTCTCGATGCAAATCCGCTGAGGCGGCGAGCTTTTTTGCACCCGCGCGCACGGCAACACGATAAAAACTACGAAAAACTACGACTGGGGAGATTCGATGGAGACCACCACACGCGCTGCTGGCATGGGCCGCACGCGCAGCGCCTCGCAACCGTTGATCATTACCGCGACGACCTTGGGCAACGCGCTTGAGTTCTTCGATTTCACTGTTTATGGCTTTATGGCTGTGGTGATCGGCAAAGTATTTTTCCCGATGATGTCGTCGTATATCCAGTTGCTGCTGTCCGTAGCGACCTTTGGCGTGGGGTTCATCATGCGTCCGCTGGGAGCCTTGCTGATCGGCGCATACGCCGACCGTGCCGGGCGCAAGGCCGCCATGACGCTGACCATCTTCCTGATGGCGCTCGGCTGCGCCATGATCGGCCTGACCCCCTCCTACGCGCAGATTGGCCTCGCCGCGCCGCTCGTGGTCGTGGTCGCGCGCATGCTCCAGGGATTCTCGGCCGGCGGCGAAGTGGGCGCTTCGACCACACTGTTGGTCGAGTACGCTACCCCGCGTAATCGCGGCTTTCTCGGCAGTTGGCAATTCGCCAGCCAAGGGCTAGGCGTGACACTGGGCGCGCTATGCTCGGGCGGCGTGTCGTATTTTCTCAGTCCCGAATCGCTGCAAAGCTGGGGTTGGCGCGTGCCGTTCTTGCTGGGTATCCTGATCGGACCGCTGGGCATCTTCATTCGGCGCCGGCTCGACGAGACGCATAGCGAGCAGCACGCGGTCCTCGCGCCGATTCGCACCGTATTGGCCGGCCACTGGCGCGGCATTTTGCTGGGCACGCTGTTGACGATGGGCTCCACCGCATGCGCCTACATCACCACGTTCTATATGCCGACCTACGCGATACGCGAGCTCCACCTGCCGATGCCGGTCGCTTTGCTGGCGGCGATTTGGTCGGGCGTGCTGACATTCATCTTTGCTCCGCTCTCGGGTCTGTTGTCCGATCGCACCAGTCGTAAACTGCTGATTACGATTTCACGCGTGCTGACCCTGGTACTGATCTACCCCGGTTTTCTTTGGCTGACGGCGAACCCGAGCAGCCTGAGCCTGCTCACCGTGGTGGGCGTGCTGAGCGTTTTGCTGGCATTTCAAAGTGCGCCCGGTATCACGATGCTGCCGGAGATATTTCCGCAAGCGGTGCGTGCGACCGGCATGTCCATCGTCTACGGTACGGGCGTGGCGATTTTCGGCGGATTCGCGCCTTTCATCGCCACTTGGTTGATCAATGAGACGGGCAGCAAGCTCGCGCCTGCGTGGTATGTGATCGCGTGCGTCTGCGTCTCGAGCATTGCCTTGCTGATCCTCAAAGACCGTACTGGCGAACAGCTCGATACTTGAAGCTACTTGAAGCCCGGCTCGATCTCGACTGCCGCTTGAACCCACTGACTTGACCCACATCGACACCCGAACTTATGACGTCCTATTTCTCGCCTAACTACAGCAACGCGCGCGCGCGCTTCGTCGCGGCAGCCGATGCGCTCGGAACGCGCACGCAAAGCCATGTGCTGCCGGGCTTTACCGGCGCCGAGGGCGAACCGCTCGCTCTCGACACCGCCTTGTTCGCGCCGCCCAAGGCGCGCCGCCTGCTGGTCCTGAGCTCCGCGGTCCACGGCGTCGAAGGCTTCTGCGGTTCGGGTTGCCAACTGGCGTTTCTGCACGATGCCGATATGCAACGCCGCGCCCAGGCGGCGGGCGTCGCCGTGCTGCTACTGCATGCGGTCAACCCGTACGGCTTCTCGCACTTGCGCCGCACCAACGAGCAAAACATCGACATCAACCGCAACGCGATCGATTTCTCGCAACCGCGCGCCGACAACCCCGCCTACCGTGAAATTCGCGATTGGCTGATTCCCGAACAATGGCCTGAAACGCAAGAGAACGCCGCGCATATCGCGGCCTATATCGAGCGCAACGGCGAGCAAGCCTATCAACGCGCGGTGACGGCAGGTCAATATGACGACGCGCAAGGGCTATTTTACGGCGGCGTCGCTCCGGCCTGGAGCAACCTCACCGTGCGAAAGATCTTGCGCGAAATCGGCGCGGACTTCAGCGACATCGGCTGGATCGATTTCCACACCGGCTTGGGGCCATATGGTCACGCCGAAAAGATCTTCGCTGGCCGACCGGGTCCCGACGAGCTGCCGCGTGCACGCAGCTGGTGGGGCGCCGATGTGGTCGCGCCTTTTGCCGGCGACTCGTCGTCCGCGAATGTTTCCGGGCCGCTTGCCGGCGTGATCTACGACGAATGTGCGCATGCCCGCACTACCGTGCTCGCGCTGGAGTACGGCACCCTACCCGTGAACGACATGTTGAACGCGTTGCGCGCCGACCAATGTTTGCAGAATCATCCGGACATGCCCGCTGCACAGCGCGTCGCCATCAAGCAAGTCATGCGCGATGCGTTCTATGGCGACGACGATGTGTGGCGAGGGATGATATTGGGTCAGGCTCGGGTCGGCATCATGCAGGCGATCGCGGGACTGGCGCTTGATCGAGGTAACTGAGTGACGCAACTGAGTCGCTCACGCTGCTCAGTCACGCAACATCCAACCCCGATGGCCCCGGTTTCACGAGTTGAGACTCATACAAGGCAGCCAGCACATCGGACTGGCTAACCAACCCGACCAACCGGCGCTCGTGATCGACCACTGGAATGTGATGCTGGCCGGCCGCCGCCATGATCGGCACCAGCTCGACAAAGTGGGTATCGGCTTGCACACTGTGAGGCGCGCTGCGCATGATCTGTCCGACCACCTCCGGTTTTTCGGAATGGGAGGTGGTGCTGCGCCGAACCAAGGCCTGCAGCCGCTGGCCGATGCCACGATACGATTGCGGCAGCGCGTGCCGCAAGAAATCCTCTCGCTCCACCAGGCCGACCACACGGCGCACGCGATCCAGTACCGGCATCGCAGTGAGCTGGCGCTGCTGCATCATCTGCCACGCGTCTTCGAGCAAGGTCCCGAACGTAACCGTCACAATGTCATGGGACATGATGTCGCCGCAACTGACCGTGCCAAAACGGCGCTGGTAGGCCGCCATTTCGGTCTGCAAGAAGATCGCCTCAAGGTCGTCGCGACTGATGTCGAGCACTTGGTCGTAGCGGCCGAGCACGGCATCGAGGTCGGCGGGCGTGAAACCCAGCCGTGCCGTGGGCGCCGCGTCCAGGGTCTGATGCTGCTGGCTCGATGAGGCCAACTGCGCATGCGGATAACGCCGCCCGGTCGCGTTGTTGAAGAGCAGCGCACCTATCACCAGCAGCAAGGAATTCAGCTCGATCGGCAGCCATAGCAGGCTATAGCCCGCCGCATGGACGGCGGGACCACCGAGCACCGCCGTCAACGCAACCGCACCGCTGGGCGGGTGCAGACAACGCAAGGCAAACATGGCCGCAATCGCGCACGAGACCGCCACCGCCGCCGCCCACTCGGGGCTGGCGATCCAGCGCGCGCTTGTTACGCCGATGAGCGTGGCCACCAGATTGCCGCCGATAATCGACCATGGCTGGGCCAGCGGGCTGGCCGGCACGGCGAACAACAGTACCGCCGACGCGCCCATGGGCGCCGCCAGCCAGAGCGCAGCGCCACTATCGCCGAGAATCCGGTAGCTGAGCCAGCCAGTCAGCAAAATACCGACCAGCGCGCCGACACTCGAGCGCGCGCGCTCGACGTGACCGGCGACGGAACGCTCGGGCCAGAACGCGCGCAACCATGAAGGCAAGTGCGGCAAATGAGACAAGCGCGGCCAGCGCTCGGGGAGCTTGTTGTACATAAGTGCAAGCCTTGTGAGTTCCCGAGCGTATGTCCGGGCGTAAGTCTGTGTGGAAATCCGGGGCGAAGTGAGCTCTAGAAGTCAGCTCTAGAAGTCAGCTCTAGAAGTCAGATCTATAAGTCAGCCTTATAAACCGCCCCGCAGCGATCTGCCAGTGTCACGATCCGACAAAAGACGCGATTTTACATCACATCGCGATGTATATTTTTTACTCGATTTACGCCGTGCCGGGCGGGGTCGCTTACTAAACGCGTTTTTGCTGCGGCGATGGCGTAAAATACGCGCTTTGTTAGAGATCACTCACCTCACCATGAAGCTCGCCTCCACTGAAGATATCATCGCCGAGCTAAAAGCTGGCCGCATGGTCATCCTGGTCGACGAAGAAGATCGCGAAAACGAAGGCGACCTGGTCCTTGCCGCCGATTTCGTCACGCCGGAGGCCATTAATTTCATGGCGCGCTTCGGTCGCGGTTTGATTTGCCTGACGCTCACCCAGGATCGGTGCCGCCGCCTGAATCTGCCGTTGATGACGCATCGCAATGGCACCCAATACGGCACGGCTTTCACCGTGAGCATCGAAGCCGCTCAAGGCGTGACCACCGGCATTTCCGCCGCCGATCGCGCCCGCACCGTCCAGGTAGCCGTGGCACGTGAGGCGCGAGCCGACGACATCGTCCAGCCCGGTCACGTATTCCCGATCATGGCCCAGCCGGGCGGCGTGATGGTGCGCGCAGGCCACACCGAGGCTGGTTGCGACTTGACCGCGCTGGCAGGTCTTACGCCGGCCGCGGTGATCTGCGAGATCATCAAAGACGACGGCACGATGGCGCGTCTGCCGGATTTGCTCGAATTCGCCGCCGAACACGGCCTCAAGATCGGCACGATTGCCGATTTGATCCACTATCGCAGCCGCACCGAATCGATTATCGAGCGCGTCGCGGAGCGCATCATGCACACTTCGCATGGTCCGTTTCGCGCGGTAATGTATCGCGACAAGCCCAGCGGTTCACCGCATCTGGCGCTGGTGCGCGGCACGCCGCATCCTGAGCGCGACACGCCGGTGCGCGTACACGAACCGCTGTCGGTGCTCGATTTGCTCGAGACCGGATGCTCCACCCATTCATGGACACTGGACGCGGCGCTGGGCGAAATCGCCGCGCGCGACCATGGGGTAGTCGTCCTGCTTAATTGCGGCGATTCGCGCGAACATTTGCTCGAAGTGTTCCAGGCTTTCGACAACGAAGAAAAATCGGCCGCGCTGAAACGCCGTCCGATCGATTTCAAGACTTACGGCATAGGCGCGCAAATCCTGCGCGATGTCGGCGTGGGCAAGATGCAGGTGCTGTCGAATCCTCGCAAACTCGGCAGCATGTCGGGTTACGGGCTGGAAGTAACAGGCTTTATTCCGATGCCATGCGGTGAGCAACCGGATAGCGCGGCGACCGGTGCAGCACTCGACGATCAACCGGCCTGAAACCCAATCTCACCTCGGAACTCAAATGGAAATCGGACAATATCAACCTAATACCGACGGCAGCGGGCTGCGTATCGGTATCGTGCAGGCGCGCTTCAACGAAAACGTCGGCAACGGTCTGTGCGATGCGTGCACCGAAGAGCTCGAACGCCTCGGTGTAACCGGCGAAGACGTACTGCTCGTGACGGTGCCCGGCGCCTTGGAAATCCCGCTGGCGCTGCAGAAACTGGCCGAAAGCGGTCAATTCGACGCGCTGATTGCGCTCGGTGCGGTCATCCGCGGCGAGACGTACCACTTCGAGCTGGTATCGAACGAAAGCGGCGCCGGTATCAGCCGCGTGGCGCTCGACTTCGGCGTGCCGGTCGCCAATGCCGTGCTGACCACCGAAAACGACGAACAAGCTATCGTGCGCATGAGCGAGAAAGGCCGCGACGCGGCACGGGTCGCGGTTGAAATGGCTAACCTGGCCGTCGCGCTTGAGCAACTGGCTCAGGATGACGATGAGCAAGAAGAGGACGACGCCCGATGAAAAGTGCTCGCCGCCGTTCGCGCGAACTAGCAACACAAGGTCTCTACCAATGGCTGCTTTCCGGTGCGAGCGCGGCCGAGATCGATGCCCAGATGCGTAGCGTGCAGGGTTTCGACAAAGCCGACGTCGAACACTTCGACGCGTTGCTGCGTGGCGTGATTCGGGAAGCCGACGCGCTGACAGTCCAGATCGAACCGTGCCTGGATCGCCCGGTCGTCGAACTTTCGCCTGTCGAACGTGCCGTGTTGCTGGTTGCTACTTACGAATTCACCCATCACGTGGAGATTCCATATCGTGTGGTGATCAACGAGGCAGTCGAACTTGCCAAGACATTTGGCGGTGTCGATGGCTATAAGTACGTCAATGGCGTACTTGACAAGGTCGCCGCCAAAATTCGCCCCAACGAAGCGCAATCCCGCGGCTGATCCGCAGCGGGTTCGCGCCGCGGCCGCAGCTAAAACCGCGCGGCTTGCCCCGCCGGCTTCCTGGGCGGACTTGCTTCGCCGGCCTGCGTCTTCGGCTTATTTCGCCGGCTTATTTCGTGGACTACCGCGCCGGCTTATTCTGACGGACTAGCCGAACCGTAACTCAACGCACCCGAGCTGCCGCTACGCGGCCGCGAACCGCCTCACTTCTGCCCCCACTGCCGTCATGACTGCTCTTCCCCCACCGCTCTCGAAAGGCGCCCACCGGCTGGCGCAACGCGTCGCCGCAATCGAACCGTTCCATGTGATGGAGATGGCCAAAGAGGCTGTTGCGCTCGAGCGCGCCGGCCGCGACATCATACATATGAGCATCGGCGAGCCCGACTTCACTGCGCCCGACGCCGTGATCGCGGCTGCCACCGATGCACTGCGCCGCGGCGTGACGCAGTACACGCCGGCGCTGGGCCTGACTGCGCTGCGTGTCGCGATTGCCGAACACTACGCGCACAGTTACGGTCTGCAAATCGACCCCGCTCGCGTGATCGTCACAGCGGGGGCATCGGCAGCGCTGCTGCTGGCATGCACCGCGTTGGTCGATCGCGACGACGAGGTGCTGATGCCTGACCCGTGCTACCCGTGCAACCGCCACTTCGTCAGCGCGTTGGACGGCCGCCCGGTGTTGATCGAAAGCGGCCCCGAGGAACGCTTTCAATTGACGGCGGCCCATGTCGAACAACATTGGGGCGAGCGCACGCGTGGCGTCTTGCTGGCTTCACCTTCGAATCCAACCGGCACGTCGATCACGCCGCAGGAACTCGCCAAGCTGGTCGAAGCCGTGCGCGCGCGCGGCGGTTTTACGGTGGTCGATGAAATCTATCAAGGCTTGAGCTACGACGCGCCGCCCGTAAGCGCATTGTCGTTGGGCGACGATGTGATTACGGTCAATAGTTTTTCGAAGTATTTCAACATGACCGGCTGGCGGCTGGGCTGGCTGGTGGTGCCGCCCGATCTGGTCCCGGCGTTCGAGAAACTGGCTCAAAACCTGTTTATCTGTGCTTCGGCCGTGGCGCAACACGCCGCGCTTGCCTGCTTCGAACCGGCCACGCTGGAAATCTACGAAGCGCGGCGCGCCGAGTTTCGCCGCCGCCGCAATTTCATCGTGCCTGCATTGGGCGAACTCGGATTCAAGGTGCCGGTCGTGCCCGACGGCGCGTTCTATGTCTATGCCGATTGCAGCGACGTGGCGCACGCGGCGCGCGGCGATAGCGCGACGCTGACCCGGGCAATGCTGCACGATGCAGGCGTGGTGCTGGTGCCAGGGTTGGATTTCGGCTCGTACGAGCCACGAAAATATATCCGCTTGTCGTACGCTACTGCGATGCCGCGCCTGGAAGAAGCGGTTACGCGGCTCGCAGGGTTTTTCGGGGTGCAGCGCTGAGCTGACGCTGGCACCGACTTATCAGAAAACTCGCAGCAAACTCGCAGAAAAATTCACTACAAAGCAAAAAAGCCGCTTCGGTATCAAACCCGAAGCGGCTTTTCTACTTGCTTCCATTTCAGCGCGAATTCAGCCCTCAAAGGCTCGATGACACCGCTAGACAGCCATCATCGTCGCACAATACAAACTCCGAACGCTCACACAGGCAACGTCGCTGTTCAAGCGTCGTTGCGTGCGTCGCTAGCCGTGCTCGCCGCCTTGGCCGATCCTGTTGCCAGATGTGCAGCCTGGCTCACTACCGGTTTGACGCCCGAGGTCATGGCCGTCTGCTGAGTAACCAATACCTTGCGGCCATGCAACGCATCGTTCATGCGCGCACGCTCAGCCAATACCTTCGCGCCGTAGCCGCCATCGTCCGGCGAGGTCGAGCCATTGTATAAACGCAAGCCTGTGGCCAACGAGCCGCCACGCGCTATGCAATCTTTCAGCACCATTGCGCCGACCTTGATGTTGGCCATCGGTTCGAGCGCCGCACGGGTGCCGCCAAAATTGCTGAACTTGTCCGAATGAATCTTGGACATCACCTGCATCAGGCCTTGCGCACCCATACCGCTCTCGGCGTAAGGATTGAAACTGGACTCGATCGCGATTACGGACAACAGCAACAAGGGATCGATACCGACATCGTGGCCCGTTTGGAAAACCGTATTGACCAAATTGACTATCGGTTCCTGCGCCACCCGGTAACGATGGGCGATGTAGCTCGCGACCTGCACTTGCTCTCGCGACGACCCCAGGAATCGACCGTCACGCGCGTCCGCCACGATCTGACCTTGTGTGGACGCCAGCTTCGCCAACGGCAAGCCGGACGACTGCGCCGAAGGCAACAAGCTGCCCATGACACCTGCGCTAAAGATAGCCGGCAGTCGTGCGTTGCCGGCATCCGTGTCGTTATCGCTCACCTTGTCGCCCGTAACCTGGGCCAATGGATCGGCGTCCGTGTTTGGACGAGCCGTGGGCAAGCGCGGCGAACCAAACGGGCTCGAGAACAAACGGCTCACTTCGGGTCCACTCGCGGCGGCGGCCGTAAGAAACGGGACCAGTCGTGCAGCCAGCGCAACACGCAAGCCAGGCTGGAACCACAAGACCAACGAAACCATCACGGCGAATGCACCGATCGAGCTGAAAAAACGGCTGCCAAGCTGAGTGCCGCGTTGAAAAACTAGACGTACCACAGGCGAAATGCGCGCCTCGGGTCGCCAGGGTAACCAAGCGTTCATACGTTGAATCTCCATCCTGTATGACAGATCGCAAGCCGAATAAGAAAACGGCTTCAGGCTCACGATCGATCAAGACGTCGTGGCATGCTCAACTGCAGCACACCCGTGCGCCGGAATGGACGGCAGGTGCCGTCGGGCGGGGCCTCACTTCAGGGCCGTGTGGGGAACACAAGCCGAAGCGATCAGAAGGCCGCCACATGGACCGGCGTCTTAGACGCCGGAGGAACTCTGTCGAACCTGGCGTTATCGATCATCACGATTCGATAACGGACCCGCGGTGGAGCCGATAGCAGGGACAACTTAAGCGCAAAATACGCGCCGGGGCAAACCTGGGTCGCGAAAATTGGGCGATCCCTAGGTGCAATGTCCGGCGGATTTTAGCAGGGTTTTAGTGTCGGTCAACACTATGAAAAACAAATTCCATTACTTATAGTAATAATGAACGGTGTTTATCGGCCCGACGCCTAGGTAATCTCTGCACTTACTCCGATTGTCACTGCGCGGTCTAACTAACGCTTTGTTACAAGGCAGGTAAAATGAACCGTGCTTATCCTCTCTGACCCCGCCTCGCGCAGTCTGGACTTTTTGACTATTGTCGACGATTCGAGTTCAGGCTTTTCCCGTTTTGTGGCACCCTAACCCCTCCCTTGCCTGTCCCCTATGAAATATAAAGACCTACGCGATTTCATCAGTCAGCTCGAACGCATCGGCGAATTGCGCCGTGTCGGCACGCCGGTATCACCCGTGCTGGAGATGACCGAATTATGCGACCGCGTGCTCAAGGCAGCGGGCCCCGCGTTGTTGTTCGAACAGCCCACGGGATACGCCATGCCGGTGCTGGGCAACCTGTTCGGCACGCCACGGCGGGTCGCACTGGGGATGGGCATCGATGCGGCGGAGCACCCCGCGAACGATGCCCTCGACGATGCTCAGGCCTTGAATTCGCTGCGCGAGGTAGGCCGGTTGCTATCGGCACTGAAGGAGCCTGAGCCCCCCAAAGGCCTCAAGGATGCGGGCAAATTGCTCACGCTGGCCAAAGCCGTATGGGACATGTCGCCCAAAACCGTGTCGGCGCCGGTGTGTCAGGAAATCGTCTGGGAGGGCGCGCACGTGGACTTGGCAAAACTGCCTGTGCAGACCTGCTGGCCGGGCGATGCCGCACCGTTGATCACATGGGGACTGACCATTACGCGAGGGCCCAACAAGCCCCGCCAAAATCTCGGCATTTACCGACAACAGGTCATTGGACGCAATAAAGTCATCATGCGCTGGCTCGCCCATCGAGGTGGCGCACTCGATTTTCGCGAACACGCGCTCGCCCACCCCGGCAAACCCTATCCGGTGGCAGTCGCGCTCGGCTGCGACCCGGCCACCATGCTCGGCGCCGTCACTCCGGTGCCCGATACGTTGTCTGAATACCAGTTTGCGGGGCTGCTGCGGGGCGGCAAGACCGAACTGGCGAAATGCCTGACACCGGGTCTCGAAGGCCTGCAGGTGCCGGCGCGCGCCGAAATCGTGCTCGAAGGATTTATCTACCCGCAGGGCCATGATTCCGAGCCAGACGCGATCGAGCCCCCCGCTGGCGCAGCACCACGACCGACGCGAGGCGCTGCGGCCGCGTTCGAACACGCACTCGAAGGACCCTATGGCGACCACACCGGCTACTACAACGAGCAGGAATGGTTTCCCGTGTTCACGGTAGAGCGCATCACGATGCGACGCGACGCCATTTACCACTCCACCTACACCGGCAAGCCGCCTGACGAGCCGGCCATCCTCGGCGTGGCGCTCAACGAAGTGTTCGTGCCGCTGCTGCAAAAGCAGTTCCCGGAAATTACCGATTTCTATTTGCCACCCGAGGGTTGCAGCTATCGGATGGCGATCGTCCAGATCAAGAAGAGTTATCCGGGCCATGCCAAACGGGTGATGTTCGGCGTGTGGAGTTTCTTGCGACAATTCATGTACACGAAGTTCATCGTGGTGGTGGACGACGACGTCAATATCCGCGACTGGAAAGAGGTGATCTGGGCCATCACCACACGGATAGACCCGAGCCGCGATACCGTACTGGTGGACAACACGCCGATCGACTATCTCGATTTTGCGTCGCCGGTGGCCGGTTTGGGCTCGAAGATGGGGTTGGACGCGACCAACAAATGGTCGGGCGAAACCGATCGCGAATGGGGTCGCGCAATCACGATGGACGCCGGCGTAAAAAAGCGCGTCGACGGCATTTACGCTACGCTGTTCGACGCCACCTGACTCCGGCACTGGCCCGCTTGGCTGTATGATCTCGCAATGTTCCGCCTGGATCCTGCATATATTTAATATCTTTCATGGAGACCTCGATGACGCATCCCGCTCTATCCCGCCTGAACGACACATCGCTGCTGCAAAGTCATACTTATATAGATGGTGCTTGGGTCGGGGGCGACAGCCAGTTCGCCGTAACGGATCCGGCCACCGGTATCGAAATCGCCCAGGTGCCCAATCTCGATGCTGCTGCCGCCGAGCGGGCCGTCGCGGCGGCACATGCAGCGTGGCCAGCCTGGCGCGCCAAGACCGGCAAGGAGCGCGCCGCCGTGCTGCGCCGCTGGTACGACCTGATCATGGCCGCCGCCGATGATCTGGCTGCCATCATGACGGCCGAGCAAGGCAAGCCATTAGCCGAAGCACGTGGCGAAGTGATGTACGGCGCCTCGTTTATCGAGTGGTTCGCCGAAGAAGCCAAACGCGTCAATGGCGATGTGCTGGCCAGCCCGTCGGGCGACAAGAAAATGCTGGTACTCAAGCAACCGATCGGCGTATGCGCGTCGATCACGCCGTGGAATTTCCCGATCGCGATGATCACCCGCAAGGTCGCACCCGCATTGGCGGCCGGCTGCACGATCGTCGTCAAGCCGGCAGAGCAAACGCCGTTGTCGGCGCTCGCGCTGGCTGTGCTGGCCGAGCGCGCAGGCATTCCGAAGGGCGTTTTCAATATCGTCACGGCCGACTCGGAGCAATCGATCGCTGTCGGCAAGGTCCTGTGCAATAGCCCACTGGTGCGCCATTTGTCCTTCACCGGATCGACGCCGGTAGGCCGGATCTTGATGCAGCAATGCGCGCCCACCGTCAAGAAAATCGCACTCGAACTCGGCGGCCATGCGCCGTTCATCGTGTTCGACGATGCCGATCTCGATGCGGCCGTCGAAGGCGCCGTCGTCTCGAAATACCGCAATGCCGGACAGACCTGCGTCTGTACCAACCGCTTCTATGTTCACGCGAGTATTTATGACGCATTCGTCGACAAGCTCGCGGCCGCCTCGAGCGCGATCCGCGTCGGCAACGGCTTCGAGGCTGGCATCAGCCAGGGCCCGCTGATCGACGATCAGGCGGTGGAAAAAGTGGCGCAGCATATCGCCGACGCACGCGCCAAGGGCGCACGGGTGGTCGCGGGCGGCAAGGTCTTGTCGGGCCGCTTTATCGAGCCGACGGTGCTTGCCGACGTCACGCCGGACATGTTGATCTCGCGCGAAGAAACCTTCGGGCCGGTCGCGGCGATTTCGAAATTCACCGAAGAGCGCGATGCCGTGGCCATGGCTAACGACACCGAGTTCGGGCTGGCGTCGTATTTCTACAGCCGCGATATCGGCCGCATCTGGCGCGTCAGCGAGGCGCTTGAATACGGCATGGTGGGCGTGAATACCGGACTGATCTCGAACGAAGTCGCGCCGTTTGGCGGAGTCAAGCAATCGGGCTTGGGCCGCGAAGGCTCGAAGTACGGGATCGACGAATATCTCGAGATGAAATACCTGTGCTTGGGTGGCATGTAAGGACACTACAACCATCATGAACGACATCGCAGCGCTCACCTACCGTGGACCGGCTGTCGAGAATCGCCACGCCGCTCATGTCGCCGTGGTGGATGCGGGCGGCGCGCTGCTATATCGCTTTGGCGATCCGCGGCGTGCCACCCTGCCCCGCTCGGCAATCAAACCTGCGCAGGCGCTGGCGATCCTGGAATCGGGCGCGTTCGAACAGTTCGCACTCGACGAAGCCGACCTTGCGCTGTGCTGCGCCTCGCACAGCAGCGAGCCCCGGCACATCGAACGCACACGCAATATGCTGGCAGCAATCGGTGCGAGTGAGGCCGAGATGCGCTGCGGCGGCCATCCGCCTTTATCCGACGACGTGTTGCGCGCCTGGATCAAGGCCGATTTCACACCGACGCCGGTCTGTAGCAATTGCTCGGGCAAACACGTCGGCATGCTCGCGGCGGCGCGCGCGCTGGGTCTGCCCAGCGCCGATTATCATGCACCACAGCATCCGCTGCAGCGGCGTGTCGCCGAAACCCTCGCGCAGTTATGCGAGCTGCCGCCCGATGCGATCGCCTGGGGTACGGACGGTTGCAACCTGCCCACCCCGAGTTTTGCGCTCGACCGCCTGGCCCTGGTGTTCGCGAAGTTAGCCAGCGCTAGCGCCGCGCGCGTACCCGCCGCTACGGGCTCGGCGGCTGACGCGCGCACGCTGGCCTTAGGTCGCTTGTATCGGGCGATGACGCGGCATCCGGAACTGGTCGGCGGCGAGCGTCGCTTCTGTACCGAGTTGATGCAGGCTTATGAAGGCACGCTGGTTGGCAAAGTAGGCGCGGCGGCCAGTTACGCGTTGGGTTATCCGGCCCGTGGCCTGGGTCTCGCAGTGAAGGTGGAAGACGGCGACACCACGGTGGTTTACGCGTTGGTGGTCGAACTGCTGCATCAACTCGAACTCGGCACGCCTGCGATGCGTGCCAAGCTCGATGCGTGGCGACGTCCTGCCATCGTCAATACGGTCGGCATCACCACCGGCCACACTGAAGTCACACTCAAGCTCGAGCGCACCTGACCGACCGACGTGCCCTGAAAATGAAACCGGCCGCCCACAAAGATGGGCGGCCGGTCGATTTGCATAGCGATTAATAGTCGCGTCGGCTTGGCAAGCGCTTGGCAATACTCGGCTAGGAAAACACGCGAGGAAATAACCGCGCGCTAGCCTTGCATGCGCTTACCGGCGATAACCGTGGTAATACCCGCGGTGATACCCGTAATAGCCGTAGCCGCCGTAGTAGGCCGGTGCGTACACGACTGGAGGCGCCACATACACCGGCGCGCCGTACACAGGTTGCGGTTGCACATAAACAGGCTGCGGCGCGTAATAAACCGGGGGCGGGGCGTAATAACCCGGGACGCCGATCCCGATACCGACTGATACGCGCGCCTGCGCCGCAGTCGACGCAGCCACTGCACACACCGCGACGGCTATCAGGGAAATGATCTTTTTCACTTGCTGCTCCTTGCAAAAGCAATCCCTCAGGGGCTTGCATCAAATAAATATAACCACTTTTTAGACAGGACGCACGGCGCATTTGTTGCAAATTGCAAGTTGCGACATCCCAAAATAAATCGCCGTAACCCAAGCCAGGATTAGCTTTGTGCTCGTTCCACGGGTGTAGATGCGCTGCAATGCAAGCTTCGCGCTCACACTTTGGTACACAACCCCCTGCACTCTTCGTTAAACGACGAGCCCATTCCACCCACCGGGCCCCCATGGGGCGCCGCGTGTGCGCAGAGTAGGCAAGCGCATCGCTTGCGGGTAAATTACCGGCTTCAAACCGAATTGCGAGTCTTACGATGACCTCCGTTGACACTGCCCTGCCGACCCTCGGTTTTATCGGCGCAGGCCGAGTCGCGCGCTGCCTGGCTGCGGTTTGGGCCCAAGCCGGCTACACGGTATCCGCCGTGGCAAGCCGCTCGCGCACGTCGGCCGAGCAGTTCGCCGCCGAGGTGCCGGGATGCACGGCATGCGACGGTCCTCAACAAGTCGTCGACGCCGCCGAGTTGATCTTTATTACGGTTCCCGACGATGCGATTGCGGCGAGCGCCGCGTCGCTGAAATTTCGGCCAGGCCAGGCAGTCGTGCATTGCAGCGGCGCCTCGGAAGTCAGCCTGCTCGAACCCGCCCGCAAACAAGGGGCGGCGATCGGCGGTTTTCATCCGCTCTATTTATTCAGCGGCCTGGCCGCCGACCGCGAGCGCATTGTCGGCGCGTACATCACGCTGGAAGCGCCCGAGCCATTGAAAACACGATTGACCGCCTTGGTTCACGCATTACGTTGCACGCCATTGGAAATCCCTGCGGGTGCGCGCATGCTTTACCACGCGTCCGCCAACTATGCGGCCAGTTTTATCTTGTGCGGCCTGCGCGAGGCAGTCGAGGTGTGGAGCAGTTTCGGCGTCAACGAGGAGGACACCTTGGCGGCGCTGTGGCCGATGCTAGAGGGCACGCTCAAGACGGCGCGCGACCGGGGCCTTTCGTCGGCGCTGGCAGGCCCCGTATCGCGCGGCGACGCTGCGGTTGTCGAGCGGCAGCTTGAACGCTTGCAGCAACTGGGCGGCGAGCACGCGCGGCTTTATGCCCAGATGACCCGGCGCGCGGTACGTCTGGCCCGCGCGCGCAAGCCTATGCCGGGCGCACTGGACGCAATCGACGCGTTGCTCGATCCTTACCTGTGAGCCCCACACGCAGAATCGATTGCGGCACGTCCCCCTGCAAACGCCTGGACCGCAAGCTAGTCGATGCCGTGAAACAACGCGTCGTCCGGTCCGATGTGAGACGGCGCCCGCCACGCGGCGTCGCGCATCGAGTGCTGAACCTGCTGGTCGACGCCCAGTAGCACAGCGAAAATCGCCATCCGTATCGGTATGCCGTTATCCGTCTGCCGGAAAATCGCCAGTCGGGCGTCATGATTCAGGTCGGTGCTGAGGTCATTCGCCCCGGGCCGGCTGTCACGCGGCAGTGGGTGCATGATGATGGTGTCCGGGCGGCAGTAGGTATCGATCAGCGCCTGGTTGACCTGGAATTCGGGCGTATAACCCTCGAACGCCTCGTCGGCGAAACGCTCCTTCTGGATGCGTGTCGCGTAAATCACGTCGGCATCTTTAAGACCCTCGTCCAGGGTCTGCGACTGTTCGACCACATGGCCGCCGGCCGCAACCCGCTCCAGGATATAGGACGGCATTTCGAGCGAGTGAGGCGCGACCAGCGTGAATTTGAGATTGCGGTAAAGCGATAGCAATTTGATCAGCGAGTGCACGGTGCGGCCGTATTTCAGGTCGCCGACCATGGCCACATGCGCCCCATCCACCAGCTTGCCCAGCCGCGAAAACTCGCGCTGTATGGTGTAGAGATCAAGCAAAGCCTGGCTCGGATGCTCGCCGGCGCCATCACCGCCGTTAATCACCGGAATATTGGTGGCGCGCGCGAACTCTGCGACCGAACCTTGCTCAGGGTGGCGCACCACCATGGCATCGACATAACCGCTCATCACCCGGCTCGTGTCGTAAATCGATTCGCCTTTGGCCATCGACGAAAAAGTGAAGCCGGTGGTGTCGCACACGGAGCCGCCCAGACGGCAAAACGCGGCGCCAAAACTGACCCGGGTACGCGTGCTGGCCTCGAAAAACAGATTGCCCAGTACCGCGCCTTCGAGGACGCGCGAGATCTTTTGACGTCGCGCAATCGGCTGCATCAAATCGGCAACGCGAAACAGCGCTTCGACCGAGTCCCGATTGAATTGATCGACCGACAACAACTGGGGCCGGCCTTCAAAAAGCATCGTTTCACGTAATGCACCGGGATATACACTCTGCGTAACCGTTTTTTCTTGCAAGTGGGCGTGCAGGATCTCACCGGTAAAGCGTTCGACGACTTCCGGCATGACTCGGAATTCGTGGGAATCGCTGGGCAACAGCCAGGAATCCAGGGCTCTGCGCCTGACCCCGAGCCGATTGGCGAACGATTCGCGGGTCATGTTGAGTTGCCGCATCGCGTCGCGGAGGAAAGTCTGCTGGGGAGTGTCCATGGAGCACCTCGATCACAAAATATACGCTTTGCGTATATTCGGTCATGATAGCGGCCGCTGTCAAGACTAGCGACCCAAATGTCGGAGCGTAAGTACCAGAACCTGCTGCAGAGCGCGACGCCTATTTGCGCGACAGCATCGCTTCCTGGATCTTTTGATCGGTCTTGAACTGGCTCAATGCGTAGACGGACCAGATTGCCGCCGGGATCCAGCCTATCAGCGTCAGCTGTAACACCAGGCAGACGATGCCGGCTAGCGGCCGGCCTATCGTGAAGAACTGCAACCAAGGCAAAACAATCGCGAGGAAAAGGCGCATGACGAGATATCTGCAGAGTGGTTTGAGCGAATGTAACCACAATTGGCGAGACCGCGATAGTCAAAATAAGCGCTCGCCATCCAAAAAAGCGCCGCTCGAATCTCGCGAAATTCGAGCGGCGCGCGGCGCACGCCTATGAATCATGCGGGCGGCGTGCCCTGCGCTAATTCACGTGAATTTCGTGCGTCAATTGCGGGCACGCGTTGCACGATTAATTTCGCGTACGAGTTCGCGCATGACTTGTCACGCCGCCACAGTACGCGCCCGGCGCGCTTCATAGGCCTTCAGGTGCGTATAGGCAATCCGCAGCATTGACGTCTGCCTATCGTTCATGCCGGCGGCGGCCGCGCGTCTGATCAAATCGCCGACGATGTGATCGGCCTCGATACGGAAATTGTTCTCGACATCGCGCATCATCGAAGCGGTCAGCGTCGAACCGGCGGCGAAGAGCATCTTCTGTGCGTTGGCGACAAAGGCTTCACGCGGCGTATATCCGTTAGCCAGCGCCACCGCACGGCATTCTTCGAACAGTTCGGCGATGCTCTTCTCGCCCTCGGGGGCCGCGATAATGTCGCCGACGGCGGCGCGAAACAGCGACGTGCTGCACGCCAGCGTAGCCAGAAACACCCATTTTTCCCACATCTCCAGCATGATGTCGGCGCTGGCCTTCGCATCGAATCGGCCGGTTTGCAAGGCCGCCGTGATGGCGTCGATTTTCGCGGGCGCCGTGCTTTCGCGCACGCCAAACGTGATTCCAGGTGCGGCGTTAAGATGCACGATCGTGCGCTGGGCGTCGAGCGTCGCCGCAATCGCGCAGCGGCCGCCCAGCACCCGCCCTCGACCGTAAGCCTGATCGAGGATATCGAGATGGCGCAATCCGTTAAGCAGCGGCAGGATGACCGTTTCGGGCCCCACCGCCGGCGCGAACGAAGCCATCGCCCCCTCGAGATCGTATGCCTTGCAACTCAGCAGGATCAGGTCGTAAGTCTCGCTCAGCGTTTCAGCCTGGACTGTCTTTACATCGCGCAGTGTTGCGTCGCCATCCGGGCTTTTGATAACCAGGCCGTGCTGCGCGATCTCACCGGCGCGCTGGGCGCGAACGAGAAAGGTGACATCGCGCCCGGCCTCAAGCAGCCGCCCGCCAAAATATCCGCCGGTCGCACCGGCTCCTACTACCAGAATTCGCATCTAGGTCATCTCTGAGTGGTGAGCAATTGATGCGACAGCGTTTCAACCGCTCGATGATTTCGCCGTGGCCGCGTTATGTGAGAACAGCAAGCCAAAACAGAATATTAGCCACTGCGCCGCCGTCGTGCTTGCATAGCGTACGCGAGGCACCGCAATATCGACGTAAATGCCGATGCAAATGCGGACGCAAATGCTGCGATGCCGATGCCAACGCCCCTTCTACCACCCACCACCCAGCGCGCGGAACGTCGACACCGCCGCGCGCGCGTCGTCGATACGTGCGCTTGCCAACTGGTCCTGCGCAGCCAACAGTTGCCGATCCTGATCAAGCACCTCGTAGAGACCGATCGCACCGCCTTTATAAGCGTCTTCCGACGCATCGCGCGCGCGCCGTTGCGCATCGACTTCGGTGCTCAGCTCCTGGCTTTGCATTTCGGTCTGCGTCATCGTAACCATGGCATTTTCTACGTCTTCAGTCGCGCGCAGCATCGCTTTGCGGTAGTTCGCCAACGCCTCCGCATTTGCACCCTTGGCTTGCGCCACTTCGGCGTCGACGCGCCCAAAATCGAACAGTCGCCAGCGCAGGCCGGCGAGCGCCTCAGGTTGAAAAGAAGCCGCGCCGAGCAATTTGCCGCCGCTCAAACTCTCGAAACCGAGCAGCGCCGAGATCGACACCTTGGGGTAATACTCCGCCGTAGCAACGCCGATTTGCGCATTAGCCGCAGCCACGCGTCGTTCCGCCGCGATCACGTCGGGACGCCGCCGCAACAGATCGGCCGGCCCTTGCGCCATCGAAATAGCTGGCACGATCCAACCGTCGTCCGGGCCGCGCAACTCGGCCGCGTAAGTGCCCGGCTGCGCGCCCATCAATACATCGAGTCGATTCAACTGCGTTTCGAGCTCGATGCGCAGCGACGGGATGGTCGCGCGCGATTGCGCTACCAGCGCCTGCACCTCGGCCAATTCCCGATTGGTCGCCAAGCCGTCGTTCATGCGCCACGTCACCAGTTGCAGCAAGTGCGAGTCGGTATCGACCTGGCTTTGCGCGATCTCAATACGTTGCTGCGCGCCTCTCACGCGGAAATAAGCATCGGCCGCCTCGGCCGCTACCGAAATGCGCACGCCGTCGCCGTCCGCTTGCGCAGCCTGTGCTTGCGCGTCGGCCGCTTCGGCGCCGCGCTTCAGCCCACCAAATAGATCGAGCTCCCAACTCGCCCCTATGCCCAAATCGGTAAGCGACTGGTTGCGGTTATAGCCCGGGAGCGTCTGGCCGGCTTTGCCAAGCGGACTATTGAGCGATTGATGCTGGCCCGCGATGCTGGCCGACGCGTTGCCTTCGGGCAGGCGCTCGGCGCCGGCATGATTCGCCGCGGCGCGGGCTTGCTGAATACGCGCCATGGCCGCGGCGAGATCCAGATTCTGGTCGAGCACGCGCTGCACGATACGGGTCAATTCAGGATCGTTGAACCCGTTCCACCACGTGTCGAGCGCAGGCGCAGGTGCGGACGCAGCGGCATCGTGCGCAGCCAATGCCGCGCTGTTATGAAACGTGGCCGGCATGGTCGAGGCCGGTTGCCGGTAGTTCGGGCCGACTTCGGCACAGCCGGCCACAGCGAGCGCACATACCAATGCGAGTAGCGCCGAACGCAGTGGCACCGCGCTGGCTCGGCTGTGCGGGTAAAGCGAACCGGACTGCGCGCGAGCGTGCGCGCTCAGATTTTCAGACATTCCACACTCCTCTTGATCCGACCAAATCGACTCATTTCGTTTTGTTACTTGCATCATGCAAGTCACTACTTTATACTAACTTTCATATTGCAAGCAACAAACTTTTTACGGGAGATGATCCGGTCATGCAGAAGAAGATCCTCAGCGACATGCAGTGCCCCGTCGCTCGCAGCCTCGAAAGGGTCGGCGAGTGGTGGAGCATCCTGATCCTGCGTGAGGCGTTCTATGGCTCGAAACGCTTCGACGAATTCCAGAAACGGCTGGACATCGCGACCAACATGCTCAGCCGGCGCTTGACCGTACTGGTCGCGGAAGGGCTGCTGGAACGCCGTCAATACTGTGAAAAACCGCCGCGCTATGAATACGTACTGACGCCGCTGGGCGTGGATTTTCGCCCGGTCATCCTGACGCTGCTCGACTGGGGCAACAAGCATTTCGAACCCGAAGGCGTGAGCGCTCAACTCACTGACGTCGCCACCGGCACGCCGGTCGACCTGATCCTGGTGGACCGCAATACCGGCAAGCCGATCTCGCTCGAGGATCACGCCGTGTTACCCGGGCCGGCCGCCAGCGAACGCTTGCGCCAGCGACTGACTCGCGCGCCCAGGCCGACGGAAGTCCACGCTAGCCCTGCCGCCCCTATTGCGCCCGATGCGGCCACTATTTAATCCAGAGGAAACATCATGTCGACCACGTCCAACACGCTGACCGAACATTTGGGCGCCGTGCCGCTGCCCAAGCCGCAGGCGAAACCGAATCGCAAGCGATTGCTGATCGTCGCAGGCCTTGCGCTCGCCGCACTGGCCGCCGTCGCCTATGGCGCGCACTGGTGGACCACCGGGCGCTTTTTCCAAAGTACCGACGACGCCTATGTCGGCGGCGAAGTCACCGTGATCGGCACCAAGGTGCCCGGCTATATCACGCAAGTCGCGGTGATCGATAACCAGGCCGTGCATGCCGGCGACTTGCTGGTCAAGATTGACGATCGGGACTATCGTGCAGCGCTCGCCAAAGCCGAAGGCGCGGTGGCCGCACAACAAGCGACCCTGGCCAACCTGGACGCCACCGCGAAGCTGCAGCAAGCGGTCATTGCTCAAGCGCGCGCCTCGGTGAGCGCGACCAGCGCGGACACGGTACGTGCACACGAAGACCAGGTCCGCTACCTCGATTTGTCGAACAAGGCGGCGGTATCGGTCCAGAGCTCGCAAAAGGCCGACGCAGAATATAAACAGGCCGTCGCTTACGGCGACAAGGCCGCCGCCTCTGTCACCGCCGCCCAACGCCAACTCGACGTGATCGCCACGCAGAAGCAGCAGGCGCAAGCGGCGCTCGAGCAAGCCATTGCCGAGCGCGACATCGCCAAGCTCAACGTGGGCTATACCGAGTTGCGCGCACCGATCGACGGCACCATCGGCAATCGCCGCGCCCGCGACGGCGCCTATGCCGCGTCCGGCAGCCAGTTGCTGTCGGTCGTGCCTGCGCATGGCCTATGGGTCGATGCCAACTTCAAGGAAGACCAGCTGGCGCATATCCAACCCGGCATGCGTGCCACGGTGCAGGCCGACGTCATGCCGGGCCGCGTGTTCCACGGCACGGTCGGCAGCCTCGCACCCGCCACCGGCGCACAGTTCAGCGTGCTGCCGCCGGAAAATGCGACCGGCAACTTCACGAAAATCGTCCAGCGCGTGCCCGTACGCATCGTGCTCGATGAAAAAGATTCGCAACTGGGTACGCTGCGACCGGGCCTGTCGGTCGAAGCAGAAGTCGACACCCATGCCGCACAAGGCGCACAGAAATGAGCGCCACCGCCCTGAACGCTCCGGCCTCCAGCAACGCTGCTACCACGGTCACGCCCACAGCGCCCGCCGCACCCTCGCCCACCGCCGAACTGAGCGAAGGCCAGAAGCTGCTTGCCTTCTCCACCATGTGCGTCGGCATGTTTATCGCCCTGCTCGACATCCAGATCGTTTCGGCTTCGCTGCGCGATATCGGCGGCGGTCTCTCGGCTGGGGCAGATGAAACCGCCTGGGTGCAGACCGCTTACCTGATCGCCGAAATTATCGTGATTCCACTCTCGGGCTGGCTCGCTCGCGTGATGTCCACGCGCTGGCTGTTTTGCGTCTCGGCGGCCGGCTTCACGATCGCCAGCCTGCTGTGCGGTGCGGCATGGAATATCCAGAGCATGATCGTGTTTCGCGCGCTGCAGGGCTTCCTCGGCGGCTCGATGATCCCGCTCGTGTTCACGACGGCGTTTGCCTTCTTCAAAGGCCCGAAGATCGTCATCGCGGCAGCGACGGTCGGCGGCATTGCATCGCTGGCGCCCACACTGGGCCCGACCGTGGGCGGCTGGATAACCGATCATTCGTCATGGCACTGGCTGTTCTTTATCAACCTCGTGCCGGGTATCTTCGTCGCGATTGCGGTGCCGATGCTGGTGCGCATCGACAAGCCCAATCTTGCGCTGCTGCGCGGCGCCGATTACCTGGGCATTGTGCTGATGGCGGTCTTTCTCGGTTGCCTCGAGTACACGCTGGAGGAAGGACCGCGCTGGGATTGGCTCAGCGACAACGTGATCCTGACCACCGCGTGGATCTCCGGCATTGCGGGCGTTGCGTTCATCTGGCGCTCGCTGGCCTTTGCCAATCCTGTGGTCGACTTGCGTGCATTGAAGAACCGGAATTTTGCGCTCGGCTGCCTCTTCTCTTTCGTTGGCGGGATCGGGATCTTCGCCACGATTTACCTGACGCCGGTGTTCCTCGGCCAAGTGCGTGGTTTCAGCGCGTTGCAGATCGGCCTGGCCGTATTTTCAACCGGCGTGTTCCAGATCATGTCGATCCCCTTGTACGTGTACCTGGCCAAACGCGTCGACCTGCGCTGGCTGCTGATGCTGGGCCTGGCGCTGTTCGCCCTGTCGATGTGGAATTTCACGCCCATCACTCACGATTGGGGCGCACAGCAGTTGCTCTTGCCACAAGCGCTGCGCGGCATGGCGCAGCAATTCTCGGTCGCACCGACCGTCACGTTGACATTGGGCGGCTTGGCACCCGAGCGCTTGAAACTGGCTTCGGGCTTGTTCAACCTGATGCGCAACCTGGGTGGGGCAATCGGCATTGCCGGCTGCGCGACGATCCTCAACGATCGCACCAACCTGCATTTCTTGCGCCTCGCCGAACATTTGAACACTACGAATGAAGCAATGAATGGCTTATTGTCCGATGTCAGTGGCAATATGGCGACATGGGGGAAAGACACGCTCGACGCACAGAGCTCCGCGCTCAAGGAATTGTGGCTGGTCACGTTCAGGGAGGCGCAGACGCAAACCTTCAGCGACACATATGTCGTGATCATGGTGTGTTTTATCATCGCCACCGCGCTGGTGCCGCTGATGCGTAAAATTGCACCGCCCAAGGGGCCGTCGCCCGACGCCCATTGAACTGAGCGAATGCTAAAAAAGATCGCCCCCGATCATGGAGCTTGCCGATGGATCATCTTCAGTCACTGCGTGTGTTTGTCAAAGTTGCCGACATTGGCACCTTCACGGGCGCAGCGGAAAGCCTGGATCTGTCGAATGCCGTGACCACGCTGCTGGTGGCCGCGCTGGAAGAACGCCTCGGCGTGCGACTGTTCCAGCGCACTACGCGGCGCGTCTCGCTGACTGAAACAGGGCATATTTTTCTGGAACGGGCCCGGCAAATTGTCGAGGATATCGACGACGCGGAGAACCTGATCACGGCGCAGCATCAAGCGCCTGCGGGTATCCTGCGCATCGCCGTACCGGTGGCTTTCGGGCTGCGCAATATGACCTGGCTGTTGAAAGAATATATGGAGCGCTACCCGGAGGTCATACCGCAAGTCATGCTCAGCGACGAGCCGGTCGATATCGTCGCACAGCGCTACGATGTGGTGATTACGCCCGACGGCAACCAGCCCGGTACCACGCTGGTCATGCGGCGCTTCACGTCGAGTTCGCTGTTTCTGGTGGCGTCCCCCGAATACATTGCGCGCAAAGGCATGCCGCGGGGCCCGGCCGATTTTGACCGGCATGTCTTCCTCAGCCATGCGAGCAATGAGCTCAATTTTAGCCAGCGGACGATCGACGAACTCGGCGACGCCGTGTTGCGCGAAGAACAGTGCCTGGTCGCCAACAATGTCGAAATGCTGCGGCGCTTCGCGGTCGGCGGCCTCGGTATCGCAGTGCTCCCCTGTTATCTGGTCTCGGCCGAGATCGCCGCGGGCCAATTGGTGCGGCTGCTGCCCGATCGCTCACTGCCCTCGATCGGGATGAATCTCGCCTTCACGAGCCGACGCAACATGGCGGCGAAAGTGCGGACCTTCGTCGATTTCATGGTGGAAAAGTTCGTTGCGTTTCCAGATGGCGTTCCCGGTCCGTGAGACGTTTGCGTTCCCGGGTTCTCGCGTTACAACCTGATGATCCTGACGGCTAGCTGCTCGCCGCTAATCGCCCGCGACTTTGAACTTGCGGCGCGCGGCCAGCGCATGCTTGCGCGCACTGCACCCTTCGAGATGATCGTTGACCAGGCCGACCGCCTGCATGAACGCGTAGATCGTAGTGGGCGCAACGAATTTCCAGCCCCGCTTCTTAAGATCCTTGGATAAAGCCACAGCCGGTTCGCTCGGCGGCATCGCTCGAAACGCGTCGTGAGTCATGACCTTGGGCCGACTCGCGGCGTGGGGCTCGAAGCGCCAGAAATAAGCGGCCAGCGAACCGAACTCCGTACGCATCTCAATGGCGCGTTGCGCATTATTGATGGTAGCTTCGATCTTGCCGCGATGACGCACAATGCCCGCATCCGCGACCAGCCGTTCAATATCCTTCTCGCCGAATTTGGCTACCTTGTCCATATCGAACTGTGCAAAACCGCGACGGAAAGCGTCGCGCTTGTTCAGGATCGTCAGCCAGCTCAAGCCCGCCTGAAACCCTTCGAGGCAAACGTTTTCATATAGCTGACGGTCATCGTCCACCGGGAAACCCCACTCGGTATCGTGATAGCGTTGATAGACCGATGTAATCCCGCACCACTGGCAACGCACTACGGAATTCGCGTCGGCATGCAGGCCGTGCGCAATGGAAGGTGTAGCTGTCATAAAGGAACTCTCTCGATGAAACGATCATGCGTGCCGATTGCGCGTGCAGACTGCATCTCGACTTATTGAGCACGTCGCACATACTAAAGTAGTATCGGTGGGATAGTCGAGTTGGTCCGATCCAGCAGGCCCCCGAGAAGGAAATACCATGATCTACAAACTCATTGCGCTTGCCGCCCTGCTACCGATGGCTCATCTGTGCGCGGCCGAGGAAATCGCCAGTGTCAACACCAACTTCCATTTCACCGGCTCCGACCGGGTCGTGGTCGAGGCCTACGACGACCCGCTGGTCACCGGTGTAACGTGCTATGTGTCTCGCGCTCGCACGGGCGGCGTCAAGGGCACGCTCGGCATCGCCGAAGATCCGACCGAAGCGTCGATTGCCTGCCGGCAAGTGAGCACCATCGGTTTTACTGCGCCACTGCCCGTTCAAACCGATGTCTTTACCGAACGGCTGTCGTTTATCTTCAAGACACTGCATGTGGTGCGAGTGGTCGACCGCAAGCGCAACACCCTGGTCTACTTGACGTATAGCGACCGGGTTGCCACGGGCAGCCCCAAGAATAGCGTGACGGCCGTGCCCGTGCCCGCTGCTACGCCGATCCCGGTCAAATGAACCGGGCGTCGATCAACTCGAACCGAGGAGCTTAGTTTGAAAGCTGCAGATACCAAAGTGATGCAAGAGCTGGCGGCGACTGGCCGCTTGAGAGTGGGGGTGGTCGAAGCGCCGAATGCCGGCGTGTTTTTCGTCTCGCGCGACGCGGCAAGTGGCGTCGTTCGAGGCGTGACAGTCGACCTCGGGGCGCAGCTGGCGCGCCAACTGGGCGTTCCGGTCAGCTATTCGGTGTTTCCGAATTCCGGCGCGTGTACGGAAGCCGTCAACACGGGCTCGATCGACGTGGCCTTTATGCCGGTCGATGCATTGCGCCGCGAAAAGGTGGCGTTTGGCCCTGCCTATTACCTGTTGGAAAGCACGTATCTCGTTTCGGCCGCTTCGGGAATAGTCGACTTGGCCGGCGTAGACCAGCCGCACGTGCGCGTGGTCGGCATTGCGAATACCACCACTATCCGTGCCGCCGCACGCACGCTGACCCACACGACGCCGACGCCGATCGAATCGGTCGACGCAGCGGTCGCGGCTATCCGCGAGGCCCAAGCCGACGCGCTGGCGCTGTCGCGCGACTCGCTGCAATCCTTCCTGGCCGATTTGCCAGGCGCCCGCATTGTCGACGGCGGCTTTCAGCAAACCGGTATCGCTATCGCGGTGCCGCTCGACCGGCCGGCCGCCCTGGCTTACGCGAGCGCTTTCCTCGTTGAGGCCAAGGCCTCGGGGTTGGTACGCGAGATCTTCGACGCGGCCGGTCTGCACGACGAACCTGTCGCGAGCGCCGAGTGAATGTCACCGACCTGAGGTTTGCCGCGTAATTTTCACCGCGTGCTGCGCCAGTGGGCGGCATGGGGACAGCACGATAATTTCTTATATCGTATAATAACGATTCTTGAATCCCAATATCTCGATATTAATTTCGAGATATTACGAAACAAGAGTCGGTACAAACTGCAGCAACAAGCAGCTACAGGAATCAGCGATGGACTTCGACCTCATATACAAAGCGCTCGCGAACCCGGTTCGGCGGCAAATTCTGATGTGGCTCAAAGCGCCGCAGCAGTACTTCGCACAGCAGGCACACCCATTCGATTTGGGCGTATGCGCCGGCCTGATCGACGAGCGTACAGGCCTCTCGCAGTCCACTGTCTCCACGCATCTCGCCACGCTGCAAAAAGCGCAGTTGATCGAGGGAAGGCGGATCGGACAGTGGATTTTCTTCAGCCGTAACGAAGCCACGCTGCAGGCTTTTCGCGACCACGTCAACGGCGAGCTGTAACGGCGCATACCGTGCCGCTGCAGCACCGCCCGCTCAACCTAATCCCAGGAAACAAACCATGACCACGTTGTTTGATCCGATCAAGATCGGTGCCCTCGATTTGCCCAACCGCATCATCATGGCCCCGTTGACGCGCTCGCGCGCGGCCAATCCGGGCCGCGTGCCCAACGATTTGATGGTGCAGTATTATGTGCAGCGCGCTTCAGCCGGCCTGATCCTCAGCGAAGCGACGGCCGTATCGCCGCAAGGCGTGGGCTATGCAGACACGCCGGGCATCTGGTCAGACGAGCAAGTCGCCGGCTGGAAGAAAATCACCGATGCCGTGCACGCCGCCGGTGGGCGCATCCTGCTACAGCTCTGGCACGTCGGCCGCGTTTCCGACCCGGTGTTCCTCAATGGCGATTTGCCGGTCGCACCCAGTGCGATTGCTCCCAAAGGCCATGTGAGCCTGGTGCGGCCGCAGCGCGAATACGTGACCCCGCGCGCGCTTGCGCTCGACGAGATTCCCGGCATCGTGGCCGCCTTTCGCAAGGGTGCGGAAAATGCCAAGGCCGCCGGTTTCGATGGCGTCGAAGTGCACGCCGCGAATGGCTATCTGCTCGATCAATTCTTGCAGGACAGCACCAACCAGCGCACCGATATCTACGGCGGTTCGCTGGAAAACCGCGCGCGCCTGACGCTGGAAATTACCGACGCCTGTATCGACGTGTGGGGCGCGTCGCGCGTCGGCGTGCATCTGGCGCCCGCGTGCGATTCCCACACGATGGGCGACTCCAACCCGCTGGAGACGTTCACTTACGTCGCACGCGAATTAGGCAAGCGCGGCATCGCGTTTATTTTCGCCCGTGAACGGCAAAGCGAAACGCGCCTCGGACCGCAAATCAAGGCGGCTTTTGGCGGCGTCTACATCGCCAACCAGCAGCTCACCAAGGTGCTCGCCGAAAAATTGCTCAGCTCGGGGGAGGCCGACGCGATCGGCTTCGGCCAACTGTTCATCGCGAATCCGGATTTGCCGCAACGACTGTTGGTGGATGCGCCCCTGAACACGCCGATTCCCGAGACCTTCTACGCGCCAAGCTCACAAGGGTATATCGACTACCCGGCGATGGCGTGAGGCTGTAGTTCGGCCAAGTTCGCTCAGGCAAGTTCGCTCGGGCAAATTGGATCAGGCAACGCTCAAGCAGCCTGTCGTTAGTCGCAACGCGTAAGCCATGGTCATAAGGCCATGAACCCCGGCCTCGGCACCTGGCGTGCACCGAGGCCGGTTTCGCTTGGAGACCGGCTGCGCCGATCGACGATCGAGCGCTTACCTCGTAACGCGGCGATCGATTCGTCATGCCGGGGCTCGGCCGCCCGCGGCTATCCGTCACTGCACGTCACTGCATCAATCGCTCGCGGCCGACAGCGGCGTCGCCACTTCCTCTAGCGACTTGCGTTCCGCAGCAGTTCCCCATACCACCTGCACCACCGCGGCGATCATCATCAGGCCCGCGCCCAACAAATACCCCCCGCATACCGCCGCGCGACTATGTGTATCGATCAGCCGGCCGAACAACGCAGGCCCGACGACGCCGCCCAGCGCCGTGCCGAACGCATAGAACACGGCGATCGCCAGCGCGCGTATTTCCAGCGGAAAGGTTTCGCTAACCGTCAGATAAGCTGAGCTGGCCGCCGCAGACGCAAAGAAAAAGATCACCATCCAGGCTAGCGTCTGCGTGGTGCTGGTCAGCAGCCCCTGTTCGAATAAGAACGCGCTCAAGGCCAAGAGAATTCCTGAGACGCCATAGGTGAAGGCAATCATCTTGCGGCGCCCGACCGTATCGAATAAACGCCCCAACATGACCGGACCCAGGAAATTGCCAAGCGCAAACGGCAATAGATACCAGCCGATGCGGTCGCCGGGCACGCCGTAAAAATCGGTCAGCACCAGCGCATAGGTGAAAAAGATCGCGTTATACAAGAACGCTTGGGCGGTCATCAGCGTCAGCCCCGTGAGCGCGCGGCGCCGATGCACATGAAATAGTGTGTGAAACACCACCCGCAAACCAACCGCCTGCCCTTCGTTTAGCCGTAAGGGCGCGAGCGCTCCGGTGGCGAGCGCGTGGCCGCCGCGACGCAGCCCGTCTTCAATGCCCTCGACGATTTCGCGTGCTTCGACGCCGCGCCCATGCAAAATCAGCCATCGCGGACTCTCAGGCACCCAAAGTCGCATCAGAAAAATCGCCAGACCGAGCCCCGCACCGATCAGGAAACACAAGCGCCAGCCCAAATCGGCGCCGAACCGCTGCGTATCGAGCAAAACCAGCGAACCTGCTGCACCGATCGCCGCGCCTATCCAGAACGTGCCATTGATTGCCAGGTCGGTCCAACCGCGCAGGCGCGCCGGCGTAAACTCTTGAATAGTCGAATTGATTGCAGTGTATTCGCCACCGATTCCCGCCCCAGTTAAGCAGCGAAACAGCACAAAACTCCACAGATTCCACGAAAACGCAGTGGCGGCCGTGGCGGCGATATATAAAAGCAGCGTAATAAAGAACAATTTGCGGCGGCCAAGCCGGTCGGTCAGCCAGCCGAAGCCCAGCGCGCCGAGCACTGCGCCGGCGATGTACGCGCTGCTGGCGAAGCAGACCTCGGCGTTGCTGAAAT
>Ga0265338_10001257_pt1 | contig 41779 bp, 65 predicted proteins | sample 42126metaG_FD_193579 | JGI IMG/M metagenome (GOLD analysis project Ga0265338, IMG submission 193579) | Rhizosphere microbial communities from Carex aquatilis grown in University of Washington, Seatle, WA, United States - 4-21-26 metaG | ecosystem: Host-associated > Plants > Roots > Rhizosphere... | reverse complement strand
CGGCCCACCTGAAAAGGCGTTCCCATTAACCGAGGTTGCCATAGCAACCCCAATCGTTGGAGTTACAAGCGTTGGACTCGTTGCCAGCACCACAGATCCGGAGCCGGTAGTTGCCACTTGTCCGAGGGTGCCACCACTTACTGAGAGGATATCTCCGTCGAACCCTCCAGTAATTATGGTTGAGCTAATCCCGACCGACGAAGCCACGCCGGCAACAGCCGTAAGCTGCCCTCCAACGATCTTGGTGGTAACGCCATCAGGTTCAACGCAACCAAGCTGGCTTGTGGTTGCTGGTGTACACCCAACCGTGTTGATCCCGGCAATAGGACCACAGGTCAGCGTAGAGTCGCAGATGATATCCCCGAACATCCCGCCAAAGGAAACAACACCGCCAGCACCGGTCGAGTTGGGAGCAACCTTGATGATGTAATTGAAAGTGCTGGATGGGGGGACGGTAGCGAAAGGAGCCGCGCTATAAGTGACATTGAGCGTTCCGCCTGATCCTGTGCCACTCGTGGTCGCTGCTGGATTGGATGGGGCTGTCGTACATTGACCAGCGGTGACGAGAGTGGCACTCCCGGTTAGAGCACCACCGCTTGTCGTGCTCATGCTGAACTGTGGTTCAACAGAGCACGTCCCTCCGGAAAGAGTCAGTGTGACGGTTGAACTCGCGGGATATCCAGAACCGGTAGATCCCAAGGTGGCCGAAACCGCAACGCCACCTAAAAATGTTGAGATAGTGCCACTCGGCGTGAAAGTGCCAGTTGAAGCGATCGAACTATACGAGAGGCTCGGAAAGGCCGTTGGCGATCCGGTGCCAGGCTGATTGACATTTACGTTCGACCCTTGCGCCACGTTGGTAGGAGTCGATGTAACGTTGACGGCCCCAGAAGATCCTGTGAACTTCGGAACGAAATTCGGCAAATTGCCTTGAGCCAAAGTCTCAGATTGCGCTCCTCCCTCCTGACCACCCGCCCCAGGATTAGCCCCATAAAAAGCCGTTGTCAGATTCCCAGCGCACGTGCTGCCCAGCGCCACGAAATCCATGCAGTCCGCGCCTACCGGTGCGCGCCCACGCAAGTCTGGAACGTTGAAGGTCGAAACCTGATCGCCATTACCCCAAGGAAAGATAGTCGCGGTCACGGTTGAGGTTGCAGCAGCAGCGTTTGAAACCACGATCGTGGTCGCGTTCGTGATGCTAGAGACCGTGGTGGATGTAGGAAGACACGTCGCCTCGATCGGCGCACCAATGCGGATGGTTGAGGTGTCCGTAAAGCCTGTCAGGGTCGTAGAGGTATTGGTGCAGGAGATGCCTGTGGCTTGAATCGTAATCGCCGTCATCAGCGCGGCAAACGTGGTTCGGCTTAAAGCCTGGCCGGCCGCGAACTGCCAATTCGTAGGCGCCGCAAAGCCGCCGTAGGCCATCACCGAGCCGACAGGCGCAGTATCCGTTCCCGTCGCGCCGCTCGGCTGGGAAGACCCATAAGCCGTCGTGGGCTGGTCCCAGATGACATCGCCGTTTACATCTTGGACAATTTGTCGATAGCTACCCTGTCCATACGCGATCGAATGACCGCCAATGTCGAGCGGCACAGGATTTTGATTGTTGACTGTTTGTGAAGAATTTTGCCACGTGGTTTTTTTCGTGGTCGTGCCGGGTACGTAATAAGTGACGCTGCCGGACGCCAATGGATGGCCGCTGTTGTCAAAATATTGCTGTTCAGCATTCGGAAGCAGCGCGGCCTGCCCAAATACCTGATAAATCGTCAGAAAATAGATCAGTATCCCGGCAATAACTTGCCTGGTTGCAGAGTGCATATGATGCTCTATTTATGGTAGGATGGGCGCGGGCGCTGAGGAGGCTTGATGCGACCGCTTGGATTCTTCTTGTTGGATTACGCGCTTATCGAATTGGAGCGCATATACGTTTGGTACGCATTCCTATGGCGTAGGCGCCGAGAGGAACGCAGGAGAAAGCAAATCCTGGAGTTTGTAACTCGGGCTAGGCAATTCGCGCCTAGCCCGCATAAGCTGCAGCAAATCAGGTTGCTGGGAAAACGGCGTCGTGAGCCGCCGAGCTTCAGCTAACCTGCGAGCTAAATCGCTCTTATATTGATGATGTTGGACTACATGCTTAGCGACGGCGTAGCCGCCGCGTGCTGCAGCCGCGCCAAGTCCAATCATTGATGGAATGCCGTGAAATGCTGCCAACTGAGGTATGGACTCAGCCGCGATGCCGGCGGCAATCGGGAAGATGCTTTGGAGCGTGGCCTGGCTACTCTTGTTCTGTCCAGGCACCCTGATCGGTGAGGCTTCAGCCTCTCGCATCCGTTGGAAGGTGGCCGAATTATTGCCAATCTGGGCGCTCTTGGCCTTGTTGTTGGTGTCCTCAAGCAGGTTAAGATACTGTTCCGATTTATCCTTACCGAAAAGTGCTCCCAACTTGGCCTGAAGAACCGGGTTCTTCGGGGTTTCGAGTAGTTTCTTTCCAGCCCTCACGCCTTCAATTTCATGGGCCATCCATGACAGCGCACCAAGCCGAGCCGAAGCCAACTCATCAGGATGAGTGCTGGATTCTTTTGCCCAATCCTTCCAGCTTTCGCCAGAATGTTCGAGGATCGACTCCGAAGTCTTCCCCGGCATCTGCGAAATGTTCAGGCCCTTATCGAAGGCATCGGCCACTTCCTTGTCAGTACGATATTGAGCCAACGCTGGCCGATATTCACCGCTGGAAGCCTTATCAATCGCTCCCACAATCTTGTCGCGAGCGTCGAACAGATCGCCCGACATGAGACGATCAGAACCAGTAGAGCTTTTAGAAAGGGCAGTAGCTTCCTCGCGCAAACGCGATTGAACGCCATGGAGGAAATCTGCTCCTCGAAATTCTTCCGGCCCCTTCTGAATCATCTTCAGCGCATCATCAATGGGTCCGACGATATTTTGCTTTTTTGCCAGATCCTTTAGACCAGCAACCAAATCATCTTCCGAAGTGTAGCCACGACGCGCGCTATTCAAAAGACGGCGCGCTTCTATGAAATCTGCCGTCCTGTCCTTCCCCATGTAACCGGCCTTCGTTCCGGCATCAGCCGCAGCTTGGCTCTGCTTCAGGGCATCATTGATCGGACCAACTGAAAGGCCTGCGCGCTCATTAAGTGGCGCCATCTCGCCAGTCGTAATATCGCGTCGAAGATTCAGTAAGCGCACCTGAGTTGGTGTCAACGGAATACGTGGCGTCTCGCCAGCAATAGCTTCAGGCGACCCGATCATACGATCGATTTGCTTCAATAGCGGCTTGATCGGTACGGGTTCTGCATTCTCAACGACGGGATTGATGACCTTCGCGCCCGTATCGCGTGCCCGCTGCTGAATCTGCTTCACCACGTCAAACGGAGTCGGCAACTCGCCCAAGGTCTCGACGGCAGATTGAACATCGCCCTTCAGCTCACCCTTGCGTTGATCCACAAAATCCAGCACGGCCTTTTGTGCTCTCGGTGCCAACGCATCAGTTGCGATCATGTCCGCACGTTTACGGGCCTGATCTGATACGTCTACAGGAGCCAGTGTTGGATTGCGGGTAGCATTTTCCAATGCTTCAGGAGGCAACAAATCTTCTACCGAACGAACCGCCTTCACGGCGGGACGAGCTTCATTAACTCCCCTGAGTAATTTAGGTACAGGGACTAGATCAGTCAGCTTCTCTGCAAAATCCTTGTTACCGGTAAGCGATTCAATTCCGCTTTCAGCGGCGCTGATGGGAGATGTGGCAACTCCAGCAAGTCCACCAAGGACACCAAGAACCTTTCCTGGGTCTTTCATCCTAAGGCCAGTAGCCGGCTCTTCATTGCCGGCAATCGTAGTTACCTTGGATGGGAACGTTTCAAAGGTGGGTGCGATATTGGGGCTTGATACGCCGTTTCCGATTGAGTTCCAGCTTTGTTTAGCTTTGTCAAAAACCGAGCTTGCGGCCGAGCTAACCGCGCTTACCGGATCAAGCGCCTCCCGAAAGCGTTGTAACGCGGACTTCTGAGATTCATCCGCGCCCTTTTGGAGGCTAGCGTTGAAATCCGCTTTCTGTTCCGGCGTCATGTTTGCTTCAGGAACCGGAATAGATGAATCCGAAGGTGTTACTGCAGCAGGTGCAGCACTCTTTGAGGTAAACGATTGCAGAAACTTCTTATCGTCGTCAAAGTTGGATGAAGCTTCCGGGGTCGCAACCGACTTTTTGCCGAATGATTCCAGGAATTGCTTATCGGTGTCGAAATCATTGCTCGCCACCGGGACTCCATCAGCATTGCCAAACGTATGCGAACCGATTTTGTTCACATTGGACATGCCATTAATCCACTTCATGGCCGAAGTATTGCCCGACCGCTGCACCTGATCGACATTGGCATAGTTCAATGCGCCGTTGGTTGGGTCTGGAATATCGCCATCAACAACGTTATGAACGATATTGTAAGCGTCCTGATAGGCTTTCGACTTCGGAGAAATCGCCTGCAACTCGCGTGGCCGGTCTTGCCAAGTCGTGAACTGCTTGGGGGCAAGGATAACGCTGGCAGCATCAGGCGCGTTTTTCTGTTTCATCCTATTGAGGATGACATGAGCCACGGCTGCCTTACCAATATTCGGTTCTTGTCCCGCCTCACCGATCACGGTGCGAGTGATCATGTCCAGGTCCTGGGGCGAAAGATCTGCCATTACTGCTGTTGCTCTTGTGGCGGTCCGGCGATAATGCCGGATTGAATCCCCATTTCCACCGAATTGCGCAGCTTCTTCATTTCAGCGCTACGCCGATAAGGGTCTTTAATCGTTTCTATCTTATGAAGAACTCGACCCTTCTCGGTATCGTCCAGCCGGTCCCACATGAACCCCGCCGGATTGACGCGCGTAGACCAATCTTCAGAAGCCCAATTCAGTAGATTCGTATCCGGGACGTTCTCCTTCTTCGCCTGCAACATCATCACTTGTTGCATATTGCGAAGACCATACAGAACCTTGCCCAAGTCCTTTGCGGCAAGTTGCGTCATGCTCATATTTGGAGAAGCGCTAAACGCAGTCGTCAAACCCTGGTTGGTATGAGGGCCAATGTTGTTAGCAACTTGAGACGCAAGCTGCGTTGCATACTTCTGTCCCTTGGTGAAATTCGCCATGTTCTCAGGATCACCAAGCGCCTTATCAAGTCCGGGAACCCAATCAGAGAACGGATAGAGCGCGGTTTTAAGTTTGTTAAGCTCTTCCTGTCCCGGCCCAGTAGACTTGGGCGGAAGGGCCTCAACGGCGTCAAGAAAGCCATTGATTGGCACCATATCCTCGGCGTAATGAGCATTGCGCTCACGCAACGCAATCGCAGTATTCTGCGATGCCATGCGCTTTTCCTGCTCTCCCAGCGGAAGCGCCGGGTTGACGCCTTCGCCAGTAACAGCTTGACGCAACACTTGGCCTGCAGGCTGGAGCGGTCGCACGCCGGTTTGCTCGTTGACCGCACCCGGCACGAGCTGAGTCGTTTCGCCTATACCTTTGGCCAGATTCGCGTGAGTTGCTGCCCAAGCCTTCAGCTCTTTAGGATCGGTGGGAGCCGACGAAAAAATGCTAGTGATCGCGCCTCCCGGCACCCTCATCGCCGCCAATCTCTGTTTCGCTTGCGAGATATCGACAGGCGTAATTGTTTTATGGGTTGAGAGTTCGCCAATCACTTGGCTCGCGGCCTGCTGATATTTTGAGTCAAGATCAGTTGAGGCAGATTCGTTGGCAATGCCACTCGCGACCGCCTCTGGCGCGTGATAGCCAACATTCGGCAATAGCGAGCGCAGCTTTTGGGCGTCAAGGCCATTAGGGCCATTACTAGCTTTGTATGCGTCACCGATAGCCTGCCTTGAATCAAATTCCTGTTGAAATAATTTATTGGCGTTAAGCTGCCCGATCATCTGCAGCACCTGCAACGGGCCTAACTGTTGCTGCGGTGCCTGCAACGGTTGATAAATCGCTGTGTTGACATCGGCCATTTACGACCTCTGATAGTGTGAGAGCAAACCATTCATATGCTGCTCTTGCGCGCTAGGATCGTAGCTATCACCTCCATCTGGAGGAAGTTTGCCGGAAACTATCGCTGCTCCATGGTGATCAAGAACCTGAGATTCGGCAGTACGAGCAGAATTGAAAATCCCCTCAATGAAAGCTTTCTGCTTGATTGGGTCGTCAGGTAGACTTGAAATGCTGTTCATCACTTCAGGCAAGCTTAGAAGCTTGCTTCCCAGCAGCTTCGACGCAGCATCCATGACTTCAGGCCGAACGTTTTCCTTACCGAAAGCCGGATCTTGCATCACTGAGCGCATCGCGTTTTGGATAGCGGAAAATCTCTGCACCGCCGCAGTCGTCTGTGCTCTCGTTGGAGCGGGTTGGGGAGACGGCCCCATCTGTGGGGCGATCCTCGCCAACGGATTACCGTTGCCTTCCGGGGCTTGCTGATTGGCGAGCGGGTTGCTCATATTTGAAGCTCCGGGACTGTCCATCATGCGCCCAACCCGTATCCGACAAGCGGTGCAGGCCCATTAGCCCCGCCAAACGAGGTCGGGCCTACCGCACCACCGATGGAAGTACCCGGCGAGCCACCTCCGTAGATGCCGCCACCTCCAAACAAGCCGCCCTGACCTGACAACAGAGAGAGGATATTCATATTGCTGAGATTGGAGCCGATGCTTCCAACAGCCGATCCGACGCTGTTCCCGATCGACGTAGCCGCCCCGGCCTGCGCGTTGCCGATACCGGCAGTTGAACTGGCGATACCCTGGCCCGCTGCTGTCGCGTTCGAAGCCAGTCCTCCAGCCGCATTCGCCCCCATATTAGCGAGATTCTGAAGCGCGCCCGTTCCAGCCCCATAGGCACCTAGAAGCGAGTTGACGATGGTCGAATACTGCGTTCCAGCTAGACCCTGATTATAGTTGGAAATCGCGGTTGCTAAATTACCACCCGGCCCTCCCGCTCCTTGAGCAGCTTGAGCATTTTCCGTCGCCATCGTCCCGTACTGAGATAGGAACTGAAAGCCAGGAGTTTTTTCCAACGTAGCAGTCTGATTCGAACCAGGAGTTGTCAGCGCCAGCAACTGCGAGAGAGTAGAATTCGGATTCGAGGTGTTGCTGAGCGCTGCCAATTGAGGAATTGCATTAGCACCACCCTGAATGAACGGCTGCAAATTCTGCTGCCCGACATTGAACATTTGCTGCTGAGCAGCGATAGCGGCTTGCTGAGCCTTGACCTGATCGTTTGCGGCGGTCGTCGCACCAAACGCACTAATCCCGGCTCCGGCCAATGAAGCAGCCCCGCCGATAGCAGCGGCAGCGATACAGCAGTCAGTGGATGGCTTCCAATCTTCGTAATCGAATAGCTTAAGCTTCAATTGCCGATCCACTTCACGAGATAAGTATCAGCGGGACCAAAGCCGAGCGCGTTTAGCGCCCGATCAAGCCCTAATGTTTTTTGAGTTTTAAAACCCGAATACCAAATCTGAATGCCGCGCTTTATCAGTTCTTTTTCAACGAATTTGATCATCCGAATGGCATATCCACGAGATCGGTATTCGATCTTCATGTAGATGATATCCATCGTGGCGGTCGGGATGTCGTAGTGCAGCGAGTTGTGTATCAGGGTGATGTAATACCCGATCAACTCACCGTCTTTGCGGCATGTAGTAAGGAAGAGTCTTCCTTCTCGATCCCTCGCGATGTATTCGGCGTGCTGTGGCTTAAGCGGCATCATGTCCTGAAACAATGCCAGCTCTAGCCAATGTACCGGTAGAAGCTCTTTCAGTTCAGGAAGGGCGGTTTCGTAAGGCTCAACCTGATACGTGATCAAGCGCCGAGCCTCGTGTAATCTGTCGGAAAGAACGCAACCATCAGAGCGGAGACCGCCCTTAGAGCAGAGACAACGCGAGCCTTGTCTGATGCCGACAATTCATGACCGTCGATCTGAACTACGCATCCCGGCGCCGCCATCATGTCGGCAAGACAACATTCAACTGTTGGCTGAGAAGCACTAATGGACTTATCGACGGATAGCTCTGTCAACTGCGGATATCCACGATCATGACGATCCGGTCATCTCGCGAATTATTGACGACCGAATGCTCTTTCTTGTTATCAATCAGCCAGACTTCGCCGCTTTCGAACTGCACTGTTTCGTCCCTGATCGTAAACAGCGCCCCCGGCAGACTTTGCAATGCCATCTGATAGCGCTTATAGTAAGTGGCCGGCGCCCCTCCATCGACATGCGGCGTGATCTTCTTGCCCGGAGGAAGCTTGGTGATAATCACCCTTCCGAGTGTCACGCCTTCAACCGTTCGCATGAGATCGAAGATCAGAGGTCGAGCTTGTGGCAGTTTCTCAAAAGCAGGATATGGCTTAACGATGATATCGTTAGCGACATCTTCGCCGAGTTCATTGAACATCAGCCAGATATCCGACACCTCACTGTGAGCCGTGTTTGGATGTTTGGTCCGAAGCGTGTTCCGATCCCATAATTCTGGTTGACGATTGATCGCCACCAACAGTGGATTAAAGTTGACGCCTTTTGCCAGTCTGAAAAAGTTGTCCATAAGCCCCTATGGTACTTGCAATTGAGTGGTAAGAAATTGCGTGTCGGAAATCTGATTGAAGATTTGTAGCTTGCCGTTTGATAGCGAATAAGCCGCGTTCGTTGCCAGTGCGTCGATCGACATGCCAGGAGGCGGATATACCTTCAGCGTCGCGCCGCCTTGATTGAATACCGTGGTCGAAACACCGATGTTGAAGCCATCCAGCACAACGCCAGAATTAACAGGTGTTGATGTGACGACGTTCCACTCAGATTCCAACGCCGCCGCCGTGGCCTGTGTCGTTCCGGCCGCCGTTACGGTTGGGTTAACCGTCGCCTGTACCGTTTGCAGAGTTCGATTCAGCAACGCGTTCCAGAACCGCCACCAGATTTGCGCAGGACCCGCTTGTAAACCCTCAACCAGCGGCGAGGCCGCTGTTGGCATGTTAATGGGTTGCTGCGTCGATCCAGACAACCGTTATTCCTCTTCCCCTCGCCTCTGCGGCAAGGGCATCGCGCGTTTCGTAGGTGTTTTTAGGCTGCGGCTTGTCACGCTTGGGAAGGCGAGAAAGAAAGAACTTTCCGTCAGCGGCCCATGCGTAAGCCTTCTTGAGGTCGATCACAGCCTAACCATCGCACAATAGAAAGCGCGGCTTGTCATCGATCCAAATATCTATCGGGATTCCGTTCTCCTCAGCATAGAGAAGTTTGGCACGACGAGATGTGTAAATTGTTTCGCATCCTGGTATTTCGACACGCTCCTCTGGCCTTCGCATCGTGATGCAAACAACTTTATGGCCCGCTCTGATAAAATCGTTCACAATACCTTGAAACGTGAATGTATCTCGCGTGTAAGTGCCGTCATAATCAAGACCAACAATCACGATTTCACCTTAAGGGCGGCGTCTAGCCAGAGATTCCAAACCTCTTTACTATTAAGGTCCCGCCACATCTTGTCACTGCGATAGTCGTCAAAACAACTTTCCGGAACGTCTCGCATAGCCTCTATTGCAACGCATGCCTTCAATCTCAAGGCACGTTTTAACTCCGACTCTTCTCTTAAGGCAGCAAACGGAATCATGAGGCCTTCGACACCATGAATTGCCGCAGCTACCTTATCTATCATGCTGTCGGTCATCTAATTTCACCTTGAATACGCTAAGACTGCGCCTCTTCCGTCAGAATATACGCCCCATTCAGCGCCGTCTTGACCGGCTCAGACCACGACAACTCAAAAACCCAGTCACGAGCCTGACCCAATCTTGTGAACTGCGGAGAGGTAAGATACTCGCCGATATTACCCATCGAGGTTGTCAGGTAATCGCTGAAGGAAACGCCGCGATCCATGGAATAACGCAAATTCAGCAATGGCGTGTTCACGGTATCCGTGGTCGTACCGCACTCCATATCAGCCACAAGAGACCATACCGTGAGGCGCTTCATCTCGTCTACAACGTGCGGGAAACTACGCAGGCACTTAATGGGGAGACCATTGTCCGTGAACGTGTTCACGTCGATCGTATAGATGATGCCAGTCTGCCAATCGAGGCCAAGAACCTGGTTGTAGGCGTTGACGTAGAGCAACGCCCTATCCCGATGCTCGTTGCCATCATTATCCAACCAGCAAAGCTGTGACCACTGCTTGGTGGCGATATCGTATTGCCACGTTGCATCAGCAGTCGGGAAGGACAGAACATAGAACGTATGGCCACCGATCTGATAGGTCGATCCTATCGCGTCAGCAATCGTGCCAAATTGAGCAACATACCCCTGTAAAATCTGCTCAATGGCGTGGGTCGAGATTCGTTCGGCTTTGTACCCACTCGACTGGACAACAATCGCCTGCCCTTTCAGGTCTTGCGAAATCCAGAACAATTCCGAGTCAAGATCGACCTGAGAATAAGGAGCGATACAGCCGTAGGAAACGAACGTGGTTGAGATCGACTCGAACGCGAAAGGCGAAGTCCCCGCCAGATACCAAGGCTCGGTCGATAACACCCCGATCAGCCAGACTTCACGAGCTCTAATGCCAATGATCTGGATATTGTCTGCGTATCCGTTCTTGCTTGCCAAATCCAGGGCGTTAAACGTCACGGAATTGGGAAGCGACGAATACCAGTAAGGAGTACCGGGAGCATTGAAGGTGAAAAACCCGGTCGTATACTTGACCGTTGTGGACCCAACGAAAGTGCCGGTCCCATCCACAATCGGAGCGAAGGCACGCGTGGAAAGTGTAACCGTCCAGCCGTTCGTGGTGCCGTCCACCACCACCATGTCATCGCCGACATCCTGACCATTGTCAGCCATCGATACGATGGGGTTGGTCTTTTCTCCCAGGTTCCCTATTGCCGAATACACGCCGACACTGTTGACGAAGTACAAGACCTCATCAACAACTGTGTACAAATCGCCATTGGTAGCACGGTAAAGGCCCCTGCCAGCTCCAAGGGTTGGAGGAATGGCAAAGGTTTTCTTCCCAGGTCTGGGCAGATGGGTCACAGGAACGGGCGGATTGGTTTCCGATGGGTTCGCCTCAGGGAATAGGTTCAAACACCGTTGGGCATTTTGGATTACGCTACGAGCCTGATACGCCCCGCTCGTCAGATAAAGTTTGCCCACGGCGCGTCAGACTTAGGCGGTCTTGATAGCGAACCACGAACCGTTCTTGGCGCAACAGAAATGAGCCGCCTGACCAGCCGTCAAGGTGTATGCCGTCGCGGTTACGCTCTGGTTGATGGTGTCAGTGCCGCGCCCGTAAATATCTAGCGTCGCTGCGCCGTTATTCCACACCTTGATTTCCATGCCTGAAAGAGCAGCAGGAAGCAGAACGCTGTCGCCATTCGTCGCGGTCGTGTCTACTTCGAGAAAGGCAACTTGCGCCGGCAATTGAAGCGCAGCAGCTTTGGTGCCGCCAGCATGAGCTGTGAAGCCACTCTGATAAGGGCGATTGAGCCCGGCCGCAACAGCAAGAACCCATCGCCCATCAATGAGCTGGTAAGAGGAATTTGCGGGAGGTGCCTTTCCGACGATAGACATAGTTCAAAGTCTCCTTTTAAAAGTCAGTTTGCGCCGGACCATTGGTCAGACAATTTTTCAACGGTATTTACTCAACGCTAATTCGCCCCACTAAATTGATCGCTCAAAATATTGTAACTGCTGCTCATCATCGTTAGGACCTTCGGGAGCACCAACTCCGGAATCTGGATATTCGAACACTTGACGACATCCAGCGAATTGCGCGCCAGCATGTTCAATTCGACATCGGGTTGAAGGCCTTTGCCGTAGGCCTGCCGAAGTCGCCGCGCCAAATTGAATTTGAGCGCAGACATGTATTGATCGGGAATGATGGAGAGATCAGTGGCCGCCGTAACAAGCGGGATCACGTCCTTAAGCCGAAAGAACATCTGGTACTGAGATGCATTCGGCCACGGGTAGAGAAAGATGTTCCCAACCGGCCATTCCGAATCCAGATAAGCATTTAGCGTGAAGGATGTGAGCCCTTTCAGGCTCAGTCGATCGTACTCTTCGCCTGCCGGGATGATTTCAATTGGGGTATCGACGTTAAGACCGCTCTGAACTAGCTGACGTAGAAATCCGCTCTCTAGCCGATCGGGACGACGCGATACGTTGTAATTCCCGCCCGGCCCGATCGTGTAAGGAGTCGTTCGTCCGTCCGATACAAAGCCAGGGACCAGAAGATCCCACACCATCCATCGCTGAGTATTCCACTCAGCAATCATATCGTTCAGATCAGCCAACGCATCCGTGTTATCCTGTGCGCTGGCATTCCTGCCAACGCCAAGGACACCCGCCTTCTTCAAGGCATAGGTTATGATGTCTGATCCGGTCGCCATTTACGCCGTCAGCGTTTTCGGCATCGGAGGACGACCTGGACCGCGCTTGGCCGGCGTGTCTGCTTCAGCCAACCGCTGCTCAACCTGAGCAACAGGAAGATCGGCATTTGCCACAAGCACATCAATCGACTTTGGCGTTTCCGGCTTATAGTGCTGAGCGAGGAAAAGTTTCTCCTCGTGCTCGTCCTGAACCACGATGATGTTCTTGGCCTTGTCCAGATACGGCTTCTTCGTCTCCGGATTAATCATCATCTTCGGATAGTCTTTTCCCTCACGCTCATACGGAGGGAAGAAGTTGGCCGCGAACTTCGGCATTTGATCGCGGATGTCATAGATTTTGTTCATTTAGAACCTGTCCTGTTTGCATAAAAAAGCCCTTGGGGATTTCGCCCCAAGGGATGTTCGTTAGAGATCGCTTAGCGTCAGATCTCAGATCAGGTCCGGAATTCTGACGCCCCACTGAGGACGAATGGTCAACGAGCCGAAGAGGACATCAAGCCTCGTAATCTCCTGGTCCGTACCGATCATGTAATCGGTAATCGCACGCATCGACACGTTGTCATACTTGTGACGCGCAGTGACCTTGTTCGCCGGAAGTGGCAAGTCACCAGTCGCCATCGTGATAGCCTGCGGCGAGTAGCGGAAGTTATTCCGATACGTGGTCGAGGCAGGCAGGTACGGCGTGATCGTCGCGTTGTTGGCCGGCGAAGAGTCAACGGTCTGATACTGAACCGAAGGACCACCCGCCACACCATTCGCAGACGGAATGAGCGCCGGGAAGAAGGTCAACGTCGTCGCGTTGGCAGCCGCAGCAACCGTCACAACAAACTGGCGAACTTCACCAGTCGTCTGCTTGGTCACCATGTTGACCGCGTTCACATTGGCGATCGAGAAAATATCGCCAACATTGTACGTGCCAGACAGCGCGTTGACCGTCAAAGACGTGCCGGTCTGACCGGCACCGTTTACGGTATCGCTAGTCGCAGTACCGGTGGTGGCCTTGATGACCGTCTGATCGTGATACCACATGGCACCAAGAGCACGGTACATCACGCCGTCGTAGTACTGATCGCTGATCGCTGTCGCCGGATTCAGCAAGCCAGCTAGCGAGGTCACCACGCGAGCCTCGGTGCGAGGATCGTTGATGATCTTCTGCATCACGCCCGGAGGGGTCGAGTTCAACGCCAGAGTAGCCTGCGCGTTGAGGAACGTCCCGTCGTTCGGAGTAAGCAGTCCTCCGTTCGCATCCAGATTTGCGTTCATGTTGCAGAGCGCAAGCGCGTTCGACGACATGATGGTGGACGCAACATCGCCCGCCAGGTTGTTCATCATCGGAAGCAAAATGCGCTCCGAGAAGTCATCCAGCGAGAGATAGAGGTCGGCAGTCGAGAACGACACGTCAACGCCGTCCTGCGTTGCCATCGTCAGAACGATCTGCTGTTCCGAAGTGTCCTGAATAGAAACGGCAGGGCCGTGACGCACCGTGTAGTCGTTCGGCAGCCTGATGCGAAGCTGGCTACCGATTTTTTCGCCGTTCTTTCCGAATTCGGAGTCGTACTGCCGATCGAGGTTTTTGATGAATGCGTTCAGTAGTGTTATCGCGTGGGCTCTTTATCCCGCGCTTCCGACGATTACTCGCCGGCTCAGGCTATATCTTCATCTCAGAGAGATGCTGGGCACTCGTGGGTCCATTACTGCTTTCGCGCGGGACCTAGTCGTTGAACCTTCTGCACCCCTCAGGCGACACGCCCTACATGTGCAGCTTGGCTGCTGATTGTCCTCGCCATCATCATGCGGTCGGAGTTTCCAGCAGTTCACCCAGTTTCAACCTATCGTCACCGATAGGCGCACCTACGAATTAAGTGTTGACGAAGAGTTCGATGGCCTCTCGGGTAATCATCGAGATCGTCAGAAGGCTGTTACCAGCCATGATGGACATCTCCAATTGTGCTGCGAGCCTGCCCTTTCCCAGCAGGCGGTGCGGGCCGATGCGCGACTTCGGTTGTGGGTTTCTGCGCAGCACTGGAGAAATCGCCAGGACGAATTCATAATTCGGTAGAAGCGAGATGTTTGACGGCACATCAGGAAGCCAAGGCAAAGTGTTTTAGAACACGGCTTATCCGGCCGGACGGAATTACTCTTCTTCCTCGTATCCAAGCGACGAGGTGAAACCTATTGCATGCGTCAATTCTTTACGACGCAAACCGGGCGAAAGCGGTCCATCGAATGGGCATCTTGGCCTTGAAATGACTCCAAAATGCTTTTCGACGATTGGTCGTCCGGAGGGATGCTGAGGCCTTGAGTTGTTCTGTTTGAACATCAACGCCTACCCAACGCCCTCTGCTGCTCAAACCGCTCGCGTTTCTCAGCCTGACGCTTGGCGTACCAGGCCTCGTCCGAGACTTTCTCAGAACGCAAATCAGTATCTGCCGCAACGCGATTCCCCACGCTTTCAGTTGGAGGTGGCGCGCGTGAGATTTGAGTAGTCGGCTTGACCTCTTGTTTCATGGAAATTTTCACGATTTCTGTTAGCCGTTTTGCCGGCGGGAGATCCATCAGGCGCTGATATTCGGCGGGATTGGAGCCGAGTTCAAAGAGAACCTTGGCCGGGTTGTCCGTGTTGAGGATCGCCGTCATGTCGGCTGGATCGACCTGACCGAACGTGGAGAGCTTGTCTAACGCCTTACCCCACTTGTCGCCGTAGTCCTTTTCGCCGGTCGCGTTCGTGGCCGTCAGTTGTTCCTGATACTTGTCCTGCTGATACTTGAGATTGGCGCGGCGTTCGATCTCGGCTTCTGTGACGGCTGGCTGCTGTGTCGTGCGCGGTGCGGGCTGTTCAGTAGCCGTCTCGCTGCTATCGATACGAGCTTGCGCCAGAGCTAGAGCATCGTCCCGCTCCTTCTTGATGCGCTCTGTTTCGCGCTCCATTTCCTTGAGCTTGGCGTGCTTGCGCCGGATTTCCTTGTCGCGCCAGTCCTCTTGCGGCTCAGCCTGCTGGGTCTGCTGCTCGGTCTGGGTGGTCTCTTGGGCTTGTGTCTCGGTAGCTTGGTTCGTGGTCTCGGCAGTAGTCTCAGTTTGATTCACATCACCCGCTGCTGTTTCTGCAACGGTCTCTTCGGTCATTTGGTCTCCTGTTTGCTGGGGAATGCGCCCCGACGCTTATTTTACTCCACAGGCTTTTGCCTGCTCTTTCGCCATTTTCTTCACGTGCTTCATCAGCTCGCGATCTTTCTTGTGCCCTTCCGCCGCGTGGATGGTGCGGAGCGCATCCTGAGCCTTCCAGCGCATCTCATCCGAGTGAACTGCACCAACAACGCCGACCGGACCAGTGGTCTTAGGGCTCGTGAGCTTCCCAAGCTTCTTCACGCTCATTGCGGGAATTATATACTTGACAAGTATCTCTCCCTCCGGTAGTCCGGTATTGCTCTTGCAACCGGACATCTAGGGAGGATTTATAGTGGCTCTGCAAATTCAAAACGTCACGCCGGATATCGCCAATAAGCGCGGCAACATCAATCTCTGGAATTCGGACCCCAACTCTAATGATTCCGTGAACGTAAGTTTCGCGATGCACTTCACTGGGAATGAGACGCTGAATCAGGCGAATGACATGATTAAGGCGCGAGCGAAGGAAATATTGCAGCAGTCGATTGCTCTTTTGTAGTTCTCTCAATCAACGCAAGCCGCGCGGATAGACCCGCAAACTGCGCTTCAAGTATCTCTAGGCGCGGCCTTACATTCTGCTCACCTTTCAACACTTCGAAGCTGTCCTCAAGGACGGCTAGCCGATTTTTAATGCTCGTCATTTGGTTGACCTTTCGATGCACTGGGAGGGGTTTCAATGGCTTGGTACAAGGAAGCAAAATATCTTACGAAGGTGGATCACCCGCCTTATGACAAGGATCACTCTCCCGGCGTTGCGGCACCGTTCGCCGGAATCTATCGCTGCATGGGCTGCGGACGCGAAATAGCGATTGCTCACGGGCATGTTTTGCCGCCGCAAAGCCACCACAGCCATACGGCGCAACAAGGTTCTATTCGCTGGAGATTGATTGTTTTTGCAAACCACGACCCGTCTTAGCGGACGGGATCGTCTCCGCAACGCACCGCGCTATGATTTGGCCGCCTTATGTGGCTCAGGCTTCGTTTTCGCCATGCGCCCCATCAATTCATCCGCAGCCGAATGTTTCTCGTCCGCTTCGATCTCGCGAGCCTTTTCGATAAAGGCCTTGGACTGTTCAAGATCGTCTGCGTCTCTTGGTGCGGCAGGATTCCTAGGCGCTTGGCTGATCTTCTGGACCGAGAGTCTCTTCTTCAGGTTCTTTTGGCGCGGGGACGTCGGCATCACCATGGCCCTCTAAGTTTAACCTGAACTGCCTATCCTCTACGGGAAGAGGAAGGTCTGTCAGACCTATTGCTTTGATACCAGCTTGTTTCGCGAACGTAACGACATCTCCGTCATCTGTATAAATCACGGAGGCGCCGACAACCTTGGCAATAGCGACTATCTGTCTATCGAATTTCACCTTAGCCCAAACGGCAGTTGTCCCGCCGCGCTTGCCAGCCCGCCCCAGCGCTTCGCGAGACATTGCTGCTAGTTCAATGGCCGCGCGTGTATCGAACGGCTCTATACGAAACACAGCGAACTTATTGAGATGTTCGACAATCTGCGCCGCTCCTTCGTTTCCAGCCCGAACAAGGGCCTCACTCAGCGCGGGCGTGGGTATGATTAGTTTTGTTTTCTCTCGCTGAAGGCGCTGGATCAGAAATTCAATACGCTCCTTCGGCTTCTCGATTTCGACTCCTTCAGCGTCGGCCGGAACTTTCGTCCCCGGCCGTAAGAGCAGGAGTAACATGGTGGCATCAATGGCCTCCATTACCCCTACCTTCTGGGCCGCGTCGGATCGCTTGTAATTGAGCGTAAGACTCATCCGTCCATTCAGTTGGAATGGAACGCAGTTCGGTTAGAACCTGAGAAAGTGGAGCCTCCTTTAGCGGCTCAAATCCTTCGATCTTAAACTCGTCGAGAGACCAATTTCCGTCTCCGTCGCGGCTCCATTTGCCGCGCCCGAATAGACGAACGGTATCGAATAACACATGACGCAATTCTTTCGCGACGGCCCTATTCGTATAGCAACCGCTGACCTGCTTCCCATCCATTTCCAGAGAAACATGTACGGTGTCGTCTCTTCCTCCAATCCGATTGATGATTCCATCGATGGAGCCATGCTGTCGGACAGCCGTGAACTTTTCCTCCGGCTCCAGTCGGCCGGGAAATTTCAGCACCACAGCGGTTGTCTTTTTCTCTCGAAGAGAACCAACAGCATTATCCTCACGGAGGAATCGGTTCAGCGTCTTAAAGGCGCGTTGTGCTTCTTGAGGTGCATCGCCACGGCGGACAGCCGCCGTCCGCTTCCGCACCTTAGGCACAGCCTCATTATCGACGCTGTGCACTAAGACAGTGCTACCGCGAGCAAGCCGCCTGAAATGCACAGCCGCTTGCTCACCCAAAAGCAGAGCGAGTTCTGCCATGTACTCGGCAAGCCGAGCCATGGGCATATTTTCGGGCGTGTAGGCGTCGATCCTGAATCGATACTCAGTACCCGCCCTGGTAGTGCGCGGTTTCCGGGGCATAGCAATCGGCAACTCTAGTTGTCGCGGGCGTAAATCGACGCCTTTGACGAGTCCTTGTACATCAAACGCTTGCCAACAATACCACGAAGCGCAACCTCAGTGCGAGAGGCATCATCAACCCCAAGCGCAATACGGTTATTATAACGAAAATCAAACTCTGCCAGATACCGCTTCAAATGCTGTTGGCTGACATGGTGGAACGTGCCGTTGATGCCGCGCTTGAGAATGGAGAAGTAGCCCTCAATCGTATTTGTATGTGCACCGCCGCGAACGTACTCACCCAAGCTATGATTGACCGTTTCGTGCTTCTCGAAATCCCTGCCAATGGTTTTCGCTACAAGTCCTTCATCGGTCATCACGGCGGTTTTGCCATCGACCTGTGCTTGCAGGATGGGCCGCAGTGTCTTTGCGGTGACCTGCGGGACGTGGTGAGAACGAACCTTGCCGCCGCGCTCAACTAGAGAGAAAACAGCTTCCTTGCCCGCGCCGCCCGTGCCGATGTGCTTGCGCTTGCTGCGGTGCTTATTTTTCTCGAGTCCTCCTACAAAAGTTTCGTCAATTTCCACGGTTTTGCCTTCGCCACCCATCGGGGGAAAATGACCATCGCGCATCGCCTCGCGAAGCCGATGCTCCATGAACCAAGCGGTTTTGTAAGTGACCTTCAGCGTGCGGTGCAGTTGATGGGCACTGATGCCCTTTTTGCTGGATGCCATCAAATGCGCGGCCTGAAACCAGAGGTGCAGCTTGATCTTGCTGTCCTCAAAAACCGTGCCGACCTTGACTGTGAACTCGCGCTTGCAGGGGCCACAGCGGCGCAACCCAATTCGACCACCCTTGACCGGCGTAATGCGATCAAAACCGCCGCAGCGCGGGCAGAAAGCTCCATCAGGCCAAACGATAGACTCTAGCCGAGCGTAGGCTGCGGCCTCGTTGTGGAAGTGCGGTTCGGACAAGATGGACATAGCGAATTCCCCTTATGATTCAGGGTCTCATAAAGGGCTGTACTTGTCAAGTATATAATTCCCCTCATTGCAACGTTCCCTCACCAAGTCCGGCCTGATGTAGCTTTTTCGCGCTAGGTCGTAGCGAACGTTCACGGTCGTCAATCAGCGCCTCGTAGATCGGCATCTTCAGATTCTCATGCACATCGGAGCGGCCGAGCATCTGAGCCAAGAGCTTGCGGGCAAGCGCGATGTGGTGCAAATGCCCCGGCCGATATGCCGTCACGCTTCCGTCCAGTTGATGCCATTGCCCGCGTAAATAGCTCTTCAATGTCGGGAAAGCGCGGCGGAAGCCAGCAGAGCGATTGCCCTCATAAAACTCTGAAGCCAACTCCTTGGCCATAGACCGGATAGTCTGGTTCGTTGCAGTCGCCGCGTCAGACTCCTCGGCAGCCCGGAGCAGCTTCTTGGTGGTCTCGGCGTCAAACATCAGCGCTTCTTCTTTTTCTTCTCACCGGCCTCGGAATACGCGATGGCGACGGCCTGCTTGACCGGCTTTCCAGCCTTGACCTCCGCCCTCACGTTCTTCGAGAACCCTTTCAAACTCCTCGCGGCTTTGCCTTTTACGAGTGGCATTTAATTCTCCGGCTTCTTCACTAAACAAATCACCTGATCTTCAGTCAGGTTCACAACCGGATGACCAATCCCCGGCGCATAGGCCTGCTCGTCTTCGACTAAAACGATAAACTTGGTCCCGTCAGGATGCCGCATCCAGTAATATCCATTCGGAAGGTTCACGGCTGCGTCCAAACCCCACTCGCGGCCTTCATGGCGCCCAGAAATGGCGGGATGTCATTGGCCTCAACCAATGGACTAGAGCCATCCCCCGACCCTAATTCAGCATCCTCAGTCGTAGATGCTCCCGAAGGCTGCCCGCTGTCCTGCTTCATGCCGTGGATCGTCTCGACGATCGTCCTCAGCAATTCCTGCATTTCAATCTGCGAGGATTGAAGCTTTTCGAACGCAGTCGCCTCATCGACAAGCCGCTGGCCTTCGGCCTTATAAGACTCAATGTTGCGCGATTCCTGCTTGTCCTTCAGCTCCAGGTTCTTCTCAGCGAGCTTCTGGATCAATTCCCCAACCTGACCTTGGGCCTGGGCCAAAGCGGCTTGCATCTGCGCAATTTGCGGGCTTGTCCCGCCGTCCGTCAGCAAGTATGGCGCATTAGCCTGTATCTTCCGTCTTAGCCGCTCCGCGATCTTGTCAGCCAATGGGAAATCAGCGGACCTGAACATCAAATCCCCAATTTCATCGATCAGAGCAGGCGCACCTGTGACAATCTGCACAAAGGCGTTGTAGGCCTCTTGCCGTTGCGTCGAGTATGCCGGCCCAATATCGGCCTGAACCTCGTATTTCCCGACCGCAGGATTGAACAACACTTGTTCAACACCCTCAACCGTGGTGGATGAATATGCATCATCCAATTCAGGATTGACCTGTACGGTTGTCTGCGTACCGTCCTTGCCCAAAATCTGAAGAACCTGCTTCGTATCGTAAATGTGCGGCACAAGATCAACGATCATGCGGCCCAAGTGCCTAATCATGATCGCGAGGTTGTTCACGAACAAATACGTGGCAATGTCCGACTGGCGCTGATGCTCCTGTATCGCTTTGCCGGACTTCTCGTTGCCGTTCGCGCCCTGCTGGGCAGCAAACTGACCCGTAATCAGTTGCATTTGCTTTTCAGCGGTATCCATCGCCTGCAACATTACAGGTGCAGAGGTCGGCGGCTCAATGCGTTGAGGTAGCGCATTGGGCGGAATCGGATTTCCTTCGCTGTCAAGATGCTTAAACGTCAGATAGGCCGCATTGCTACGATTGGCGTTGTTCCAAGGGACTTCATTACCCTCAAACGCCGCAGCCGCCCCTACCCAGGGCGTCTTGGTCTGAAGCGCCCCGTATTCTACAGCACCACTGGCACTGTAATTATACATCCGCTGGGTGTCCTTCAAAGACCGGACAAATCCCTTGCGCTCTAGCCTTCCCTCAATCGCTTTCTCAATCCCAACCGCCCGAGCGATCGGGATATAATTTCCCTTGCGTTTTGTATCCCGCTTGATGATCTGCCTGCCGGCGATCAGATACCACTCAAGCTGCTTGGTTTTGACTTCGCGGGTTTTGAAATCAGTTCCAGGCGCATCAAGAGTATCCTTGAAGCCCTTCGGCGCCTCACTCGCCAGAAACGTGCTTTCGTTTCCTTGCGCATCCCTTACCCAATATAGCGTGTCGTTCTTGAACAAAAGCCGGTAATATTCAGCCTTGCGAACGTAATCGGTTCTTACCCAATCATCGCCCGCGTCGAACATGACGCCAGAACTAACCACATCCAGATCCGCGTCTGGATATTCCCGCTCGAACTCCTTGCGAGGCACATCATCGAAGATGAAACCCCACATCGCATCCGAGCCGTCCTTTAGCTTGATGTCGCAATCGAGCAGGACAGAAAGAGCATTCGGAACCGGCGATATGCGAAGCGCCTGGTTGAACGATTTCTCATCCGGATAGTATTGCTCAAGCCTGCAATACCCAATTCCGCCATCTACCTGATCGTCGCCCACATCGTCATAGATATCCTGGGCGTGGGACTTGTATTCGATATCCCGGATCAGACCTTCGTAGACTTGCGCGGATTCAAACGATGCTTCGTTGTCGGTAGGGCTGATCTTGATCGAAGGCTTGTTCTGCCGAGCATCGTTCTTGATCAGGTTAAGGTGCGTCTGAATAATCGGGATCGTTAGTGCAGGCCGCTTGTTGACCTCGCGATCCCTGCGAATGTCGTCCGGCCATTGCCAGCCATTGTCTGAGTCTCCATACGCGAACTTGGAGTCAATGACGAACAGGCGACGGAACGTCTCTTCCCAGTTCTGCGCCCTCTTGAAGCGCTCCATGGCCTCAGTAAGTATCTTGTCGTCATCGCTCAGGCCGTCGCCTGAGTCACGCTGTCGTTTGGCCACTAGCCAGCTGCTACCTTACGCGGACGTTCAAAGCTATGTCCCTCAACTAGCTGGGGAGGGTAATCCGGGTAAAATTGTTCCTGAAATACAGCATCTTCCACAACGCTGTATTTCATTTCATCCATACTCATATCATATCGTTCAATTAGCCAGAAATTATCCGGCCGATGTTCGATCATTGGTTGGCGGCGCTTGGGATATTCCTCAAAACGAATGAGATTCCATCCGCCATGAATTTTTCGCTTGGTAAGCGGGCCACCCTCGATATCGACCCACATCTCGTAAGCATCTTCATTCTCAAAAGAGAAAGAGATGATCTTAGCGGCGTGGCAACGAGCTTTGTTATAGAACGGCTTCATGTCAGCCCATCCACCCGGCCGAAGACTGGCCCATCACAAGCGTGCGTTCTTCGTCTTCTTGCTTCTTGGGATTTTGCATCGTGCCCTCCTTCAAGAAGACAGCATAATAGGTGAAGGCGTCAGCAGGATTCGACGCCCAATTATGCAGCGGTTCTCGCGAGCGCTGTCCGCGTTCGTCCAATTTAAATTGGTAGTGAGTCAGACCTTGCACGCCGGCAGAAGTGGGTTGCTCAGCAAAGTTAATCCGAGGAAAGAGCTGGCGAGCGGCGTTAATGCGATTGGCAATTGAAACTCTGGGAACCAATCGCACAGAATCGGCGTAGACTGCCCTGACCTGTTTCTCGATCGTGTTGCCAGACTTATTCCCTCTGGCTGATTGATGGGCTTGTGCAGCGTCATGTGGAAGTAAGATTCGTCCGACCTTGTAATCCCGCTTCCTGATCTCATCGAGGAAGTGGTCAATGCCGTGGCCTGTGTTGCCGTAGTAATCGATGGCGTTATGTTCCATCCCGATCTGCTGCCATGCCCACCACGCGCACATATCGGAATCGCCGAGGTCGAATGAAAAAGTAACAGGCTTCGAACGATCCACCTTGTATCGTGGACTGATACGTTCTTCAGCAATCGCCAGTTCTAATTCCTTGGCGAAGATCGCGCCCTTTAATGTTTTGCGGGTCTTGCCGTTCCATATCGTTCGCGCATCGTCAGGATCGCGGCGGAAGGCTTCGTCTTTCTGCTCCTTCAAAATTTCCGGAAAGAAGGGATTGTCCGACCAATTCATGGAAACACTCATGCAGTCCTGCGGAGGATCAAGCACAAAGCGCTTATAGGTTTCGTCGGTATCCAGCTCGGGATTTAGCTCAAGCCAGATTTCGCTTCCTTGATCAAAAGGCCCAAAGGGAGCGTCACGCCGGATTGTCGGCAACAAAATGTCCCACGATGACTTACTTACTAAGTTTGCCTCAAACATCGCGAAGATATCTACGGCCTCCATACTCTTCAAAGAAGTCGTATTATTTTTTACGCCAACAAAGACAAAGCGAGTGCCATTAGCACCGACTATTTCATATTGAGATACCGAATAAAATTCAGACCATCCCAGTTGATCAACTTGATCAGATACCAGTTTGTGAACTGACTCACGGATAGAAGACTGAAACTCACGCCCGCAAACTATGAATAGCTTTCGGCGTCTCCCAAGAACCAATAGAGCACGAGCAAATGCCCAAGATTTCCCAGAGCCTCGACCGCCATAGATGCATTTGTAGCGATGCGGTTCGAAGAGAAAAGCGGCCTTAGATGGAAATTGGAGCTTGGTCTTGTTCCTCATGAAGGGCAGCCAGTGACACTGAGGGGAACAATGTCACTGGCCTAGCTCGTTCAAAGAGACAGGCGATCCCTGAACGAGATCAGAGAACCCTGTACCAGCTCGTGTTCGACACGTTGTACAGCCAGCAATTGCTCGACAGTGTAACCGTGCCAGCCGTGCCAACCGCAGTCGCAACCGGGATCGAGGTGACAGCCGTACCAACAATGGACTGGCCTGACGTGCCAACCGCAATAGAAGTGGTGGTCAAGATGCCCGTGCCGGCATCGGTCAGACAGAACTTCTGGTTCTGCATCGGATTGGGCGGCAGCTTGAAACTGGTGTAGGTCGCTGCACCAGCGCCAGCGTAGATGTAGTTCGAGACGCCATCCGCGACGACGACCGCAGCAGTCGTGCCGGTGGTCGTGGCAATCGTGGTATTACCAAAGCCATTCGCCAGCATGGACGAAGGAACGCGAACGGTTTCCTGACCGCCGCCATTCGCGACGTTGGTGTCGGCAACATAGTCCTCCGCGCCGGTCAGCGTAGTCGGACCAGCCGGAACAGTCGTGGTGCACTGCGAGTTAGAATATGCAGCGCCAGGGACAGTCGTCGTGGTCTGCTGGCTGTTGTTGGTGGCGCAGAACGAGCCAGAGCCAACGATCGGATAGCCCTGGAAAATGCCAGAGGCGTAGGCAGCAACAGAAAGCGAGCCGGCCAGAAGAGCAGCCAGCCCCAGCGTCTTGGTAATTTTCATCGATAGTCTCCTAGGAGGGTGAGGTTGCCGAATGCCGGCGTTGCTCTTTGAACCGGTAGAGCGCCGGTCGTCATGCGTCCGCTAAGCGGCTTCGTGCTTGCGGTTCAAATCGACTGGAAGATGTGAATAAAGAACATCAAACCGTATGAAATAGCTGTCCGGCTTCTCGCCCTCAAGCGCTCGGGTTCTTCCTTCGTCTACTCTGGGCTCCATGATGAGCCTCATACATAAACCGTCGTAATTGTAGCGAGACGAAATATGCCCCTTTGGCAGAGGCAGTTCGTAGCTGAATTGGATACCGTCCTTCTTCAGATGCTCAGCAAACTTGCTGGCGCATGGGACAAGCATTTTTTCAGCGAAATCATCTAGGCTTTGCACAAGCTCTTTAGGCTCGATGAAGAAATCGATGTGCTTCTGATCACACCCCTTAAACGCGCCCATCCAAACATGCTGAGGCGTTGGGACAAATTTGAGATGAGCACCATGCAGAAAACACCGCGTCAGGCACGCCATTTCCATGCACATAAGGCTCGGCGTAATGTGACCGCTCATTTCTTGTCGGGCTCGCTAGTCGCCCCATTGCTGTCAGTCGCCTGAGCAGGAGGCGGAGCCATTTGCCCCATCAACTGCTGTTGCAACTTCATTACAACAGGTTGCGACGCCTTCCGCGGAAGCTCGTCCAACGCAGCGCTGAGTACCTGCAAATCCTGGGTGGTGACGGTCAGCGTGAAAGTCTTATCTTGCGCATGAGCCAATCCAACCCATAGCAAAGCGACCGCAAAAGCGGTCGTGTACCTGTTCATCGATTTCCCCTAGTTGATTGCCGCCGACACTTCGCTCGACATTCGGTACAACGCATCCAAATGACGTTGCAGAATACCGATATGTTCTTCTGTTGCCTGCTTGTTCATCGTGACCTGGCAAATAATGTTGCCATCAGCGATAACACCGAGAACGATGGTCGATTCTGAACCAAGACCGACCGTCAACATTACGCTTGAATTCATTCGTTCCCCTTGGCTTCGACGAACGTAACCTCAACCGAATGGGCGATTGCAGCGCCATCCTTGCCCATATGCTCGTTTACAACCTTGTCCGACCAATCCTCAGAGGCGCGATTTTTCAAACCAAAAATGATGCCGGCAGCATTGCCTTGGCCCGTTTTAGAAAATTCGATGTGGCGTTTTTCCCAAAAGTAGACCGACTTCGCCTTTGCGATCTCATAGGCAGCCGCAAAGTTAGGATACTTATCGATCCATTCATTGACCGTGGAGCGCGCAACTCCTATCGATCCGGCAAACCCTGCCATTGAGTGGCCTTCTGCAAGGCATTCAATGATCTCATTGCAATAGGCTTCTTTGTAGGAAGAAGGACGACCTGCGGGCATCTATTATGCTTTTGGCTCGCCACCGGATTCCGGCAAAGGGGGACCACCATTTGACAACAGGTCCAGAGCCCCCTTCACACCATCCAGCGTACTCTTGGTCTCAGAAATAGCCGCCAGATGTGGAGCAAACGCTTCATCAGCGTATTTGATTAATGGTTGCTCAGCGCCAATAATCTCATCCAACCCGGATTCGACCTTATTGACGATACGACCAACAACGCCATTGGCCGTAAGGGCTTTGTTCTTGAGTCTGTCAGCAACGCTCATTGCAGGTATGTTCACAAATTGGGGGTGATAGGCAAATCCATCGCCAGTACGGCGATGCGGACCTGCGGAGAGATCTTCGAATTCAAATCCGGCTGGCCGCATTACGCCGTCAACCATTGCGGGCTCAGTCAGGCGGCGGCGCATAGTCAATTCGCTATAAAGCGCCTCTAGTCGTTTTGTGTTGCGGTCGTAAGCAACGCGTTTGTTGATGTCATACAAGTCCGGCATTAGCCGGGCGGCTACCCAATCGACATCGCGCTGGGTCCAGGGCACCTACGGCCCGACTTTTTCCAATGCGTAGCCAAGGATAGCGAGGATCGAGCGCTCTTGCTCGGGGGTGACGCGCTCGGGATTCAAGCCAAACAAATATGCGCCGTCCTGATAGGCGTGCTGGCCATCGCGAATGAAGTAATGCTTCTCGTGGCGGTTCTGGCTTGATTGCCAGATTTCGACTTCAACCTTTGCCAAAGTTACCCCACATCCCAATCTGGGAACTGACTCGGCAATCCCTCGATGCCTTCAGGACACACAACGCCCTGATACGGGTCAGCACCTTCCACGACCGGAGCGCCCTGTTTGGCGAACTTGACGAGCTCGCCCTTAAGCTTGTCGGCATCACGAGTAAGTTTTTTCAGGTAGAAGTCCCGGAGTTGGACGATTTCAGCGGTCATTCTGATGTACTCGGCATCTCTTGATATCCACAAGTGGCTTTGAGCCCCAAGGCCCCATGGGCTCGCAGATCGTCCGTCAAATCCTTCTCGGTGAACTCGCGAGCTGCTTTCCAGCAATGCTCGAACGAATCCACCTTGGCCATGTGATCGATGTCGGGCTGATCCCGAGGCATCATGATCGAAACAACCAGGTAGATGGCTTTGGAGGTGACCATTCAATACTCCGAGCGGCCCGTCCCTGTCCGGGCTAAGTCTGCTAGGCGCCTGTTAGCATCGGCTTCCGGGTTCTCAGCCGCGCGCTCGAACAAGAACCGTTCCCCAAGTTGCGAACCTTGGCTCGATAAGCGCGCTGTGCACCGCGCCACATGTGCTTCCATGTTCAGGAACGGATAAGGCCCGCCCGCGCTCTGCTCGTTGTGGCTCTGCTCACGTAAAAACCGGAGCACCTGGGGGTGGGTGTGGCCACGGTTGGCTAGAGGCGGGCGGTTCTCAAACCCTAGGTCCGCCACGACACACGGGGCTTATCTCCTTGGAGAGGATTGCTAGGGAATTACTGAAAATGAATAGGTGATGAAAACCGTGGGAAAAATTAAAACGGCTCGCGCACCGATCACCGCGATCAGTCTGCCTGGTACGCTACGATGCCAGCCGTTCTGCGTTTGGCCCTACGCAGCAACAGTTTCGAGAGCGCAGCCGTGAATGTCGCGTTTTCGTTGCCGGCGCACATTGGCAGTATTGCTCTCAAACGCCATTTCGTTGTCTTCCATGCGGATAATGACTTCTCGCATAGTCTTAAGCGCTTTCTTTAGCAGCCTATCAGCCGCAAAGCGTGAAATATGAAGCTCTCGGGAAGCTCCTTCGATGCTCATTGCCGGGTGGGTCAAATAGACCCAACGAACCAATTTACGCTGAGCTACGCTAAGAGAAATGAATGCAGCTTCAAATTTTGACCGCTTGTCACTAATGTCTTCAAAGAGTAGTGCAAGGTCTTCAGGGGAGTTATTGAGCCGAGCCCATGTTTCTGAAATTGCAATCGCATTGCCCCCATCGCCCCATACATCATGCTCATAAATTCGCTCGAACTTGTCTGAGGTCATGGGAGACAAGCTATCGTCAGTATCCTTAGGATACCATTCGGAGGGTTGAGAGCGGATCTGCGTGCTTATTACAGATTCGATCTTAGTCCTCGCCCATGTCGAAAACTTTGCTCCCTTTAAGGGATCAAACGACCGCGCGGCCTTTACCAATCCTTCCCGCCCAATGGACTGCAATTCCTCAAATTCAATCTTGCCACCACGAAACTCTGAAGCAACCTTTGAAACCAAATCCATATTTTCCAGAATCAGGCGATTCTGCTCGGCTTCTGTCACGCCATGGTCCAAAGCGACCTCCAAAATTTACCCCATATCTATATTATCGCGCCGATGTGAGATTTGTGCGGGGGTGCGCTCGTTTGCTGTAGATCTGCGCCACGCTCCAGCGGATGGAGCCACCGTTCCCAGCCATGCTCATTTGCCAAATTCCTTGTCGTATTGCTCTGAAATGCAATCTCGTGAGCAACGAGTTTTATTTCCCTTGCAAATCCCCTTGTCGCCCGGCTTACCGCCAAACACTGCCGGGATAGATACCCACGTATCTAGCGTCATAATGCATCGCTCGCCATTAGGGCATCGCTGATGCTCTGGGATGCTTCCAAGCCGCTCAACCATGCCATGTATTCGACGGGTAATCCCACGCCCAAGCCTTCCCAGACACCGGCGTCAAAACCACGCTTCTAGCGGTCAGCGTCAACTCGGACGGCGATGTATCCGTAGTATTACTGCCATCCTGCAATGGCCATGGGGCGCCCACTGGTTCGTTTTGTGCCTCGTCCGCTATCAGACTAGCCTCAGCCTCGTTTAACGCACCACGCGCCAAATGTGAGTCACCTGGAGGCATCGTAGATGGAATGAACCCCGGCGTCCGCGCAGACTCAACCACAACCCTCCACAGCCGCTCGCCACGGTTCACCGCAGCCTGCCATGCCATCTCGTCGAGGTGCGTGGTGGGCGATGGGGGTAGCATCGGGAGAGATCATTTTTGATGTCCGAGAATTAGCTAACCGATTTCAATTTCGGAATTTCGAAGGCAATCAATTCAGTGTCCGGTTTCACGTAGCCAGGTGGCCATTCGCTTTCCACTCTCCAGCCCCCATTGCGATCGCGCGGTAAATTCTTGCCCGTCGATTGTCGAGTGAACGCATCCCATGCGAATAGTTGCGGGCTATCAGCCGGCGCGTAGTATTTCTGTTTGCCGCTGGATATTGTTGCTGTCGCTGGTATTTTTGGCGCACGTCCCAATTTGTCCGCAGCATTGCGAACCCAATTCCGCCAAGTGGCCGCCCAATCGTGTTTGACCGCCTTCGCTCCACTGGCTGCCGTCCAGTAATCGCGGAATCGCAAAGCTTCGCGGTCAATCTCCGAATCTGAAAATCCTTCCTGCTTGGCAAGCTCGCGTTCTGGCGGTGATGGAGACCAATCGTCACCGATGCGCGTACCGCGCCTAGAAGATCTTATATTCTTATTCTCTCTAGGCACTTTATCACCTGTGACGCCTTGTGACGGTTTGTGACGGTTTGTGACGCTCTCGTTTTCATCGCCAGTGGCGTCACCCGTGACGCTTTGGTGACGGTTTTTCTCTCTCCATTTGCGGGTTCGGAGCGCGGCTTTTGAGGGACGTTCGGCATACGCGGCAGCACCAGCAGCGAAGATTTCCGCCGCTATCTGCATAGCCTCGTCCTGATCCAAGCCACCCTCAACCATGCGGGTGACATAATCGCTCAGCACTGTCACTGATAATTTCCAGGCGCCTCGGTGACATTTTTGCCGCGAAAGCGGAGTGCGGCTTCAAGTGCTACTTGAGCTTGGAATAGCCACCCAGCCCCAGCTCCGGTTTCGCGCAATGCCTGTTGGTTGCGATCACTTTCCCAAAGTACCCTAAGCGCGTCCGCAGCCGCCTCGATCTCGGCATTAGATACTGAACTATCGTCGTAAAACGTCATGGTCTGCCCCGTATGTGATGCCTGACGCAGACGCAACTAACAAACGTGCTTTGATTTCCTCTATGTCTTGAGCGATGGGATGACCTTCGCCGAGTAGTTTTTTGATCTTGTCTCGCGACCAGATCGAGCACTTGTGTCCAGCCCGGTTGAACTTCTGCGCAATGAAATTGTGCGAGTGGTCAGTGAACTGGAGAGAAAGATACATCCCTATCTGCCGCGCCAGCACTTCATTCGGTGCGCGGGTATTTGCTTTCAGCTCGTGAAGGGTGATCTCAAAATGCCTACAAACCGCCTTTTGAATAGCGACAATTGAAGCTGTGCACGATTTGCACAGATCAATATCTTCCTCGATCCAGAACCAGTATTTCGAACGTGCATTATCCCTTAGCGATTGAAGAAGTGCATCCACCTTGCCGCTCCAAGATCGTATATGCCATTTCAGAATCCCCACTCGACGCATACAGACTCAAAGCCATTCTCCAAGGATCTATGCCGCGCTTGCTCCAGAACTCGCTTTCTTTGGCCTGGTGTTGCTCGCGATGGTGAATTCCACAGAGGGGGAGACACCAAAAATCATGTGACTTCTCCTGCATCCCGGCAGATCGTTTTCCATAGTCGAGATTGCCGGCACGCAAATGAGCAGCTTCCGTCTCAATATCATTCCCACAAACGCAACACGGCAACGAGCGAATGAACTCCAAATGTCTCTCGCTATGCTGGCGCGGGTACCTCATATTTTAATTGCCCGTTCATTGCTGCTGGCCGTGCGCCAGGCCTCAATCTTTGCTTCGGCCGCTATCCGCATGAACCGATGAAACTCATCCAACCTGACCGCTTCACGGATCGCATCCAAATGCTGTTCATAACGAGGATCTGAATATGCCTCACGCTCCTGGAGCACGGCAGACATTTGGCCGTGCTCCTTCATGAGTTGCGCCTTGAGTGTTTTGCGATATTCCTCAACATAGATTCGCTCTGCCCGCGCCTGAGCTGCATCGCGGGCATTATCGCGCAAATAGTCCAGCGCTTTGTCGATCTCGTCGTCGGTGATGAAAGATCGGTTTTGCAATTATCTAAACTCCGCAAGGAATGGGATTTCATCGTCAAGGGCGTCATTCATGCGTGGCCTGCCGGTCGATATGGGATCGGTCTTTCGCTGCTGATCTTTTGGCTTTAGGGCGAGAGAAAAGAACTTTCCTTTGTTTCCTTCCTTCACCCAACCGGAAAGCCAATATTCTCGACCATCAACCATCATGGTCCCTTGGTAGTCCGGGTGGCTGCTCTTTTCCTTTCGATCATTCTTAAAAAGCGAACCGCTGTTATCCCTTTGCTCGTATGCCATGATCTATCCTGCCATCCGCATATCGTCGCCTTGTTCAAGTAATCGGAGAGCCTTCAAGTGCTCCGCATAGACGCCACGCAGGAAATCCTGCCAATCAGACTTGAGAGAACCTAACCGATTACGGTTTTGCTCAGCCCATTGCTGTAATTCTTTGATCGAAGCTGTCGCCTGGATTTCATCTTGAAGCTCTTTGAAAATCGGCCGCTGATCGGCAACGCGTAGCTTCTTGATAGAGTCCGGATCAGGAGCCGGAATATTGTCAATGACCTCGCCATGCTCATCGTGATCGACAGGTTCGAAAATATCCGCCGGCCTGGTCACATGTGGATTCTGACGAACAGACTCGACATATTTGCTGTCATCAAATAGGCCCATATGAACGTCGGCGCTCACACCGATATACTTCATGGCGTTCGTGATCGCGTCAGTGAACGCTTTCTTGAATGCTTCATCGTCGGTGAATGCGCCATTGCGGTTTTTGCCAATGGCCTTATCACCCCCAACGCCGAACACGGTGTTATCGCGCGTTCCGTGCCAAATGCTTACATAGCAATAGACAAGAACCTCATCGTTTCCATGAACTAATTGAAACGTAGGTTCGTTGATGCCCCAACCAGCCCCGCATGGGCCAAACTCTTCGGTCATGCGATGGATTGAATAGATCGGCTTGATGGCCGTTCCCTTAAACCCTCCCGCGCGTTGAAACTTGCTCGTATGCTTAGGATCGGTTTTTCCGAGACGATCCCACAATTCCGTCTTGGTACTCATAGCGTTACTCCTGTTTCACTTGGAAAATTCAAGATTGCAAAACTGCCAAACTTCTCTTTTGCCGCAGCGTCGCGCGCAAGAGCCGCATGCACTGGATCTTCGAAAGATCCAATTCTTGTTCGCTTTCCTTCTGCGAAAATCATCGCAAACCATTTTCCGTTGCGCTTATCCAGCGCGACTCCGCGAAAGCCGCTTTGTCCGATCCGGTTTGCGGAATTGGCGCAGTTATCACTCCGAGTGCATATCCGAAGATTTTCTCGCCTGTTGTTTAGTGTATCGCGATCAGCATGATCGACTTCGAGTCCAACAGGAGCATCCATGATCGCTCTGTGCATATAGATGCTATGACCGCGACCACCGCGATGAGCGTAGAACTTTCCACCCGTCGTTGGCTTTGCGCACCATGAGTGCGCTGATAGCCACTCAAAATCTTCGTCGTCAACGATGGCCACAAGGCCACGAGATAGTTCAATTTCACGCGACATCGGCTACCTCTTCCTGTTGTGAAAGCGATTTGATCGTGACCTCTATTCCCTCAACTAGTCCCCACTTCATGGTGATCTCTCGGACAATCCGGCAATCGTCCGCCTCAATAATCCCATGAGAGACCAGCAAATCCGTCGTCGCCTTTTCGAAGTTGGCGAGATCGCGCCGGATCTTGTCGTCCTTCTCTTGCAGAACGTAATGAAGGTGAACTTGTCCCTTAATTTTCGTGGGCTTTTGCTGCGCTAGACGAAAGCCAGCTTCCAGTAACCAATCGCAGTATTTCTGGCTCTTGAAGCGACGCGTCTTACCGCTCGCAAACAAGCCGTTGACACTCGGGGGATATGGAAGCGTAAATGTCATCATGCGGCGCGACCTTCGGCCCTCAATTGAGCAAGCATTTCGTTCTTCAGATACGTTTCGAGTTCGCGCCGACGATGTGATCGCGGAAGTTCAATCCTGATAAGAGCCTGCAAATGCGCGATACGGTGATGTCTTGGCAAACGTCGAAGTCTGCGAATAATGGTGAATATGTCCGTCACAAATAAACCCTCCTCTTCCCCAAATAGCCCGCCAGCATCCACTCGATCCTGGCCCCTCCACTCCGCCACCACTGCGGGAGCATGGCGATAGCGTCACATTCGCAAAGCTGTTCGAGCACGATCCCCATGATGCGATTGAGGGGAAGGTGTTCGAGGTTCGCAGCCGCTGGGTTGTAGACCTGGTAGCCTTGGGCGCGCAGTCGGTCGGCTGCCTTTGCGAACGCAGCGCGGTTGTAATCGGGCTTCCCCCTTATCGGGCCTGCGATGTAGATGCGGGGGATGGTCACGTAGCATACGCCAACGTCGGCGCTCCCTGGTGTTTCCAATCCCAGATGAACCACGCATGGTTGAATGAAGGTTGGCCTTTGGAGTCCTCGAACCACTTAATGCGCTTGGTGAGGACGAGCTTTTTGGCGAATACTGAACATTCGCCAAACATTCCTTTCCTACTTTTGGCATGATCGAAATCGGTACGTAGCAACATTGCGACCACACCATTGGATGCAGTCAGGGCAAGAGCGCGATCAATAAACTCTGTTGCTAGCTCATACGGCGGGTTGGTGACGATCGCTTCGTCTGGATAATTCAGGTGCCAACAGCTCAGGAAATCTCGACCTTCTGATAGATCATCCGACCTAACTCCAAAGCCACCCTTGACGAGAGCTGATACCATCTTGCCGCTTCCTGCGGCTGGCTCATAGATAAGCTTCGACGGAATCAGATCGAGGATATGCGGCACAAGCGCAAGCGTCACCCACTCGGGCGTCTCGTATAGATCCCGCTCTTTGCGTTCGTAACCTGAATAGCGCTGGCTCATACATCCTTCCCCTTCTGCCGATTGCCGAACTCACAACGCACGCGCGCAACCCGTTCTGCCGGGTGAGACCGCATCCATTGCGCGAGCTTTGCTTGGTTGTAGCAATCCGACATTTGAAGCTGCTCGGACGTGGTGATCGTCGTCCAGTTGCAGTTGTCCGGGTGGGAGAGCTGGCACAGGAGGGCGAGGATTCGGATCATAACCGCCGCTCCTTCCGCATCACGCAAAGGCCATCGTTGGAAAACTGTTCGAATCTCCAGCCGAGCGTATACAGCTCGCAAACACGATCTTTTTCGACAGCCATCATTTCGAGGCAAGTTGTAATCGGCTTTGATGGCCGGACTCTCACCTTGGATTTTCGCGGGGCTTTGAGAAGCTTCAACTTGGTTCGGACTGAATCATCCGTGCGTCGCATTCTGGTTGCGATTTGCGGGATTGTTAGTCCCTTGGCTCGATAACCCAAGAGAGCGGCAACGCAGTGCGGCGTCCAAAGCTGATAAGTATCGGGGTCTCTCATGCTCGCTCCTTCTTTTCAACGAAGGGGCGCAAACAAATATTGTGATGACCTTTGCAGTAAGACGATTGACGAAGCTTGCCATCGAAAAGGTAGAGGTGTTTCGGTAGTGCGCAGAATTGAAAATCATCCGTGCATACATACCGGCAATCGTTCGGTTCAAGATCGATGAGGGCCTTCATAGAAAAGCCCCCCGGATCTTGATGAATGCTGCCGTAATATTCTCGTTAACTCCCACCAGGCTTTCGATCTTCTGGCAGGCATGGATGACGGTCGAGTGGTCACGCCCACCGAATGCCCTGCCGATCGCGGCATAACCCTGTGGTGTAAGAACCTTCATGACGTAAATCGCGATTTGGCGCGGAATCACGAGGGTCTTGGTTTTGCGATGCGAGAGGAGATCGGCAAGCGAGATGTTAAAATATTGAGAAGCTTCGATTTGAATCATCCGAGCACTGACAGCCAGCTTTCTCTGCCGGCCACATACGAGCTCGTAGAACCACATATTCTCCCAACCGAAGTCGAAGGGGTAAGGCTCCACTTTCGGTCTAATGACCAAAGGGTCTTTCTTGATCGGCAAGGCCCCGAGCCGTGCCAATCGTTCCTGACGAAGCTTGAAGTTGGAAACGTGCGTCTCTGTAATGCTCATTGCCCCATATTCCCCCTGTTAGTCCTGCGATGGCGGATCGACGTTGCTCGGGTCGGCCAGAAAGCGGCCCAGCGGAATCGCGAGCGGTTGAAGGCAAAGCCAGATCATCAGGCCCCAAAAGAGAAAGCTCATCTCACCCTCCGCGAAGCCATGGAGCGATGCGTCGAGCCAACCGGCGCAACCTGTGCGCCAGCAAACTCCGGATCGTGAAGCATCTCGGCAAACGAAGTCGCGGGGCCATATTCGATTTCCTCGCCGTTAATTGTCTCAAGTAGCCGCTTCTTCTCGCGCTTGAGTTTGCGTTCGACCGCCAGAATGTTGGTCGCGGCAATCCATGCTTTGAGCTGTTTCCACCACCGCGGCGTTTGATCGGCCATTACCTCAGCCAGGAAATCGCGCCCTTGTTCTGATCGGATGAGCGCAGCCAGCGCGTCACTCGGAATGACGACCTTTTCGCTCAGCCAATATTCACAAGTGCGAAGCGAATAACCTGTGATGTCGGCGAGATAGTGCGAGGTCTTAATAGGATTTAGGTCACGCGCTTTTTGCATGACGGCGGCATTCAACCGCAAAGCCCTGCGTCGATTTCCGCAAGGTTGTGCGGTTCCCGTTTTTGCAAGTTCGATCTCGTGCGCGGATACTCTGCCCATGACTGACGCCTCACATTTTTGTTTTGAACAAATGCCCGACGACGATCTCTTACCGTTCATCCGGCTCGCTGCGGCAACCCGCAACGCACTTGAATTGTTACTGAAACGCGGGAGCGATGAGCGCCCAGCCGCTAAACCCAATGCCGACCAGAGCTGCGCCGATCAGAAGCGCCCAACAGAGCAACGTGACACCATCAATGATCGTCTGCATCGAAACCCCCTGAGAAACGGGGACAGGCCATGACCTGCCCCCTCGCCGCCCCTCCGTCAGAACTTCAGCGAAACGCCTACGCGCGCCATGTTGCCGGGTTTGATGCACCCGCCAGCCTGCAAACAAATCGAGTTGGTGGCGTTCATCTGCCAGCCAGCCCATGTGTCGATGACCATGTTGTTGGAGTAGCGGGTCAGAAGGCCCACGCCGATGATCGGGGCATTGATCCAATCATGCGCGGAGGCGTTGCCGACCTGCGCGCCGAAGTCCTGCTGGACCAGACCGACGAAACCATAGGACTGCGGCGAGGCGTTCGGTGTGGCGCCCGGAATGGATGGCAACGAAGGAAGCGCCGGCAGATTGAGGTTCGGAAGGATGCTGGAAAGATACTGCTGGATCGGCGAACCGACGCCAGCTCGTTCGATGAAAACGCCCGGACCGGACAACGCGAGGCCGTTGCTCGTGCCGTTGAGGTTCGAAAACCCCGCCTGTCCTTCTACGAACCAGAAGGCATTTCCCGCGAACGGGCAGGTATAACCGACCAGCGCGTCAAGATCGCCCTGAACGATCTGCTCGCCGACTGTGCCGCCAGTGACAGCGCCAGCATTGCCGCCAGTGCCGATGCCATAATAACCGCCGCAGCGGGTCGGATAGCCGGTCGTAAAAGGATTGACGGCCTTCACCGGCAAATTATCCGCCGCACTCGCGAGCGCCGTCGAACCCAAGAGCAAAGCCAAACTGAGAAATTTCTTCATTTCATACTCCCCATGTTTGCCGGGCCGTCATGGCGCGGCGAAAGCGTGTGTTGCGTAAGGCGTGCGTGAGCCGGGCATCTCGTTTCGGGGGATGCTCGGCGGCTCGCGCTTGAAGAAAAGGAGCGGCAAAGCCGCCCAAGGTGGCCCCGAGGGGTGGGGCTGGGAGAAAAGGATCGGAACTCAATGCTTCTAGCGTTGGCGTCTGTAATGCCAACGCGAGCGAGTTCCGATGTGGCTCAACATGGGAACAACTGGAAGTTTTCCACCGGGAGGAATACTGCTTTGCGCAAATTAAGTTGTGAACGCGGCGATGAGGTGTGCCTATGTGATTGCAAATTGTGTTTGGAGTTTTGGAGCAATCGCAATGGGAATCCACGACGTAGCAGCCATCCACCCCGCGTCTCTCGATCTTCCGGAATACAAAATCAACATAACCATTACCGAGATCGATGGGCCGGATGTGCGCATCTATTGCGGTTGCAGGAAGGGCGGCATCCACATTCATTGGCTTTATTCTTGTGTGATGCGGGCGGACGACCTCTTGGACGCGGTGCAGCGCTCGACGGCGGCTGCCATGGAGGCAATCAACCAGAATATTGCCGAAACCCTGAGAGAGGCGCGGACACTGCGTCACTGAGCACGCCCTTCCTGCTCGAAGAACCACGAATCATTCCATTCGAGGCCGCGTTTGACGGCTTCCGAACGGATGCGTTCGAGTTCTTCCAAGTTCGGTTTGAGGTTTTCGCGTTCCCACTTGGAAACCGTCCCTTGGGAGACACGCGCGATCGATGCCAAATCGGCCTGCGTAACGCCAAAGACTGTTTTTCGGATGTGCCGAAGTGAGTTCATTTTGCTCTTGAGCGCAATTTCGAAACGCTTGCCAGAAGTAAGCGCCATTTCAACAGCGCGAAGCACTTCAGCGACAGGGGAAAACCACTCGCCCTTGGTTTTGTATGGGGCGAGCTGTTTATGAATTCTCTTTTCGTCAGCCGCGTCACCTTCAATCAAGCCAATTACTTTGATCGGCCAAGGGCACCCGGTTTGAATATGAGAAATGCGGCGTTCTGGCTTCATCGAAGTAAAGCCGACTTTGATCGGGCCACCTTCGCCAGCCTGAATGAAATAGATGTAGGAGGCCGTCACTGCGTGGCCTCCTTCTTCGCAACCATCATGAAATCGGTCGGCGTTACAGCGCCCTTGGTCTCGGCAAAGACCGATTGTGCGTTCTTCTTGGAAATCCAGAACGATCCGTCACACCAGCCGGTGATCGCCTGTGGCGAAACGCCGATCCGCGACGCGAATTCGCTCGGTTTGACGTGGTTCTCGGTTAGCCAATCTGAAAGCTGCATGGCCAACCCATAGCATCACTGAAATCCGGCCGCAACAACTTTTTTCAGCTTTACTGTGTGTTCCGAAATATGGCGCCGCGATACGATTTCAGTATGGCTAGAAAAACCCGGAACCTAGTGCAGACGCGCTTTAAGAGGGCGCGGCGCCGCATATTCCTGAAAGAGTGGCGGGAGTTCCGAGGGATGACCCAAGAAGAGCTTGCCGGGGCCGTAGGCTGGTCCGTGGGGAACGTTTCCCAGCTAGAGCGTGGTCTTCAAGGGTATAGCGATGAGGGCCTAGCCGCCCTTGCGGCGGCTCTACACTGTACACCAGGCCAGATCTTGGATGTGAACCCTGCAGACGACAATGATATATGGTCGCTGTTCCAACGAGCCCCTGCCACCCAGCGTAATGCCCTATTAGAGATCGCGAAGGGCATGGTCTCAAAAACCGGAACCCAAGACTAGCCAGCGTGAAATAAAATTACCCAAACCCGCCGATTCTGGCGGGTTTTTCTTTGTCCAAAACTATTTTCAGTATTGCTACGTTTTTCAGTTGCACTATGGTTTCAGTGATGCTATGACCCAAACCCATCAAACACCACCCGGCGCACAAGCCAATCGATGGGGGACGGCAATGCCAGCCAAGAAGAACGATAGCGAGCTTCTGAAGCTCTTGAACCAGCGGGCTGCTTGGAATCTGCCGCGCTTCCGCAAGCCGCTCTGGAATGGCAAGGATATTCAGGCAATCGATGCGGCAGCAAAGCTGCACGCTGAAGCCGATCCCTCCAATCCTTACGCCTACCAGCGCATGAAAATGCATTTACTGCGCGGTCTGGACTCTGCCGTTGATGTTGCCGAGTCGGCACGTCTTGCATTGGGGGCTCGTGCTTCCGCTCGTTTTGCAGACGCGGCGGAGTAGCCGTCATGCCCCTCTTCACCGCCACCGCCTTCTCCACCAACGACACGCAGCTCTTCATCGACTGCCTGTTCGGGCCGCAACAGCACGACGAGCACTGCAAGGGCTGGCGCTTTCATTTCTACATGATCGACAGCGAACGCCGTTTTCAAGCGGTGATGGCAGAGGCGCGCAAGGCTGCTGCTGAACGCCGAGAGGCTGAAGGCATTGCCGACGCGATCGAAGCATCGGAGGCCGTGTGATGCGCGATTTCCTCCTTTCGCTCGCGGTTCTTTTCACAGGCGTAATCCTGATTGCAGTTTGGTGTTTGACATGACCGACCTCCACGAAGTGCCTCCTTTACTCGACATGACGCTTTTTTCTCTGGAGCAGATTGCAAAAGACTTGCTTTCCATCTCCGAGTCTCCACAGGGCCTGGATCGAATGCTTGCAAACGATGCGCGATGGTTCGGTGCATTGCTGGCGATGCATCTGGTTAGCGACCGGCTGACAAAACATGTGAGGCGTGAACCTGGGCGACTGAGGGTAGTAGGGCAATGACCCGCGCCTTCCTGCTGACCTTCGTGACCGGTGCCGTGCTGTTCTATTCGTTCGCCTGGTGGGCGTCGTATCAGCAGATCCCGGATGTTGGCGCATGGCGTTTATTCGGATGAGCGGTCTCTGGCTATTCATCATAGGCCCACCGATCGCGTTTGTTTTGTTCAGGGGAATGATGCGTTGGCTTGAGGGCTAAGACCATTAAGGAGAATGAGATGAAGAAGCGAGTTGAGGTACGCTCCCAGGCAGAATTTGATGCCTGTATTAAGCTCGGCAATATCGCAATCGTTATTGGCTGTCATGTCGTGGCGCGGGAGAATTCCAGTGTCGAGGCGTGGGAGAATTCCAGTGTCGAGGCGTGGGAGAATTCCAGTGTCGAGGCGCGGGAGAATTCCAGTGTCGTGGCGTGGGAGAATTCCAGTGTCGAGGCGTGGGGGAATGTATTTGTCCGCCTCTGGTCGGCACTGAAAATCAAGGCTTCGGCTCACGTCTCCATCATGGTTCATGGTTCGGCTCAAAGTCTTGAGGGTGGCCGACAAATGCAAGCCGCGCCAGAGCCAAGGACTGGCGCAGAATATTGCGAATTTCACGGCATCGACCCAGCAACCGCGGATTACGTCGTGCCAAACATCGATGCCGCAATTCTTGCCGCGCTCGAAAGTAAAAAGGCACAAGGTCTCGACATGTCTGGCTGGCATGGCGGTCAGTGCGATGAAACCAATTGGTGTAACACAACACATTGTCGGGCAGGCTTCGCGATTTGTCTGGCTGGAAAAGCAGGCTTCGTCCTGGAGAAGAAATACGGATCAGAAACCGCAGGCCGCATGATCTACGCCGTTAGTCGTCTAAATCTTCCTCTCCCCGATTTCTTCGCTGATGATGAGGCCGCTCTTGAAGATATCAGGATGTGTGCTTCGGCTGAATCTCCCCTCGACTGACCCGACCTCTCAGCCTGGATGAGCCGTTAGATCAATATTTTCACAGGAGAACACAGTGGCTAAACGTCGGATGTTGCAGTGGATGCGCGAAAAGTTGATTGCTCACGCCAATGAACATGTTTCGCCAGTTGCTGAAGCCAAGGCTTTGGCGTCTGCCTACAAGAAGGCCGAGCCTCTTGTTCGCAAGATCGTTGAAGCCAAATTCAAGCCAGCCGATATGGTCGTCTGCGAAAAATATGGCCTCACCCAGCGTGATTCCTGTATTCGGGTAAAATACCCGGACGGCGCGGTGCAGCAGTTCCGTTTCACGAATGATGATTGCGCGCCCGTCATCGCCTGCAATCGGAACTGCTACAGCCGCATTTACATTGGCGACGAGAAGACCGCCGCTGCGGTTGAAGCCTGGGTGACGGCAGACGACGCCTTCAAGAAAGAGAAGACCATCCGCGTCAACGCCTATAAGGCGCTGGTGATGGCTTCTGGATCACTGGAAGACGTGATCGAGGTATGGCCCGAGGTCGCCGATTTGATCCCTGCGGCCAACTCTCTGATCCCGATCAACCCCGAGCAAATCGCGATCCTGAAAACCGACCTTCGGGAGCGCAAGGCCGCATAATTACCGTTGATCTTAAATCTACGAGAAATTGAAATGATCAAGATCCAGCGCCACGAAACGATGACTGCGACGATGCAGCCGGACATGTACGACGGTCCGGAGTGCGACCAGATGCGTCCTCGTTGGTGGTGTTACGCTGACGGCGATAAGGAAGGCGACCATCAGGTCGAGCCGCTGGAACTCGACGCCAAGATGTTCCCACCTGGCACCATCGTGCGGGTTCTGGAGCCGATGTGCCCGCAGTGTGATGATACCCGCAGCCCAAACTACAAAGACGGCAAATACCTGCCAGGCTTTGCTCCTAAATGCCGCTGTGGCTTCGATTGGGAAGCGTGGGTAGCGAACGAATTTACTTAACGCGAGATTTGAGATGACCAAACTGATCGATCCGATTGATTGCGCAGCAACTCGCGGAGCCGCAAAGCAGGCGGCAGAAAGTCACAAGTCCATGATACCGACCGCAGAAGCAAAAGGGATTGAGTTGCTCGCTCGTCAGTTGCCTGAGATTCCAAATGACGATGGTGATTTTACGCCGGATAGGGCGCGCAAGATCATCCGTCGATACCAGGAACTCATCGTAAAATATTGGGATGAGCTTGCCGCCCTCCGCCTCGCATCGACCAGCTCTTCTCGTCTCCCGGTGGTGGCGTGGAGAGCTGTTAATCTAGAAACCGGAGGCGTGAAGTTAGACACAGATCGCTATAGTCTCGAAACTGAATTGCGTGTCCGCTTTCACCAAGCTCCCCAGATGTGGGCTATCGAACCACTTGGTGTGATCGCCGCCCCTCCCTCACCGTCGCAGGGAGCGGAGCGCGAGGCATTTCAGCTTTTGCTTGCGGCGGCATTGCTGATGCCTCGTGCCACGCCGAAGCCTGGAGGAGCTAGCACTGTCCACACTTACGAAATTGAAGCGGC
>Ga0265338_10001256_pt1 | contig 41818 bp, 29 predicted proteins | sample 42126metaG_FD_193579 | JGI IMG/M metagenome (GOLD analysis project Ga0265338, IMG submission 193579) | Rhizosphere microbial communities from Carex aquatilis grown in University of Washington, Seatle, WA, United States - 4-21-26 metaG | ecosystem: Host-associated > Plants > Roots > Rhizosphere... | reverse complement strand
CAAGAGTAGAGCTGTATGATTGATATACATAAAGAGAATGCAGAGAAGAGTGTGCGAGAGCTTGAGAACTACCCGATCAAGCGAGCGCTTGAGAGTTTACATTTTGGAGTCAACTATAACTACATGCTTGAGCCAGCTCTCAGCCAATGGCGCTCCACTATGAATCTGGTCATCTTGCTTGGAAAGCTTGGCATTGTCAGGAAGAGACACTTAGAAGCAACCTTTGCACGTCAAGGTTGGTAACTATAGTCCGACTTAGGCGGGGAGGGCCCACTGTACCCCGCGTACCGGAAATCAGTTCTTAAAACTTCGTTATGTTAGATTAACTAGTAATGGTAGTTTTCGACCCTGTAATTTCAATAGGTTACGAGGGCGATTGTGTTAATTAATTGCAATATAGCAGTCTTAAGAATAGATTCGGGAGATAGCTTCTTAATCTGCACATAAGACTCTTACGTTTCCACGTCAGTATAATCCTAGGATGAGCCAGCAATACAAGCCGCGCCGCCGTCCAAGACGTTATCGCTATATCCATCTAGGGGTTAGCAAATTCGAGGACTACAAGGTTGACGGGGAATCTGGCAAAGCTAAGTGGCACTACTTTGACGGCTTCAACGACGTTCCTGGGGTAAATACCCACATCATGCTATCGTCTAGCCACGAGTTCGAGAACTTCAACGCCCTCAAAAAGTCCCAGATCATACCTGTAAGTCGCTATCTACTCAAGTACAAGCCGATGAAGAAGGATCAATGAAAATATCTAGAAGCGTCCGCAAGATGCACGATCCTTGGGGTAACAAGCACTACAACATGTTCGGTAGTGCTATCCGCTTTCAATACATCGTAGGCTACGGCACCATCAAGAGGGATGACGACAGCGCAAACCCAGATAAGCGTAGGTACTACGTCGATAGGGTAGGTCCCATCGAAGCTACTCACAGGAAGTTTGTCTACTGCACCAAGTATAGCGTTGAGAAGCTAAGGCGCTGATGGAGTACGTGTGCCACGAGAACTGCACCTACCACTTGCTGCACCTATTGCTCAAGCTTAATATCCTAAAGGGACAAGCCAACTGGGGCGGCGTCATAACGCTCATTCATAAAGACTCTCACAACACCATCTACTTCATGCCGCCCGAGGATCAGCTGTGAATCCAAACAGCTACGTACAATCAATGGTGACGGGGACTCGCTTTATGGATATGGATGCCAGCAAGAAGTTCGGGCTGATTCGCTTCCTTGGTTTGCTAGGTATCAAGACTGCTGAATACTATCCAGTCCCTCATGGGTCAGTAATGTTTTTCAAAGACAAGGTCGAACTCTTCGACGGTCGTAGATGGGTGAAGATAGCATGAGAAAGATTATCATAGGTGCGGTCGTCATGGCGATGCTCACCGCTAAGATAGTGTTAGCAGGAACCTTTGGTCAGTATGGTCTAGGCATATTCGGAAGTGCTGAGACCGGTAGGGGTGAGACTAAGCTGTTCTCTTTAGGATACGAAGATGACTGGTTTGGTCCGTTCATCTATCAGTACGAGGGTGGAGTGTTCGCAGATCAGGGTGGAGGCGGTAGGAGTAGCTCTGGCTTCGGCAACATCTCAACCGGTGTTGAGGTGAATCCAGGTTACCTATTGTTGAGATCTCTGTGGGGTGTAGGTGGCATCACTAGTCCTGATACCCAGCTTGGCGGTATCTTCCAGTTCAATCAAGACTTGCTGCTCGGCGTCAAAGACAACAAGGGCAACATTATCGGGTTAGACTACAAGCACATCTCATCTGCAGGATTAGAGAGTCCAAACAGAGGTCGTGACTTCATCCTCATACATGTGGAGATCCCATGGTGAGCGAGTTGCCAAGAATGATAGGTTTAGCCAGTCAGCTTGAGAGGGAAATCTCAATCGTCACCTTAAAAGAATTTCTATTCAAGCTAGGCATTAGAAGCGCTGAAGTCACGACCTCTGAGAAACTCAAGATCATGATACGGCAGGTACAGAACAACAGCGGTACACCAGACCAGATATTCATGGCACCAAACATGTTCGCGTCTTATCAGAAAGCTTTCGTCAAGAAAGACTAGCTGCGCCTGTACACGGCATCTGCAGGTCTACCATACAGTTTCTCAAGAAGATCCTCTGCACTGATGCGTTCCCTGCTAGAGGAATAGCTATCCTTCACCACTCTATAGTTGGCGTCAGTCATGTCGACTAAGGTGTAAGCTTCCATCTCGTACACGACATTCTCGACCTGCTCAGTGTGGGCTTCTAGGTGCCCTATAATCCTGAGGCGTCGGAGGAAGTTGAGTAGTTTATAAAACTTAGCAACCTCTTCCATGGTGAGTTTGTCGTAGAACATTAGGACTTTATACTAAACTTCACGCCTTGAGTGTACAGAAGGGCCTGGATAAATGCTTTCAACTCCATACGGTAATAGAGGTTGATGAGTTCCTGGCGATCGCGCTTAACATCAATCTTATCGATGCGGCCTTCCATATAACGTCCTTTTGTGAGGGTGTACAAGAACGCAAGGGAGAAAGCTAACGATACTAGATAGTTGATCATTGTTCCTCCTTGCCTAGTCATATAGATATGACTATATATCTATCTTAACATTTCTTAAGTTAACGGGGCTACTTTTTATCCCAGGTATGTTCGTCTGCTCCCGACTCGTCGTCGATCAGGTAATGGTGAGCAAGAACATCTAGCGCCATCTTAAGACGCTGGGGTTGGCTTGGAGGTACGGGGTTTAGGAATTCTGGTAGGCAGGCAGCACGAAACGGACATCTCTGGCATCTCTTGGAATCAAGACATTGGCCATCTAGCTTAACGATCTCTTCGAGAGTGTTCTTGTCCGAGGTGTTAAGCGCCATCAGTCGCTCTCGATGATGTTATCAAGTGTGAGCTCTGCAAGCTTGTTGATGGCAGCTTCTTTATATTTAGCATCGGCCTCTACTTCACTTAATCCATCTATATTCAGAGCTTCTACGCAACTCATGAATCCGCCGCTGTCGTACCTAGCTAAGCGGCTCAGCGGACACGACTTACAGATAGCGGGTCTCGCCCAGCAACAGTTGCCCTCTTCTGCAATTATGCGCTCTAATATCAGTACTCCATCCATAGATTCAGAAATCCTATATCCTATTCTACAGTCACATCGATTAGATGTTACCGATGGTAGAATAGAGTACAGGAGTTAAGTCGACTCATATGGCCGAAGACAAACCAAATCAGATCTATCCAAACTATCCGACTAGCACTCCCTCGGAGATGCCTTTCTACAATCCGGATCCAAGCATCCGTGGTGGGAACTTCGATGACATGGTTAAGAACCGTGGTATTCGCCTTATCCACGCTAAAGCAACTCCATGCCCCAACATCTTAACCTTGGATAGCAATGCTCATCAACCTAACTGCCCGTTCTGTAACAACAACGGCTTCCAGTACTATACGTCACAAGAGATATGGGGAACCTTCTCGGGCAACTCTATCCAGAAGACGTTTGAAGCGCATGGTGTGTGGGAAATCGGTACTGCAGTTGTTACATTGCCAACTGAGTATCCTGATGGGACTGAGGCTGACTTCAATTCGTTCGACAAACTCACTGTTCCTGACTTCACTGTTAGACTATGGGAACTTAAGGAGTATGAGCCAAGACCTGGAAACGTTCAGCAGCTCAGATATCCTATCGAGAAGGTTGACTATGTTAGCTCCATCTTGCAAAATGGAACAGTGTTAAAAACTTACGCACAGGGAACTGATTTCACCATCAACGCAACAGGCGACATTGTCTGGATAGACGGCAGACAACCAGGTTTCGATCCTATGACAGGTCATGGCGAGGTTCTTACATGGTCGTTCTATGCTAACCCAGTATATCTAGTTGTTCAGACATTGCGCGAGCTCAGGGTAACACAGGAACTTGTTAACGGTCAGAAGACGGCTCGTAGGCTTCCTCAGCAGGTTCTTGTAAGAAGAGATTTCCTGCCTACTGCAGCTGAAACCTTAGTTAAAACCTGATGTTAACTGCCAACTTAAGTTATAATGGATCAGTAATGGATTGGAGCTGGCTTTAACTTATGCCTCAAGCAGTAAGTAGACGTCAATACAGAATGATGATGGCGATCGTCCACGGTAACGTGAAGGACGGTCCGCGTGGTCGTCCCCCAAAGTCTGTAGCAGCCAAGTATACGTCACCTGGTGAGGGTGCAGCTGAATCCAAGCATAACGATAGGGGCGGTACGTGGGGCGAAGAGCATCACAAGCGCGCCAAAGAGAAGACCAAAGAAGATCGTATCAAGAGGAAGAAGTCCAAGAAGGACCTGAAGAAGGCCTTTGAAGAATACCTTAGCAAGAAGGAGCGCGGCAACTGCGCGGCTTGTATGGTGATGGACTCCAACAACAGGATCCTGTTAGGCGAACACAACAAAGGCGGCAAGGCTTTCCCTGGTGGACACCTAGAAGCCAATGAAAGTTTTGATCAAGCAGCATTAAGAGAATTAAACGAAGAATCCACCATCGTTGGTCGCATCACGGATGAGATCTGGAGAGGCACGACCAATAATAACAATACGGTAGTGTATCTAGCAGAGATCGTAAGTGGCAAGCCTAAGAGCACCAAGTCAGATGACGGACATGAGTCAATGACAGATTGGAAATGGTATGAACTTGACCAGATTCCTTGGGATGAGCTTCGTGACTGTTGCAAACAACCACTCAAAGATTTTGTAGGCAAGCGTTTCGGCAAGTCCCTGAAGGGGATGATTGCTTTGGAAGCCCTCGAGAAGAACATCATCCGCCAGAAGGCTGATGCTGTATTTGAAGTTACTCACGGCGACGCACTGAGACTAGTCGGCAACGGCATGTTCAGAACCCTTCGCAGGGTTGTTGACGGTATGGAAGATGAGGATTTCAAGGAAGTCCACATTGACACACATATTCTAAGCATTAGAAGACACATGAGCGACGTCTACTCCGGAAGAGTGAACGACGGACATAAGACTGTCTATCAATTTACTAACAAGTCTCTTCCTGAGCTCACTGCAGCTCTGATGAGCGTCTTCGAATGGTACATGCCAGAAGACGAGAAGGAACTACACCTTCTAGACGACAAGAACCTTCCTGACGACGCCATTCACGGCGGACTTAACGAGCTAATCGACAACTATAAGAGACACAACATCGGCGAGATCTACGAGGAGATGGAAACCATCCGCGAGACGCTTCGTAACGGTATGGCTGTAGATCTTCAACAAGTTGAAGCCCGCATCATGAAGCTTTTCGATAAGCTTGAAGAAGTGATGCATGACCTTACTGGCAAGCATAACTCCCTTGCTCAGGCAGTAGGCAAAGACATTGATGAGTTAGAATCCAAGCTTCGCGAGTTACAAGACAAGATTGATAACGTAGGCAAAGGACCACAAGTCGTTGAAGCCTTCTCAGCAAACCCAGCTAATAAAGACCGAGTTCACGATGAGTACTACTCCTACCTCACCAAGCCAAAGATTGAAATCTCCCCTAACGGAAAGATCACCATCTCTTTTGCCCAGGACTGGCAAGATCTTGAGAAAGAGAACTTCCTTAAGGACATGCGCGCCAGAGCTATAAAGAAGGCGGACAAGCCTAATGGCTAACATACTATTCGAGCTCGAGCGCTTGAGGGTAAACCTAAGAAACAAAGGTTTAGACGGTAGAGTTATCGAGATAATCGTAAGCAAAGCTAGAAGAGAAATCTCTGACGCATTCGACGAGCAGGGAGCATCTGCAATGGAGCTTGCCATCGAGGCAGGTGTTGAGCAGAGATCCCCAGAGTTTATCAATGACTTGAAGCTAGATCCCGGCAGCATGGAGATCGGTACCGAGTCTGGCAACCTAGAGTTCAGTGAACCGCCATATCCAATGTTGAACAGACTTCTCACCAACGCTAAGCCCATGAAAGATGGGTCTGGTGTTTATAAGGTTATTCCTGTCGGGGCTACTGGCAGAGAGAGACCAAAGGTTTCTACTAACATCTACGATGCCGCCAAGCAGATCAATGCTGAGCGTGCCGAGAATGCTAAGAGACAATACGCCGCTATCTCACCTACAGGATCAAGAGGAAGCGTCCAATTCCGTACTGCAACAAGTAAGCAAGATCCTAATCAGCAGTGGGTCAGACCAGCTAAGACTAAAGATTTCACTAACGAAGTAACCACTCTTAACAAAGAGCTACAAGACACGATGGATGCCAAGATAAGAGACATCGTCAGGTCATACGAGGAGGGTTTCTAATGCCTTTCGTAATGCCTGAAGTAGTCGTAAGGAAACTGATTGATTTCGGTATCAAGGAGTTGAGAGCTAACAAGCCAGCCTTTGATGACCTATTCCTACAGTTTGCCGACCCTGAACTTAACTCAGACTTTGGTCCCGCTTACAGGGATCAGATCTGGGAATGGTTCTCTACAACCAAGATTCCAGTGGTTCAAGCTTGGAGCTTTAATGCCCAGAAGATCCCATGTATCAGTATTCACCTTGCTAACGAAACTGAGGATGAGTCAAAAGCTGCTTTAAATGACCTGGCCGAAGTTGGACCCGACTCTGAGATAGGCACAGGTGTATTTACAGTGATGGTTGATGTTGGTATTCATGTTACCCGTGGTGGTGACCATGTTATTTGGCTATACTACATAGTGAGCTACATCTTATTTAAGTATAAACTACTAGCCCATAAGTGGGGTTTGAAGTTACAGACTTACAGCGCCTCTGACTACAGTAAGGATGCAGATAAGTCAAACAACAATATCTGGACTAGGTGGGTAAGGTTCAGATGTACGACTCAGAATTTCTGGCACGCGGATCCTCTAAAGGAAATCTGTGAAGTCAACGTAGATCCTTCTATACAGGGCCCAGTATCTTGCGACATAGCTACTAGCCTGGATGTGGATCCACGTACAGTTGATAGAAGAGCAAATAAGGGCATCATAGCAGATCACGTAGAAGAGGGTGAGTGTGGCTTATACGACCCTTACCTAGAACCTGATGACGAGAACATTTAACCGCTGAGGCGAGTTAATATTAAACAAGGAGTTAAGTATGGCTAAAAGATATCAAGATGCACGTAAAGCACCAGTGCAGGAAGCGCCTAAGCCGATAGCGGCAGCACCAGCACCTTTGCTGGCTCCTGCTGTTCAGCCTATGAAGCTTGATTTTGATGCTTGGTGGGCTATGAACGAGAAGAAGATTCCTTCACAGCATCATAAGGAGATCATTAAAGCAGAATTCCGTGCAAGAGGACTGTCTTTGAAAGAGCCTGCACAATCGTACAACGAGGCACTCAAGAAGTACGGCGTGAAACTGAAGTAACTAACTATAGCACCATGTTATAATTAGTATTGACTTAACTGACTTAGGAGAATTGCCATGGCAATCAATGTAACGTTTAACGGAGCTACAATTTATAAGCCAGGTGCTTACTCCGAGGAATTAATCGACCTCGGCGGCGGCTTCCCTGTCGGACCAACTGGATTGGTCGCAATCTTCGGTGAATCGACCGCAGGACCTCCAGGTTCTACGATCCCAGACATCTCGCTCAATGTCTTCTCACCAGATCAACTTCCAGCTATTCGCTCACTTTATGGAAGCGGTCCTCTAGTTGATGCATGCAACTTCTTGTTCGCACCAGCAGCTGACGGAGCTATCCCAGGTGGAGCTCAGTCTGTCTACATCTATAAGACTAACGAATCTACTCTGTCTTCGCTTACTCTGCCAAACAACTACGGAGTTCTTGACTCTGTTGTTTACGGACAAAACGGAAATCAGATCACGTACACCGATGTCGCTGTACCAGCTCAAGTAGCTCAGGTATCTTCAACGGCTCCATTCGACCTCACCAGTCCTCCATTCTCTGTGTCCGGCGGATCTCTGCCTCACTTGAATGACGCATCTGCAATCGCAGCTCAAGCTGCGGCTCACAGTGCTTACAACAGCATCGTAGCAATGGGTGCAGGCACCAGTGAAAACGTTCTTGACGGCTTGACTCTTACTCCTGGTGTGTATACCTCTGCAGGAGCTATGTCACTCTCTGCTGCAGCTACACTCACCTTGAACGGCGCAGGTAATTACTACTTCCAGATCGGAAGCACTCTTACCACTGGCGCAGGCGCTATCATCGCATTAACGGGTGGTGCTACTGCTGCTAACGTCTACTTCCAAGTAGGAAGTTCTGCAACACTCGGTGCTGCTCAAACCTTCAACGGTAACATCATTGCTAACACCAGCATCACTGTTGGCGGCGGCACGATCAACGGTAGCTTGATTGCTCTTAACGGCGCAGTCACTATCAGCGTAGCAAGCAACATCAATGCTGAATCAGGAAGTCTTCTTGGTTCTGCAGGCGCATACGGCGTCTTGGGCGCTTCAGCTGTAACCAACACCGGCGCAACGGTTGTTGACGGAAGCGTAGGCGTAAGCCCAGGTACTTCTGTTACTGGTTTCCCACCAGGTGCAATCGAAGGCGGCGGCGGATTGTCGTTCGAGCTTCGTATCCAAGGAGCTGCTTCTTCGCTTGACAACACCTTCACTCTTCCTACCCCAGTGGTAACGATCTCAGCATTGAATGCTGCTCTCGCTAACGGAAGCAACTGGTCGCTCGGCCTTCCTTCGGGAATGTCGTTCATCGCATCTGGAACTAACGCTGCAGCAAGTCTCAACATTGCTCAAGCGCTTGGATCTAACTCACAACGCGACGGCTACGGCAAGAACTTCCAGCTTCTCGGTGGAACGATGCTTGCTGCAGTCAACATTCCAGCTGCTCTATATGTGTCTGAGACTGAAGACATGGCAGTTATCACGATCAATAACAATGGCACGCTCGTTCAAGAGTCTGCTACTGTCGGTGGTCAGATTGTTCTAGACATCGGAAGAAACGGCGGCGTTGCTCCTCAAGTAACGATCAATGCTACTCAGATGTTCTTGATCAACAACTCTGCACATGAGTACACGATCACCCTCGCGAACTTCCCATCACTAAGTGCCCTCGTTGCTTATATCAACGCAAGCACCGGTGGAAACTGGAGCGCAACGTTAACCAGCACATTGTTCGGTCAGATGTCTCCTAGCATCTTGGACGAAGTTACTGCCCTCGGAGCTAACGGCTCTGCAGGTTCGCAACCAGCCCAGATCAAGAACGACGCTTCGGCAGTTCAACAGTTCTTCCTCAACTCAAGCAATGTAAGCTTGAGCAACCCAGGCGTTGTAGGTCTTCCAGACCCACAACCAGCAACTTACCTTGCTGGCGGAACGCTCGGTGGAACTAACACAGCTGACATCGTCAATGCCCTTGCTCAGTTTCAGTCCATCCGCGTCAACTCTGTTGTGCCTCTCTTCTCGAGAGACGCTTCTGCAGATGCTGCTGACAGCCTCACTGATCCAAGCTCAAACTACACCATCCTCGGTATTCACCAAGCTGTTAAGACACACCTCAGCTTGATGGCAACCACTAAGGAGAAGTCTGAGCGTCAAGGCTACTTGTCGATGAAGGACACATACAACAACTGTAAGATTGAAGCCCAGAACTTGGCTGACTCGCGTATCCAGCTTGTCATCCAGGATATCAAGCAAGTTAACTCGCTTGGTCAGATCCAATGGTTCCAACCATGGGCTGGCGCTTGCTTGCTCGCTGGTGCTCGTGGCGGTTCCCCAGTTGGAACTCCAATGACCTTCAAGTTCTTCAACACCTCTGGAATTCGTCAGACTGCACAGTCTATGAACACTCCAGAAGCTCAGATTGTTCAGGGCTTTAACCCAGGCACTCAGTACGATGATGCAATCCAGAACGGTATCACCTTCTGGGAACATCCTCAGACTGGTGGCTTCCGCCTAGTGCTCGATAACACGACCTACGGTGCTGATGCAAACTGGGTATACAACAGAGCTCACGTTCAGTACGCTGCTGACGTTCTCGCATTTGACCTACGTAGTCAACTTGAGAACATCTATGTCGGTGCTAAGAACACGGTCTCTGCTGCTGAAGTTAAGAGCACCTGCGACGCTATCTTGTCAAGCTACCTAGCTCAAGGCATCACGGTTTCGACCACTGATGCTCCTAACGGCTACAAGCAGCTCGTCGTACAGATCGTCGGCAACACCATCAACATCTCTGTTGTAGTGAAGCTCGTCGAAGGTATCGACTTCATCTTGGCGACGATCACTCTACAAAGAGCTTCGTCAACTGCGTAATAGTCCTCATATCACTCCGGTGGTATGATGCGGGCCCTGGTAGGGAAACCTACTGGGGCCTTTCTTTTTGTTTAACTCAGGACATGGTATCTTTAAGTTAATCCACAATGTTGTGGAGTTAAATTCTAGGTAGGCCAGAACCGAACTGGCAAGGATGAAAATATGGCAGGTAAAGTACCCTCATTTATTACAGGCGCAAATGCTAAGATCACCGCAGGTGGTGTAACCTTCGCATACGCTTCAGACGTATCGTACGCAGTGGTCGTGGACACAGTTCCTATCGAAACCATGGGCCGTTACGAAGCAGTGTCGAACGAACCAGTTAACTACTCTGTGAGTGGTGAGCTGAGCGTAGTTCGTTACACAGGCATCGCAAATGCTAACAACATGGCTGGTGCTGCAGTGAACGGCAACGGTCTAGGTAACGTTAACTTCAAGACCGGTGGAAACGGTGCAGACGAAATCAACCCAGCGAATATGCTTATCTCGCAAACATGGGACTTGAACGTCTATCAGAAGATTGCTTCTGGAAACCCAGCTACTACGTCTCCAGCAGAGACTAACGCAGGTGCTCCAACAAGCGGTGCTGTTATCACCATCACCGACTGCCGCTTCAACCGCAAGACGGCTGGTATCAACAAGAGAGGAATCCTTGTTGACAGACTAAGCTTCGTAGGCATCCTTGGCTATGATGATTCGTTTCAAGCTGGTTCTTCGGGCGACGTCGACCTCAGCTAAGCTCTTTAGTTCAATTAAGTCAATACTGGGGACAGCTCGCAAGGGCTGTCCCTTTTATTTTAAGTTAACCCCTTTCAACTTATAATTTACATATGGCTGGTGTAAGACCCTTTTTCGTTACAGGAGCAAATGCTAAGATCAAGCTGAACGGCAAGACTGTTGCCTTCTGCTCAGATTTCACGTGCTCCGTTCAGATCATGCATCAGACCCCAAAGGTTCTCGGCATGTACGAGGGCGTCTCAGTTGAGCCCCTAGGATACAACGTTGCGGGCGGTTTCTCGATCATCAGGTACGTCCACAATGCAGAAGCCAACATCGGTGGGACTCCACCAAACGGCGTAAGCCCAAGCGATGCCGGTAACGGCGTTGGTAACTGGGGCAGCGTATGGGGCGGCGGAGTACTCAGCAATCTCCCATCAGTCCTAGGTAATCCATTATCCGGTGGTACAGACGGTAGAGCTAACGAAGCTCTTGACCCAAGTACATACTCACAGGGTACAACGTTCGATATCGAAGTTTATCAGAAGCAACCTAACGGCGATCCACTCGGTGTTATCAAGGTTAGAAGTGCTCGTATAACTAGAGCAGATTTTAGTTTGAATAAGAGAAGTCCAGGTTTGGACAGGTTTGAGTTTGTCGCTCTCTACGTAGACGGTGATGCATATCAAGCAAACGCATCTGGCACAGGACAGCAGAATTCATAATTTATGGCAGGCACAGGTTTTGACAATACACCGGGTTTTGCAGAGAATCTAGTAAACAACATTGCTGGTAATGTAGCCGGCATATTCTCTACCAGACCAAATGCAAAGTTCATGAGCGGCGCTCGCTGCACGCTCAAGATCAACGGGAAGCTCGTTGGTTTTGCCTTTGCTATTACCTGGAATATTAATACAACCTACACAGAGATCAACACAGTTGACGACTATCTTTCCTACGAGCTTGCTCCTCAAAGGGTTAGCGTAGATGGAAGCATCTCAGCACTCCACGTTCCTGGTACAAGCGCTGGTACTCAAGGATGGCAACCCGATGTTCTATCATTCTTGTTCGCACCTTACGTATCCATCGAGGCAAGAGACTCTGCAACTAACCAGATCATCTTTGCTACCGACAAGGCAGTTATAGTTACACGCTCTGAAGAGCTTAAAGTTGACTCGCTATCTCAGGTAACCTTGAGATGGAGAGCTATCGGCTTCATCGACGAGAAGAGCCCAGCTCCATCGAACAACTACGATTCGCCAGCTCCAACTTCACCTACAAGTTCGCCTGGTTCACCACCTCCAGCGCCTAGTCGTCTTCTTGGTTCTACCGGTCCTGCCGGTATCCCTGGATCACTAACTGGTGGCGGTACTACTACGAATCCTTTCCCTAAGATCTAAAGGGTATAATAGTCCTCGAGGTTTAATAGATGGAACTACCAAAGAACGAATCACAGTTTGAAGTTGATGTCTTGGGAGATACGACTTACAAGAAGTATGATGGACAGTTTACTGTTCGCTGCATTCTCACCATGGGCCAGAAACATGCCATGGAGCTTGAGAAGAGTCGCTTGCTAGGTAGCTACCCAAACCCATCAGCTGATCTTGTAGGACTTGCGGAGATCTTCGCAAACCTGAGAGCAAAAGTTATTGACGGACCTGAGTGGTGGAAGCAATCGCAGGGCGGCAGCTTGATCAAGGACGAGAACGCTCTAGTAATCCTGTACAACAAGGTTTTGGATGCAGAGGATGAATGGAAAATGAAGGTCAAGGAGTTAGCAGCTCCCAAAGAATTAGCGACCTCGGAATCGCAGACTCAATAAGAGCCATTGCAGCCAAGAACGCCCGCGCAGAACTCACCGAAGAAGGCCAGCTACTACTCTTTCTAAAGAGCTGGTGGTCCAGGCAGTATAACCGTCCTTTGAAAGATCCGCTACTCGAATCTTACACACTCGCAGACCTTCTGTACGAGTTCTATGATCGTGTTGAGCGTAGAGCAGCTGAAGAAGAGCGCTTGAAGGAAGAAGAGCTTGACAGTGAAGTGGCTAAGGATCAAGCTAACCTTGACTGGGCTGAGCAGATGGAAGCCGCTGAGCTTAAAGAGAAGCAGGAGCGCGACAAGCTTAAGGCTAAGGCCGCAAGCGAGGAAGCTGCTCCAAAAGAGGATCCTACAAAGAATCCTGAGAACGTTAAATGGATGGAAGAACAGCTTCGCATAGCTAAGGAACAGTTTGGCGAGTCGTTCGGGGAAGATCTGGAGCTTGACTTTGAAAAAGCCTAACCTACACACAAATCCATACTCAAAGTACAGGTACACCAACGACGGGACCGTCAAGTACATGGTAGACCCTTATAGCTATAAGGCAACTACCCAGGGTGCAAATCTCAAGAATATCAGCAAGGGCATGATCGATACCCAGCTAGAAGGTATGAGCTCCCATTTGAACCTAGGTAATACGCTGGTAGTGAACAACGTCACCCCTTGCAGACAGATCAATAATGTTGATCAACCATTGAGCCCAACTCCAATCATAGGCAGATTCTTTAGGCTTTTTAGGTTAAAATAAGCCTATATGGCTAAAGACCCAAACAGCAGCGACAACGGCAACAATCCTAATGAGATAGGTTCTAGCTTAACAGACCGCGTCTCAGAGATTGGCCAAGCTGCCTACAGAGTTCCTGCAGAGGAACGTGAGCTTAGAAGAAAAGCTAAGGAAGCTCGTAGAGGTGTAAACGTCTATGAGAATCTTGGTGACGTAGCTCGCCAGTATGAACCCATCCAGAAATTTCACAAGCAGAACGTAAACACGTTATCTAGGACTGAACCTAGAATTCGTATCGGTGCAGAAGCCCGACTAGAACGTTACACTCAGCAAGCTCAGAACGAAGTTAACAGAGCATTCGACGATACCCGCATAAACGGTATGGTAAACGAGATGTCCAAGGACCAAGGCGTACAAGCCATGGCTCAAGGCATGGTCGGAACACCGTACGGATCTCTTGCATCTAGAAGTGCAGCTATCCGCGGGGAGATGAACTCTCTCAGGGGTAGAGCAAGCGAGGTCACTGAAGGTCTTCTATCTAAGCGTGGCGTTGATCCTCAAAGGATGAGCGAGCTTGGTCTCATTGACAGGCAGCTTCAAGACAAAGCTAGAGAGATGGCTCCCATCAACTCTGCAATGCGTTTGCAGAGACAGCTCGGCATGGATCCAGAATCTAGGATGTCCGCACTTGCTGCAAAGGGACAAGCAGCAGCGACACTGCTTGGACAATCCAATGAAAGCGGCGGTAGGTTAAAGAACCTAAGCATGGGACAGCTTCAGGAGCTTGAAGCCAATCAAGCTAAGAAACTTGTCGATGCGCTTAAAGAATTAGAGGACGCTGCCAAGAAGGGCGCGACAAACCTCGACGATTTACAGAAGAAGGCAGAGAAGACTGCTGAGAATTTAGGTAAGACTCAAGATGCTATGGCTGGTGGCGGTGGTGGTCGTGGTGGACGTGATTCGTTCATGGCGTACGCTAACATCGCTCAAGCGGGTTTTGGTGCCGCAGCGGGAGCTGTTCAACAGATTGGTGTTAACCAAAGGTTAGCTCAAGCTCAGAATGCTACAGGATATGCAAGCTTCGAGAATCAGAAGTATCAAACATACAAGTCAGCAGCAAGCGGAGACATCGCGTCTCTCATGCTCCTATCCCAGTTTAGTGGAGCTGAAGGTTTCGGTGCATCCTTAAAGGGTGCAGCTAACACAGCAGTGAGCGCACAGCTTGCTGGCGGAATGGTTCAGACAGCTGCAGGTGTAGTCGATATAGCATCCACCTTGAATGCCGGTGAGAATGCTCTATCCACAAGCGCTGCACAAGCTAACAGAGAAAAAGGCATCATCAACACGATGGAGGGTGTCGCGACCACCGCTGTTGCAGGATCTGACTTGGCTCGCGGAGTTAGCGGTGGACAGGCGGACATCGCTGCTCGTCAAGCAAGATTAGAAGTTGGTAGAGCTATCAATGCAGTTGGAGCTGAGCAAATGCAAGGCTTCAGAGACTTCGGCGTTGGCATGGGCTCTGCTGCTATCGGCATGGGTGGTGCAGGTGAGAACTTTCTAAGAAGAAGTATCTCAGACAGTACTATGACACGCATGACTGCTGCTAGAATGAGCCCTGAACAGATGGCTCAGATGGCTCAGATGGGTGTTGCTAACATGGGCAGCACATTCAACGAGAGTCAGATCTTTGCAGCTCGTGGTCTTGAGTCTCGCGGCTTAGGAACAATGCAAGAGAACATGCAGCGCATGTCTGCACTCGCTGGAGCAGGAGCTAACAATCCTCAAACAGCGTTAGCAGGTGTTCTTGAAGTTGCATTAGGCAAGGGATTAGATTCTTCCAAGGCATTAAATGCAGTAGCTGACCATACGGCTCAGATGGCTGCTACCTCTTCAGGAAGAGCGTTAGGCATTGATACAACCTCTGCCGCAGCATCTCTCTTGATGGCCGGTATCGGTAAAGATACTCCTAACAAGGAAGCAGCACTTGAGCGTGCAGCGTCTATCCAAGACAGAATTCAGTCGATCGGCACCAACACAGATGTAAGCTACGCAGGTATGGTTGCTACAGCTAGAATTAGAGGCACGACCGGACTAGGTGGTGTATCTAGTATCTTAGCTCAAGGTATCGACACACAGACATTGATGTCTCTGCAAGGTATGTCTCCAGATAAGCAGCGCGATGCGTTGACGAAGTCTGGTGTGGACATGAGAGGTAGAGACTCAGGCAAACTTCTATCTGCACTTATCGAAGATCGTCAGATGACGCTCCTTGAAGGTAAAGGATCTGGATTCGCAGTGAACTACGACAAGGGTTCAGTGTTGAAGGCTGCTAGAGCTGGTAAGAGTTTCGACGAGTTACCAGAAGATCAAAGACTTGCACTTAGCCAGGTTGCAGGATTACAAGGCATGAAGGGACCAGAGCTATTCGCTGCTGTTACCGGAGCTACTCAGAAGACCAATCCTAATGCACCAGCTGGTACAGCTGCGATGACTATTGCCACTGACAACTCGATGAGGACGCAGCTCGATAAGATGCGCACCATGGGCTTTGAACAGTTGAGCACTGCAGCTCAGACTGCTGCGCAGAACTTAGGCGGCGCTTCAGCTGCTATCGGCAAGCTCACTGTAGCGTTCGAAGGTTTAGAGAAGGCAATGCCGAACATGGAGAAGAGTGCTACAACCGCTGCGGGTAGAGCTGCTGGCGGCGAGAAGGGACTCAACGTTGACGGATTCAACATCGCGATCGGTAAACTTGACAAGGTCCTTCAGAAGGCACTTGACAGATCAGGAATGGGGAGCATAAGTACAGACAGCAAGAGTAAGTCTTTACCTCCGCACCAATAATAAATTATGGCACTTAACCAGTCCAACAACTACAAGATAACTACTCCTCACGCTGCTGTTATCGTATGGAACTACGACGACAGGATAGGCGCAGAAGGTGCGAACATCGGGACGATCAACAACGTCAACCGTCGCATCCTGAGCACTGTCTCGTGCGTCTCCATTCAGACGACTAAGAGCAAGGGAAACCCTGTAGGTTCATTCCAAGTTGTACTAGCTCCGACTAGAGATTGGGTATCAGAGATCACAGCTGGTAGTTGGTGCACTATCTTGATGTCTCATCTCCCTATTACACCCGCTCAACTCAAGAACGCCGATGCTCGCTTTGTTAAGATGATCGGCAAGGTCGAAGGCGTTAAGTTAGACGTCGTCGTAGATGATGACGGCGCTAGACACTCTAGATATGTCATGAGTGGAAGCGATTGGGGACACATCTTCAATAACGTTCTATATATCGATAATCTCATTGCTGCCTCTAGTGATCCTACCAATCAAGGGAACACAGTAGCTATCTTGTTGCAGAAAGCCCTGTTCGGTGACGGCAACTCGCCTCAGAGTTTCAAGGTTGCTGATAATCTAGTGAGTTTGCTAGGGATCTTCGGAGCCTCAACAGAGGGTCTGACGAAGCCTGGAGATGCAATTCAACGTTTAGGTAAAGCTGTCTACGACTTCAATATCCCAACTGAGATGGCTCAGTATTTCAACTTCATAGATGCTGATGGCAACATAAACCAGTCCATCAAGATCTCTGACTTGCTTACGCTTCAGGTAGGCAGACTCTCTGCTTACGATGATTACGACGATACTGACGAGGCTTACGGCTTCATCGATCCGTTCTCTCTTCAAGGGACAAACACATTCTGGCAGATATTGATGGACAACAGTAATCCTGCCTTGAACGAGATGTACAACGAGATCGAGTGGGAGCAGGGTAACAACGGGAAGATTGGTCCATCGCTCACCCTATTCAACAGGATCAAGCCATTCTCGTATCGCACTGATCTTCCTATGTCTGCAGAGACAACCAAGCTCCGCTCGGCCTTTAACAACATCAAGACGCATGTTATCGACAACGTCATGGTGACCGCAGTGAGTGTAGGAACCAACTGGCGCGACAAGTACAACTTCGTAGAGATCAGGCCACAGTTTCAAGACTTCAATATCATCGCAAACTGGACCGCTCAGAAGACTCAGGGCTTCGACGAGGTCGCTTTCAACAGGGAAGGCTTCAGACCTCTCATCGTTGGAACCAAGCAGTTCCCTGTAGATCCAAGCAAGAAGAATAACGGTACATTTGACCCAGACTACCTAACGGCCTGGATTGCCCTCTTAAAGGAATGGTACTTCGACACGCATAAGCTGTTGAACGGCACGCTCACCATCAAGGGAACTACAGAGTACATCGCCGTAGGCAACAACATCCTGTTTGAAGCGGGATTAGTAAACCCTACTGCTAACCTCAATAACGGTGCAGTGAACAGCAAGAGTACGACGTACGTTCTTGCTCACGTAGAGAATGTTGAGCATACTTTTACAGTTCAGAACGATGATACTCGTACCTTCGTTACAGTGATACAGTTTGTAAGGGGTGTCCTAGTTAATCAGAGCAGAAACATCGTTGGAAGCGGCTCGCTTGACGAGTTGGCATCTACCATACAGGATGAAAGTCTCATCAACACTGTCAACACTCTTGGCACATCTGACGGCATCAATGATCCTAACCACCCGATCGACCCAGATCAAGAGAAGCTGCGTGGGAGGTAACCGATGAACGATAATATTGTAAAAGATAGTAGCATCTGGACCGACCCCGACACTAGGTCGACCCTAAATAAGGTAGACGGTCTTATCCGCATCGGTATCGTGAAGAACGCCTACAACGACGCTGATACTGGCGAACTCATCTACTTAGTAGAGACCCAGAGTAACGCCAAGAAGATCAACATGAGCTGCCGAATGATGAGAAGGTTCGGTGGCGTCTATAACTATGAAGACTACATCAACCGTGGCTACAAAACCACTGATGCCCCGGATCCCGTAAACGCCTTCGATGCAAAAGCTGGAGATGCTGTGCTCGTAGGCCAATTGAACGGTCAAGGACGCGAGGGTGTCATCCTGGGCGGTCTAACGCATGCCGCAAGGCACACTGCCATTGACGCAACGCTTGGGCCCCAGTATCAGTCTGAGTTCAACGGCATACAAACCATCATCAATGCTAATGGCGAATGGACTCTGACGTTTAGAGGGCAGCCTACCAATCTAGCGATGCTTAACAACTCGCCTGCAGCCGCTTTACCAGCTGCTACATACGATACAGCAGTTGGAAGCACCTTCATGAAGTTCGACATGACTGGTGGCTGGATAATCAACGACAACGCTAACAGTGATCCTCAGCTCATCCACATAGATAAGGCTGCTGGAGTCATCACTGTAAACTCAGGACAGATCTCTTTGACGATGACTAAGTCTAGCCAAGCAGTTCAACTTACTTGTCAGAGCTTGACGATTAACTCAAAGAACACCATCACTGAAACTACGACAGATTACAGCATGACGGCTAGTGCTACAGCTAAGATCAATAGTCCTAAGGTGGCCATCGGAAACGGTGGCATCGAGCTATTGGATCAACTCACTCAACTCATAGATGCTCTTGGTAAAGTAACTACTATATCGCCTGTTGGACCATGTACACCACTGAATGCCGTAGATGACTGGCCTGTGGTTGAGCAGATCAAGGCCAAGATCAATCAGATCAAAGGAACCCTGTAACTAAGTGATAACCGGATATAATGTGAGTGTATGTCGCTGATAACATCTCTACAAGATAATTTAGGTTTAAGTTCGCCTAGTCCATCCCAGGCGCCCAAGAAGCCTCTTAATGATCTCACCAAGAACGGTGGCTCTGCTAAGACGGTTGGGAACATAGCTGTAACCAATAAGCCTAATGAACTCCAGATGAGCAGGATCTATTCTCCTGCGGCTTCAAACTGGTACGCCGCCAAGCCTTATGGATTCAGGATGAACCGTAGAGACGGCTCTGAGTTTGTGATGTTCTTACCTATCAACCCAAGCAACATCAATATCGTGACAAATTTTGCCACGAACGTTGTGCCTACGTTATATGGAACGGTTGAAGAGCACTCAGATGTAAGGTACTTCGATATCACCATCGAGGGCACGACCGGTATAGCCCCAAAGGTTGTTTATCCTATTGCTTCCAATGGTGATGACTTCTCAGCATTCAACTCGTCTGTTCAATCAGGTAGAGCTAAGTTTCCTATCAACTCTAACGTTGCTCTCGGCGGGTTCTTCTCGAACACTGTTGCTCAGGTCACCAACGTTCTCAATCAGGCTAGCAAAGCAGTAAGCGCAATCAACGGACTACTCGGTGGCGCTGGTTCGCCTCAGCCAGAAACCGGCGTCTATACAGATCAAACTGGTTACCTTGCATTCCACAACCTCTATCGCTTCCTACTCAAGTATAAGAAGGACGCTGCAGGCGTTGAGAATAGCGGTATTCCTAGGACCACTCACCCACTTACATTCTTCAATTACAAAGACGGTAATCAGTACGACGTGGCTATCAGGAACTTCGTTCTTAGAAGAAGCGCTGAGAACCCAATGCTCTACTACTACTCCATCACTATGAGAGGCTACAACATTCGTGGCGTAGGTCTCAAGCTTCAGGTCACTGAGGATTTGAACCAGCGTTTGAACGATCTTGGTCTCAGCGGTGTAAACTCTTCATCCCTACTGTCAAGCATCAAGAGCATCTCTGACTCTGCTAAAGCTGTCGTTGGATCGGTCGTAAACGGCGTTAACTTGTTTGGTAGGTAACCATGGCAACACTTGCTCAAGCCTATCAAAGCATCGCAAACATCAATCTCTGGTTTAAGGTTCAAAGCGGCGACGCTCTAGTGCTCACTGACGTTCCATCCATCATCCCTTTAAGATGGAACTACTTCAGTCAGAACTGGAATCTTATCCTTCCTAGTCTGCTAGCTAAAGTCTCTGGATATACGTTTCCAGACTTGTTTCAGCAGCAGCTAAACGCTTTCACTAGCTTCATCGACGTTCAGAGGAACAGTCCCTCTGTAAGCAACCCGCTATCAGATGCTGCAACGCAGTTCAGGTTCTACACCGTCTTCGACAACATTCAGATCTCGTCCATCAATCTCACCAATGAAGAGACTACCCTTCTAAATAACGCGACAACCACCGTATCCCTATATAGTAAGAACGATTTCCTAGCACTACAAGCCAACATTGCCGACTATCGCGATCGCTATGCAGATATCCTAGGAATGGAAGATGCTACTTACAACACCACGTTCAATAGGAGCTCGGTTGCACAGCAAACCATTCCAGCTGTAGCCGATACCTCTTACCTAGCAACACTTCAAGCTTCTATCCAAACCGTAGACTTCATCTTAGCGAACCTATTCGCAGTCGACACAGCCGTTGATCCATTCGCTCTTGCTAGAGCTAATGCTAACAACCCAGATGTCAACATTGGACAGTACTCATCAGGTCAACTCGTTAGATTCAACTACGGGGATGATTTAGAGTCTCTAGCTAACAGATACCTAGGCGACCCAAACAAGTGGATCGATATTGCTTTGGCTAACGGTCTTCAACCTCCATATATAGATGAGGTTGGACAGGCTGTTCCACTTCAGTCCAACGGATCTGGCAACCAGATCAACATTGCCTCAACGGATGTCAACGGGAACGACAACAGTGAGAAGTTTTACGTAAATCAAACTATCTTCCTACAGTCCAATACTCAACTTTTCCCTGACCAGAGAAACATCATCAACATAGTGCGCATTGCCTCTACTGGTGATCTCATCATTACCTTAAGCGGAGCTAGCAACCTAGGGCAGTACACCACAGCTGCTGACGCCTACGTAAGAGTCTATTTACCAGATACGGTGAACAGTGCCTTGTTCATCCTTATCCCTTCTAGCGAGCCTCTACCAAATAACAGGCAGGAAACTGTACCTTGGTTCTTGGCCAACAGTGCTCAGGATGAGAAGCAAGCTGGGATCGATCTCCTACTCGGAGAGAACGACGATTTGATGTTTACCCCTAATCATGACTTCAGCTTGAGCTATGGCTTACAGAATGCCGTCCAAGCGATGCGTCTGAAGATTGTCACAGAGCTAGGCGAACTCAGATACCACCAAAGTTTTGGTCTTGTTAACGTAATAGGTAACAAAAACAGCAATTTAGACGCCGTCAAGAACTCTATCACTAACTCGCTCACTGTCCAGGTTGGTCAGGATAGCAGGTTTGACCGCATAGAGTCACTTGGAGTCTTCTACGTAGCTAATTTAAATGCTAGTCCAGCTTTCGTCATCAACATGGAGGTGAGGCTCGCTGGAGGTAGTAACCAGGTTATCCCGATTAGTTTTAACATCAACTACAGCTAATGTAGTTCATAGTAAAATAGAGTAGCGATGGCATCACAGATTAAGATTCAAAGCTTTAACCAGTTCCTAGGTGCGATGATACGCACCATCATCGCTAATACCCCACTTAACGATGTGAACCAAGGTTCGGTCCTTCTAACTATCTTAGAAGCGGCCGCTGCAAATGACTTTGAGAACAACGCTGCAATCCTAAGCTTACTGAATCTATTAAACATAGATACAGTCTCAGGTAGTGACCTTGATAATAGAGCTGCTGACTTTGGTTTGACCCGTAACCCTGCACAGAAGGCTTCCGGCAATATCAGCATCTTCAATACGAACATCGTTAAGCAAAGCACAAGCTTATACGTCATCAAGCCAGCTCCTATTCAAGGACAAACTGTCTTGTTCGTTAACAACACAGCTGGTTGGGCAGCAAGTGGAACCCTCTTCATCGGTAGAGGCACGACTTCGTTCGAAGGTCCTATCGCTTACAGCTCGATCACGGTATTCCCAACATACTCACAGATCAACCTATCGTCAGCCTTGCAGAATAACCACCTCATCTCTGATACGGTTATCAATGCTCAAGGACAGCCAGATAGACTCATCGCTGCAGGAACTGTTGTGTACATTCCTGCCAACAATCAGAACCCAGAGATTGACTATGTCACTCTGAGAGACGCAGTTCTCCCAGCTGGTGAAACTGTAGTTAGCAATGTCGCAGGTCTTGCGCTCGTTGCTGGCTCTATCGGAAACGCTCCGATCAACACCATCATTCAGTTCAGCACGGCTCCGTTCCCAGGAGCAGCAGTATCGAACACCTCCGCCTTCACCGGTGGAACGGACATCGAGACTGACCAAGAACTCAGAGACAGGATCAAGTCTTACACGAACACTCTAGCTAGAGGAACTGCAGCAGCTATCTTGGCTGCGGTTATCGGCGTCTCGGATCCAGATGACAGTAAGCAGGTTGCCTCTGCCGTTATTGCTGAATCCCCAGCACTGGGTCAGCCTGCTATTCTATATGTAGACGATGGACACGGTTTCCAGCCTTCATATGCAGGACAATCAGTTGACACACTTCTAACGAACGCTACAGGTAAAGAGCAATTCTTGCAGCTTGCCAACTATCCTGTTACCAGACCTCAGGTCATCAACACTGGTATCGGACCATACGTCCTCGTAGATGGATCCTTCTTGAAGGTCTCTGTTGACGGCTCAGAAGAGACAGTATTCTTCAACACCTCGGACTTTGTTAACATCTCAGCTGCTCAGGTTGCTGAAGTTGTTGTTGCAATCAACAACCAAGTAAAGAACTTTAGTGCTCGCTTAACAAATAACTCAGCTAACATCTTGCTGTATCCAAACGCGTTCGATGCTGAGATTATCCAGGTAGCTGCAGAGCAACCGCTCGATGACCCATCGCTGTACGCCAACACAATTCTTCAGTTCCCAGTAGCTCAGTTCTCGTTCATCTCGCTGTATCAGAACAGCACACGCCTAAGAGAGAAGACGATCACAGCTCAGCTTGAGACTGCACCGTTTGCTTCTTGGAACATCACTGGTAACGGTGACCTATCTATCTCGGTGGATAACACCCCTGAGCAAGACAGAGCTTTCAGCCTTAGCAACTTCCCAGGAGCATCGACGTTTGCATCCCTAACGCTTGCCGATTGGGTAATAGCATTCAACAGTCAGTTTGCCGGCGTTACTGCTAGCGCAACCTCTGACCAGACGATGATCTTGAACTCTAACCAGACCGGCGCTGGATCAGCGCTTAACGTTACTGGCGGATCTTTACTAGCTCAACTATTCCCTACGCAGCCCACGACATCAACCGGTCAAACTGGCCAGTTTATTCTCAATAGGCAGACGGGAAACCTTGAGATGCTCACAACCATTAATCCTGGGGATACGATCACCGCTGGCACCACCGATGCCAAGGGATTCGTAATCTCGGCTGCCTCTGCAAGCGGCACCTTCAACGTCTCTACGGATACGTTTGGTCGCCCAGCACAGATGATCGTTGTTCCTGATTCCACATTCTGCAACACTCGCGCCGTCGATACCATCATCGGTTCTACGATTACGATCAGCAATCCATCCGGCAACGTCATGAGAATCATGTCTAGCTTGCTAGGATCATTTGAGTCTCTGTTGCCTGGTGACTTTGTTTACATCACTCAGAGAGCTACTGCTTGGCTATCTGCAGGTAACACTGGACTGTTCAAGATTGTTGACAAGGGATCGCACATCACCCCAGGAGTAGATACTTACGTCGATGTGATGAACCCAAGCTCGAACATCGTATCTCAGACAGTTTCTGTCGCTGATACTGCGGACATCCAAGCTTTCAGCACTGACGGCTATCCTCAGATCTGGCTCGGTGTATTCACGCCGAACCCACCACTAGCTACCATCAATGACATCGTTGATTCCATCAACAACGACCTCATCAACGTTCTAGCTAGCGTGTATCAGTCTGATGCTGTTAAGGTGACATCCACTACTGAGAACGGTGGAAGCATCGCTATCCCAGTTACCGTTGGTAATGCATCGGCACTGTTCACTGTAACAGATAGCGCTCAGTTTGGCAACCCATCGCAGGTTGCAGCCATCGTCTCTGATAAGACTTTGCTCACATTCTTCAAGATTGCTAAGCCATCTGAGATGGATACATGGCTCAATAGACAAGTATTCGTTGACTCAAAAGGTCTTCTCACCGCTAACTCTATTCCTGACTCATTTCCATGGACAGGACCTTACAGCGAGATCATCCAATCTACTGGTAGACTCAACATTGACTATGTAGATTACGACAGCATTGTCAACTTCACTAGAGGAAACAATAGGCATCAGCTTAGAAGTATTGCTGCTCTCCTAGCCAGCGACGAAGTAGGAACACAAGAAGCTCTAGCAAGAACTAGCTTGGATCATACCGTCGGTGACGAGTTCGAGATCGTAAGACCACTACAAATTTCTGCCTCTGACACGGTTGTCGTGGTTGTTGACGAAGATCCTCAGAATAACACCATCAACATCCCTATGGCAAGAACTGGTCAGGTAAACTCTGGTTCTGATTCGATGTCGTTCATCCCTACGACCACAGAGTTCTCTGCTAATGACTTTGACAACCAGACAGGAATCGACTTCTCGAATCCTAACGTCTGGAGCACAACCCTCAATCACACTAACTTCAGCGACTATGCCGTTTGGTCTAGAGCTAGAAACTGGTACGCATCCGGTGGAGTTGGATCTGGCAAGGGAGCTATGATCGTAAGGGCCGATGAGTATGGTCCTAACGGAAACTTCCTACGTTTCAATATCGAGTATCCTACGATTCCAAACCAGGCTGCACTCACCAGCTTTGTTAATACACCTTCATTTACAACGTTCTCTTACTTCTTCGGCTCTGGTGCCGCAAGACCTATCTCCCTATCGGGCGGAGACACGATTGCTATCAAGGGCCCATACCCTGACACTGCTACAAACTTCCCTAACGGGGCAGTCTCATCTGGTAACTATTATGACTACACCTTTAGTGCTGGCAACTTCACATCAGTTCAGGTTGGAGACGTAATCAGCGTCGTTGCTGCATCTGGCGTATTCAATGCCAACCAAGGACAGTTTAGCGTTCAGAACATCAGCGGAGATACCATCCGTGTATTCAACCCAAATGCTTCTGTGTCTACACCTGGAACCCCAGAGGTTGATACACTCACAACCGTTGCTGACATCCTCGGCACTCCAACCTCTTACGGTCTCACTGCAGCAGCTGATACCTCAGGATCGTTGAATGGGACATACTTCCTAGTATATGATACGGCTGGCTCCGTTGCTGTCTGGATCAATGAAGGCGGTACATCTGCACCTCCAGCTGCCGGAGCAAATAGATACTTGATGGTTGGCACCGTCCTAGCAAATGACTCAGCCTCTACCGTTGCTACTAAGATTGCACAAGCTATCAACCAAGATAGAGCTCTCACTGCGACTGTAAGCGGTCCAAGCTTCTTGATCACTAACGTTCAGAACGGTGCGCTACCAAACGGAAACGTTGGAACGTCTGGATTCACCATCACTCCAGCTACGCCTAGCAGCTTGCTGGCTTCAGCAGCTACATATGGCATCTTAGGCGCGTCAGCTGTAACCAACAGCGTTGGTACCACGACTATCAATGGTGACCTTGGTCTCTATCCTGGAACATCTGTAACTGGTTCCTTCACTGTTACTGGTGCAACAAACGTTAACAATGCTGCAGCGCATACCGCTCAAAATGATGCTCTTGCAGCTTACACCACATTATCAACTCATTCGTCTACGACGATTCCTTCTGCCCTTGACGGACAAGTCCTCACGGCAGGTTACTACAGCTTCTCATCAGGAGCTGCAACACTAGCTCAGTCTGGTCCAGGAACGTTGACGTTCAATGGTTCTGCTACAGATATCTTTGTCATCATCACAGCTTCCACCCTCACGACTGGCGCGGGCGGCGCAGCAACCATTGCATTGACCGGTGGAGCTCTAGCATCTAACGTATACTTCGTAGTTGGTAGCTCTGCTACATTGAATTCAGGTACTGCTGGTACGCATAACGGTAACGTCATCGCTCAAGCTTCTATTACAGATACCTTAGGCGGCACGATCAACGGCGATCTCATCGCTCTCACTGGCGCAGTCACTATCAGCGCAGCTGCAGTGATTACTGCTCAGCCTGGCGGTGGTGGCGGCGGCTTGGTTGGCGTAACTGGTACTAACAACAACTCTCTCAGCGGCAAGTACTTTACCCTATACGACGACAATGGCTCAGTGGCTGTATGGTTCGACGTGGGCAATCAAGGAATTCCACAACCTTTCGACGGTGCTAACAGATCAATCAGAATCTCTAGCTTGAGTCCTGGAGCAAATGCTAACACGGTTGCACTTGCTATTCAAGCAGCTTTAAATGCTGACTCTAAGTTCACAGTAGGTGTGGCTGGACCTGTAGACACCATCACTCGCACGTTCAACGGGAATGTTCCCAACGCTACAATGGGTACATCTGGTTTCAGCATCTCCTCAGTTGATGGCACCAGCAGCACGGCCGAGGTTATCAGTAACCCAGCAGGCGTCAACATCTTTACCCTCACCGGCACATCAGTTGCATCGATCACTGCTACCATCAATAACAGTGCCTTGATGAATGCCACACCAGTTGGCAATCCAAGCTTAACCATCACGTCATCAACATACGAAGAGACGTACGCTTATGCTGGAAACTCTACTGCCCTAGGATATGGCCATAACCCTAACAACCCTGCCTTAAAAGGCTTTGTCGGTATGTACGACGGCGTAAACTGGGTGAAGTCGTTCGAGAACCCAAATCCTAACTTCACACTTAAGACCGCATACGTATTGCAGGGCGTTGCTCCATCCGTCTACTCAATGGATACAGCTCCTAACTTTGATGTACCTACCAACGGAGAGTTGTTCAAACTCATACCAACAACGGTACAGAATCTTTACCATCAGTTCACACAGAAAGCTCTATCTCAGCTCCCTATCGTAGCGACCATCAACATCGCTGATGACAGGAAGAATGTTCAGATTAAGTCTAACAACCTTGGATCTGCTGGTGCTATCGAGTTCGTCGGTGGTACTGGTAACCAATCTAAGATGTATGTCCAACTCGAATCTGAAGTAGATACGGACGCTAGCGGCAGCTACCTTGTAGTTAAGGTCCCAGCATTCCCAGATACATTCAGCGTAGGCGACACAGTTCTCCTTCAGAACAATGCCGGAGTTGAGCGCCTAAATCGTCTACAGTCATCAGACACCATGGATGTACTGAACACCAGTGCAGGCATCTTTGACTATGTTGTTAATCCTAAGGGAACCGGCATCGTCTCTGGGACGTCGTTCACTATTGTAGACGTATCAGCTTCTTACGGTATCCCAGCAGGATTCGTTTGGAGATGGACGGCAACCGGCGTAGGTATCTCGTTCTCTACCGTAAACCCAGGCGACCTAATCTATGCGTTTGGCAATCTGTCAGCTGGTTGGGACCAGAATAATGAAGCTAAGCCAACTGGCGACACGGCTGTATCCGGTCTACCTATCGTAGCTGTAAACATCGGTTCTAACTACGTAGACGTTGTCAACCCATTCGGCAAAGCAATGTCTTCTACCACTGTAGGATCTGGAACTGTGCAGATCTGCGCAACCCCAGTGATTCAGTGGACTCTTGCTCACGCAACATACGTAGACATCGTCAGCATCAGTAGGTCTGCAAACATCGTCTCTGTGATCACGGCGACCCCACACTTCTTGAGCACCGGCAACAGCATCGTCTTGCAAGATAGCTTCCACATTGCAGATGGCGTTTACACTGGTATCACTGTAACCAGCCCTAACCAGTTCACGTTCTTATTACCAGGCGCAGACTTCACTGAGACCACGACATTCGCCTCTGTCATCGAATCTACACTCACACAGACTCGCTACAGGATGCAAAGCCTTGGCTTCAACGGGTTGATGAGACTCAGCAGACAAGATGGACAGAGCCCAAGCTTCGTTGATTGCGGTGTTGCAGTTGACGACTACATCGTCCTAAAGGGAACAACTTTCGCATCTAACAACAATGGTAGGTTCAGAGTCCTAGCTGTTGACAATGACTCGATCGTGTTCTTGAACCCAATTGGAACAGATCAACTTAACACCATCAGACCTTTCAACAACCAAGGTCTTGACGTATCATTTGTTGCTAACACCAACAGCATCATCGGTCCAGTAGGATCGTTCAAAGACGTGTTGATCGGTGACTGGGTTAAGAAGCTCTCTGATCCAGATACCTCTTACTTACAGGTTGTAAGCATGAACAATGCTTCTCCTGCTCTTGCTACGCAGATTAACCTTGGTGGTAACTATATCGGTTCTACGAACACCGTTCCAGGCGTTATCTATCGTGAAGCCACTGACTATGACAAGGGTGTGTTCTTGCAGAATGCCTCTGACATCTCCATCTATGAAGGTGATGCAGTGGTTGAAGGCGATACGCTGTTCGTTCAGAACATCGTGGACGCAAGCTGGTTCAACATCAACAACGTTGGTAGCTATACTGTAGTTGAATACGGAACTGAAGCAACCACATTCAGACCTTTCATCAGGGTAGCAAACGCTGCAGGTATCGCTCAATCTGGAGTTCAACTCTCTGTGAATCCAGGTGGTTTCTACGTTATCGAAAGTCTTGCTAACAAGTTCTACTCGATCAGAGAAGTTACGCATACAGTCCTAGACGACACCTCGAGCAACCTAAGGTCTGTATACATCTATCCTTACAGCAGGAGCTACAAGTTCACGCCTGCTAACTTCACAAGCATCACCCACATGGGTAAGCTTGGATACGGCAACAACACAGTTATCGGAATCGACGGATATACCTACTACACCGGTCTACTCCAGAAGGTTCAACGCATCGTTGACGGCTATGAGCCAGATGCTGCAGATTTCCCAGGTCAACGTGCCGTAGGAAGTGCTATCGAGACGCTACCTCCACTACCGTTCCAGGTCAACCTTGCACTCACCGTTATTACTAATGCCGGTGTGAACTTAGGGGATGTATCTAACAACATCAAGTCTGCTATCATCGATTATGTGGAAGGTCTCGCTGTTGGAGCTCCTATCATCATGTCGCAGATCATCGCAGACATTCAGCCTATTAAGGGTGTTGCCTCTGTGGTGTTCACTAACCCAGTACCAAGCACGCAGAGTATAGTTCTCTCGAGCAACGAGAAAGCTATCATTGCAGCTAACAACATAAGCATCGCATAATATGGATAACAAGTCAAAAATTGATCAACTCCATGACCTGATGCCGTCGCACTTCAACACTAGGAATAATCCTAACTGGAATGCGTTAGTTACTGCTTTGGGTCAGTCTGACCAGAACATCGTTGATCTCATCATTGAAGTTAAGAAGCAGTTCTTTATTAAGACAGCTTATAGACCATACTTAGACAACCTTGCAGCCAATGACGGCGTTGCTAGGCCAAAGGGCGTGGGCATGGACGATACCACGTTCAAGCAGTTCATTCCTATCATGTCCTACAAACCTAAGCAGGTTAAGCTCATCATCGATCAGCTACTTGACATCTTCTTTGCCAAAGAAACTACTACTGCATTCATCGAGTCTGGCCAGCCATCACCTTACAACATCAAGGATGGGTGGGAACTAGAATATACCGTAGACGGTGTATATGACGAGCTCATCAAGTTCAATGCGTCCGATTTCACCAACATCAATGCAGCTACCGCTCAAGAAGTTGTTGCAGCCATCAATAGACAGGCTCAACATAGTTTCGCTGAGAATTACTACGACAGCATTGCTAAGGGCAACTTCGTAAAGATATTCACCAATACCATCGGTTCTAAAGGATCAGTGCAGATCGTCGGCGGTAGGGCAGACATTCCCCTTCAGTTCAACGGGTTCGTACTCCTAGCGGGCAACGGCAACAACACTCAGTGGACTGTCACCAAGATCGGTGACCAGGTTACGTTTCAATACACCGGCGGCACATCGCCAGGACTGAATCAACTACAGGTTGGCAACGTCCTAATATCTCTGATACCTGGAAACGTTGGCTCGTTTCCTATCACCAACATCAATCTAGGAACGAACAGTTTCACATTCACCAATCTATTTGGTACCCCAGGCGTCTACACGCAAACTGATCCTACTCAGACCAAGTTCTTCGTACCGAACAAGTATGTCGTATACACTCAGAATAACCGTGCGGTTACATGGGAAGTTACGCCAGGCGAAGTCATCGTAGAGCTACCAGCCACCCCTCCAGTAGTTAAGAGATCCCTTATTGGTTCGGCCCACCTTAATGGGTCCGAGAGCGTTGTAACAGCAACGAACAGTCAAACATCTATCACTGTAGCTGATGCATCTCAGTTTCCACTATCTGGAACATTCTGGCTCCAGGAAGAGGAAGAGATCATAACCAGGTACATCTCCTCAAGCGAGAACACCATCGCTTCAACTACATTCAATACTAGGTTTCAGGGAAGACCTATTGAATATACGTATGCAGATAGGTCTGTCTTGACGACCACTGGTGATATCGAAATCAACAGCAACCTGATTCAGAACGTAGCTTCAACCGTGGGTTTAGCCGTTGGTCAGAACGTGTTCATGGTTGGCATCCCATCTTATGCTCTCATCACCAACATTCTAGGAAGCACTGTAACAGTTGACTTTCCAGCAACGGCCACAGGCGCTAGCGTCCCAGTTATCTTTGCTGGCGACACGCTTAACGGCATCACCCCAGATCTTCCAGCACTTGCTTCGTTGGATGAGAATCCACTAGTTAGCTTAGTAAGAACTAGTGACATAGTTACAGCTACTACATCAACTCCACATGATTACAAGGTTGGGGACACAGTATTCATCTATGGTTCAAGTGGAATCCTAAGCACCAGCAGCACTGGCACCATCGGTAACGGAACGCCCACTATCTCCGGAGTATCGCCCATCGCAACAGTTTCACCAGGTGAACTAGTTATTGGAGCTAACATTCCTGTAGGAACTCTAGTTAAAGATGTAGCTGGAACCACAGTGACTATGACCGACAATGCTACCGGCAGCGGTTTAGAAGCTATCACCTTCAATGAGAATCTCAACGGAAGTTTTGTAATCACCTCTGTTACAAGTAACACGTTCACGTACGAAAGTATTGGTATGGACGGTACGGCAACTGTCCCTGGGTCTACCAGAGTTGATACCATCGGCATGTCACCTGTTGGATCTTTAGTGCTCATCACCGCTGCGCTCCCAGTTAGCTTCACTAGAATCACTGGTACATACATCTGGGATCTGGCCGCTCCATTCGTCCTCTCTGAGAACACAGCTCAGATTGTAGGAAGTATTCAAGCTGGTCAGGTGGTCCCACTGTTAAGTTTGACCCCAAACACCATCCCAGCCGCCGGCGGGTTCGTAGTATTCGACTATGGTTTGAACACCCAGGAAGGTCCTGTTAGGTACCTATACGCGCCAAACGATACAGCCATTGTTATTGACCCATCCTACATCTTTCAATTCAGCCACTCTGCTGGCTCTAGCATAGTAGCTATAGATAACAAGGGCCCGCACCTCATGAGTGGAATAGGCACTGAGTATCCACCTTACATCACTAACCCATCTGCGGTTAGAGTAACTCTAGAGAACTTAATTACATCGGTAGCAAGCGCAGGTATCTTCATCGATTTCTTGGTACGTTACCCGGAGCAACTTTATGGCACTATCGCCGTTTATCAAATTGTGGACTAAGGCTCACAACCTCAGATATAGTATAATCTGAGTCAAGGAGACAATTGTGGCAGTACTTGGCCGTTTACTGGTCAGCTCAGGTGAGCGTTTAGATCTACCAGATCTACTCAGCATCGATTCCTACGGCGCAGGTGACTGGAAATACTTTATCCAGACCTTAGTCGGTGAGGATACCCCTTATATTATCAAGGGCTTCGAAGTCATCAATCCTGAAGCTGCCATTGGTACGCAAAACATCTCTGTCGGCATCGCTGACTCCGCAATGTACTATCCAGGTTCCGGTGCAGGATCCTTCTACTACGGCTTACCAGCCGGCGATCCAAATGCCCAACCGCTTGTTCCAGAGTTAAGAAAGAACGCAACCAACTACGTCTACCTTGTATTCAGCACGTTCAATACCGCTGAGGACACAAGAGCATTCTGGGATCCAGATGCTAACGGCGGTGTTGGTGGAGAGTTCACACAGGAAGTAAATACTGAATCCGTTATCCAGGTTCAGGTCAACGTATCTACCGGCTCATTCCCAGATAACACAGTACCTATCGCTATCGTTACGGTAGGACCTTCAGTTATTGCAAGTATCGAAGATGCTAGACCAATGATGTTCAGACTTGGAACTGGTGGCGTATCACCTAATCCTTCTGCAACGTTTGCTTGGCCAGCTGTCCCTTCTACGATGTATGAGCGTCAAGAGACGCCAATCACTCTAACGTCTTCTTCAGGACCCAACCCATTCCAAGGTGGCGATAAGAACCTATTGTCCCTCAAGCAGTGGATGGATGCCGTGATGACTAAGCTCGCAGAGCTTGGTGGAACACAGTTTTGGTATGAGGACACATCGACGTTCAGCTTAGTGAGTATCTTCAACGATGCTCTAGCTACAACCTTCTACTCTAAAGGAAAGTATGAGCATAGCTCATCTGTTCCTGGTGAGATCACCTGGACTGAAGACCTTGTTATCAAGAGTGTGAACTCCCCTGTTGACATCATCATTCGTGCAGGCACTATCGATATTCCTGATGAGTATGTAGCATACCTCCCTCTCGTTAGAGGCGTGTCGATCAACGTTCTTAACCAAGCAGTATCGTGGACCAACGGTCAACCATACATCAACTCACCTAACGGCTCCATCGGCTTCTTCAGTAACTTGAGTCAAGGCGACTGGGTTAGCAAGGCTGGCGATCCGCTATCTCTAGCTCTACGCGTCGAGCAGTTCTATGACAGTATTAATCTTGGTGGCTCTGTCACTACTCCTGCGAATGCGAAGTCGGTAAGACTAAGTTCTGCATACCTTGGTGGTAGTAGCATCGACAAGGCTAATTATCAGCAAGGTGTTTACCTCGCATCAGACATCGTCATTCAAGCTAGATCTAACCCTGCTATCGCAGCAGTTGGTGGAGACTTCATCTGGTTGATGCTACGTAGCGATACCATTGAAAACATCGCAACTATCAGCGCTGTTGAAGTGTCTGGTACACTCAGCATGGTCGACGGATCAGCTGCATCGCCTACCGGAACCACTGCAGAGATCATTGCAACTGCCCACGGATTGGTAGACGGAGACCGTATCACGGTTACCGCACCAGTTGGACAAGCAGGAACGTACACAGTTGAAGTCATCGATGCAGATACATTCTTCATCAACACGGTTGATACCTCTGTCGGAACGTTCACAGGTTTCTACGGGTTGTGCACAACCGCAGCAAGATTCAATGGCTACGGCTTACAGCTTGAGTCTGCTAACAACGGATTTGAGTCTGGTGAAACCATCGTTATCGCCGGAACAACTAACTTCAATAACGAGTATGTAATCAACTACAGGAGCCCAACAACGTTTGAGTTCCCATTAGGTGCTTCGATCCCAAGCCCACCAGTTGGTAGCCCTACTCTAGCAACTTCTGCTACGTACGCTATCTTAGGTGCATCAACTATCACTAACACTGGTTCAAGCGTTATCACTGGTGACCTTGGCTTGTATCCTGGAACGTCTGTTACTGGTTTCCCACCAGGAACTATTGTTGGTGCAGAGAACATCAATAACGCTGCTGCTCATCAAGCACAGATAGATGCCCTTGCTGCCTACACAGATCTTTCAACAAGAAGCTCAACAACCATTCCTTCTATCCTTGATGGACAAACCCTATCTGCAGGCGTTTATAGCTTCTCATCAGGTTCAGCATCTCTAGCTGCTTCTGGCAATGGAACGCTTACCTTAAACGGTTCTGCAACTGACATCTTTGTGATTCAAACTGCATCGACATTAACAACTGGTGCTGGTGGCACCCCAACCATTACTCTGACTGGCGGAGCTTTGGCTTCTAACGTCTACTGGGCAATCGGTTCTTCAGCTACCCTCAATGTTAGCGGCACTGGAACGTTCGTAGGAACATTGATTGCTTCTGCAAGCGTCACCATCGACGGTGGAAGTGTTAACGGTAGGTTGTTTGCGCTTAATGCTGCAGTCACTATCAGTGCAGCGACAAATGCCACTGTCACACCAACTGTTGGACCTCCAGCCCCTGAAACTGCTGGTACAGCAACTCTTGCTCGTCTTGACGTTCGCTCTGAAGAAGGTATCACCAAGGTTGTCCAAGGTGAAACCATCGATATCGGCGAAGGTGACTCCGACAACATTCAAAGATTCATCGGGATGAGCTCGCTTGCTGAGATTCATCCAGATTACTTCACAGGACCATATAACACTCTATGGAATCTGGCTGATTACAACTCGCACACTACTGATAACTTGACGTTGCGTGCAAGTAAGCTCACTGCCATGATGGCGGATAAGGCTCAAGATAAGACCTTAAAGTATCTAACGAATGCTACTACTGCCGTCAATACTGCTAACGGTGCTGCACAAGAATTCACGTTTCAACCAGCATCTAGCTCGTTGACGATCCTACAACCTGGTTCTCCAGGAAATGCAGTGGTTGCTCTACCAGACACTAGTCCAGGAATCTCCCTATTGGTAAATCAGTCGGCATATGTCGTTATCAACAGGAATATGGCTAGCACGCCTCCAATCATTGTTGCTAACACAGCCGATGTACCTATCGATGAAAACGTCATCGTTATCGCAAGCAGACTCAGTGATGCTAGCCTATACCTATGGAACGGCACTGAAGTTCAAGGTTCTATCCCACTTATCCCAGGTGGAGCAGCGCTTGTCAGAGTTACATATTATGATCTAGTAAGCACAACACTCCCAACTGGCACAGTAACTGAGGACGGATTTACGGTGAACGCTGGCGATAGGGTATTGTTTTCCAACTTATCTTCTGGCAACAACGAAGTTTATACAGCACAAGGTACTGGTACCACCATCACTGGTTGGTTGCTACAGTTTCCATTCGGTGGTGCTGCTGCTCCTAGCAATGGCGATACTGTGATGGTTGAAGACGGAAACGGCTTCAGAGATCAGATCGGTAAGTTCAACGGTACAACCTGGGTATTCAACGACTACGTTAGATACTTCAACGGCGCTGATTATTGGGAACAGTCAAATCTTATTACGACAACATTAGCGGATAATACGGTCGGCGGCGATGTGTTCACCATCACCTACGCTGGTAGTGAATACATGATTATCGACTACTCTTTGAACAGAGGAGCTGCGAGAGAGACTGGTACTGTATACGTTACATCCGACGGAACTAGTGCTTATGTCACCACAAGCGGAGCTTACCTAGGTGCCTGTGGTATCCAATTCAGTGGTGCAATATCCGGAGCAAACTTCTCGCTTACATACAACAGCACGAGCACCGGCAGCAATGCAACGATGAAGCTTATGATCCGTAGGTGGTCAAATACCCCAGGCGGTCCAAATGGCGTGCCAAGCTACAGCGGTGGCGGCGGTGGAAGCACTGTAGCAGCAGGACCAAATGAATCTATACAGTTTAACAACAGCGGGTTGCTAGACGGCAACGGTAACTTCTTGATCGACGTCGCTAATGGAGACATGATCCTAGGTGGCCTACGTGCAAGCATACTCTCAGCTGGTCTAACCATGTTAGACAACCAATCTGCTCCTGCGGCCCTATTCAGCTATGATGCAGTATCTAACCCATTTGCAGTTGTAGAGTACTCAGTGGTAAGAAACGGCAACTATAGAACTGGTCGCCTATTAATAGCTAACGACGGGAGCCTATCGTCACAGAGTGATGACTATACTGAGACTAACATTACTGGGGTTTCTTTTGTGACTACCGTAGTCGGTTCTGACGTTGCAGTGATGTATATGTCGACAAGTACAGGCTTTAACGGAACATTTAAGTACTCCATCAGGAAGTGGAGTTAAGTTGATTCCTATGATAAGATATACGCATAGGTTTATGAGGATAAGTTATGGCAAATGAGTTAAAATTTGGAAGTAAAGTCGTATTCTTAAACGGCTTTGCATTTACGTCTCCTCAGGCTGCCTCTGACCCAGGTACAGCTGTAGCCGGTGACTTCTACTACAATACGACTACAAATACGCTTCACTACTACAATGGTACGGCGTGGCAGGTTATCTCAACAACGGCAACTGCCGGTACAGTGACCAGCGTATCCCTAGCTGACGGCGATGCTACGACAATCTTCTCGATCTCTGGCAGTCCTATCACAAGCTCTGGCACGATCTCCCTATCGCTAGCCAACCAATCTGCTAACACAGTCCTAGCCGGTCCTATCTCAGGCGGCGTAGCACAACCAACTTTCAGATCCCTAGTAGCTGGTGACATTCCTTCTCTTGCATACGCCAACCAGACGTTAAGCAACCTATCTGGCACAACCTCTATCAACCAGGACTTAGTTCCACTAAGCACTGCTAGAAACATCGGTACTGCTACCCTATTTTGGAACTCCGCATTTATCTCTCTTCTGGAGGATAATGCTGGCCTTACGTCCATCGACGTCTTCAACAGAGCATTGCTAAGCCCTAACGGTAGCACGCAGTTATCTTGGACCAACTCAGGCGTTGAGATTAACTCAAATCCTTTGAACATGAACTCCAACAAGATCACGAATCTTGCTGCAGGTACAGTGGCCACTGACGGCGTCAACTACGGACAAGTAATCCTAGCTAACGGTTCTAACGCGTTCTCAGCCAACCAAAGCTTGGGCGGCTTCGTTATCACGAACAGCGGCGCGCCAGTCAACCCTAACGATCTAGTATCTAAGAACTACGTTGATAACCTCGTACAAGGCTTGAACTGGAAAGAGACTGCAAGATCAGCAACAACTGGCGCTCTTCCTGCTAACACTTATAATAACGGAACTGCTGGCGTAGGCGCAACCCTCACCGGTAATGCTAACGGCGCTCTTCCCGCACAGGACGGCGTAACGCTCGTTCTAAATGACAGGTTGTTAGTTAAGAATGAAGCTGCTCCAGCTAACAACGGTATCTACTTCGTATCGCAGGTTGGTAGCGGTGGTACTCCTTATATCCTCACTCGTACGCTAGATTCCAACACTGCAGTTAAGCTTCAATGGGCAACTATCGAGATCAGTCCTGACTCAGCAACGATGCCAGGATTCATCTACAGAGAATCTGATGACATTACAACCATCGGTACTGACCCAGTTGTATTCACACAGGTTTCTCAAGGTCTCTCATACGTCTTCACTAGCGGCGTTCAGATCGCTGGTAACGTTGTCTCTGCTAATGTTGATAACTCAACCATCGACGTAAACGGAAGCAACCAGCTCGAAGTTAAGGCTGGCGGTATCACAAACACTCAGATCTCTGCCTCTGCAGCGATCGCTTACAGCAAGCTCGCTCTAACCGGCAGCATCGTGAATGCTGACATCAACGCTTCAGCTGCAATCGCCTTCAACAAGATGGCTGCGCTCACGGCCAACATCGTCCCAGTTACAGATGCTTCTGGCTTCATCGTAAGTAGCTCAGCAAGCGCCGTATCACTCTTCTCTGCTGCCTTGAAGAGAGGCTTGAGCGGATCGAACGTAGTCGTAGAGACTTATAATGACTCTCTAACCTTGACAGACAATCAAGCAAGTCCTCAAGCTGTTGGCGTGTTCCAGTTCGCTTATGCAAGCGCAGCCGGACAGGAAATTGCTTACGTCATCGAGACAGGCACCACGAACGTTGATACTCGCGTAGGAACGTTGAGAATGGTAGCCAACGATGGTGGAACAGTAATCTCGTCTATCTCGGATATGTACTCTGAAACTGCAGATTGCGGAGTCATCTGGTCAGCAACTGTAAGCGGTGCTAACGTTGTCGTATCGTATACGACTACGAACCAAGGTGCAAACCGTACAATGAGGGCTGACGTTAAGCAATTTAGACGATAATAACATTGTCAGCATAACGACAGCACTGAGCGAGGATTGGGAATCGCATGGCGCTAAACTACTTAAAGATCAGAAATGGCTTAACGCTTAAGCCAACGACGCTGCCTACCTCGCCTGAAAACGGTGATGTCTATTATGACAGTGGCACGAACACATTCCAGTTCTACGAGAACGGCGTCTTCGTCACCTTCTCAAACAACGCTTTAAGTAATCTAGCAAACGTAGCTATCAACACTAGTTTGCTCCCTGGCGTCGATAACAGCATCAACGTTGGCTCTGCATCGTTTAGATGGACCAACATCAATGCCCTCAATTACATCATCTACGGGTCAACCTCTGGCGCTATAACGTTACAGGCAGCGAACACAACCACCTCATATTCTGTCAAATGGCCCAGTGCTCAGGGTGCGGCTAGCTCCACGACACTGCTACAGAATGACGGCTCCGGTAACTTAAGTTGGCAGTTAGCAACAGCTGCACCTACCGCATCCACTGTGATGTCGCGCGATACCAATGCGAATACACAGATAAACAACCTTATTGAGAATGTCTTCACTACTGCTACTGCAGCTGGCACGACCACGCTTACAGTAGCAAGTGCCTCAAGACAACAGTTTACAGGAACGACTACTCAAACTGTAGTTCTTCCTAATGCCACAACGTTATTCAACGGTACTCAGTACACTGTGATGAACAGGTCTACAGGAGTAGTAACCGTTAACTTCAACGGTGGCTCGCTAGCTGCAACGCTACCCGGTGGTTCACAAGTCACCTTTACACTTATCAATAACGGAACCTCCGCAGGTGTATGGGATGTCACTACCTATCCTGTAAACACTATCGGAACATTCGACGGGCAGGCAGGCTCTGCTAACGGTCTAGTCATCTCAGGAAGTCAGTTGTTCGCTCAGAGCGCAACGGCCCTAGTGCCTGGCATGGTGAATATCACCACTCAGACATTTGCCGGCGCTAAGACCTTTAGTACGTCTATTGCTACTCCTTCACTTCTTCTAAACGGTACTGTCTCTGGTGCAATCACCATGAACGCCGGTTCTACAGTGACCCCATACTCCATTACCTGGCCAGCTGCTCAAAGCGTCGGTACGACGTTTCTGCAGAATAACGGCTCAGGCGTTCTGAGTTGGGCTGCTGTAACAGGCTTCAGCGGTAGGGCGGGCCAACAGGCTATCTCTAGCGGTACCACTAGCCAGGCTGTTACATTCAGCTCTACACTAGGTACAACTAGCTATGGACTCACTGTGAACATGAAGAACGTCACAGATGCATTCCCTCAGTTCCAGCCCCTAGAGATCACGGCCAAGAGTGCTACAGGCTTCACTGTGACCTGGAATGCCAATACTGACTCAGCAAACTACGTATTAGAGTATATCGCTGTTCCTAACGTTTAAGACTTTTAAGTGATAAGATATAGCTATACCTTTTTAGGGAAATGTGAACTTTAAGGGATAGGACAATGTCGGCTAATTTTTTCAAGATCAACAGGGGTATCACCCTTGATCCTCAGGCAGAGTACGGTGGCGGAGATCCCGCAGGTACAGATGGGGATATTTACTATAACGAAGTTCTGGACAGATTTAGAATCTTCCAGGCTGGTGCTTGGCAGGACCTTGGCTCAGGCTCAGGACCGAACAATTCGCGCGCTGGCGAAGCTCCTATCTCCTCTAATGCCACATCTATCACTGTAACATTCAGTACCCCGGTTACAAGCCCAGTCTACGACGTGCTCGTGGATATGGTGAATCTTGTCGACCCAGATCCTCAGTATCAGCAGGTCATTGTCACCAACAAGACCGTTAACGGCTTCACCGTTCAATGGAATGCCCCTACTGACTCAGGTAACTACGCCATAGATTATATAGTCGCTGGAAACGTGGCTGCTATGGGTGAGGCAGTCGTGCCTTTCGGTGCTGACAGCTTGACGGTTACACTCAACATACCTTTCAGCAGCACCAGCTACACAGTTATGGCCATGCTCCAGGATGTCACAGATCCATTCCCTCAGTTTATGACCGTGGTTGTAACCAATAAAACGAACTCTACCTTCACAGTAGAGTGGAACGATGGAGTCGACTCTAGCAACTACGTAATTTCGTATCAAGCTATGGGTTATGCTTAAGACATAGTAAAATAGACTATATCGATCTGGTGTTAAGAGCACGGATAAGGAATCGAATAGATGGGTTTTGGAAAATACGGCTCGCTCATTGAGAGGATCACTACTACGGCAACTTCTGCCGGTACGACGACCCTTGTCAATAACTCGATCACTTATCAAGAGTTCACTGGTACTACCACTCAAACTGTAGTCCTCCCCGATACAACCACATGCCCAGTCGGCATGAAGTTTGTCATCCTAAACAGGTCAACCGGCGTTGTCACCGTTAACTTCAATGGTGGAACTCTTGCTCTAGCCATCTCAGCTAACAGTCAATCTACATTTAGGGTTGTAGCAAATGGCACTAGCATTGGTACGTGGGATATATCTAACGAAGCATCTGGCTCTGGTGGAGCTGGTGCACTTAGCGCTTCTCAAAGAGGTGGTTCTCTAGCAGCCTTAGCTGGTTCCGGCTATCAAGATACATTCACTACTTCTAAGAATCTCACCTTCAACCAAGAAGAGGTCGGTGGAGATTATTGGCTGATTAAGATGCCTCTGCCTGTAGCTAACAACTCCAACGGTGGTTTCGCGTTGAACGGTTTCGGTTATAGCATTGGTGGCCTGAATGGTCCCGGCGGATTGAACACCGCATACAGATACTACGATGATACAAATATCTGGCTACAAACTGGTAATCTTACAACCATAAGATCTAACATTCCAGCCGAAGGCTTTGTATTGAACGGTTTTGGTTATATCGCTGGTGGCAAAGATGGTAGCTCTACTATCTTAGCTAGCACCGACAAGTACAACGACTCGTTAGGAACATGGAGTTCTGTGGCTTCATTAAGCGCAGGAAAACAGTTCGCTGCAAATTTTACACTCACGTACGGATACTTCATGGGTGGAATGCTTACAGATGCTAACTCATCTACTCAGAACGTCCTTGAACTATACAATGATGTAAACAATAACTGGCACATCAGAGCAGCCATGAATTCTACGAGACGTGAATTCGGCGCTGCTGCACTCAACAATTACGGCTATGCTATCAGTGGTCCTAATGCCAGCGGTACCAACCAACCTTCTGTTGATAAGTATGTTGAGGCAACCAATTACTGGACAGTAGCTGCTCCATGTATTCAGATTACAAACCAAGGATTGCAGGGTGCATCAGCAGTATCTGTAAACGGATCGATCTATGCCGGCCCTGGCGGTGGATCCCTCAACTACATTCAACAGTACCAGGATGGTGCAGACACATGGCTTTCTAGAGCTGCAAGCAGCGTTCAGAAAGAAGACTATGGAGCTTTCGGACTTAACGGAACTGTCTATCAAGCTGGTAACGTAGCAAGCGGTCCAAGTACTCT
>Ga0265338_10001255_pt1 | contig 41829 bp, 34 predicted proteins | sample 42126metaG_FD_193579 | JGI IMG/M metagenome (GOLD analysis project Ga0265338, IMG submission 193579) | Rhizosphere microbial communities from Carex aquatilis grown in University of Washington, Seatle, WA, United States - 4-21-26 metaG | ecosystem: Host-associated > Plants > Roots > Rhizosphere... | reverse complement strand
GGCAGCACTTAGGTTGTCTTCGGCGGTCGTGATCGACTGGTCGGTAGAAGTCTGGTCGTCCGCGTACGACGTCTGCGCGCTCGCCAGGTTCTGCTTCGCGCTGGTCACGGACTGCGCCGACGACGACACCGAATCCTTCTGCAGCTTCTTCTGGGTGGGGGTCTCGGCCGCCTCCGCAGAGCCCAGCTGGGCCTCCGCCGCCGTTAGCTGCGTCTCCGCCTGCGTCAGGGCCTGCTGGCTTGAGGTGGAATCAACCTCGGCGAGCAGCTGGCCCGCCTTCACCCGCTGGCCCACCTTGACGTAGATGTGGGTCAGCTTGCCGCCGGTGGTGAAGTTGAGCCCAAGGTCCTGCGCCGCCTCGAGCGTGCCAGAAGAGGACACCGTGGCCAGCACGGTGCCTTGCTGCACCGCCGTCGTCTGCAGTGGGGTGCTAGTACTCGACGGCTGTATCTCCAGGTAGGTCACGCCTCCTGCGGCCGCCAAAACCACCACGAGGGCTCCGTTTATCAACCAGCCCTTATGCCGCCAAATTTTCACAGGGGTAGCCTGGCAGGCTTTAGTCGGATGTAACTATCAGGAAGCTGCGAATTGAATGAAGGTGTAAACCTGTCACAAATAACATTTAGATCTCGAAATCCACATGGCAAGCGATTACCGTCACGAATCGACAACGAGATGAACAGCCCGATGTTATATTATTGTCTGCTTTGTCCGCTTTATCATATTATCCACCCGTATGGGATAAATAGGTATCCGCTGAGGGCCGGCCGGTGTTCCCGCCGAACCCCCGTTTTCACCCCGGTGGCGTCCATCAGGTAGACAGAAAACCATGAGCTCGGACATCACGGCATGAACATGGGATGCCGGGCAGGAACGGGTAGTCCGCGACCAGCACGGCCAAGCCATGGTGCCGTCTCTTCCTCTATGGTGGGTCGCAAACGACCAAGGGGTAAGCCATGCACGAGTCCCAACCTGGCGGGCCCGGCGGTGACTACCGGCCGCAGCACGGCCGCGCCGGTCAGCCCGATCAGCGGCCCGGCGACGACTGGTTCCGCCCGGAGCGCGGTCAGCCACGCGAGCCCGGCCCGCGCGACCTCCCGGCTGTATACGGCGGACACCACAACCTGCCTGCCAACCGGCCGCTTAACCTGCCGGTCAACCGGCCGCTTAACCTGCCGGTCAACCGGCCGCTCGACCGGCCACGGTTTAATCCGTTCCTGCGGGTCACGTCCGTGGATCTCACGGCACTGACGGTTCGCGAGGAGCGCAACCGGGGCCGGAACTGGGCGCTTGTCGCCGGGACGGTGTTCTTCCTCGCCGACACGATCCTCATGGCGGACGGGTTCACCAGGCCGGTGGCGACGCAGTCACGGGTCCTGGTGATCTTCGTCTGGCTCATCAGCGCGGCCGCCGCCGTGCTGCTGTGGATGCGGGGCTCGGCCAAATTCTCCAGCTTCCTTAACTCGCCCAAGTTCTTTAATTTCTTTAACTTGCGCAGAAGCGCCCACAGCCAAAGGGCCCACAGCCGAAGGGCGCATTAACGCCAGGCCCGGTTCACCGACCACCGCTAAGCGGACCCGCCGGAGAGCGCCTCAAGCCGGCGCACCCGCTCGCTCGTCGGCGGGTGGGTGCTCAGCATCCCGCCGAGCCCGTCGGCCGGGAACGGGTGGGCGATCATCAGGTGGCTGGCCGCCGCCAGCGTGCCGTGCGGCCGCAGCGGCTGCGCGGCGGCGGCCGTGTCGATCTTGCGCAGCGCGCTCGCCAGCGCCATCGGATCGCCGGTCAGCAGGGCGCTGTCCATGTCCGCGCCGTACTCGCGGCCGGACGGCACGGTGATGTACAGGAGCACCGCGATCAGCGGGCAGGAGGCCACGAGCGACGCGAGGCCCGCCGACCACGACGACACCGCGACGTCCCGGCGCGTGACGTGTGCTAGCTCGTGCGCGAGCACCGCGCGCAACTCGTCGGCGGAAAGCAGCCGGAGCAGCCCCTCGGTGCAGCAGACCGCCGCGGAGCGCGCGCTGTACCCGACGGTCAGGATGTTCGGCTGCGCGGCCGGCGACACGAACAGCCGCGGCACCGGCAGCCGCGCCGCGCGGGCGAGGTCCCTGACTAGCAAGTACAGCTCGGGTCGCTCTACCTCGCTGACGGGACGCGCGCGGAGTGCGGTAAGCACCGTCCGTTCGGAATGAAAGTAGATGATCCACCCGAGGGCGACAAGCAGTGCGCTCACGGCCGCGGCGCCGACCAGCCCCAGCCAGAGCGAGGCACCAGACAGCGCCACCGCGCACAGCGCGGCGGCGAATACTGCCGCGCGCAGTCCGTAGCAGCGCATCACGAGCCCTCCTGACATGACAGTAACGTCACCCCGGCCGCCTCGCACCTGGGACCAGTCCGGGTGCCAGGGGCCAGCCGTACACCTTGTTCAACGGTTCGCCGCGCCATGTGGTTTCCGCACGTCACCGAGCTCATGACATGTCCAGAGAATCCGCGTCGGTCTACACTTGAGTCGCTGTCCGAAACAGCAAAGTGGCACTAAAATAGGTCGAGGTGAGACCCACGACACAGCCATGCGACACCGAAGGCCGCGTAAACTCTGAGTGTCCTGCACTCAGCCCCCGGACCGTAGGGGTGGTGCTAACTAAAGGCCGGCTGGCGTGCGGAGGAGGCTTTGCGCTGTGACCAAGCAGGTCCAGGAGCTTGACCACGTAATCATCCGTTTCGCAGGCGACTCGGGTGACGGGATGCAGCTCACCGGTGACAGGTTCACCCAGGAGACGGCGGTCTTCGGTAACGACCTGTCCACTCTCCCCAACTTCCCGGCTGAGATCCGCGCGCCTGCTGGCACGCTGCCCGGCGTGAGCAGCTTCCAGCTGCACTTCGCGGACCACGACATCCTCACGCCGGGCGACGCGCCGGACGTGCTCGTCGCGATGAACCCGGCGGCCCTCAAGGCGAACTTGTCTGACCTGCCCCGGGGCGGCGACCTCATCGTCAACACCGACGAGTTCACCAAGCGGAACCTGACGAAGGTCGGGTACGCGGCGAACCCGCTCGAGGACGGCTCGCTGGCCAGCTGGACCCTGCACCCGGTGCCGCTGACCTCGCTGACCGTGAAGGCCCTGGAGCACCAGGACATCTCCCGCAAGGACGCCGAGCGGGCCAAGAACATGTTCGCCCTCGGCCTGCTGTCGTGGCTCTACGGCCGCCCGTCGGAGGGGACGCTGAGCTTCCTCGAGGCGAAGTTCGGTAAGAAGCCGGAGATCTACAAGGCGAACGTGACCGCCTTCACCGCCGGCTGGAACTACGGGGAGACCACCGAGGACTTCGCGGTCCGTTACGAGGTCAAGCCCGCGGTTATCCCCCCGGGCCGCTACCGGAATATCACCGGCAACCTGGCGCTCGCCTACGGGCTGATCGCGGCTGGCCAGTTGGCAAAGCTGCCGCTGTTCCTCGGTTCCTACCCGATCACCCCGGCCTCGGACATCCTGCACGAACTGTCTAAGCACAAGAAGTTCGGTGTCCGCACGTTCCAGGCCGAGGACGAGATCAGCGCGGCCAGCGCGGCGCTTGGCGCCTCGTTCGGCGGGTCGCTGGCGGTGACCACCACCTCAGGCCCTGGCATGCTGCTGAAGGCCGAGACGGTCAACCTGGCGGTGTCGGTGGAGCTGCCGCTGCTTGTGGTGGACGTGCAGCGGGCCGGGCCGAGCACCGGGATGCCGACCAAGACCGAGCAGACCGACCTGCTGATGGCGCTGTACGGCAGGAACGGCGAGTCGCCGGTCCCGGTGATCGCCGCCCAGTCCCCGTCGGACTGTTTCTTCGCGGCGATCGAGGCGGCCAGGATCGCGGTCACCTACCGCACCCCGGTGATCCTGCTGTCCGACGGGTACCTGGGCAACGGGTCGGAGCCGTGGCGGGTCCCCGAGGTCTCCGACCTGCCCGACCTGTCGGCCGGCTTCGCCTTCGCCACCCCGGACGCGGTGGCCGACGGCGAGGAGTTTAAGCCGTTCACCCGCGACCCGCAGACCCTGGCCCGCCCGTGGGCGATCCCCGGGACCCCCGGCCTCGAGCACCGCATCGGCGGCATCGAGAAGGCCGACGGCTCCGGCAACATCGACTACAGCCCCGACAACCACGACCTGATGGTGCGCACCCGGCAGGCCAAGGTCGACGGGATCGCCGCCACCATCCCGCCGCTGGAGGTGGACGACCCGTCCGGCGAGGCGCGGCTGCTTGTCCTGGGCTGGGGCGGTACCTACGGCTCGATCGGCGCCGCGGTGCGCCGGGCCCGCCGCGAGGGTTACCAGGTCGCACAGGCCCACCTGCGCCACCTCAACCCGTTCCCGTCGAATCTGGGCGAGGTGCTGCGCTCCTACGACAAGGTGCTCGTCCCCGAGATCAACCTGGGCCAGCTCGCCCTGCTGCTGCGCGGCAAGTTCCTGGTCGACGTGATCTCCTACAACCGAGTCCGCGGGCTGCCGTTCACCGGCGCCGAGCTGGCCGAGGCGATCGAGGAAGTGCTCTCCGCATGACAGAGAACTACGGCAACGGCCACCGGCTGGGCTCCCTGACTCTCGTGCCCAAGGCGGAAGGCCTGGCGGCCAAGGACTTCAAGTCCGACCAGGAGGTTCGCTGGTGCCCCGGCTGCGGTGACTACGCGATCCTCGCGGCCTTCCAGTCGTTCCTCCCCGAGCTCGAGGTGCCGCGGGAGAACGTGGTGGTGGTCTCCGGCATCGGCTGCTCGTCCCGGCTGCCGTACTACGTGTCGTCGTACGGTATGCACTCGATCCACGGCCGCGCCCCGGCGATCGCCAGCGGCCTCGCCTCCTCGCGGCAGGACCTGTCGGTCTGGGTGATCACCGGGGACGGCGACGCGCTGTCCATCGGCGGCAACCACCTCATCCACGCCCTGCGCCGGAACGTGAACATCAAGATCATGCTGTTCAACAACCGGATCTACGGGCTGACCAAGGGCCAGTACTCCCCCACGTCCGAGCAGGGCAAAGTCACCAAGTCGACGCCCTACGGGTCGCTCGACCACCCGTTCAACCCGGTGTCGCTCGCCCTCGGCGCCGAGGCGTCGTTCGTGGCCCGCTCGCTCGACTCCGACCGTAAGCACCTGCAGTCGGTCATGCGGGCGGCCGCCGATCACAAGGGGGCGGCGTTCATCGAGATCTACCAGAACTGCCCGATCTTCAACGACGACGCGTTCGCACCGGTCAAGGAGCCGAAGGCGCCGGGCCTCATCCGCCTGGCCCACGGCGAGCAGGTCCGCTTCGGCCCCGACGGCTCCCTCGGCCTCACCTACGGGCCCTACGGGTCGATCGAGACCGTGCTGGCGTCGTCGGTGCCCGAGTCGGAGCTGATCGTGCACGACGCCACCCGTTCCGACCCCTCCTACGCGTTCGCGCTGTCCCGGCTGGACAGCTACGAGTTCACCCACACCCCGATCGGCGTGTTCCGCGCGGTCGAGCGCGGTTCCTACGACGACGCGATGGCCGCCCAGATCGAGACCGCCCGGGCCAGCGGCGCGGGCGACCTGGCGAAGCTCCTCGCGGGCAGCGACACCTGGGAAGTCGTCTAGCCCAGCACCCGGCAGACAGCAAAAGCGCCGTCCCCTCGTGACGAGGGGACGGCGCTCGCTATTTGCCCGTTATGTCGGACCACCGACCCGGTTCATCCTCTCCCCGTGTGGCTTTTGGCCGGCCATGGCCGGCCAAAAGCCACACGGCCGAGGAACAGGGCTGCTTAGTCGGCCTTGATGAGGCCGACCGGGCAGCTCACGCCGGTGGAGTGGTCCGGGCAGTAGCCGTGCGGCACCTTGTCCAGGTACTGCTGGTGATAGTCCTCGGCGAAGTAGAACTCGCCGGCCGGGACGATCTCCGTGGTGATGTCGCCATAGCGGAACTCGCGCAGCCGCTGCTGGAAGTCCGCCTTCGACTGCTCGGCGGCGGCCCGCTGCGCCTCGTTGTGGTAGAAGATCGCCGAGCGGTACTGCGTCCCGATGTCGTTGCCCTGGCCCATGCCCTGGGTTGGGTCGTGCGACTCCCAGAACACCTTGAGCAGCTGCGCGTAGGACACCTTCGCCGGGTCGAACACGACACGGACGGCCTCCGCGTGCCCGGTCCGCCCGGTGCAGACCTCCTCGTAGGTTGGGTTGGGCGTGAAGCCGCCCTCGTAGCCCACGGCGGTCGTGAACACGCCGGGCACCCGCCAGAAGGTCTGCTCCTCGCCCCAGAAGCAGCCGAGTGCGAACTCCGCGATCTCGGTGCCCTCCGGGTACGGGCCCCGCAGCGGCGTGTGCAGCACCTCGTGCAGCGCCGGCACCGGCATGGGCGTCGACCGGCCCGGCAAAGCGTCCTCCGCGCTGACCATCTGCGTCTTACGGAACCCGAAAATGCTCACCGTGCCTCCTTAGCCGTCTTCCCGCCGTACACAACTACAGTACGGCCGGCCATGTTCCGCGTTACGCGGCCTGGCGGCGTGCTAGGGCAGCGTGCTAGGGCGGCGTGCTAGGCGGTCCGGGTGTTGACGAAGTCGCAGAGCGACTCGAAGGCGGCCCGGGCGGGCACGTCGGGCAACTGCGCGAGCCGGTCCCGCGCCTCGCCGATCCAGCTGCGGACCGTCTGCCGCGCCTCCTCGAGCGCCGGGGACTCGCGCAGCCGCCGCAGCGCCTCCGCGTGCAGCTCCGGGTCGGTGAGGTCGGCGTCGCGCAGCAGCTCGCGCAGCCGGACGGCGTCCGGGTCGCCGGACGCACCGCGCAGCGCGTAGAGCACCGGCAGCGTCCGCACGCCCTGGCGCAGGTCGATGCCCTGCTCCTTGCCCGACTCCGCGGAGCTTGACGCGATGTCGAGCACGTCGTCCGAGAGCTGCCAGGCCACCCCGATCCGCAGGCACGCCTCGGAGATCAGGTCGGCCGTCTCGCCGGGCAGCCCGGCGAACATGGCGCCGAAGCGACCGGACGTCGCGATCAGCGACCCGGTCTTCTCGGTGATGACGTGCATGTAGTGGTCGAGCGGGTCCTCACCGGGCCGCACGCCCACTGTTTCGAGCAGCTGGCCGTCGACCAGGCGGGCGAACGTCTCCGCCTGGATCCTGATCGCATCCGGGCCGAGGTCGGCGAGGATGCGGGAAGCGCGGGCGAACAGGTAGTCGCCGGCCAGGATCGCGACCGAGTTGCCGAACCGGGAGTTGGCCGACTCATGGCCGCGCCGCATGGAGGCCTCGTCCATGACGTCGTCGTGGAACAGCGTGGCCAGGTGAGTCAGCTCGATGGCGACCGCGGCGGACACGATCCGCTTGTCACGGAAGTCACCGAACCGGGCGGCGAGCAGCACGAGCATGGCCCGGAAGCGCTTCCCGCCCGCCTGCATCATGTGCCTGGAGACGTCGGCGAACATCTCGTCGCCGCCGAAGGAGGTGTCCTGCAGGGCTGATTCGACGACGGCGAGGTCCTCGGCCATCTCCGCGGCCAGTGCCGCGTCGGCGAGGTCGACAGGAACAGCGATGCTCAACACGAACTCCATGTCGTCGGAAATCCCCAAACCACCAGGGTAGCCGATGGCCGCCGTCGCACCGGGATCGAGACTCGATCCTGCGGGAAGCGGCCGGCGGCCATCGTCAGATCCAGCGTCTTAGCGGACGAACAGCTGGGTCGCGGCGTGGTTGGCGAGCGAGAGCAGCGGCGCGGGGACGATACCGAACACCACAGCGGACAGCGCGCCGAGCCCGACCGCCGCGCCGGTGAACACCGAGGGCACGGCTACCACGGGTCCGTCGGGCACCGGGTCACTGAAGAACATCAGCACGATGATGCGGACATAGAAGAACGCGGCGATCGCCGAGGACACCACGCCGACGATGACGAGGGGGGTCGCGCCGCCCGCGATGGCGGCCGAGAACACGGCGAACTTTCCAGTGAACCCGGAGGTCAGCGGGATGCCCGCGAACGTCAGGAGGAACAGCGCGAAGACGCCCGCGACAAGCGGAGACCGCTTGCCGAGCCCGGCCCAGCGGGACAGGTGGTCCGCCTCGCCGCCTGCGTCACGCACCAGGGTGATCACCGCGAAGGCGCCGATCGTGGTCAGCCCGTAGGTCGCCAGGTAGAACAGGCACGCGGACAGGCCCTGCGTCGACGTGGCGATGACCGCGGTGAGGATGAATCCCGCGTGCGCGATCGAGGAGTAGGCGAGCAGCCGCTTCACGTCCGTCTGGGTGACCGCGATTATCGCGCCGATGAGCATGGTGAGGACCGCGATGACCCACAGGGCCGGCCGCCAGTCCCAGGTCAGGTTGCCGAAGGCCACGTAGAACACGCGCAGCAGCGCACCGAACGCGGAGACCACGGTGCACGACGCCATCAGCGCCGTGATCGGGGTGGGCGCGCCCTGGTAGACGTCGGGCTTCCAGCTGTGGAACGGCACGGCGCCGACCTTGAACAGCAGGCCGAGCCCGGTCAGCGCGATGCCCGCGAACAGCAGCGTGTCCGACCCGGTGCCCGATGACGCCTCGGACGCGATCGACGCCAGCGACACCGAGCCCGAGTACCCGTACAGCATCGCGATGCCGAACAGGAAGAAGGCCGAGGAGAACGCGCCGAGCAGGAAGTACTTCATGGCCGCCTCGTGCGACAGCAGGCGGCGGCGCCTGGCGAGCCCGCACAGCAGGTACAGCGGCAGCGACAGCGTCTCGAGCGCCACGAACATCGTCAGCAGGTCGTTCGAGGCGGGGAAGAGCAGCATGCCGCCGACCGCGAACAGCGTCAGCGGGTAGATCTCAGTGTGCACCAGGCCGGCCAGCAGGCCCTCGCGCTCCTCCGATGATCCCGGCAGCGCCGCCGCGCGGCCGGCGAACGATGACACGTCGTGCGGTGCGTCGGCGATCAGCAGCACGGAGACGGCGGCCAGGACCAGGATCGTGCCCTGGATGAACAGCGTCGGCCGGTCCACCGCGACCGCGCCCATGGCGGCCACGTGCCCGGCGGCGTCCTTGGCGAACAGCGTGCTTGACGCGGCGATCACGCAGGTCCAGACGAACGCGGCGAGCAGCGCGCCGAAGGTCAGCAGCAGGTGGATGGCACGGCGCAGCTCCCGGGGCGTGAAGGCCTCGACGAGCACGCCGATGACGGCCGCGCCGAAGACCACCAGCATCGGCGCGAGCTGGCTGTACTCGATGCTGGGCGCGGCGATCGCGCCGGGAGTGGCAGCAGTGCCCGTGCTGGCCAATACGCCGGCGACTGCGAGGCTCACGGCTGGGCTCCATTCTGAGCGGCGGCTGCGGGATGGGCGGGCACCGGGTCAACGGAGCCAACCTGGGACATGGTGGCCTTGACGGCCGGGTTGATCACGTCGAGCACCGGCTTCGGGTACACGCCCATCGCGATGATCAGCGCGATGAGGGGCACCACGGCGAGCAGCTCGCGCGGCCGCAGGTCCGGCATGGTCGCGACCGAGTCCACGGTCGGTCCGTTCATCGTGCGCTGGTACATCCACAGGATGTAGATCGCGGCGAGCACGATGCCCGCGACCGCGAACGACCCCGCGACCTTGTACCGGGAGAACGTGCCCACGAGCACGAGGAACTCGGAGACGAAGGTGGACAGGCCGGGCAGGGACAGGCCAGCCAGGCCGGAGACAAGGAAGAGCCCGGCCAGCACCGGCGCCACCTTCTGCACGCCGCCGTAGTCGGCGATGCGGTCCGAGCCGCGGCGGACGATCAGGAACCCGGCGAGCAGGAACAGCGCGCCGGTGGCGAAGCCGTGGTTGACCATGTAGAGCGTGGCGCCCGACTGGCCCTGGGAGGTCAGCGCGAAGATGCCGAGCACGATGAAGCCGAAGTGCGAGATCGAGGTGTAACCGATCAGGCGCTTCATGGAGGTCTGCCCGATCGCCACGATGGCGCCGTAGATGATGGAGATGACCGCCAGCACCAGGATCAGCGGCGTGAAGTAGTGGAACCCGTCGGGGAACAGCTCCAGGCAGTACCTGATCATGCCGAACGTGCCGACCTTGTCCATCACGCCGAGCATCAGCACCGCGGCGCCCGGCTGGGCGGACGACGCGGCGTCCGGCAGCCAGGTGTGGAACGGCCACAGCGGTGCCTTGATCGCGAAGGCGACGAAGAAGCCGAGGAACAGCCACTTCTGCACCGTCGGCGACAGGGCGACGTGCTCGAGCGTGTAGAACATGAAGGTGCCCTGGTGCCCGGTCACCGCCGACTCGCCCGAGTAGACGTACAGCGCGATCACCGCGACTAGCATGAGCAGGCCGCCGAGCAGGCTGTAGAGCAGGAACTTCACCGCGGCGTACTGGCGCGGGCCGACGCCGAAGGACCCGATCAAGAAGTACATCGGGACCAGCATGGCCTCGAAGAACACGTAGAACAGGAAAACGTCGGTGGCCGCGAAGACCCCGATCATCATCGTGTCGAGCGCCAGCATCAGCGCGAAGTACGTCCGCGGTGACCGCTTCGACTCGTCCGCGTCGTGCCAGGAGGCGAGGATCACCACGGGCATCAGCACGGCGGTCATGCCGATGAGGACCAGCGCGATCCCGTCCACGCCGACCGCGTAGTGCACGCCGAACTGCGGGATCCAGGAGTATTCCTGGGCGAACTGGTACGTCGCTCCCGAGGGGTTGAACTGGGTGGCCATCACGATCACCCAGACCAGGTCGACGACCGCGAACAGCAGCGCCGTCAGCTTGGCCAGCCGCACCGGCAAGAGCGCCACGACGATCGCGCCGAGCAGCGGAATGCCGCCGGCGATGGTCAGCCAGGGTGTGCCGCTGTTCGCCACTATCGCAACAGGGGTCATTAGAGCCTCACCACCAGAAGGCCGGCCACGAGCAGCACGGCACCGATGAGCATGGACAGCGCGTAAGAGCGCACGAAACCGTTCTGCAGCCTGCGCATCCGGCCCGACGTGCCGCCGATAGTCGCCGCCAGCCCGTTCACCAGGCCGTCCACGCCCCGGCTGTCGAAGTAAACCGAGAGCCTGGTGAGCCACTGGCCCGGGCGCATCAGCACCGACTCATTGAACGCGTCGCCGTACAGGTCGGCCCGCGCGGCGCGGGTGAGCACGGAACCGCGCGGCGCGACGGCGAGCACCGGCACCCGGCCGTACATGGCCCAGGCGATCCCGACCCCGATCACCGCCAGGACCAGGGCGATGATGCCGGGCCAGGTCCAGAGTCCGTGCTTGTCCGGCGGGAAGCCGACCACCGGCCCCAGGAAGTTCGAGAACCGGTAGTTGACGATGAGGAACCAGCCAGCCCCGACCGAGCCAACCGCAAGCAGGATCATCGGAATGGTCATCACCAGCGCGGACTCGTGCGGGTGCGGGATGTGCCGCTCGGCCTCGGTGTAGGGCGGGTGCGCCCCGGCCCCGCCGATCACGCCGTCTTCTTTCCAGCGGGCCCGGCCGAAGTAGGTCATCAGCATGACCCGGCTCATGTAGAAGGCGGTGATGCCCGCGCCGATAATGGCGCAGGCGGCCAGGACCCAGCCCGAGGTACCGCCCTTCTCCCAGGCGGCGTCAATGATGCTGTCCTTGGTGAAGAACCCGGAGAACGGCGGGATGCCGATGATCGCCAGGTACCCCAGGCCGAAGGTCACGTAGGTGATCGGCAGGAGCTTGCGGAGGGCGCCGTAGCGGCGCATGTTGACCTCGTCGTCCATGCCGTGCATGATCGAGCCGGCCCCGAGGAACAGCCCGGCCTTGAAGAAGCCGTGCGCGAGCAGGTGGGCGATCGCGAACACGTACCCGGCCGGGCCGAGGCCCGCCGCCAGCGTCATGTAGCCGATCTGCGACATCGTGGACCCGGCCAGGGCCTTCTTGATGTCGTCCTTGGCGCAACCGATGACCGCGCCGAACAGCAGCGTGACCGCGCCGACGACGGTGACGGCGAGCTGTGCGGTGGGCGCGTCGTTGAAGATCGGGTTGGAACGCACGATCAGGTACACGCCAGCCGTGACCATCGTCGCCGCATGGATAAGAGCCGACACAGGCGTCGGGCCCTCCATCGCGTCGAGCAGCCAGGACTGGAGCGGCACCTGGGCGGACTTGCCGCAGGCGGCGAGCAGCAGCAGCAGGCCAAGCGCGGTGGTGATGCCGGTGCCGCCTGAGGTCGCCGAGGCGAACACCCCGGAGAAGTTGAACGTGCCGAACTCGGCGAACATCAGCATGATCGCCAGCGACAGCCCGACGTCACCGACGCGGTTGGCGATGAACGCCTTCTTGGCCGCCACCGCCGCGGTGTTCTTGAACTGCCAGAACCCGATCAGCAGGTAAGACGCCAGGCCGACGCCCTCCCAGCCGGCGTACAGGGCGAGGTAGTTGTCGGAGATCACCAGCAGCAGCATCGACGCGATGAACAGGTTCAGGTAGCCGAAGAAGCGGCGCCGCTCGATGTCGCCGTGCATGTAGCCGACCGCGTAGATCAAGATCAGCGACCCGACCCCGGTGATCAGCAGCACGAAACTGATCGACAGCGGGTCAAGCAGTATGCCGATGTTCGCCTGGAATCCCTGGACCGGGATCCAGGAGTACAGGTGCAGGTCGCGGCTGCGGTCCTGCGCGGGGTAGCTCAGCAGGGTGAAGAACGCGATCACGCCGTAGACGAACGACGCGAGGGACATGAGCACCCCAAGCAGGTGCCCCCACTTGTCGGTGAACCGGCCGCCGATCAGCAGGACCGCCGCGCCGAAGACCGGGAACGCGAGCAGCAGCCATGAGGCGCGGAGCACCCCGGTGGCGGCAAGCGTCGTCATCGTGTCAATCTCCTCAGTTCTTAAGCAGGTTCGCGTCGTCAACCGAGGCGGACCTGCGGGCGCGGTAGATGGCCATCAGGATGGCGAGTCCGACGACCACCTCAGCGGCGGCGACGACCATCACGAAGAAGGCCACCACCTGCCCGTCCAGGTTCCCGTGCAACCGGGCGAACGAGACAAAAGCCAGGTTGCACGCGTTCAGCATGAGCTCGACGCTCATGAAGACCAGGATCATGTTGCGCCGGATGAGCACGCCGACCCCGCCGATGGCGAACAGGATGACGGCAAGGAACACGTAGGCTGCCGGGCTCACTGGTCCTCCCCCCGGCCGGCGGCGCCGGCCTCGAGCTGGCGCTCCGCCTCGATCCGGTCCTGCCCGGCGATATCGGCGACCACCCTGCCCTGCGGGTCACGGCCGAGCTGCACGTCGCGCTGGACGACCGCATCCGAGACAGAACGGCTGGTGGTTGTACCGTCCGGCAGCATGGCCGGCATGTCGACGGCGTTGTGCAGCGCGTATACCCCGGGGGGCGGCTCGGGCTGGACCTGGCCGCTTTCGATCTTGCGGCGGGCCACGTCCCGCTGCGTCGGCTTGGGCGAGGTGCGCTCGCGGTGCGCGAGTACCATCGCACCGAGCGCGGCGGTGATCAGCAGGGCGCTTGTGACTTCAAACGGGAACACGTACGTGGTGAAGATCAGCTGCGCCAGGCCGGTGAGGTTGTCCGTGCCGTTCGCGGCCGTCTGCGGCGCCGCGCTGCCGATGGCCGCGTGGCCGATGCCGACGACGAGCAGCACGATCAGGCCGACGCCCGCGAGGCCCGCCCACAGCCGCTGCCCCGCGATGGTCTCCTTGAGCGACTCCGCCGAGGTGATGCCGATCAGCATGACCACGAACAGGAAGAGCATCAGCACCGCGCCGGTGTAGACGATCACCTGCACCATGGCGAGGAACGGCGCGCCCTGCATGGCGTACATGACCGCGAGGGACAGCATCACCACCGCGAGCATGAGCGCGCAGTGCACGGCCTGCCGCACCAGGATCATGGCGAGCGCGGCGACGACCGCGAGCACGGCGAGGATCCAGAACATGACCTTGCCGTAGATCGGGTCGAGGTTGGTCCCGCTGTTCGCGAGGATGTGGAGGGAAGTCACAGCTCTGCCTCCTGGCCGCTGTTGCTGGCCTGCTCGCCGCCCGGCCGCGGAGACACCCCGGCACCGCCGAGGAGGTAGTAGTCCTTCTCGTCCCGGCCGAGGCGCATCGGGTGCGGCGGCGCCTCCATCGTGTCGAGCAGCGGGGCGAGCAGCTGCTCCTTGGTCCAGATCAGCTTTTCCCGGTCGTCGTCCGCGAGCTCGTACTCGTTGGTCATCGTCAGCGCCCGGGTGGGGCACGCCTCGATGCACAGTCCGCACAAGATGCAGCGCAGGTAGTTGATCTGGTACACGTGCCCGTACCGCTCGCCCGGCGAGAACCGCTCGTCGGGCGTGTTGTCCCGGCCCTCAACGTAGATGGCGTCGGCGGGGCAGGCCCAGGCGCACAGCTCGCAGCCGATGCACTTCTCCAGGCCGTCGGGCCAGCGGTTGAGCTGGTGGTGACCGTGGAACCGGGGCGCGGTCGGCCGCTTGTCCTCCGGGTACATCACGGTGTCAACCTTCTTGAACATCTCACGGAAGGTGACGCCGAACCCCTTGATGGGGTCAAGGTAGTCAGTGATCGGCACCGGTGACCTCCTTCGTCACGCCAGTGGCGTCGACGCGCACCGAGCCGCCCGCTGCGCCCAGCTCAAGGCCGTGATAGTGCGGCAGGTCAAGCGGCGGCACTGGGAACCTCGGCTCCACCGCCGGCTTTGCGACCTTGACCAGCTCGCCTTCTTCGTCGTAGTCCCACTCTTCCTCTTCCTCGACGACCTCGGGCTCGCCCGGGGCGACCCGCTCGCGGTGCTTCTGGTAGCCGGTCTCCCAGAACCCGACCAGCAGGATGAACAGGACGAGGACCACGCCGAAGACGCCGAGCGCGAGCGGCTGGTGCCAGCCGACGGTGCGCAGCGTCTTCACGCAGGCGACCATCAGCAGCCAGATGATGGAGAACGGGATGAGGATCTTCCAGCCGAGCGCCATCAGCTGGTCGTACCTGGTCCGCGGCAGCGTGCCGCGCAGCCAGACGTAGCAGAACAGCAGGAAGAAGACCTTGGCGAGGAACCAGAGCACCGGCCACCAGCCGCTGTTCACCGCCGGCCCGATGATGGTGAGCGGCCACGGGGCCCGCCAGCCGCCGAGGAACAGCGTGGTGGCGAGCGCGGAGACCGTCGTCATGTTGATGTACTCGGCGAGGAAGAACATGGCGAACTTCATCGAGGAGTACTCGGTCATGTGGCCGGCCACGATCTCGCCCTCGCCCTCGGGCAGGTCGAACGGGATCCGGTTGGTCTCGCCGACCATCGTCACCAGGTAGATGAGGAACGACGGCAGGAGGATCGAGAAGTACCAGATATGCGACTGCGAGTTGACGATCGCGGTGGTGGACAGCGATCCCGAGTCGAGGAAGACCGCGACGAAGGACAGGCCCATCGCGATCTCGTAGCTGATCACCTGCGCGGTGGAGCGGAGCGCGCCGAGGATCGAGTACGGCCCGCGCGACGCCCAGCCGGCCAGCACGATGCCGTAGACGCCGACCGAGCTCATCGCGAGCACGAGGAGCACCGCCACCGGCAGGTCCGCGACCTGCAGCGGGGTCCAGTGGTGGAAGATCGACACCATCGGGCCCCACGGGATGATCGCGAAGGCGACGAACGATATCCCGCCCGCGATGACCGGCGCGACGAAGAACACCATCTTGTCCACCGTGGTGGGGACGATGTCCTCCTTGAGCGGCAGCTTGAGCGCGTCGGCGATCGGCTGCAGCAGGCCAAAGGGCCCGGCCCGGTTGGGGCCCGGCCGGTTCTGCATCCGGCCGATCACCCGGCGCTCGAACCAGATCATGAAGATCGTGGTCAGCAGCAGGAACGCGAAGACGATGACGACCTTGAGCAGCACCATCCACCAGATGAGCTGGTAAAAGTCGGCCAGCGTCGGGTCGACCGCGAGACCGCCAGTCATTCAGCCCTCCTCAGGGTTACCCTGCTCCCATGCCCGGCACCGAGGTCCGCGCGGACCGCGGAGCCCGGGCTGTTGGCGGGCAGCCATACGGCGCCGTCGGCCATGTCGATGACGTCGAGCGGCACGGTCACCGAGCCCGCCGCGGTCGCCACGGTCACCTTGTCGCCGTCGGCCAGGCCCGCATCCGCCGCGGTGGCGGCCGATACCCGGGCCACCGCCGGACGCGCGGTGCCGGCCAGGTACGGTTCGCCGTCCTGCAGCCTGCCCGCGTCGATGAGCTGATGCCAGGTAGCCAGCCGGAGTACTGTCGCCTCCCGGGGGGACGCCCCCCCGTACCCCCCGGCTGCGCGCCCGATGGCTGGCGCCATCGTATCGGGCGCGCTCGATGGCGTGCTGTACTCGGAGAGTACGGCCGGGGAGGCCGGGCGGGCGCCACGCCAGGCGCCGAGCGCGGCGAGTTCGGCGCGCGCCGCGGCCGCGTCGGGCAGCCCCAGGTGGACGTCCATCTCGTCGGCGATGGCACCGAGCACGTAAAGGTCGCTGCGGATGCCCGGCACGCTGAATGCCGCGGCGAACGACCCGCCGCGTCCCTCCCAGTTCACGAACGTGCCTGCCTTCTCAGCGACCGCGGCGACCGGGAAGACCACGTCGGCCCGGTCGGTGACCGCACTGGCCCGCAGCTCGAGCGAGACGATGAACGGCGTCCGGTCGAGCGCGCGCAGCGCGCCCGCCGGGTCAGGCAGGTCCGCTGGGTCGACGCCGGCGATCACCAGCGCGCCAAGTTCCCCGGCCGCCGCCGCCGCGAGCAGCGCCGCGGTCGACCGGCCCGGCGTCGCGGGCAGCGTGGCCTTATTCCAGGCCAGCGCCACCTCGGCGCGCGCCTTCGGGTCGCCGACCCAGCGGCCGATCGGCAACAGGCCGGGCATGGCACCCGCCTCGATCGCACCGCGCTCGCCGGCCCGCCGGGGAATCCAGGCGAGCCGCGCGCCGGTCGCGTCCGCGAGTCGTGAGGCCGCGGCGAGCGCGCCGGGCACCTCGGCGAGCCGCTCGCCGACCAGGATCACCGCGCCGGGCTGCGCAAGCAGGCCGGCGGCCCGGCCGAGGTCGGCGTTGCTGCCGCCGCCCGCCGCGAGCGCGGTTAGCGTGGCCGCCTCGGCGCCGGGCACGGTCGGCAGCAGCGTGCCGAAGACCTTCTCAAGGCCGGGCGAGGCGAGCGCGGCGACGGAGAACACCGCGAGGCGGCCCTTCCGCGCGCCCTTGCGCAGCCGCAGGAACACGATCGGCGACTCGTCCTCCGGCTCGAAGCCGGCGAGGAGCACCACGGGCGCGGCCTCGATGTCGGCGTAGCTGACCTCGATGTCTCGGCCGGCCACCCGGGCGGCGATGAACTGCTCTTCCTCCGCCGAGTGCGCCCGGGCCCGCATGTCGATGTCGTTGGTGCCGAGCGCGAGCCTGGTGAACTTCGCGTACGCGTAGGCGTCCTCGAGTGTCAGCCGGCCGCCGGTGAGTACGCCCACGCCAGCCGGGCTCTCTTCATTCCCCGGCCCGCCCCCCGCCCCCGGCCCGGAGGAAGCCGCGTCACGGGCGGCCGCGAGGCCGCGGGCCGCGGCCGCGTAGGCGACGGTCCAGGAAGCCGGCCGCAGCACGCCGTCGGCGTCGCGGACAAGCGGCGTGGTCAGCCGGTCCGACTGGGTCGCGTAGTTGAACGCCCAGCGGCCCTTGTCGCAGTTCCACTCCTCGTTCACCAGCGGCTCGTCGCCGGCCAGCCGCCGCATCACCTTGCCGCGCCGGTGGTCGGTGCGCTGGTGGCAGCCGGACGCGCAGTGCTCGCACACGCTCGGCGTGGATACCAGGTCGAACGGGCGGGACTTGAACCGGTAGGCCGCGCCGGTGAGCGCGCCGACCGGGCAGACCTGGACGGTGTTACCGGAGAAGTAGGAGTTGAACGGCTTGCCGGTCGCGGTGCCGATGTACTGGCGCGGGCCGCGGTCGAGGAACTCGATGAAGTCGTCGCCGGCGATCTCCTCCGAGGTCCGCACGCAGCGGGTGCAGGAAATGCACCGCTCGCGGTCGAGCAGCACCTCGGTCGAGATCGGCACCGGCTTGTCGAACTCGCGCTTGGGCTCCCGGAACCGGGACTCGCCACGGCCGTTCGACATTGCCTGGTTCTGCAGCGGGCACTCACCGCCCTTGTCGCACATCGGGCAGTCAAGCGGGTGATTGACGAGCAGCAGCTCCATCACGCCCTGCTGCGCCTTGTCCGCCACGGGCGAGGTGAACTGCGTCTTCACCACCATGCCGTCGGTGCACACGGTGGTGCACGAGGCGAGCGGCTTGCGCTGGCCCTCGATGTCCACCAGGCACTGCCGGCAGGCGCCGATCGGGTCGAGCAGCGGGTGATCGCAGAACCTCGGGATGGTGATGCCGATCATCTCGGCGGCCCTGATGACCAGCGTGCCCTTAGGCACACTGAGCTCATAGCCGTCGATGGTGACGGTCACCGTGTCGGTCACTGGCTGAACAGTCATCGGGTCTCACACCGCCCACGCGGTCGAGGCGGCCGGGTCGAACGGGCAGCCGCCTTGCTTGCTGTGCTGGATGATCTCGTCGCGGAAGTACTTGATGGCGGAGCTGATCGGCACCGGCACCGCGTCGCCGAGCGCGCAGAACGCCCGGCCCATGATGTTGCTGCCGACGTCGAGGATGGTGTCCAGGTCCTCGTCGGTGCCCTCGCCGTCCTCCAGCCGCTGGATGGCCCGGACCAGCCAGTAGGCGCCCTCGCGGCACGGCGTGCACTTGCCGCACGACTCGTGCTGGTAGAACTCCGTCCAGCGCAGCGCGGCCCGCAGCACGCAGGTGGTGTCGTCGAAGAGCTGCAGCGCCCGGGTGCCGAGCATCGAGCCGGCGGCGCCCACGCCCTCGAAATCGAGCGGGACGTCCAGGTGCTCGTGGGTGAGCAGCGGGGTCGACGACCCGCCCGGTGTCCAGAACTTGAGCGGGTGCCCCGGCCGGAGCATCCCCCCCGCCAGGTCGATCAGCTCGCGCAGCGTGATGCCGAGCGGCGCCTCGTACTGCCCCGGGTTCTTCACGTGGCCGGACAGCGAGAAGATGCCGTATCCCTTGGACTTCTCGGTGCCGAGCCCGGAGAACCAGTCGGGGCCGTTGGCGATGATCGACGGCACGCTCGAGATCGACTCGACGTTGTTGATGACCGTCGGGCTGGCGTACAGGCCCTCAACCGCGGGGAACGGCGGCCGGTTCCGCGGCAGCCCGCGGTACCCCTCAAGCGAGGTGAGCAGCGCGGTCTCCTCGCCGCAGATGTACGCGCCGGCGCCCGCGTGCACCACGATGTCCAGGTCGAAGCCCGTGCCGAGGATGTCCTTGCCCACGTAGCCCGCCTCGCGGGCCTGGGCAACCGCGAGCTGCAACCGCCTGACGACGTGCAGCACCTCGCCGCGCACGTAGATGAACGCGTGGCTGGCCCTGATCGCGTAGCAGGTGATGATGATGCCCTCGATGAGCACGTGCGGGTTGGCCATCATCAGCGGGATGTCCTTGCACGTGCCCGGCTCGGACTCGTCCGCGTTGACCGTCAGGTAGTGCGGCTTGCCGTCGTTCTGCGGGATGAAGGACCACTTCATCCCGGTGGGGAAGCCGGCGCCGCCGCGGCCGCGGAGCACGGAGCCCTTCACCGCCGCGATCACGTCGTCCGGCTCCATCGCCAGCGCCTTCTGCAGCGCCTCGTACCCGTGATGACGGCGGTAGCCGTCGATCATGAAGGAGTCCGGCTCGTCCCAGAAGGCGGTGAGGACCGGGGTGAGAACGTCGGTCACGAGGACTCCTTGCTGTCCTGGGGGGACGACACCGCGGAGCCTCCGGCCGCCCCATGCTGGGGCGGTTCACTGCGCTTTTCCGCGGCACCAATTTGCTCGGACTTCTCAGGCTCGGCCGACTCCCCGGACGTGGAATGCGCCCCCGGCGCGTGCCAGCCGCGTTCCTTGGCGAGCTTGAGGCCGACCAGGCTGGCGTACCCGGCCGACGGGCCCTCGGCGGCCTGGCCGTCGCCGAACCCGGCGAGGATCCGGTTGGCCTGCTTCCAGGTGCACAGCCGGCTGGGGCCGCGGGTCAGGGTCACGTCCCGGCCGGCCCGCAGGTCGTCGACGAGCTGCTTGGCCGACTGCGGCGTCTGGTTGTCGAAGAACTCCCAGTTGACCATCACCACGGGGGCGTAGTCGCAGGCGGCGTTGCACTCAAGGCGCTCAATGGCGACCTTGCCGTCCGGCGACTTGATGTCGTGGTGACCGTCGTTATGGGCGTCACCGCCGAGGTGCTCGGCGAGCTCCGACCAGATCTGGTCGCCGCCCATGATCGCGCAGGTCGTGTTGATGCAGACGCCGACCTGGTACTCGGCCGCCGGCTCGTGCTTGTACATGGTGTAGAAGGTCGCGACGCCGCGCACCTCGGTCTGCGTGATGCCGAGCACCTCGGCGCAGAAGGCCATCCCCTCGTCGGAGACGTAGCCCTCCTCCGCCTGCACCAGGTAAAGCAGCGGCAGCAGCGCGGACCGCGCCCGCGGGTACCTTCCGGTGATCTCCGCGGCGTCCGCCTTCAGCCGGGTCAGCGTTTCCTCACTGAACGGCATTACCGGTCAACGCCTCCAATCACCGGGTCGATCGACGCGATCGCCGGGATCACGTCCGCGAGGTTGCCGCCTTCGCACAGCACGGAGACGGCCTGCAGGTGGTGGAACGAGGGATCGCGCAGGTGGACACGGTACGGCCTGGTGCCGCCGTCGCTGACGACGTGGCAGCCCAGCTCGCCCTTGGCCGACTCGATCGGCACGTACACCTGCCCGGCCGGCACCCGGAAGCCCTCGGTGACCAGCTTGAAGTGATGGATGAGCGCCTCCATGGACTGGCCCATGATGTGCGCGATGTGCTCGGGCGACGGCCCCAGGCCGTCCGGGCCGAGCGACAGCCGCGCGGGCCAGCCGATCTTCGCGTCCTGGATCAGATACGGGTCGTTCGGCACGTTCGCCCGGTCCGCGAGCCGGTCAAGGACCTGCTCGACGATGCGCAGCGACTGGTCGATCTCGTTCATCCGGACCACGTAACGGCCGTAGGTGTCGCAGGTGTCCTGAGTGGGGACGTCGAACTCGTAGGTCTCGTAGTCGAGGTACGGCTGCGACTTGCGCAGGTCCCACGGCAGCCCGGTGGCGCGGAGCATCGGCCCCGTCACGCCAAGCGCCATGCATCCCTCGAGGTCGAGGTAGGCGATGCCCTCGGTACGCGCCTTGAAGACCGGGTTCGCGTCGATCAGCTTGTGCAGGTCACGGGTCCACCCGGGTGCCTTGCGCACGAAGTCGCGCACCGCCTCGATGCCGCCGGCCGGCAGGTCCTGCGCCACGCCGCCGGGCCGGACGAACGCGTGGTTCATCCGCAGCCCGGTGATCAGCTCGAACAGGTCGAGGACGTTCTCCCGCATCCGGACGCCCTGCAGGAAGATCGTGGTCGCGCCGAGCTCCAGGCCGAACGGGCCGATGCCGCCCAGGTGCGAGCCGATCCGGTTCAGCTCGAGCAGCAGCACCCGGATGAGCTTGGCGCGCTCGGGGATCTTGTCCTCGATCCCGAGCAGCCGCTCGACCGCCATGCAGTACGCGGTCTCGTTGAAGATCGGCATCAGGTAATCGGCCCGGGTGATGAACGTGGATCCCTGGGTCCACGTCCGGTACTCCATGTTCTTCTCGATGCCGGTATGCAGGTAGCCGATCGACGCGCGGGCGTCGGTGACGGTCTCGCCTTCTAGCGTGAGGACCAGCCGGAGCACGCCGTGGGTGGACGGGTGCTGCGGGCCCATGTTGACGACGATCTGCTCGTTCGGGCTGCGCTCGTCGTCGTTGGTGACGAGCTCGTCCCAGTCACCGCCGGCCACGTTGTAAACGCGGCCCTCGGTCGCCTCCGCGTCCGCGTCACTCGCGCCGGGAGTCGCGTGGGTGGTCTCAGTCATGTGTGTACTCCGCCATCACGAGTACGACCTTCTCTCGTCTGGGGGCGGCACCTTGGCGCCGCGGTACTCGACGGGGACGCCGCCGAGCGGGTAGTCCTTGCGCTGCGGGTGGCCAAGCCAGTCGTCGGGCATCTCGATCCTGGTGAGCGCCGGGTGCCCGTCGAAGACGATCCCGAAGAAGTCCCAGGTCTCGCGCTCGTGCCAGTTGGCCGCCGGGTACACCGGGGTCACCGACGGGATATGCGGGTCCGCGTCGGGCGCGGCCACCTCGAGCCGGACCCGGCGGTTGTGCGTGATCGACACCAGGTGGTAGACCGCGCGCAGCTCCCGCCCCGTCTCGTCCGGGTAGTGCACGCCGGACACGCCGGTGAAGATCTCGAAGCGCAGCGCCGGGTCGTGCAGCAGCTTGTCCGCCACCGCGAGCAGGTGCTCGCGGCGCACGTGGAAGGTCAGCTCGCCGTACTGGACCACGACCCGCTCGACCGCGTCGCCGAAGCCGCTTCCGTCGGCCTGCAGCGCGCTGCCGAGCGACTCGGCCACCGCGTCGAAGTAGCCGCCGTACGGCGGCTCGGAGGCAAGCGGCGGCAGCCGGTGCACCTGGAGCTTGCCGTAGCCGGACGTGTCCTGGGTGCCGTGCACGCCGAACATGCCGGTGCGGACCACCGGCGTATCGGCCCGCTCCGGTTCTTGCCGGGCGGGCAGCCCGGGCTCATCCCCACCGGGGGTCGTCACAACTCACTCCGCAGGTCGTTGATCCCCGCGCTTACGTGCAGCGGGAGCATGCTCAGCCGGGCTTCCTCGAGTTCGGTGATCTCCTGGTCGCGGTCCGGGCCGAGCTTCATGTTCAGGATCTTGTCGTGCAGCTTGAAGATCGCGTCCATCAGCATCTCCGGCCGTGGCGGGCAGCCGGGCAGGTAGATGTCCACCGGCACGATGTGATCCACCCCCTGCACGATCGCGTAGTTGTTGAACATGCCGCCGCTCGACGCGCACACGCCCATCGAGATAACCCACTTGGGGTCGGGCATCTGGTCGTAGATCTGCCGGAGCACGGGCGCCATCTTCTGACTCACCCGGCCGGCGACGATCATCAGGTCGGCCTCGCGAGGAGTTGAACCAGTCTTCTCCATGCCGAAGCGGGCCAGGTCATGCCGAGGTCCGCCGGTCATCATCAGCTCAATGGCGCAGCAGGCCAGGCCGAACGTGGCGGGCCAGACGGAGCGCGCCCGCGCCCACCCGGCGATCTTCTCCACCGAGGTCAGCAGGACGCCGCTCGGCAGCTTCTCTTCGATGCCCATTGCTAGTCCCACTCCAGGCCGCCGCGGCGCCAGACGTAGGCGTACGCGACGAGCACAGTGATCACGAAGGTGACCATCTCGATAAGGCCGAACGTGCCCAGCCTGCCGAAGGTCACCGCCCAGGGGTAAAGGAAGACGATCTCGATGTCGAAGACGATGAACAGCATCGCGGTCAGGTAGTACTTGACCGGGACTTTGCCACCGCCGAGCGGGATCGGGGTCGGCTCGATGCCGCACTCGTACGCGTCCAGCTTGGCCTTGTTCCAGCGCTTGGGACCCATGATGGTTCCCGCTACAACTGAAAACGCGGCGAAGCCGAAGGCGAGCACGAACAGCACGAGGATCGGTATGTACAGCGTCACCGTGGATTCGCCCCCTTCCTGAGGTCATTCATCCGAGGCATCGGGTTCACCGGGAGGCCGGCGCGAGTCGGGTCATGGCGCTGATGATGCGGTCGCTCGCGTCGCCGTCCCTCGGGTCGGTCAGGTTCGCGAGCAGCTTGAGCGCGAACCTCATCAGCTGCGGATGGTGCATGCCCCGGTTCGTCGCATAGCGCATCAGCTTTGGCCTGCCGATGAGCTCGACGAAGATCCGGCCAAGTGTGTAGTACCTGCCGTAGGCGGCCTGCAGTTCCTCCGGGTAGGACCGCAGCACCCGCTCGGTCTCGGCCCTGGTCGGCCGGGCGAGTGCCTGAGCGACCACCCGGGCCAGGATCTCACCCGACTCCATCGCGTAGGCGATGCCCTCCCCGTTGAACGGGTTCACCATCCCAGCCGCGTCGCCGGCCAGCAGCAGGCCCTGGTGGTATTGCGGTGTGCGGTTGAAGCCCATCGGCAGCGCCGCGCCGCGTACCGGCTCGGTGCGGTTCTCCTCGGTGTAGCCCCACTCTTCCGGCATCGACCTGAGCCAGCGCTTGAGCAACTCGCGGTAGTCGGTCTTGCCGAATGCGTCGGACGTGTTCAGCATGCCAAGGCCGACGTTGGACGTGCCGTCGCCCATGCCGAAGATCCAGCCGTAACCGGGCAGCAGCCGCGTCCCGTCCCACAGGTCGAGCCACGACTCCAGGTAGTCGTCCTCGTGCCGCGGCGAGGTGTAGTAAGTGCGGACCGCGACGCCCATCGGCCGGTCGTCCCGCTTGCGGAGGCCCATCGCGACCGACAGGCGGGACGAGTTACCGTCCGCGGCGACCACCACGCGAGCGCGGTACGTCTCGCTGGGACCATGCGCTCGTTCCGCGTTACCAGATCTTGACCCTGGCTTTTCCTCGGCTTCAGCCTGCGTCTCAACGCCCACGACCCGGCCGTCGGAATCGAGCAGCGGGCCGGTGACCGTGGTCCCCTCGAGGAGCTTCGCGCCTGCGGCCTGCGCGCGGCGGGCCAGCTGCTCATCGAGCGAGGCGCGGGTACGCACTAGGCCGTAGCCCGGGTAGCTGCTCAGTTCCGGCCAGTCAAGCTCGAGGCGCATACCGCCGGCGATCACCCGCAGGCCCTTGTTGCGCAGCCAGCCGGCTTCCTCGCTGACGTCAACGCCGAGCGCGATGAGGGCCTTGACCGCGCGCGGGGTGAGGCCGTCGCCGCACACCTTCTCCCGCGGGAACCGGGACTTCTCGATCAGCAGCACGTTAAGACCGGCCTGCGCCAGATAGTAGGCGGCTGTGGAGCCGGAGGGACCGGCACCGACGACTATCACGTCGGCGTCGTCATCCCTGACGGTTACGTGCTCGGTCACTTGATCAGATCCTGGGTTTCTTGTGAACTGCTTCACAAAATCTTTGCCGTTAGTTTAATCCTCGCCCCGCACAGGACGATTCGCCGCCCCTACCGTACTGCCCCCGGGGGGCGACCCCCCCGGTGACCCCCCTGCGCATGGGGGAGTCCCTCCCCCATATCCCCCTCGCCGGGGCCAAGCCCCGGGACGGCGCCTTCGGCGCCGGGTACGTATCCGGTGGTTGGGGGCCACCAGTCCGCTTAGTTGGTGGTTGCTGTTCGCTAGAGGTTGCGGGCGACGTGGACGGCCACGACACCGAGAGTGAGATCGCGCCACCGGACCGACGACCAGCCGGCCGCACGGATCACGTCGGCAAGCTCCCGCTGCGCGGGCCAGTCGCCGATCGACTCGGCGAGGTACTCGTAGGCCGCGGGGTTGCGCGCCGCGCGCCGGGCGATCGCGGGGAGGGCACCGGTCAGGTAACGCCGGTAAAGCATATCGAGCGGCGGAAACGTGATCTCACTAAACTCGCACACCACCAGTCGCCCGCCTGGCCTGGTTACCCGGCGCATCTCGGCGAGCGCGTCCCTGGTCCCGTGCACGTTCCGCAGCCCGAACGAGATCGTCACCGCGTCGAAGGCGCCGTCCTTGAACGGCAACCGGAGCGCGTCGCCGGCCGCGAAGGCCACCCGGCCGCGGGTGTTGGTGCCGTAGGGATCGGCCTTAGCCTGCCTCGCCTGGCCTGCCTTGAGCATACCGAGTGAGAAATCGCAGGCCACGACGTCCGCCCCGGCCGCGGCGAAGCTGACCGAGGACGTCCCGGTGCCGGCCGCCAGGTCGAGCACCCGGTCGCCAGGGCTCGCCTGCAGGATGCGCTGCACGCGCTTGCGCCACAGGCGGACCTGGCCCATCGACAGGATGTCGTTCATCAGGTCGTAACGCCCGGCCAGGGCGTCGAACATCGCCGCCACCTCGGCCGGCTGCTTGTTAAGGTCTGCGCGCGTCATGGGTAATACCGTATTTCCCCCGGGGGAATGATCCCCCCGGTGACCCCCTGTAGGTGGTCCGCTTAGCGCGCGTCGGTGATCATCACCGTGCCGACCGTCGTGTTGGTGGCCTCGTCGATGAGGATCAGGCCGCCGGTCAGCCGGTTGCGGGAGTAGGGGTCGACGAACAGCGGCTGGGTCACCCGCATCCTGATCCGGCCGATCTCGTTCAGCCCAAGCTGCGTGGCGGACTCGTCCCTGTGCAAGGTGTTCACGTCGATCCGGTAGAGCAGCTCGCCGACGATGCCCTTGACGGTCCGCGTCGTGTGCTTGACGATCAGCCGCGACCGCGCGGCAAGCGGCCGTTCCCCGCTCATCCAGCAGACCAGGCCCTCGATGTCCTGCACCGCCTTGGGCCGGTTGTTGGGCCGGCAGATCATGTCGCCGCGGGAAATGTCCACGTCGTCGTCGAGCAGCAGCGTGACCGACATGGGCGGGAACGCCTCCGGCACCTCGGCGCCCGCCAGTTCGATGCGGCTGATCCGCGTGCTGAACCCGGATGGCAGGTGCAGCACCTCGTCGCCCGGCTTGAGCACGCCGCCGGCGACCTGGCCCGCGTATCCGCGGTAGTCGTGCAGCTCCGGGTCGCTGCTCGCGTGCGGCCGTATCACGTACTGCACGGGGAACCTGACGTCGATGAGGTTCCGGTCCGATGCGATGTGCACGTGCTCCAGGTGGTGCAGCAGCGACGGGCCGTCATACCAGGGCATGTTGCCCGACCGCTCGACGACGTTGTCGCCGTTCAGCGCGGAGATCGGGATGAACGTGAGGTCCTGGATCTCCAGCTTGGTCGCGAACCGCGAGAACTCCTGGCAGATCTCTTCGAAGACCTCCTGGTCGTAGCCGACCAGGTCCATCTTGTTCACGGCGAGCACCAGGTGCGGCACCCGGAGCAGCGTGGTGAGGAAGGCGTGCCGGCGTGACTGCTCGTTCAGGCCGTTGCGCGCGTCCACCAGGATGATGGCGAGGTCGGCCGTGGAGGCGCCGGTCACCATGTTCCTCGTGTACTGGATGTGGCCCGGGGTGTCGGCGATGATGAACTTCCTGCGGGGCGTCGCGAAGTAGCGGTACGCGACGTCGATCGTGATGCCCTGCTCCCGCTCGGCGCGCAGGCCGTCGGTGAGCAGCGCGAGGTTGGTGGTCTCCTCGCCCCGGTCTCGTGAGGTGCGCTCCACGGCCGCGAGTTGGTCCTCGAAGATGGCCTTAGAGTCGAAAAGCAGCCGCCCGATCAGCGTGGACTTGCCGTCATCGACCGAGCCGGCGGTGGCGAACCGCAAGATGTCCATCGTTTAGAAGTAACCTTCCCGCTTGCGGTCTTCCATCGCCGCCTCGCTCGTCCGGTCGTCGGCCCGCGTCGCGCCGCGCTCGGTCACCCGGGTGGCGGCGACCTCGGCGATCACCTCGCCGACCGTCGTCGCGGTGGACAGCACCGCCCCGGTGATGGTCATGTCGCCGACCGTGCGGTACCGGACCGTGGCGGTGAACGCCTCCTCGTCGCCCGACCGCGTCAGGTACTGGTTGTCGGCGAGCAGGATGCCGTCCCGCTCGAACACCACCCGCTCGTGCGCGTAGTAGATGCTCGGGATCTCCAGGTTCTCCCGCTCGATGTACGACCAGACGTCAAGCTCCGTCCAGTTCGACAGCGGGAAGACCCGGATGTGCTCGCCGCGCCTGATCCGCGTGTTGTAGAGGTTCCACAGCTCCGGGCGCTGGTTCTTGGGGTCCCACTGCCCGAACTCGTCGCGGAACGAGAAGACCCGCTCCTTGGCGCGCGCCTTCTCCTCGTCCCGCCGCGCGCCGCCGAACAGCGCATCGAAGCGGTGCTCCTCGATCGCGTCGAGCAAGGTCACCGTCTGCAGCCGGTTCCTGCTGACCCAGCGGCCGGTCTCCTCGATGGCGCGGCCTTGGTCGATCGACTCCTGCACGCTGGCGACCACCAGCCGGACGTTTAGCTCCGCCGCCCGCCGGTCGCGGTACTCAAGTACCTCGGGGAAATTGTGCCCGGTGTCCACGTGCATGACGGGGAACGGGATGTGCGCCGGGGCGAACGCCTTCGCGGCGAGCGCGAGCATGACGATCGAGTCCTTGCCGCCGGAGAAGAGCAGCGCGGGGCGCTCAAACTCGGCCGCGACCTCGCGCATGACGTGGATCGACTCCGCCTCAAGCACGTCGAGCTGGGACAACAGGTAATCAGATCGCATGCGTGACTTCCCTGACGGCGTTGAGCAGCAGGTCGGCGATTGCCGGCCGGCAAACCAGGATATCTGGCAGCCAGGGGTCCTCCTGGTTGTAGGCGACCTGGCTGCCGTCGATGCGGGACACGTGGAAGCCGTTCGGCCTGGCCACCGCGACCGGGGCGGCGGTGTCCCACTCGTAGAAGCCGCCCGAGTGGAGGTACACGTCGTTCTCGCCGGTGATGACCGTGGCGACCTTGGCGCCTACTGAGCCGCAGGGGACGAGGTCGGCGCCGATTAGCGCTGCTACGTCCTTGACTAGCTGGCTTGCTCGGCTGCGGCTGACCACCATACGGAGGGGGCGCTGCGCGACCTGGTCCGCCGAGTCGGTGGCTGGGGTTGTCTTGAGGACTAGGCCTTGCGCGGGCAGGGCGACGGCGCCGGCGATCAGGTCTCCCGTGCTCGCTGACGCGTCGCGGGACCAGAGGGCTACGTGGACGGCCCAGTCTGTTCGGCCTGGCTCGCCGAACTCGCGGGTGCCGTCGAGAGGGTCGACGATCCAGACGCGGTCGGCGGTCAGTCTTGCCTTGTCGTCTAGGCCTTCCTCGGAGAGGACGGCGTCGGCGGGCCTCTCCCTGGCTAGCTCGGCCATCAGGAACTCGTGGGACTGGCGGTCGCCAGCCTTCCGCAGGGCGTCGGGGTTTCCACCGCCGGCGCGCAGGACGAGGAGGAGTCGGCCGGCGCGCTGCGCCAGGTCCGCTGCCAGGGCGTGGTCGTCAGGGGCGGCCAAGTACTTTCCTCCGGGTCGAGGGCTCTGGAAGCATAACCATGCCGCGGGGTGCTATCTTCCGCAGCCCGGCGGGCGGCCAGGATCATGTCAGCGTACGACCACTTCCTTCGCGGTCGCCGAAGGAAGCCCGCAATCCGCCATGACGCTGGCCGACAAGCGGCACCGCGACGACCTGACCGCTAAGGTGCGCGTATGGAAGAAGCGGCCGGTGACGCCGACGAGGCGCACGCGTCGTTGGCCGGCATGGCAATCTCCTGGGAGCACACCGGCGACGGCGAGCTGCCCTACCGGGCCACGGTGAACGGCGCCGAGCTCCTCCTGCGGGTGAACGACTTCCCCGCCGAACCGCTCTACAGCCTGCTCGTCAACGGCCGCCTCGCGTATGACCTGGAGGACTGGCCCGGGCGGTGGGTACGGCCGGGCATCCCCCCCGACCTGCTGCGCCGGGCCGCCGTCGTCCAGGCGCGGCGCGGCCGGGTCGACGCCATCGTCGCCAACGGGTGGGCGAGCGCGCTGTGCGCGCTGCCGCGCGGGCGGGCCGGGGACGTCGTGTCGGCGCTTAACCTGGACGGCGCGCTCGCCGCGGGCATCGGCCATCAGGTACTTGACCCGCCCCCGCCGGGCACGAGCCGGCTTGAGATCGCCGAGGACCACCAGGACGTGTTCACCATCCGGGTGCGGCTCACCGCTCCCGGGCCAAGCCGGTCCGACCTGGACGCGATGCTCGGGCGCGGCGACGAAGTCCCCCGCGTCCACTTCGACCAGCCTTACCCCGTCTGCTACCGGGTCACCGTCGACGGCGCCCCCTACCGCTGCGACGTGTTCGCCTACTTCACTGACCCGCCGAACGCCCAGGCGACGGCGGAGAGCCTGATGTTCCGCCGGCAGGCCAGCTGACGACCTCCAGCCGTGACCGGGCGGCTGCCGCCAGGTCCTCGGCCCACGCCAGGCGCTGGTCGCCGACGCCCTCGGCGGTGACGGCGCGCAGCGTGGCCAGGGTCTCCCGCGCGGCCGCGGGCGCCAGGCCGCAGGTCCGCAGCAGCGCGTACCCGAACATGCCGGTCCGGTGGATGCCGGCCGAGCAGTGGATGGCGGCGCGGGCGCCCGCGCCGACCAGCGTCGCCATCGTCGCCAGCGCGGCCGCGATCTCGTCGCGGGCCTCCGGCGGCGGCTGCTGGCCGTCCGGCAGCTCGACCCAGGCCCACTCAAGCCCGGCGGCCCGGGCCGCCTCTCCCAAGGCCGGCGCGCCCTCACGCCTGGACAGCAGCGTTACCAGGTGGGTCACGCCAGCGGCGCGCATCGCGGGCAGCGCCTTCACCTTCGGGCGGTGGGTCAGGGCGATCGCGCCAGCGCCGACGTTAACCAGACGGACATCCGCCGCTTCCCGGGACATGGGGATACGGTACGAACCCCAGGCAGGCCCGGCCAACCGGTTTTCCGCCGGCGACGGCGCCGGCGGAGTCAGGCCGGGTCGGTGTGGTACACGTTCTGGGTCTCTACCAGTCCCACGGTGATCAAGGCTTCCGCCGCATCGGCGGCCCGGTCGAGGGCGAAGGGGAGTTCCTTGCGCTCTACCGAGGAGAAGTCCTTAAGCACGAACGCGGCTGGGTCCATGCGGCCCGGCGGGCGGCCGATGCCGACGCGGACGCGGTAGTAGTCGCGGGTGCCGAGTGACGCGGTGATGGAGCGCAGGCCGTTGTGCCCGTTATCGCCGCCGCCGAGCTTGAGGCGCACCCCGCCGAAGGGGACATCGAGCTCGTCGTGGATAACCACCACTCGTTCGGGAGAAAGTTTGTAAAAAGCAGCGAGCGCGGCCACCGGACCGCCGGACAGGTTCATGTACGAGTGCGGCCGGGCCAGGGTGACCGGCTGGCCGGACAGTCGTCCCTCGGCGATGTCGTTGCGGGTGCGGTGCGCCTTGAAGCGCGCGCCTATCCGCTCCGCGAGCAACGCGAGGACCATGGCCCCTGCGTTGTGGCGGGTGCCCGCGTACTCCGGGCCCGGATTGCCGAGGCCCGCGATGATCCAGCGTTCGTCAGCCATGCAGGGGGCTCCAAGCGTGCTGGCCGGGCGCGGGGTTCGCCGCGTCCGGCCAGTCGTCGCGTGGTCTTACTCGGCCTCGGCGGCCTCGGCGGGCTCGGCCTCGTCGGCCGTGGCCTCAGCCTCGGCCTCAGTCTCGCCGAGGTCGGCGGCCTGCTGGGCGGTGACATGCAGCACCAGCGCATCGGGGTCGGTCACGAGCGTGGTGCCAGACGGGAGCGCGATGTCCTTGGCGTGGACGGCCGTGCCGATCTCCATGCCCTCGACGTCCACGTCCACGCCGTCGGGGAGGTGCGTCGCCTCGGCCTCGACGGAGATCTGCACAAGCTGCTGGTCGAGCAGGCCGCCGGAGAACACGGTGCCGTGCACCCGGACCGGGATCTCGACGGTGACCTTCTCGCCGCGGCGGACCTCGATCAGGTCCACGTGCTCGATCGCGCCCTTGATGGGGTGGCGCTGCACGGCCTTGGGCAGCGCGAGCGCGGACTTGCCGACGCCCTCGATCCTGATCAGCGCGTTCGGCGTCTTGAGCGCGATCATGAGCTCGTGCTCCGGCAGCGTGAAGTGCCGGTTCTCTGCGCCCTGGCCGTACATCACGGCGGGCACACGACCCGCCCGGCGGGTACGACGGGACGCCCCCTTGCCGAACTCGGTGCGCGGCTCGGCGTCGATACGGACCTCAGGCACGGTCTGTCACTCCTCATTGGGTATTCGATGCGCCAGCGAAGTCTAGCCGGCAAACGGCATGCGCGCGGATGGGAGCGTTCCGCATCCGCGTCGCAGGCGCGGCCTTTCCAAGCCGTCGCCATCCCTAACTCTGCTGGGCTGACTCGCTTTTAAGTGACGCGAGCAGCGAGGCACGGCGGCCGTCAGGTTGGCGCTCATCGTCGTACCAGGCCAGCGCCTCCTCCACGCCGCCGAAGTCGAGTGCACCCGTGCCTTCCGCCGCCGGCTCCCGAGCGACCCGGTAGCGGTACGGCGAGACGGTGTCGGCGGCGGCTTCAGCGGTGCGCAGGTACCACCGCAGGAGCCTGCCGACCGCCTCGGACTGCGCCTCCTCCGCCTCCTCCGCCTGGGCGCGCTCGGTGGCGTACACCCGCAGCAGGTCGTGAAAGCGGTACCAGTCCGGGGCCGGTGACTCAAGCAGGTTGGCGTCCACCAGTGTCTCGAGCGCGTCGGCGATATCGACTTCCGGTGCGCCGACAAGGGCCGCCGCGGCCGCCTGGCTGATCCACAGCCCCTGCCACAGGCCAAGGAGCCGGAAGACCCGGGCCGGATCCACCCTGCCCGCGGACGACCTGAGGCTGCCGTAGCTGACCTGGAACGACGCCCGGACCGCGAGATCGCCGATGCTCAGCTCGTCGAGGCGACGCTGCTCGTTGCGCAGCCGGCCTGCCAGCGTGGCGATGCGCCACTGGCTGCGCGCCGCGAGCCGCGCCGCGCAGATACGGATGGCAAGCGGTAGCCCGGCGCAGGCGACGAGCACCTCGGCCGTGGCGTCCGGCTCGGCCACCGCCCGCTCCTCGCCCACGACCCTTGAGAACAGCGCCAGCGCCTCGGTGTCCTCAAGCACGTTCAGGTCGACGAAGCGGGTACTCACCAGGTCTGGAGTTCGGTTGCGGGTGGTCACAAGCACCGCGCACGACGAGCTGCCCGGCAGCAGCGACCGCACCTGAGCCGCGTCCTGAGCGTTGTCAAGCAGGATCAGCACGCGGCGTCCGGTCAGCCGCGTGCGGAACAGCGCGGCACGCTCGTCATCCCTGGCCGGCACCTTGTCGCCCGCCACCCCAAGGTCCCGTAGGAACCTGGCGAGCACCTCGCCCGGCTCGGCCGGCTGCGCGCTCGCCCCGAGCAGGTCGACGTAAAGCTGCCCGTCGGGGAACTCCTCCCGTACCCGGTGCGCGGCATGCACCGCCAGCGTGGTCTTGCCGAGTCCGCCCGCCCCGTTCACCACCGCGATCCGCACCGCGCCGGTACTGCCCGCCGCCTCTTGGCCGACAAGCAGCGCGCACAGGTGAGCGACATGCGTCTCGCGCCCGGTGAAGTCCCCGATGTCCGCGGGAAGCTGCGCGGGACGTGGAATGCCCGGCGAAGCCTTCCCGTCGGCATCGGCCGCCCCGGCCTCTCCCCCCGGCCCAGCCAGCGAAGATTCGGTGAGGGTACCGATCGCGATGGTGCCCGGCGGCTCGGCCCGCGGCCCCGTGGCGGCCGCCCGGCCCGGTGTCGCCGTAGCGTCGGCGGGCCAGTCCGCCCCGCCGTTGTCCGCGTATCCGTCACGCCACACCGGAGCCACCGGATCAGGCACCGCGGCGACGACTGGTGACCGGCTCGGGCGGTGCGTGGTCGAAGCAGCGGACGCGTCGGCCGCGAGCAGCTCCCTGTACAGCCGCTGCAACTCGCTGCCCGGGTCAACACCGAGCTCATCCGAGATCACCTGCCGCGCCTGCGAGTAGGCCTCAAGGGCTGTCCACCCGTCGGCGGACAGCACCTCAAGCGGTCCAAGGATGCGAAAACGCATCAGGTCAACCCGTCCGAACGCACGCTCTCCTCCGCTTCCGGTAAAAGGCAACGTCTAGTTAGGCAGGAACTGCCAGGCGGGGTCCTGGGCCACGGATGGAGCATCCGGGGCTAGTGCAAACCCCACTTAATCATGACTTAAGCACACCGTAAATCGGGGCCGGGCATAGTCGGCGCAACCGCGTGAGGTGCGACGTCAACGACGGCGACCCGGGCCGCTCGGCTTAATCAGAACGCAAGTGCCGCCCGTCAGTCTTGTTTACAGGTTCCCGACCGGGACCGCCGCAGACAGACCCCGAGGAGCCTCAGATGCGCACCAGCGCCACCCCCGAGTAGACCCCCAGCGCCCCCAGCGACAACCGCCCACGGACCAGGAGCATCAAATGCGCACCAGCGCCACCCTGCAGAAAGGAGCACTCCAATGTGGACCATGGTTCCGGATTGATCAGCCTAATCGGTAATTCTTGGTAGCCAACTTAATAACGTATCTCCGGAGGGGTGCGCGGCACAAGCCGTGCACCCCTCGGCGAATTAAGAGGCAATTCGCGGCACCAGGGCAGGTGCCCGCCAACCAGATTATCTATTTGGAGGCTCCGTGACAGCCGAACAGCAGTCGGCATCCGGCATCGAAGTGCCAGGGTCACGGCAAGGACGCCTGCTGCGTGTCGCCGGGACGCTTGGCAAGAGAAATTTCAGGCTTTTTTGGATCGGTGAGACTACCAGCCAGGTCGGCAGTGCCATATCTTCGGTTGTCATTCCCCTTGTTGGTGTCCGCGTTCTTCGCGCTGACACGTTCGAGATAGCCCTGCTCACCTCGGCAGTATGGCTGCCCTGGCTTGTATTCGGACTGCCGGCCGGGGCGTGGGTCGACCGGTACCGTAAGCGCACGCTCATGATCACTTGCGACCTGGTATCCCTAATACTGCTCGCGAGCATAGCGGTAAGCGAGTTGCTCGGGATCCTCACAGTTGCGCAGTTGCTGCTGGTGGCCCTGCTCGCCGGACTTGTCAGCGTATTCTTTAAGGCGGCATTCCAGGCATATATTCCGCAGGTACTCCAAAGAGACGAGTTGATCGACGGAAACGCCAAGCTGCAGTCAAGCGCGGCGTTCGCGATGGTGAGCGGACCTGGAATCGGCGGCGCCGTGGCCCAGTTCCTCGGTATCGCGACCGGTGTCCTTCTCGACGCCGCTAGCTTCGCGGTATCGGCGGTGTGCCTGCTTGCCACGCCTTCGGCGGAACCGGCGTCGAGGACGGCGAGTCCCGGGCGGCGCATCGGCCAAGAGATCAGGGACGGGGTGAAGTTCCTCTTGCACGACCCTTACCTGCTCCCACTGGCCGCATTCACCTCCACGCTGAGCCTCGGGGTCTCAAGCTCTGACTCCCTGATGATCATCTTCTTCGTACGCACCCTTGGGGTTAGCTCAACCGTAACCGGCATCGCACTGGGCCTGATGGGCGTCGGCGGGCTGTCCGGCGCCTTTATCTCGGCACGCCTGGTCCGGAGATACGGCAGTGCTCGCGCGATGATCATATGCCGGGTGCTGCTGTCCTCCGCGCTCCTGCTTCCGCTCACTACCCGCGGCGTAGGCCTGCTATTCAGCGCCGGATGGCTAACGGTGAATGCCGGCATCGCCTCAGGTAATATAATTTCAGCGTCTTTCAGGCAGGCCAGGTGCCCCGTCGAGATGCGCGGCAGGATTAGCGCCACCTACTACACGATGACGTATTCGGGTATGGCCATAGGCGGGGTATTCGGCGGAGCGCTTGGAACATTCCTCGGAGTCAGAGCCGCCCTGTGGGTTACGTGCGGAATCGTGGCCGCCGCCAGCGCCATACTTTTCTTCTCCCCAATACGCAAGCTGCGCGAACTTCCAGAGACGGCCGCACTCGATGGCGCGTGAGCCTACGTTCCGCGGCAGACGGAGGCATGTGCGTGCGGATGGAAAATCGGGGATCCGCACGCACATGACCAAGGAAGTCCAGGGAAAACCGGCCTACTTCTCCGTCGACTCCGGCCCGATCGTGCTCTCCGGACCGATCGTCGACTCCGGACCGATGGTGCTCTCCGGACCGATCGTCGACTCCGGCCCAATCGTGCTCTCCGGACCGATCGTGCTCTCCGGACCGATCGTCGACTCCGGCCCAATCGTGCTCTCCGGACCAATCGTGCTCTCCGGACCGATCGTCGACTCCGGACCGATGGTGCTCTCCGGACCGATCGTCGACTCCGGCGCGAATTCCGGCGTTGAATCGCTCATTTCGCTCCCGTCCATTGCTTTGATCTGGCCCAGAAACGTCACAACAGCCCCGGACGTTTCAGACGCCAGTTGATTCGTCGCCTGCCGTCGCAGGCTCACGGTAGCGAGCTTAGAGGGTGGCCGGCCACGCATGTCGCCAATATCACCAGCTGCTAGGGAATCCCCTGGTTATTCACTTCGCTTCACGGTCCTCGGCCGGCAGCGAAGCCAGCGCGGCGATAACGTCCGCCGCTTCGACCGTCTCATTGATCTGCTCGAACATCGCCAGTGCCGTGAGCCACGCGGCTCGCGCCCCGGCGATGTCGCCGGTCGAGGCGTGCACGTGCCCGAGGTTCGTGATCGCTATGCCCTCACCGACCAGGTCCCCCGACCTCCGATGAATGCTGACGGCCTCCGTGAAGCACGCGTTCGCGTCGGCGATCCGGCGCAGGGCCAGGTGGACCCGCCCGAGGTTATGCAGAGCGTGACCGAGGCCGTATCCGCCGATCTCCCGGTAGATGTCGCAAGACTCCCGGTAGCACTCGGCGGCCGAGTCCAGGTCGCCGAGGCCGAGGTGTACCTCACCCAGGTTGTTCAGCGCGATCGCTAGCAACTGTGACGCGCCCGTCGGCCGTAGCAGGTCCACTGCGCGCCGCATGCTTTCCAGCGCGGCCGGTCCCGGCCCGTTCATGTTGAGGTACCCCTCGCCAAGTGCGAGCGCGGTCTGCACCTCCCCCTGGGTGTCGCCGAGTTCCTGGCGGAGGGCCAGCGCCTTTTCCAGGTGGCCGAACGCCTCCGGGTCCCGCAGCTTCGCAAGCGCGAAGCCGAGCATGCTGAGCGCCCATGCCTCACCGGGACGGTCCGCTCCCTTGCGCGCGCTCTCCACGGCGATGCGATTCGCCGTCACGCAGTCCGCCCAGTTGCTCCGCCGGTTAAACGCGGGAAACCACGTGGGAGGCAGCCGCCAGGCGATCTCGTGGAGGCTCGCGTCCGCGGCCTGGCGTGCGGCCGCGACAAGGTTGCCACGCTCCGCGTCATACCAGCCCATCGCCTCATCCAGGCCGGCGAAGACCGGCGGCGCGGGATGGCGCACCGCCCCGTGCCTTGGCACCTGGTAGCGGCGCGGGGACACGGCGTCCGCCGCCGCTTGCGTGGTGTTCAGGTACCACCAAAGCAGGCGGCTCACCGCCTCTTCCCGTGCGTCCTGCGTCTCCTCCGACTGCGCGCGCTCCATGGCATACACCTTGAGAAGATCGTGGAAGCGGTACAGGTCGGGAGCGGGCGACTCAAGCAGGTTGATGTCGACCAGCGCCTCGAGCGCCTCCGCGGCATCGTTTGCCGACGCCCCGACCAGCGCGGCGGCGGCGGTTCCGCTGATCGACGCGCCCTGCCAGAGGCCAAGCAGCCGGAAGACCCGGGCGGGATCCACGCCGTCCCCGGTCGGCCTGAGGCTGTCGTAGCTGACCTGGAAGCTGGCCCGGACGGCGAGGTCTCCTGTCGTCAGCTCATCGAGCCGGCGGTGCTGGTCGCGGAGCCGGCCCGCCAGCGTGGCGACACGCCACTGCCTGCGCTTCGCGAGCCGCGCCGCGCAGATCCTGATCGCCAGCGGCAGCCCGGCGCAGGCGACAAGCACCTCGGCGGTGGCGTCCGGCTCGGCCGCGGCCCGTTCCTCGCCCACGATCCGTGAGAACAGCGCGAGCGCCTCGGTGTCCTCGAGCACGTCAAGGTCGACGAAGCGCATGCTGGCCAGGTCGGACGTCCGGTTACGAGTCGTGACGAGCACCGCGCACGACGAGCTGCCCGGCAGCAGCGGCCGTACCTGGGCCGCGTCCTTGGCGTTGTCGAGCAGGACGAGCACCCGGCGGCCGGTGAGCGCCGACCGGTACAACGTGGCCCGCTCGTCGTCTCGCGCGGGGATCTTGTCGCCCTCGATGCCGAGGTCACGAAGGAACCTGGCAAGCACCTCGCCCGGTGTCGCCGCCTGGGGGCTGGCGCCAAGTAGGTCCACGTAGAGCTGGCCGTCGGGGAACTCCGAGCTGACCTGGTGCGCCGCGTGCACGGCGAGCGTGGTCTTGCCGAGGCCTCCCGCGCCGTTCACCACCGCGATGCGGACCACGCCGGGGCTGCTCGCCACGCTGCCCCCAAGCAGCAGGGTGCGCAGGTGCGCCACGTGCGCCTCGCGGCCGGTGAAGTCGCCGATGTCGGCCGGAAGCTGCGCCGGACGCAGGATGCCCGCCGGGGCACCCGCTATTCCACCGGGCAGCGCAAGCCCGGCCTCGGCCAGGTCGGCGACCGCGGCCAGGGTCGGCTCCGCGAAGGTGCCGATCGCGATGCTGCCCGGTGGCTCGGTTCCCGGCTCCTGGCCCGCGCCGCCAGTGGTGTCATCGGCGACAAGCGGTCCCGCAGCCGTTCCGCTAGGCACCGCTGGGGCCATGGTGGCCGCCGCCGCGGCGGCCGGGTCGGGGATGACTGGGGTCCTGCGTGGCCGTGGCCGTGGCCGGGGCGGCGCGACTGACGACGGCGACGCGTCGGCGGCGAGCAGCTCCGCGTACAGCCGCTGCAGCTCGACACCGGGATCCACGCCGAGCTCATCGGCGATCACCTGCCGCGCCTGCGCGTACCTCTCGAGCGCCTCGGCCCGCCGGCCCGCCTCCTCAAGGGCCCGGATCAGCGAGGCCCACAGCCGCTCGCGCAGCGGATGCTCCCTCACCAGGCCGTGCAACTCGGGTATCACCTGGACCGCGCGGCCGCAGGCAAGGTCCGCCTCGACGCGCAGTTCCGTGGTGGTGAGCCAAAGCTCGGCGGCCCGGTCGGCCTGATTGACGATCAGCGATGTCTGCGGTACGTCGGCGAGCAGTCGGCCGCGCCACAGCCCGAGTGCCTTGCCGAGCACGTCGGCGGCCCGCTCCTCCTGGCCGGCGACCAGGGCGCCCGCGCCCTCGGCGGCGAGCGACTCGAAGTGCTCGATGTCCAGGTCCCCCGGCGCGACCCGGAGCATGTAACCGGGCGCCCGGTAGACGAGCATCTTGCCCTCGGTGTCCCCGATGACCTTCTTCAGCCGATGTACGTAGATGCTGACCAGGTTGTTCGCGGTGCCCGGCGGGTTGTCTCCCCACAGCTCGTAGATCAGGCTCTCGGTCGGCAGGAGCTGCCCAGGCCGCAGCAGCAGGCAGGCGAGCAGCGATCGCCACTTGGCGGCGTTGATCGCCGTCCACCCGTCGGGGGACAGCACCTCAAGCGGACCGAGGATGCGAAAGCGCATCAGGCCGAGCCGTCCGAACGCACGTTCTCCTCCGCCTCGGGATGACACGTGTCCGGCTGGCCGGGTGCCGCCCGCTCTCTATTTGGGCCATGGGTGAAGGGTTTTCTTGACCCTACTCAATCACGACTCAACCGCACGGTAAATCGCATGTCACCCGGCCCGGCTGAAGCCACCAGGCTGAACCCGGTTATGCAGCCGCCCGCCGGTCGGCTCAATCCCCGCTCAATAGGTGCCTGCAATGATCTTCTCACCGGATGGAACGGCACCGGGCACAGCCCGCGTCGGACCAGACGATAACCGGGGCATCGTCCGGTAAGACGCGGGATGTGTGTAGACAGCCCGCGGAGCTGACGGTTCGGGACCGAGGGGTGGCCGGTCCCGGACCGTCGTGAGAACCCCGTCCCGCCCGACCGGGGAAAGGCGGGACGGGGCCTTCTCGTCACCGGGCAGTAACTGCCGTTTCTCAGGACTGGCCGTCGAAGAGGCTGGTCACCGAGCCGTCGGTGAATACCTCGTGAATGGCGCGGGCGATAAGCGGCGCGATGGACAGCACCTTCAGCTTGTCAAAGCGCTTCTCCTGAGGCACCGGCAGCGTGTTGGTGATGACCACCTCGCTGATCCGCGAGTTCTTGAGTTGGTCAATGGCTGGACCGGACAGCACGCCGTGGGTCGCCGCGACGATTACCCGCTCCGCGCCCTGCTCGAACAGCGCGTCGGCCGCCTTCACGATGGTCCCGCCGGTATCGATCATGTCGTCCACCAGGATGCAGGTGCGTCCCTCGACGTGTCCGACCACCTCGAAGACCTTGACCTGGTTGGCCACGTCCGGATCGCGCCGCTTGTGGATGATGGCGAGCGGCGTGCCGAGCCGGTCGGTCCACCGCTCGCACACCCGGACCCGTCCCGCGTCGGGCGCGACCACGGTCACGTTCCGCACGTTCAGCTTGCTCTCCAGGTACCCCGCGAGGATCGGGAGCGCGAAGAGGTGGTCCACTGGCCCGTCGAAGAAGCCCTGGATCTGCGCGGTGTGCAGGTCGACCGCCATCAGCCGGTCGGCGCCCGCGGTCGCGAACAGGTCGGCCACCAGGCGGGCCGAGATCGGCTCGCGGCCGCGGCTCTTCTTGTCCTGCCTGGCATAGCCGAAGAACGGCATGACCACGGTGATCCGCTTGGCCGACGCGCGCTTGAGCGCGTCGACCATGATGAGCTGCTCCATGATCCACTGGTTGATCGGCGCGGTGTGACTCTGCAGCACGAATGCGTCGCAGCCGCGGACCGACTCGAGGAACCGGACCATGATCTCGCCGTTGGCGAAGTCGTACAGCCTGGCCGGGGCCGGCTCGATACCCATGCAATCGGCGACCTCGGCGGCCAGCTCGGGGAAGGCCCGCCCGCCGAACAACATCAGCTTCTTTCTGCTGGGCGCTGTCATGCCGCTCACCTGGTCAAGTCTCCCTTAGGCCCGGACTACCAATGGAATTATTCGCAGCGGGTGCGTTCCGCTGCCGCCGCCGACCGCGAACCGGGCCGGTTGCGCAGGACCCATCCGTCGGAGTTGTGCTGCCGGCCTCTGGCCACCCCCAGGTCGCCGGCCGGGACGTTCTCGGCGATCGCGGACCCGGCCGCGGTGTAGGCGCCGTCGCCGATCGCGACCGGCGCCACGAGCACCGTGTTGCTGCCGATGAAGACGTTCTCGCCGACGTCGGTATGGTGCTTGGCCGCCCCGTCGTAGTTGGCGAAGATCGTCCCGGCGCCGATGTTGGACCCGCTGCCGATGGTCGCGTCGCCGACGTAAGTGAGGTGCGGGACCTTCGCGCCGGGCCCGACGAACGCCTTCTTGAGCTCGACGTAGGTGCCGATGTGGGCGTCGGCGGCGATGCTCGCCCCCGGCCGCAGGTAGGCGAACGGCCCGACGGTGACCCGCGGGCCGATCTGCGCCTGACGGCAGACGGCGTGCAGCAGTACGGCGTCCTCGCCCACGGTTGTGTCCTCAAGCAGGCAGCCCGGCCCGATGCTGGCTCCCTCGCCGATCACGGTGGTGCCCGCCAGTTGGACCTGCGGCCCGATCTCGGCGTCCCGGCCGATCGTGACGGTGGCGTCGACCCAGGTGGAGGCCGGGTCGACGACGGTGACGCCGGCCAGCATCCAGTCGGTGAGTATCCGGTCGTTGAGCGCCCGCCGCGCCTGCGCGAGCTGCACCCGGTCGTTGACGCCCTTGATCTCCGCCGGGTCGGCGGCGAGCATGGTGCCGACGGGGTGCCCGTCGCCGCGCAGGATCTCCACCACGTCGGTGAGGTACTCCTCGTGCTGGCTGTTGCTCGCGGTCACCCGCTTGATGGCGTCGGCGAGCAGCGTGCCATCGAACGCGTAGCACCCCGAGTTGAACTCGTCGATCGCCCGCTCGGTTTCGCTGGCGTCGCGCTCCTCGACGATCCGCAGGAACTCGCCGTCGGCGTCGCGCACGATCCGCCCGAAGCCGGGAAATTCACCGCGCGCGGTCAGCACGGTGACGGCGTTGCCCGCGTGGGCGTGGCGGCTGGCCAGTTCGCTGAGCGTGCGACCGCGCAGCAGCGGCATGTCCCCGTAAGTGACGACCACCGTGCCTGGCATGACGCCCAGGGACTCGATAACCATCCGCATGGCGTGGCCGGTGCCGAGCTGAGGGTCTTGGACGACGATGGCCGCCTGCGGCGCGGCCGCGACGGCCGCCGCGGTCACCTGCTCCTTGGCGTGCCCGACCACGACCACCAGCTGTCGCGGTGCAAGGTCGCCGGCCGCCGCGATCGCGTGGCCGAGCAGCGACCGGCCGGCCAGCGTGTGCAGCACCTTGGGGGTCCGGGACTTCATCCGGGTCCCCTCGCCGGCAGCGAGGATCACCACCGCGGC
>Ga0265338_10001254_pt1 | contig 41835 bp, 36 predicted proteins | sample 42126metaG_FD_193579 | JGI IMG/M metagenome (GOLD analysis project Ga0265338, IMG submission 193579) | Rhizosphere microbial communities from Carex aquatilis grown in University of Washington, Seatle, WA, United States - 4-21-26 metaG | ecosystem: Host-associated > Plants > Roots > Rhizosphere... | reverse complement strand
GGTCCGGGCGGCGGGATCGCGTCGATGCCTGCCTCCTTGCGCTGCTGGGCGGTGATCGGCGTCGGCGCGCCGGTCAGCGGGTCGAGCCCGGACGCCGCCTTCGGGAAGGCGATCACGTCCCTGATCGAGTCCCGCGCGGCGAGCAGCATGATCAGGCGGTCCCAGCCGAACGCGATCCCGCCGTGCGGCGGCGGCCCGTAGCGCAGGGCTTCCAGCAGGAAGCCGAACTGGGACTGGGCCTCCTCCCGGGACAGCCCGATGACGTCGAAAACCTGCTGCTGCATGGCCGGACGGTGGATTCGGATGGACCCGCCGCCGATCTCCGTGCCGTTGCAGACCATGTCGTACGCGTCGGCGAGCGCCCCGCCCGGCTCGGCCGTGAACTTGTCCGCCCACTCGGGCAGCGGGGCGGTGAACGGGTGGTGCACCGCGGTCCAGCCGCCGGCCCCGTCCTCCTCGAACATCGGAGCGTCCACGACCCAGGTGAAGGCCCAGGCGGCCGGGTCGATCAGCGCGAGGCGCTGGCCGATCTCCAGCCGGGCCGCGCCGAGCAGCGACTTGGCCTGCGCCGGTGGGCCGGCCGCGAAGAACACGCAGTCGCCCGGACCCGCGCCGGCCGCCGCGAGCAGGCCGGCCCGTTCCTCCCCGGACAGGTGCCGGGCCACCGGCCCTGAGTCTGACACCGACCCGTCCGCGGCGGCGAGCACGTAGGCCAGGCCCCGCGCGCCGCGCGCCCGGGCCCATTCCTGCCAGCCGTCCAGTTCCCGGCGTGATTGCGCCGCCCCGCCGGGCATCACTACCGCGCCGACGTGCGGGGCCTGGAACACGCGGAACGCCGACTGCGCGAAGTACCCGGTCAGGTCCACCAGCTCGCAGCCGAACCGCAGGTCTGGCTTGTCGGACCCGAACCGGTCCATCGCGTCGGCGTAGGTCATCCGCGGAATGGGCCGCGGCAGGTCATAGCCGGCGATCTCAGCCCACAGCCGGCCTGCCATGTCCTCGGCCACGGCGATGATGTCTTCCCGGGTGGCGAAGCTCATCTCGATGTCGATCTGGGTGAACTCCGGCTGCCGGTCGGCGCGGAAGTCCTCGTCGCGGAAGCAGCGGGCCAGCTGCCAGTAGCGTTCCAGGCCGCCCACCATGAGCAGCTGCTTGAACAGCTGCGGCGACTGCGGCAGCGCGTACCAGCTGCCCGGGCGGAGCCGGACCGGCACCAGGAAGTCGCGTGCCCCTTCCGGGGTGGACCGGGTCAGGTACGGCGTTTCCACCGCGACGAAGCGGTGCTCCCGCATGACGTCGCTGACCAGGTAGCTCGCCTGCGAACGCGTCCGGAGGGCCGTCGCCGTCTCGGCCCGCCGGATGTCCAGGTAGCGGTACCGCAGCCGGATGTCCTCGTTCAGCTCGCCGCCGCCCTCGATGGGGAACGGCAGCGGGTCGGCCTCGGCCAGGATCTCCATCTCCCCGGCGACCACCTCGATCTCACCGGTCGGCAGCTCGGGATTCTCGTTGCCCGCGGGCCTGCGGCGCACCTCGCCGGTGACCCGCACGCAGAACTCGGCGCGCAAGGCGTGCGCGGGGCTGCCCTCGCCCTCGTCGCGCAGCACGACCTGGACGACACCGCTGGCGTCGCGCAGGTCGATGAAGGTGACCCCGCCATGGTCGCGGCGGCGGGCCACCCAGCCCGCCAGCATCACGGTGTCACCCGCCTGCGATGCGCGCAGCGCGCCCGCCTCGTGGGTACGGATCATTGCCCGCCCAGCCTCCCCATCCGGTGTGTCCTCATCATCATGTTGGTCACAGCCCCGTCCGCCGGACGGGGCCCGGGACCGGGCCGCCGGGCGGCTGGCCGTCCGGGCCGGGCCCGGGCACCAGGCCGGCCAGGAACTGGTTGCTGGCGCGTTCCTCGCCGATGGTCGTCTGCGGCCCATGGCCGGGCAGCACCTGCGTCTCGTCCGGCAGCGTCAGGCACACCCGGGCCAGGCTGTCCAGCATGGCCCGGTGACTGCCGCCGGGCAGGTCGGTCCGGCCGATCGACCCGGCGAACAGCAGGTCCCCGGAGAACATGACCTGGTGGCCAGCCCGGAACGCCACCGACCCGGGGGTGTGGCCGGGCGCGTGGTCCACGACGAGTTCCACGCCCGCCAGCCGCAGCGTTTCCCCATCGGCCAGCACCCTGACATCGTCCGGCTCGGTGAAGGTGAGGCCGCGCAGGAACTGCTGGCCGGCCTGAAGGCTGAGGCCGCGGGCCGGGTCGGCGAGCAGCGCCCGGTCGGCGGGGTGAATGTACGCGGGAATGTTTCGCGCGCCGCAGACCGGTGCGACGGACCAGACATGATCGATGTGACCGTGCGTCGCCAGCACCGCCGCCGGCTTCAGCCGGTGCTCCGCGACAATCTCCTCGATTCCGCCCATCGCGTCCTGGCCGGGGTCGATGATCAGGCACTCCTCGCCCGGCCCGGGCGCCACGATGTAGCAGTTCGCGGCGAACGAGCCAGCCGGAAACCCAGCGACCAGCACGGCGGACCTCCCTCGACGGGCACATGGCGGATGAGCGGATACTGCGCGTACAGGCTACCGATCCGCCCGGGCCAGCGGCGAACCGGTAACAGCGCCATCACGACCTCGCACCGGCCGGTACCATTCGCGAAGTTTCGCTGATAAGCAGGCACCAACTAGCCAGGAGGACAGCACCGGTGGCGGGTAAGAGGGATCGCCAGCGCAAGCTCGCACGCGAGCGTTTCGAGCGCCAGCAGGCACGCCGTGCACAGCAGGCGCACCGCGCGCGGCTCTGGACGGTGATCAGCGTGGTGTGCATCGCGGTCATCGTGCTCGGCGCGGGCGGGTACTTCCTCTTCAAGCCCGGCGGGATCGCGACCGCTGCCTCCTCGGCGACCGCCACCCCGACGCCGGCCGCCACCCCGACGGCGACGGCCGCCTCGACCGCGACACCCACGCCTACCGAGGCTGCGGAGCCGGCCACGCACTGCACCTACACGTCCAGCCCGCCGGCGGCGCGCACGGTCGGCACCCCGCCGGCCACGCCCAACTCCACCGCCAGCTATCAGGCCACCATCACCACCAACCGCGGTGACGTCGTGATCGACCTGCTGAACAGCAAGGCGACCTGCACGGTCAACTCATTCGTGTACCTGGCGGCCAAGAAGTACTTCAACAACACCACATGCCACCGGCTGACCGCCTCAGGCGGCCTCTTCGTGCTGCAGTGCGGGGACCCGACGGGCAAGGGCACCGGCGGCCCGGGCTATGCGTACGCCAATGAGAACACCACCGGGGCGACCTATCCGCAGGGCACGGTGGCCATGGCGCACACCCAGCAGCCGAACAGCAACGGCAGCCAGTTCTTCCTCGTGTACAAGAACTCCAGCCTGAGCCCCGACTACACACCGTTCGGCACGGTCGTTAAAGGACTGGGCATCATCCAGAATGTCGCTAAGGCGGGCTCAGACAACTCCAACGGCTCCGGGGATGGCCATCCGAAGGAGCCGGTTGTCATCGAACGCGTCACAATCAAGAAGACCTGACCTGGCGGCGTCGCCAGGATCAGGGCTGAGCAGGAGGTTAGCGGTGAGTACCGCCAACGATCCGTGGGGCCGGGTAGATGCCGAGGGTACGGTTTACGTGCGTACCGCAGGTGGCGAGCGGGTGGTTGGCTCATGGCAGGCAGGCAGCCCGGATGAGGCGCTGGCGTTCTTCCGGCGCAAGTACGAGTCCCTGGCGACTGAGGTCACCCTGCTTGAGCAGCGGATGTCGGCGACGGACCTGTCGCCGGGCAGCGCCCGCGCGACCATCGACCGCCTGCTGGCCGCCGTGTCGGACGCGAACGCGGTCGGCGACCTCGACTCGCTGCACGTCCGGCTGGAGGCCCTGACCGGCCAGGTCGACCATCGCCGCGAAGAAGTCCGCGCGGCACGGGAACATGCCCGCTCCGAGGCCAAGGACGTCAAGGAGCGCATCGTGGCCGAGGCCGAGCAGATCGCCGCCGAGGCAACGCACTGGAAGATCAGCGGCGAGCGGCTGCGCCAGCTCCTGGAGGAGTGGAAGACCGCGCCGCGCGCGGATCGCACAGTGGAGACGGCCCTGTGGAAGCGCCTGTCGGCGGCCCGCAACTCCTTCACCAAACGGCGCAAGGCCTACTTCGCTGGGCTTGAGGAGGAGCGGGAAGACGCCAAGGCCCGCAAGGAGAAGCTGGTGGTCGAGGCGGAGGCGCTGGCGGCCTCCACGGACTGGGGGCCCACGGCAGCGGCCTTCCGTGAGCTGATGCGGTCCTGGAAGGCGTCGGGCCGGGCGGGCCGGGCGGAAGAGGACGAGCTGTGGGGCCGGTTCAAGACCGCGCAGGACACCTTCTTCCAGGAGCGCTCGAAGGTGTTCTCGGCCAAGGAGACCGAGTTGCGCGAGCACGCCGAGGTCAAGACGACGCTCCTGGACGAGGCGGGGCAGCTCCTGCCGGTGACCAGTGTCCGGGCCGCACGGGCCGCGCTGCGGTCCATCCAGGAGCGCTGGGAGCACGCGGGGCCGGTGCCCCGGGAGGCCCACGAACGGCTGGAGTCCGGCCTGCGCCGGGTCGAGGACGCGGTGCGCAAGGCGGAGGACACGCAGTGGCGGCGGTCCAACCCGGAGGCCCTGGCCCGGGCCAAGGGGACGGTCGAGCAGATCCGGGCCGCCATCGCCGGGCTGGAAGGGCAGCTGGCCAAGGCGCAGGCCCGTGACGATGCCCGCGCCGCGCAGCAGGCTGAGGAAGCTATCGCCGCCCGCCAGTCCTGGCTTGAGGAAGCCGAACGGACCCTCGCTGAACTGTCTGGCTAGCTGACGGGGTGGCCCGCAGCGGCGCCGTCAGCTGGTGATCCGGTAGACGTCGTACACGCCGTCGATGGCCCGCACCGCCCGCAGCACGTGGCCGAGGTGCTTGGGGTCGCCCATCTCGAAGGTGAACCGGCTGACCGCCACCCGGTCCCTGGTCGTGGTCACCGACGCCGACAGGATGTTGACGTGCTGCTCGGAGATGGACCGGGTCACGTCGGAGAGCAGGCCGGTCCGGTCCAGCGCCTCCACCTGGATGGCCACCAGGAACAGCGAGCCATCCGTGGGCGACCAGCGCACCGCCACCAGCCGCTCGGGCTGGGAATCGAGGAGGTGCCTGAGGTTAAGGCAGTCCGCCCGGTGCACCGACACGCCGTGCCCGCGGGTGACGAAACCGGTGATCTCATCGCCCGGCACCGGCGTGCAGCACTTGGAGAGCCGCGCCCACACGTCGGAGGCGCCCTCCACGACCACTCCCGAGTCACCGGCCGGCCGGGGCCTCGGTGAGCGGGTGGGCAGCGTCGCCTCGGCCAGGTCATCCTGCGTACCGGCGATGCCGCCCGCCGACTGGACCAGCTTCATCGCCACGGACTGCGCGCTGACGTGGCCCTCGCCGACCGCCGCATACAGGGCGGACAGGTCGGAGTACCGCAGTTCCCGGGCGATGGCCAGCAGCGCGTCCCCGGTGGCCAGCCGCTGCAGGGGCAGGCCCTGCTTGCGCATGGCCCGGGCGATGGCGGTCTTCCCGGTCTCCGCCGCCGCTTCCCTGCGCTCCTTGGAGAACCAGTGCCGGATCTTGTTGCGCGCCCGTGCGCTCTTCACGAAGCCGAGCCAGTCCCGGCTCGGGGCCGCGTCCTGGGCCTTGGAGGTGAAGATCTCCACGGTGTCGCCGTTGTCGAGGGTGCTCTCCAGGGCGACCAGGCGCCCGTTCACCCTGGCCCCGATCGTCCGGTGCCCCACCTCGGTGTGGATCGCGTAGGCGAAGTCCACCGGGGTCGCGCCCTGGGGCAGGCCGAGCACCTCGCCACGCGGGGTGAAGACGTAGACCTCGGCCGCGCCGAGGTCGAACCGGAGTGACTCCAGGAACTCAGCGGGGTCCGCGGTCTCCCGCTGCCAGTCGACCAGCTGCCGGAGCCAGGCCATGTCGGCCGTGCCGACCTGCCCGGTGCCGCGGCCGGGTACCGTCTCCTCCTTGTACTTCCAGTGCGCGGCCACCCCGTACTCGGCCCGCCGGTGCATGCCCCAGGTCCTGATCTGCAGCTCGACCGGCTTGCCCTCCGGGCCGATCACCGTGGTGTGCAGCGACTGGTACATGTTGAACTTGGGCATCGCGATGTAGTCCTTGAAACGCCCGGGAACCGGATTCCACCGGGCGTGCACGGTGCCGAGGGCCGCGTAGCAGTCGCGGACCGAGTCGACCAGGACGCGGATGCCCACCAGGTCGTAGATGTCGTCGAAGCCCACGTTCCGGGCGATCATCTTCTGGTACACGGAGTAGTAGTGCTTCGGCCGCCCGGTGACCCGCGCCTTGACCTTGGCGTTGTGCAGGTCCGACGAGACGTCCTCGATGACCTCCTGCAAGAACACGTCGCGGCGGGGGGCGCGCTCCGACACCAGCCGCGCGATCTCGTCGTACCGCTTGGGGAACAGGGTGGCGAAGGCCAGGTCCTCAAGTTCCCATTTCACCGTGTTCATGCCCAGCCGGTGCGCGAGCGGCGCGAAGATCTCCAGGACCTCACGCGACTTGCGCTCCTGCTTCTCCCGCGACAGGTAGCGCAGGGTGCGCATGTTATGCAGCCGGTCAGCCAGCTTGATCACGAGGACCCTGATGTCACGGGACATCGCGACCACCATCTTGCGGACGGTCTCCGCCTCCGCGGCCTCCCCGTACTTGACCTTGTCCAGCTTGGTGACCCCGTCGACGAGCGCCGCGATCTCGTCGCCGAACTCGCGCCGCAGCTCGCTGAGCGTGTAGTCGGTATCCTCCACGGTGTCGTGCAGCAGGGCGGCGCACAGCGTCTCGTGATTCATGCCCAGCTCGGCCAGGATCGTGGTCACCGCGAGCGGGTGGGTGATGTAGGGGTCACCGCTCTTGCGCTTCTGCCCGGAATGCCAGTGTGCGGCGACGCCGTACGCGCGCTCGATGAGCCTGACGTTCGCTTTCGGATGCGTGGCCCGGACCGTCTTGATCAGGGGCTCAAGCACCGGGTTCACCCCGCCGCCGCGCGGGGCGCCCAGGCGGGCGAGCCGGCGGCGGACCGTGGGGCCGCCGGCCGTGCTGGGAGCTGCGGTCTCAGCGGGGGGAGCAGGCTGGGTGGTCGCGGGAGGCGCGTCGGCGGGAGCCGCGTCGGCGGGAGGCGCGTCGGCGGGCGGCACGACAGTTTCCGGCACGGCCACGTCCGGCGCCACTGCGGCGACCTCCCCGGCCGCGGCGTCCTGCTCAGGCTGCACCGGGGGGGCGGGCGTGACACCGGCTCCGGTCGCGCCGGTGGTTGCCACGTCACCGGCCAAGTGAGCTCCTCAGGTCCGCCAAGACACCAGTCTATCGGCGGCCCATGCGCACAGTGCCTGCTCGGGGTTACCCGTTAGACAACGAGAAGCGAACGGACACCCAGGCCGGAGAGCTTGGCCCGGCCCCCCAGGAAGGCGAGTTCCAGGATGACCGCGATGCCGACGACCTCTCCGCCGGCCCGCCGGACCAGGCCGGTGGCCGCCTCCGCGGTGCCGCCGGTGGCCAGCACGTCGTCCACGATGAGCACCCGCTCACCGGGCGCGAAGGCATCCTGGTGCACCTCGATCGTGGCGGTCCCGTATTCCAGCTGGTAGCTCTGCGCATAGGTGGGGGCGGGCAGTTTCCCCTCTTTGCGGACCGGCACGAACCCGGAACCAAGCTGGCAGGCCACCGACGCGGCGAGGATGAACCCGCGCGCTTCGATCCCGGCGACTTTGTCCACCTGGCCGTACCCGGCGCCCAGCGCGGTGACGACCGCGGCCAGGGCGCCGCCGTCCGCGAGCAGCGGCGTGATGTCCTTGAACACGATGCCCGGCTGCGGGTAGTCGGCGATATCCCGGACCTTGGCCCGGATCAGATCGGCGATGTCCAGGCCGGCGGTGTCCAGGCCGGCCCGGCTGCGGCCAGAAGCGTCCATGCTGACAGTATCCAGGCCGACGGTGTCCAGGCCGGCTGCACGGTGGCCGGCCGTGGCCGCGTCCGCTGGGATGTCGCCGGGCAGCACCGGCTACCGCCGCTTCTTCTTGCCGCTGGGGCGGCGCTTGGCGGTGGGGCGGCGCGGCTGCTGGCGGGGGCCGGGGCGGGCCCCTGGACCGGGAGCGCGCGGGGCGGTCCGGCCGACCGGGACCTTCTCCCCGGCCGGTGCCGTGTCCTCGGATTCATAGTCGGCGTCTTCGGCGTCCTCGACATCAGGCCCGTCACTGACCGCAGTGGCCGCCGCCGCAGCGGGCTGGCCGGCCGCCTGGCCGACCGCGCCCTTGGCCGCGGGGCCCTTGGCCGCCGCGCGCTTGGCGGCCCGGCCGCCCGACTCGCGCAGCGCCACCCGCTTGGCCAGGGCCTTGAACTGCGGCTCGCGCTCCTTCAGCTGGGCCAGGACCGGGGTGGCGATGAAGATCGAGGAGTACGTGCCGGACAGCATGCCGACAAACAGGACGAGCGCAAGGTCCTTGAGCTCCCCGGCGCCGAGCAGGCCTGCGCCGACGAACAGGATCGCCGCGACCGGGAGCAGGGCGATCAGCGAGGTGTTGATGGACCGGACCAGGGTCTGGTTGAGTGCGAGGTTGGCGGCCTGGCTGTAGGTGCTGCGGGACGAGCCGAGCAGGCCCGCGGTGTTCTCCCGGACCTTGTCGAAGACGACCACGGTGTCGTAGAGCGAGTAACCGAGGATGGTCAGCAAGCCGATCACAGTGGCCGGGCTGACCTCAAAGCCGGTCAGCGCGTAGACCCCGATCGTGATCACGATGTCGTGGGCCAGCGCGGTCAGCGCGGCGACGGCCATCTTCCACTCGAACGCGATCGACAGGTAGATGACGATCACGATCAGGAAGGCGATCAGCGCCTGCAGCGCCTTCTGCGAGATCTGGCTGCCCCAACTGGGCCCGACGAAGGTCGTGCTGACTTGCTTGACGGTCAGCCCGTAGGCGCGGCTGATGCCGTTCTGCACTTTGACGGCCTGCGGGTAAGCCAGCTTCCCGGTCTGCACCATCCAGGAGGCTTTGCTTCCCGAGCCGACCTGCTGGACTATCGCGTCGGCGCCGCCCCCCGAGCCGGTAACGGTGCTGCGCACCTGGGCAATCGAGGCATGGGGGGCGCTGAACTGGAAAACGGAGCCGCCCTTGAAATCCACGCTGAAATTAAGCCCGCGGCCGAACAGGGCCACGATGCTGATCAGCAGGATCGCCCCGGAGATGGCGTACCAGCGGCGCCGCCGGCCGACGAACTCGACGGACACCTCACCGCGGTAGAGCCTGCCCCCGATGCTGCCGATCCGGGACATCATGCCTCCTTCGCCGAGGTCCGGGCCGGGCTGGCGACCCGGCGCGGCGACGAGCCGCGCCAGGGCGCGCGGGCGCCCAGGCGACCTGGGTCCAAGCCGGACAGCGGGTGCCCCTGGCCGAAGAACTTGGTCTTGGCCAGCAAGGTGATGGTGGGCTTGGTGAACAGGAACACGACCACGACGTCGATGACGGTGGTCAGGCCGAGGGTGAAGGCGAAGCCCTTCACATCACCGATGGAGAAGAACCAGAGCAGGGCGGCGGCAAGGAACGACACCGTGTCGGAGACCAGCACGGTCCGCCGGGCCCGTTTCCAGCCGCGTTCCACCGCGGTCCGCAGTGTCCGTCCCTCGCGGACCTCGTCGCGGAGTCGCTCGAAGAAGACGACGAACGAGTCCGCGGTGATGCCGATGGCCACGATGAGGCCGGCTACCCCGGCCAGGTTCAGCGCGAGGCCCTGGTACTTGCCGAGCACAATGACTGATTCGAAGACCAGGATCCCGGCGATCAGCAGGCTGGACACCGCGACGATGGCCAGGCCCCGGTAGTAGAGCAGGCAGTAGAGCACGACCAGGATCAGGCCGATGGCGCCGGCCAGCAGGCCCGCGGTGAGCTGGTCCCGGCCGAGCAGGGGGGAGACCGAGGCGACCGACTGCTTCTGGAAGCTGAGCGGCAGGGCACCGTAATTCAGCACCGTGGCCAGGTTGCTCGACTGGGACTGGGTGAAGTTGCCGGTGATCTGGGCCGACCCGCCGGTGATCGCCCCTTGGGTCTGGGGCGCCTCGACGACGTTCCCGTCCAGGACGATGGCGATCTGATCCAGCGGGGACGTCGCGGTGTTGGTGGTGCTGTTCCAGTACTTGTCGAACTGCTCCGTGGTGAGCTGGCCGAAAGCCTTCGTGCCCGCGTTGTTGAAGGTGAGATTGACCTGCCAGAACACGCTGGACGGGATCAGGGTGGCGCTGGCTCCCCCGGTGGGGATCATGGTGCCGAGGATCTTCGCCTTGTCCAGGACGTACTTGTTCCCCGTTGAGTCGCAGGCCACGATCTGGGTGCCCGGGGTGTCGTACTGCCGCGCCGTGTAGCCGACCCGCTGTTTCCAGTTCTTGTCGGCGCAGTTGAGCTTGTTGAACAGGGCCTTCGCCTGGGGGCTGACCAGGCTGGCGTCCCCCTGGGCCTGGCTGACCGTGGACAGCACGGGGGTGGCGGCCGCGGACGGGGTCGGCGAGGCACTGCCCGACGCGCTCGCCGTGGGGCTGGCTGAGGTGCTGGCCGTCGGGCTGGCCGAGGCGGCGGGGAGGGCGTGGGTCCGGGCCGCCATCTCCTGGGCGCCAGCGGCGGCTCCCGGTGCGCCCGCGGCATGAGCCGAGGAACTGGCCGACGCGCTGGGTGACGCGGAGGCGCTCGCGCTGGCTGAGGGGGTCGCGGACGCGCTGGCCGATGGCGTCGCAGTGGCCACGCTCTCGTTCGGCGCCACCAGCAGCACCTGGCGGAACAGCAGGTCGGCGGTCTGCCCGACCAGGTTCACGACCTGCTGTGAGTCCTTGCCCGGGACCGACACGGTGATGACGTCATTGCCCTGCTGCTGGACCGTCGCCTCGGTGAAGCCTGCGCTGTTGACCCGGTTCTCCATGATCGTGACCGCTTGCTGCATTTCGGCCGCCGGGGGTGTGCCGCCCTTGGGCGTCTGGGCCTTCAGCGCCACGGTGGTGCCGCTGGTGAGGTCCAGGCCCAGGTGAATCCGGAAGTCCTTGTGCCAGCTGGCCGGCGAGAAGGCATTGCTGCCCACGATCGCCAGGAAAAGCACCACGATCAGCGCGACCAGCACGGCCAGTGCGCGCCCCGGCCGGGAGACGTTACCGCTTGCGGGAGCCACTTCTCGGTTGTCCTTTGATTCTCAGGTCGTCGGGCCCGTCAGCCAGCCTCAGTGCCCGGATGATAAGTCCTTCGAGTACCCGTCCTCGGTGGTGCTGTCGCCAGTGCTGCTGTCAGCAGTGCTGCTCTCGGCAGTGCTGCCGTTGGCCGTGCTGGTGTCATCGCTCGCGGCCGGCTCGTCCATGCCCATCCCGTCGTCATCGGGGAGCACTTCCATGATGGCCCGGCGCAGGAAGCGTGCCTCCACGCCCGGCGCGATCTCCAGCACCACGTCGACATCGTCTGCGGACACGACGGTCGCGTACATGCCGGCCGTGGTGCGGACCCGCTGGCCAGGTACCGCCTGCCGCTGCATCTGCTGGACCTGCCGCTGCTTGTTGCGCTGCGGCCGGATCATCACGAAGTAGAACAGGCCGAACAGGACCACGATCACCAGCAGGAACGTGTAGCTCCCTGACGATGACTTGGCCGCTGCTGCCGCGAGAACCATGTCCCCCATGCCAGGGCATCCTTCCAGTTGATGTGCTTCGCCTGGTCAAGCGCCGGCTAAAGCCAGCGCCGACGAGGGCCGACATCCTTGGCCAGGCGGTTGTCGTTGACCGACTGCCGAAGTGTAGCGGCGCGCAGGCGACGCACCAACAGGCTACGGCTTTCCGCGACTGATCGTGACATGCCTGCGACTGAAACTACTCGGAACGGTCATTCGAACAGGCTGCCCGGGACGGACAGCCCCGGTGGCTCGGGAGGGGTGAGGCCCAGATGTTCCCAGGCGGCCGGGGTGGCCACCCGGCCCCGCGGTGTCCTGGCCATCAGCCCGGCCCGGACCAGGAACGGCTCGGCCACCACCTCGACCGTCTCAGCCTCCTCGCCGACGGCGACCGCGAGGGTGGACAGGCCGACCGGGCCACCCCCGAACCGGGTGATCAGCGCGCCGAGCACCGCCCGGTCCAGGCGGTCCAGGCCCTCCTCGTCCACCTCGTACAGTTCGAGGGCCGCCCGGGCCAGGTCGCGGGTGATCACCCCGTCGGCGCGCACTTCGGCGTAGTCCCGGACCCGGCGGAGCAGCCGGTTGGCGATCCGCGGGGTTCCCCGGGACCGGCCGGCGATCTCGTCTGCGCCGTCGCCGCCCAGCGCCACGCCGAGCAGGTCCGCCGACCTGCGGATAATGATCTCCAGTTCGGCGGGCTCATAGAAGTCCAGGTGGGCGGTGAAGCCGAACCGGTCCCGGAGCGGGGCCGGCAGCAGCCCGGCCCTGGTGGTCGCGCCCACCAGGGTGAACGGCGCGATCTGCAGCGGGATGGCGGTGGCCCCAGGTCCCTTGCCGACGATGACGTCGACCCGGAAGTCTTCCATGGCCAGGTAGAGCATCTCCTCCGCGGGCCTGGCCACCCGGTGGATCTCGTCGATGAACACCACGTCGCCCTCGCCCAGCGTGGACAGGATCGCCGCGAGGTCCCCGGCCCGTTCAATGGCGGGCCCGCTGGTGATCCGCAGCGGCGCGCCGAGCTCGGCCGAGATGATCATCGCGATGGTGGTCTTGCCGAGGCCGGGCGGGCCGGAGAGCAGCACGTGATCGGGCGGTGTGCCGCGGCGCAGCGCGCCGTCGAGCACCAGGGAGAGCTGCTCACGGACCCGGGTCTGGCCGATGAGCTCATGCAGCCGTTTGGGCCGGAGCGCACCTTCGATCACCCGCTCGTCGGCGTCCGCCAGCGGGGAGATCAGCCGTTCCTGCTCGGCGGCAGCCAGCGCGGGCGCCTCCCGGGCCGCCGCGTCCGCCGCGGCATGGGCGCCGCCCGGTTCCGGGTCCGGGCCGGTCATGCGCGGCTCAGCTTCTGCAGCGCGGCGCGCAGGGCCACGGCCACATCCACGTCCCCGGCGGCCGGGGCGCCCGCCGGGCCCGCGGGCTGCTCGGCCATGTCCGCTTCGACCGCGGCGATCGCCTGGTCAGCGTCCCGGGCCGGCCAGCCCAGGTTCACCAGGCCGACCCGCACCTGGTCACGCCAGAGCGCCGGGCGGGGGGGCGGGGCGCCCGGGCCCGCCGCCGCGGCAGGCGAGCCGAGCCGCCCGGCGAGTTCCAGCACGATCCGCTGGGCGCCCTTCCGGCCGATGCCCGGAACCCGGGTCAGCGCGGTAACGTCCTCGGCGGCGATGGCGCGGCGCAGCCCGTCCGGGGTGAACACGGCGAGCACGGCCAGCGCGAGCCGCGGCCCCACGCCGGTCGCCGTCTGCGCCAGTTCGAACACGTCCCGCTCATCGTCGCCGGCGAATCCGTACAAGGTCAGCGCGTCCTCGCGGACCACGAGGGAGGTCGCCACCCGGGCCCGCTCCCCGGTCCGCAGCGTGGCCAGGGTGCCGGGCGTGCACTGCACCAGCAGGCCGACGCCGCCCACCTCGATCACCGCCCCCTCCGGGGCGACCGCGCAGACTATGCCGTCCAGATGAGAAATCACCGCACGTCTCCTCAGTTCGCCAGGCGGGCGGCGCGCGCGGCTGCTGACTGCGCGGCATTGTCGGCGCGGGCGGCGGCGGCCGCCGCCGCGAGGCGTGACTGGGCGCCGCCACGCCACAGATGGCAGATCGCCAGGGCCAGGGCGTCCGCCGTGTCCGCGGGCCTCGGCGGCTCCGCCAGCCGCAGCAGCCGCATCACCATAGTGGCCACCTGATCCTTGTCCGCCCGCCCGCTGCCGGTGACCGCCGCCTTCACCTCGCTCGGCGTGTGCAGGGCGACCGGCAGCCGGTGCCGGGCCGCGCAGAGCACGGCCACCGCGCCGGCCTGCGCGGTGCCCATGACCGTCCGGACATTGTGCTGGCTGAACACCCGCTCCACCGCGACGGCGTCCGGCTGGTACCGGGCCAGCCAGGACTCGATCTCAACCTCCAGCGCGAGGAGCCGCGTCGCGATGTCGTCGCCTGCTGATGTGCCGATGACACCCGCGGCGACCAGGCCGGGGGGGCGTCCCGGGGTGCCGTCCACGACGCCCAGCCCGCACCGGGTCAGTCCTGGATCGACGCCGAGCACCCGCATTCCCGCTCCATCCCGGCCGGTACCGGCCGGTCGTCAGCCCTGGCGAACACCTGTTCGGTCGCGACACTACCGGCCATGGCCGCCCGGCGCGGCGAGGGTGCCCGGCGTGTCGCGACCGGGAATCCGCGCGGCCGCTGGCCGCGGGCAGGCCGCCGTTTCAGAAATAGCCGAGTCAGAAATAGTCGAGCATGAACGAGTCAGCGGCGAACGCGCCGTCGAGCGCGGCGTCGGCGCCCGGATCTCCGCCGGCGGCCAGGCCGGCCCGGCGCAGCGTCGCCGCGGCGGTACCCGCGTACAGCGCCGCGAACCCGCGTGCTCCCAGGGTGAGCGGAGCCCCCGGCCCGGGCGGCGACGCGGCGGTCACCGCCGCCGCAGCGTCAGCGACAGCCGTCACCGCGGGTGCCTCCCGGGTGAGCAGGCCCTTGCCTCCGCCGACCTCCAGCGTCCACACCCCGTCGTTGCCGGGGCAGCGGGGGTCGGCCAGCCGCAGCCGGGCGGTCACGGCGGCACCGGGCGGGAAGCCACGCCCGGCCACCGCCGCGGCCGCGTCCACCACCCGCAGCATCCAGGTGTGCCGGCGGGCCAGCGCCAGGTCAGGTTCGCGGATCAGCCAGCACAGCGGGTCGGCGGCGCCGAGATAGCCGCGGACCGTCACGGCCATGGAGGAATGCGAGGCGACCACCGCCCATAGTTCCCGGCTGGTCCCGGCCGACGTGGCCAGCGCGCGCTCGACCAGGATCTCGTCGTTCCCATTGCGCCAGCGGTAGGCGAGGAACCCATCGGGCGCGAGGTATGCGTACAGATCCTCGTCGCCGAGCCAGCGCTGCAGGGCCGCCTCGTCCCGGGTGTTCGGCCCGCTGTCGCGCAGCACCTGGTGCACGCCGCTGATCACGTCGAGCACCTGGCCGGCGTCCTGCGCCCCGCACCGGCGCAGCCGCGGCCCGGCGTCATCAGGGGCCAGGTCACCAAGCCAGGGATCAGCCGGGACCAGCGAGCGCAGCGAGCGCGCGGGGATCACCGCCATGTCCTGGCCGCCGGCCATCTCCCAGCCCAGCGACCGGTAGATGGCCATGGTCGCCGGATAGAGCACCGACACCGGGTACCCGCGCACGGCGATCAGGCCGAGCAGGGCCGTCATCAGGGCCCGGCCCGCACCGCGCCCCCGGTCCTCGGGCGCCACCATGACGCTGGCCACCCCGGCCATCGGCAGGCTCCGGCCGTGCCACCACTGGACCATGTCGAAGTAGCGGGCGGCGGCGACCAGCCGCCGGCCGTCGAACGCGGCCAGGTACCTGTGGTCGCGGATGGTCAGCTCGGCGTCCGCGTGCCACCGCCGCTCGTCGGCCGCCCTGATCGGCCCGAAGGCGCGGCGGCTCAGGTCGAGCAGCGCGCCGAGATCGTCGGCCGGGCCAAGTTCGCGGATGGCCAGATTGCCGCGGCCAGCGACCGGGGCCATCAGCCGAGCTTCTCCAGCACGTCGTCGGACACGGAGTAGTTCGCGTAGACGTCCTGGACGTCGTCGGAATCCTCGACCGCCTCGATCAGCCGGAACACCCGCCTGGCCTGATCTTCATCCAGGTCGATCTCGACCGTGGGCAGGAACGCGGCCTCAGCGGACTCGTACTCGATCCCCGCCTGCTGCAGCCCGGTGCGCACCGCCACCAGGTCGCCTGGCTCGCTGATCACCTCCAGGGACTCGCCGAGGTCGTTGACCTCCTCCGCGCCCGCGTCCAGCACGGCGCTGAGCACGTCATCCTCGGCGACCCCGCCGGCCTTGGGCACGATCACGACGCCCTTGCGGTGGAACATGTAGGACACTGAGCCGGGGTCCGCCATCGACCCGCCGTTGCGGGTCAGCGCGGCCCGCACGTCGGCGGCCGCCCGGTTCCGGTTGTCGGTGAGGCACTCCACCAGCACCGCGACTCCCCCGGGCGCGTACCCCTCGTAGGTGATCGCCTCATAGGCGGCCCCGCCGGCCTCGAGCCCGGCGCCACGGCGGATCGCCCGGTCGATATTGTCGCTCGGCACGGAGTTCCGCTTCGCTTTCTGCACGGCTTCGTAGAGCATGGGGTTCCCGCCCAGGTCAGCGCCGCCACTGCGGGCCGCGACCTCGACGTTCTTGATCAGCTTGGCGAACAGCTTGCCGCGCCTGGCATCCACGACCGCCTTCTTGTGCTTGGTCGTGGCCCATTTCGAGTGGCCACTCATGAACGTTCCCTCACCATGTCAACGAAAAGCTTGTGCACGCGCAGGTCACCGGTCAGTTCCGGATGGAATGCGGTGGCCAGCGCGCTACCCTGCCGAACCGCGACGATCCTACCCGTGGCGGACTCGGTGCCGAGGATCTCCACCGGCGGGCCGGTCTGCTCCACCCAGGGGGCCCGGATGAAGACCGCCCGGAACGCCGGGCCCGGCACGCCGGCCAGCTGGATGTCACTCTCGAACGAGTCCACCTGGCGGCCGAACGCGTTGCGCCGGACCGTCATGTCGATCCCGCCGAACGTCTGCTGCCCGTTCATCCCGTCGATCAGCCGGTCCGCCAGCATGATCATGCCGGCGCACGACCCGAAGGCGGGCATCCCGGCGCTGATCCGCTTCCGCAGCGGGTCCATCAGCTCGAAAATCTCCGCGAGCTTCCACATCGTGGTGGACTCGCCGCCCGGGATGATCAGCCCGTCGACCGCCTCGAGTTCGTCGCAGCGCCGCACCGACACCGCCGAGGCTCCCGCGGCGGACAGCGCCGACAGATGCTCGGACACGTCCCCCTGCAGCGCCAGCACCCCGACAACCGGGGCGGCCGGGGTGGCAGGCATGGCGATCCTCCTGGGGGAACGGGTTTCCTCCGAGAGTAGCGAAGTCCGGTGAGCACCCGGGCCGGTGACGCAGGCGCGGGCCCTGTTCAGGCGTCCGGTGAGGCATCCGGTGACGCATCCGGCGGGTCAGGCTCGTGGTCGATGCCGAGGTGCCGTTCGATGGCAGCCAGCCGGGCGTCGATCGTGGCGAGCCTGCTCATGATCGCCCTGGTCTGCCGGTCCACGATGTCCTGGAGCGGCGCGGGCGAGCCGGGCAGGCGGATGCCCGGGCGTTCCTGGCCCTCACCCTGGCGGCCGTGCAGCCCCTGGATTACCTGCTGGCGGACCCGGTCCAGGTCAGCGCCCAGGGCGACGAGCACCTGGGCGGCCACCCCGTCGCCCTCACGGATCACCCCGAGCAGGATGTGCTCGGTGCCGATGTAGTTGTGATCGAGCTGCAGCGCCTCACGCAGCGAGAGCTCGAGCGCCTTCTTGGCACGCGGCGTGAACGGGATATGCCCGGACGGGGCTTCCTTGCCCCGGCCGACAATTTCCTCCACCCGCTGCCGGACGGCATCCAGGCTGATCCCCAGCTCCTCCAGGGCTTTGGCGGCCACCCCCTCGCCCTCATGGAGCAGGCCGAGAAGCAGGTGCTCGGTCCCGATGTGGTTGTGGCAGAGCCTGGTGGCCTCGGTCTGGGCCAGGACGACAACCCGGCGCGCCCGGTCGGTGAACCTCTCGAACATCTCTGCGCTCCCCACAGTGGGTTATGCAGGTGGCACCCGCGCAGGCTCGCGCCGGCCTCGATGCCGGACCATCACCAGCCGCGGCCGGCGTACCGCTCGCCGGGCTCCAGCGTCTCCAGGTTAATCCCGACCATTGCCTCACCGAGCCCGCGGGAGACCTTGGCCACCACATCCGGGTCGTCGTGGAAGGTGGCGGCCTTGACGATCGCCTCGGCCCGGCGGGCCGGGTCGCCCGACTTGAAGATCCCGGACCCGACGAACAGCCCCTCCGCGCCGAGCTGCATCATCATCGCCGCGTCGGCGGGCGTGGCGATGCCGCCCGCGGTGAACAGCACGACGGGCAGCCGGCCGGCCTGGGCCACCTCGGCCACCAGCTCATACGGGGCCTGGAGGTCCTTGGCCGCAGCGAAGAGCTCCTCGTCACGAAGCGTGCCGAGACGCCGGATGTCCCCCGAGATCTGGCGCATGTGCCTGGTCGCCTCGACGACGTTCCCGGTGCCCGCCTCGCCCTTGGACCTGATCATGGCCGCGCCCTCGGTGATCCGCCGGAGCGCCTCCCCCAGGTTCGTGGCCCCGCAGACGAACGGCACGGTGAAGGCCCACTTGTCCACGTGGTGCGCCTCGTCGGCGGGGGTGAGCACCTCGGACTCGTCGATGTAGTCGGCGCCGATCGCCTGGAGCACCTGCGCTTCGGCGAAATGGCCGATCCGGCATTTCGCCATGACCGGGATGGACACCGCGGCGATGATCTCCTCGATCATGTCCGGGTCGCTCATCCGCGCGACGCCGCCCTCCGCCCGGATGTCGGCGGGCACCCGCTCCAGGGCCATCACGGCCACCGCCCCGGCATCCTCGGCGATCTTCGCCTGATCGGGCGTCACCACATCCATGATCACGCCGCCCTTGAGCATGTCGGCCATGCCCCGCTTGACGCGCGCGGTCCCGGTCTGGCCGGTGGCTCCCGTCCCGGAGCCGTGGTTCCCGGCGCTGGCTGCGGCATTGCTGACTGGCACGACTGACCTCACTTGATCACGATGTCCTGGCTGGTGGGCGCGGTAGATGCGCTACCACCATGGTAGGCGCTCCGTCAGCCGGTCAAATGGGGCATATCGGTACCGCGGCCCTGCCCGCCCGCGGCGACCAGCGAGTCCTCGATCTCGAAGAACTCCGGCAGCGGCGCACCACCGGCCAGGCCCAGCACGCGGACCAGCCATCGGCGCCGGGCGGCGCGGGTGGCGGCGACCGCGTCGTTGTAGAACTTGCGCGCCAGGAAGACCTGATGCGCCGCGGCCTCAAGCTCAGCGAGCAGGTCGTCCGCGCTGCCCTGCCCGCTCAGCGTTCCGCGGAAGTCGGGCTGGCCGACCACGGCCCGCAGGGCGCGGGTGAGATCGCTCTCGGCCAGCTCGGTCGGCTCTCCCGCCGCCCGGGCGTCATGCGCGGCCCCGGCGAGCAGCATGCTGGTCGCCGGGTCGAGCACCCCGCAGGCGGCCAGCTCAAGCGCGACGGAACTGCGGCGCAGCAGCGCGGCATCGAGCGCGGCCCGCGCGGTGTCCACCCGGGCGTGCAGCCGGTCCAGCCGGCCGGCCCGCCACGAGACGTAGACGCCGACCAGCGCCGCCAGCGCGATGATCAGGATGACGTCGATCAGCACCGGGCACCTCCCTCACCTCGTGCACCTGGCCCGGTCACCGCGCCACCCCGACCTGCCCGGCGGCGGGCACCACGGCCTCGTAGACATGCACGACGTCCCTGGCCACCACCGGCCAGTCATAGGCCCGCACCGCCTCGGAGGCCGCGGCCGACAGGTCCGCCCGCCGCTGCGGGTCATCCAGCAGCCGCCCGGCCGCCCGGGCCAGGTCGTCGGCGTCGCCGGTCTCGAACAGCTCGCCTGCCCGCCCGCCGCGCAGCACCTGCCGGAACGCGTCCAGGTCGCTGGCGGCGATCGGCGCGCCCGAGGCCATGGCCTCGGCCAGGACGATGCCGAAGCTCTCCCCCCCGGTGTTCGGCGCGCAGAACACATCGACCGAGTGGTAGACCCGCGCTTTGTCGTCCTCGCTGACCTGGCCCAGCATGACCACCCGCGAGCGCAGCGGCGCGGACACCTTCTCGATGACGTTGTCGGCGTCCCCCGGGCCGGCGATGAGCAGCCGCAGCCCGGGCCGCTGGGCGCCGAGCGTCTCGAATGCGCGCAGCAGCACGTCCAGCCCTTTGCGCGGCTCGTCCATCCGGCCCAGGAACCCCAGGGCGCCGCCGGTGCCCGGCCACCCAGGCAGCGGGCTCGCCTTCTCATACCGGCGCACCGTCACCCCGTTCGGGATGAGCACCGCGTCCCCGCCGGCGTGCTCGACCAGGGTGGTGCGCGCCGCCTCGGACACGGCGATCCAGCCGTTGACCTTCTCCAGCGCGGTCCGCAGGGCCGGGGCGGAGGCGTGCATCACCCGCGACCGGGGCGTGGCGGTGTGCACGGTGGCCACGATCGGGCCGTCCGCGACCCAGCAGGCCAGCAGCGACAGGCTCGGCGCGGCCGGCTCGTGCACGTGCAGCACATCGAACGCACCCTCTTTGACCCACCGGCGGACCCGGCTCGCGGAGAGGAAGCCGAACGCCAGCCTGGCCACTGAGCCGTTGTACGGCACCGGGACCGCCCGGCCGGTCGAGACCACGTAGTCCGGCAGCGGCGTGTCGTCGTCCGCCGGGGAGATCACCGATACCTCGTGGCCGAGCCCCATCAGCGCCTCGGCCAGGTCCCTGATGTGCTGCTGGACGCCACCTGGCACATCCCAGGTGTAGGGGCAGACGAGGCCGACTCTCATGGGCTGCCGCCGTCATTCTCGGCGGCGGCCTCGGCGGCGGCCAGCCGCTCGGGGTCGAGATCCGCCACGAACACCCGCTGCAGCATGTGCCAGTCCGCCGGGTGGGCGGCGATGCCAGCCTCGAAGACCCGGGCGACCTGCTGGGTCATCGCGGCGACTTTCTCCCGCCGGTCTCCGGCATCCGGCACCGGGATCTCCTCATGGATGTGGACTCCCCAGTAATCCCCCTCGTACCACAGTGTGGCCGGCATGAGGGCGGCACCAGTCTGCACCGCCAGCGCGGCCGGGCCGCCCATCATCCGTGCCTTCTCGCCGAAGAACTCGACCTCGATCCCGCCACCGGTGACGTCGCGGTCCGACGGCAGGCAGACCAGCCCTCCGGCGCGCAGCCGCTGGGCCAGCACGCCGAACCTGCTGTTGCTGCCGCTGGCGGGCAGCACCTCGAAGCCCAGGGACTCGCGGAAGGCCACGAACCGCAGGTACACGGACTCCGGCTGGAGCCGCTCGGCCACGGTGGTGAACTGGCCCACGCCGCGGGCGATGATCCAGGCGCCGGCGGCGTCGAAATTCCCCATGTGCGGCAGGGCGACGACCACGCCGCGGCCCGCGGCCAGCAGCGCGTGCAGCGTTTTCTCCTCGCCGATGCCGAGGGTGCCCTCGACGATCCGCTCCTGGCTGATGACCGGGAGCCGGAACAGCTCCAGCCAGTACCGGGCGTAGGAGCGCATGGCGTCCCGGGACAGCCCGCGGAGCTCCTTGCCGGTCGGCCCGGGCCCGATCACCCGCCGCAGGTTCGCTTCCAGCAGCTGCACCCCGTGCCCCTGGCGGCGCCAGGCGATGTCGCCCGCGAACTGGAACGCCCAGCGCACCCAGGACTCCGGCAGCCGGCAGACCAGGCTCCAGCCCAGCCCGTAGCCGGTGTCGGCCAGCCGGTCTTTCAGCGCGGACATTCCGTGCCCTCCTCAGTGCCGTCGGCCCCATGACCATCCCGGGCGGTGCCATCCCCGGCGCCAGGGCCGACCGCGCGCCGCACCACCAGCACCCGCTGGCCGAACGTGACCGTGCTCAGCACGGCCAGCGCCCACAGTCCCACGGCGAGCACGAACGGCACGCCCAGGCCGGTGAGGCCAGCGGAGACCAGGATGATGACGAGCCGCTCCGACCGCTCGGCCACGCCAACGTCGGCGCGCACCCCGAGCCCTTCGGCCCGGGCCCGGGCGTAGGACACCATCGCGCCGGCCACCAGGCAGTACAGCGTCAGGCCGGCCAGCAGTGCCTGGTGCCCGCCCCGGGCCAGCCAGATCGCCAGCCCGGCGAAGACGGCGGCGTCCCCCACCCGGTCCAGCGTCGAGTCGAGGAAGGCGCCCCAGGCCCCGGTGGTCCCGGTGACCCGGGCCAGCGCGCCGTCCAGCATGTCGGCCAGCACGAAGATCGCGCAGACCAGCGTCCCGGCCAGCAGGTGGCCGGTGGGGTACAGCCACAGCGCCCCGGCGGTCGTCCCGACGGTGCCGGTCACGGTGATCGCGTTGGGCGTCACCGGCGTGCGGGCAAGCGCCTTTCCGAGGGGAGTCAGCAGGCGGTTCAGCGCGGGCCTCAGCAGGTTCAGCATGGCCGTCCGATCCTACTGGCGGCCGGGACAGGAAGGGTGATTCCGGCTGGGGGCTTGTTATCCGGTGGCCGGGAGGTAAAGGCTGGCCGTGACGCAGCCGAACGGACCGCAGGAGGCGACACTCATGACCGACAGGAGAGGATCGACAGCCGCAGGCGGCACACCAGCGGCCGGCCAGCCCGGTACCGTGCGGAATGTCGCGCTGGTCGGCCACTCTGGGGCAGGAAAGACAACGCTGATAGAGGCGCTCCTGGTGCACACCGGGGCGATCCAGCGGGCGGGCCGGGTCGAGGACGGGACCACGGTGAGCGACTTCGACGAGGTCGAGGTCAGGCAGCAGCGCTCGGTGAACCTCACCCTGGCCCCGGTGACCCACGCCGGGGTCAAGGTCAACCTGCTCGACACCCCGGGGTACGCCGACTTCACCGGGGACCTGCGGGCCGGCCTGCGCGCCGCGGACGCGGCGCTGTTCACCGTCCCGGCCAACGAGGGCGTGGACGGCCTGACCCGGATGCTCTGGGACGAGTGCGCGGTGGTCGGCATGCCGCGCGCGGTGGTGATCACCAAGCTCGATCATCAGCGGGCTGACTTCGATGAGGCCATGCGGGCCTGCCGGGAGGCGTTCGGCGATGCGGTGGCGCCGCTGTACGTGCCGGTGCCCGACGCCAAGGGCGGACTGCGGGGGCTCATCGGGCTGCTCTCCGGGCGCTTCTACGACTATGCCGGCGGGACATCCGTCGAGCGCGACCCTGAGCCAGCCCAGTCCGCCCGGGTCGAGGAACTGCGCGGCTCGCTGATCGAGGGGATCATCCAGGAGAGCGAGGACGAGGGCCTCATGGACAGGTACCTGTCCGGTGAGGAGATCGACACCAAGGTCCTCATCGAGGACCTGGAGAAGGCGGTGGCCCGGGGCAGTTTCTACCCGGTGCTGGCGGTGGCCAGCCCGCAGGGCGTCGGCCTGGCCGAGTTGCTGGAGGTGATGACCCAGGCCTTCCCGGCACCGGAGGAGCACCCGCTGCCCGCGGTGAGCACGCTGGATGGCTCGCCGGTCACCGGCCTGTCCTGCGACCCGGAGGGCCCGCTGCTCGCTGAGGTGGTCAAGACCACCTCAGACCCGTATGTCGGGCGGATCAGCCTGGTCCGGGTCTTCTCCGGCACGCTGCGGCCGGACGCGGTGGTGCACGTGTCCGGGCACGGCCTCGCTGAGCGCGGCCACGCCGACCACGACCAGGACGAGCGGATCGGCGCGCTCACCTCCCCGCTGGGCAAGCAGCAGCGCCCGGTCGCGCTGTGCGGCGCGGGCGACATCTGCGCGGTGGCCAAGCTGTCCAGCGCCGAGACCGGCGACACCCTCTCCGACAAGGAGCGGCCGCTGCTGATGGAGGCGTGGTCGATGCCGGAGCCGCTGCTTCCGGTGGCGATCCACGCCAAGTCCAAGGCCGACGAGGACAAGATGTCGCATGCCCTCGGGCGGCTGGTGGCCGAGGACCCGACGGTGCGGCTGGAGATGAACGCCGAGACCCGCCAGCTGGTCCTGTGGTGCATGGGTGAGGCCCACTCCCACCTGCTGCTCGACCGGCTGGCCAGCCGGCACGGGGTGGCGGTGGAGACCGGCGAGCTGCGCGTCCCGCTGCGCGAGACGGTCGGCGGGAAGGCCAGGGGCCTGGGCCGGAACGTCAAGCAGACCGGCGGCCACGGTGAGTTCGGGATCTGCCACATCGAGGTGGAACCCCGGCCGTCCGGCGCGGGCCTGGAGTTCGTCGACAAGGTGGTCGGCGGGGTGGTGCCGCGGCAGTTCATCCCGTCCGTCGAGAAGGGCATCCGGGCCCAGATGGAGATGGGGGTGCTGGCCGGGTACCCCATGGTGGATATCAGGGTCACCCTGTTCGACGGCAAGGCGCACTCAGTGGACTCCTCGGACATGGCGTTCCAGAAGGCGGGCAAGGCCGCCCTGCGGGACGCCGCGGAAAAGGCGACCGTGCTGCTCCTCGAGCCGGTGGACGAGCTGTCGGTGCTGGTCGCGGACGAGTACGTCGGGGCCGTCATGTCTGACCTGTCGTCCCGGCGCGGCCGGGTACTCGGCACCGAGCCGGTGGCCGGCGGCCGGACCCTGGTCAAGGCCGAGGTGCCCGAGCTGGAGATCACCCGGTACGCCATCGACCTGCGGTCGATGTCGCACGGGACCGGCTCGTTCACCCGCACCTACCTGCGGCACGAGGCACTGCCGAGCCACCTCGCCGGGAAGCTGGCCAGCGCCTCAGCGGACGGGTGACCAGGCGTCGGCCAGCAGTTTCCGGGTGTCAGCCAGCAGCTGCGGGAGCACCCTGGTCTGGCCGACGACCGGCATGAAGTTGGTGTCGCCGCCCCACCGGGGCACCACGTGCTGGTGCAGGTGGGCGGCGATCCCGGCGCCGGACACCTGCCCCATGTTCATGCCGATGTTGAAACCCTGCGCGGCGGACGTGGCCCGCAGCGCCGTCATGGCCCCCTTGGTGTGACTGGCCAGTTCCAGGGTTTCCGGCTCGTCGAGCCCGGTGTAGTCGGCGACATGCCGGTACGGGATGACCAGGAGGTGGCCCGCGTTGTAGGGGTAGAGGTTGAGCACGGTGTACACATGCTGGCCGCGCGCGACGATCAGCCCGTCCTCGTCGTCGAGCTTGGGGATGCGGCAGAACGGGCACCCATCGCCCTCGTCGGTGCCGACGGCCCGGTTCTCCCCCTTGATGTAGGCCATCCGGTGCGGCATCCAGAGTCGCTGGAAGCCATCGGGGTCGCCGATCCCGTCCTGCAGGAAAGGCTCGTCCTGCACCGAGGGATCATCAGGAGAGGGCATGGATGCCAGCATAGGATGCGCCGGAGCAGGCCCGGCGGGACTGGCTAGACCTGGATGCGGTCCGCGACCGCGGCCACGATCTGGGCCACCGCCTCGTCGATCGGCACGCCGTTGCGCTGCTCGCCGCTGCGGTAGCGGAACGAGACCGCCCCGGCGGCCACATCGTCATCCCCGGCGAGCAGCATGAACGGGACCTTCTGCCGCTGCGCGGTCCTGATCTTCTTCTGCATCCGGTCATCGCTCGCGTCCACCTCCACCCGGATCCCGCGGGCCCGCAGCCGGGCGGCGACCTCATCCAGGTATCCCGCGTGCGCGTCGGCGATCGGGATGCCGACCACCTGGACCGGGGCGAGCCACGGCGGGAAGGCACCCGCGTAGTGCTCGACGAGAATGCCGAAGAAGCGCTCGATGGACCCGAACAGCGCGCGGTGGATCATGTACGGCCGCTGCCGGGTGCCGTCCGCGGCCTGGTACTCGATGCCGAACCGGCCCGGTTCCTGGAAGTCCACCTGCAGGGTGGAGAGCTGCCAGCGGCGGCCGATGGCGTCCTTGACGTGCACATCGATCTTGGGGGCATAGAACGCGCCTTCGCCCTCGGCCACCACGTAGGGCAGCCCGGAAGCGTCCAGGGCATGCTTGAGCGCCGCCTCGGCCTCGGCCCATTCCTCCGGCTTCCCCACGTACTTCTCCGGCCGGGTGGACAGCTCGGCCTCGAACTCGGTCAGCCCGAAGTCCCGCAGCAGGCCGACGACGAAGTTCAGCAGCGAGGCCAGTTCCTCAGCCAGCTGGGCGGGGGTGCAGAAGATGTGCGAGTCATCCTGGGTGAAGCCGCGGGCCCGGGTCAGGCCGTGCACCACGCCGGACTTCTCGTACCGGTAGACGGTGCCGAACTCGAACAGCCGCAGCGGCAGCTCCCGGTAGGACCGCCCGCGCGAGGCGTAGATCAGGATGTGCATCGGGCAGTTCATCGGCTTCGGGTAGTACGTCGCGCCGTCCAGTTCCATGGGCGGGAACATGCCCTCCCGGTACCAGTCGAGGTGCCCGGAGGTCTCGAACAGCTCCGCCTTGGTCAGGTGCGGGGTGTTGACGAACTGGTAACCGGCTTCCTCGTGGCGGCGCCGCGAGTAGTCCTCCATCACCCGGCGGATGGTCCCGCCCTTGGGGTGGAAGACCGGCAGCCCGCTGCCGATCTCGGTCGGGAACGAGAACAGGTCAAGCTCGGCGCCCAGCTTGCGATGGTCCCGCTTCTCGGCCTCGGCCAGCAGCTTCAGGTACTCGTCCTGCGCATCCCGCGACTCCCAGGCGGTGCCGTAGATCCGCTGCAGCTGCGGGTTGCGCTCACTGCCCCGCCAGTAGGCGCCGCCGCTGCGCAGCAGCTTCACCGCCGGGATGTACCGGGTGCTGGGCAGGTGCGGGCCCCGGCACAGGTCCTTCCAGCACAGCTCCCCGGACGCGGGATCGGTGTTGTCGTAAATGGTCAGCTCGGTGCCGCCGACCTCGACCGACTCCTCCTCATCGGCGGCGCCGCCCTTGAGGCCGATCAGTTCCAGCTTGTACGGCTCGGCGGCCAGCTCGGCGCGGGCTTCGTCGTCGGACACCGGGCGCCGGGCGAACAGCTGGCCCTGCTTGACGATCTTGCGCATCTGCTGCTCGATCGCCTTGAGATCCTCCGGGCCGAACGGTTCCTTGACATCGAAGTCGTAGTAAAAACCATTCTCGATCGGCGGGCCGATGCCCAGCTTCGCCGCCGGGAACAGGTCCTGCACCGCCTGGGCCATCACGTGCGCGGACGAGTGCCGCAGGATGGACCGCCCGTCCGGGCTGGCCAGCTCGACCGGCTCGACGTCGTCCCCGTCAGCGAGGGGCGCGGCGAGGTCGCGGAGCTCGCCATTGACCCGTGCCGCGATGACGGTGCCCGCTGCGGCACCGGCCGGCGGGGTTCCGTGCGGTATCTCCAGGGCCTCACCGGCGGTCGTGCCCTCTTCCATCACATGCTCGCGTCCGGCGAGAGTGATGCGAAGCTGCTGGGCAGGCACGGTGGCTCCTTTAGTCGGTCATGCTGAGATTTTGGTCCGTCATGGCGGGATTGGGCAGGCGCCCTGGTACCTGATGCTACCGAGGCACGGCGGCGGGCGCCTGCCGATAAAGCGGGCCTGGCTCAGCCGATGACGGTGACCAGGGTCCCATAGGTGAGGTAGGGCCACACCTTCTGCGCCGAGGCCAGCGGAAGTTCCAGGCAGCCCAGGCTCTGCGGGAAACCGTACGAGGGGCGGTAGTAGCTGTGCACGGCGTCACCGCCGTTGAAATAGGACACGAACTCGACCGGGTCGGCGTACTTGCTGCCGTCCGGGTTGGTCCCCTTCATCACCTGGTTGCGGTAGCGCAGGTAAACGGGGAAGGTGCCGTCCACGGTGGGCGAGACGGAGATGCCGGAGTTCGTCAGCCCGTGGAAGACTTCCTTGCCCTCGTGCCACACGGTCAGTGTCTCCGGGCTCGCCTTGTTCCCCACCGCGAAGCTGTACCCGTGCGGGTTGTCCTCGCCCTTGGCGAGCGCCGCGAGGATGTCCTGCCACAGGGCACTGCTGATCTCGCCGGTCATCTCCAGCCCGTGATCGGCCTGGAAGGCCCGCAGCGCCCCGGCGAGGATGAGACCCGGTTGCCCGGCGTGCCACTGGCTGGTGAGCTCCGAGGGGTAGCCAGCCTGCCAGGTGAACTTGCCGGCCGGCGCCGAGTAAGCGTAGGCGGCGCTGATCTGGCCCGCGTAGTCGGTGGCGGCGGGGGAACTGCCGTCCGGGGCCCAGGACAGCGGCAGGTAGCCGAGCTGGGCGAGCACCTGCTCAAGGCGGAGGGTGGACCAGTCTGCCGTTTCGAACGAGGCGCTGACTGACTTGGCGAGCCGGCCGCCCTTGTCGGAACGGACCCCGGAGGACCCGCCCGGAACGTTCAGCGTCACCTCGGTCGTGGGCTCGACAGGGGTCGTGGGCGTGAAGACCATGGTGCTGCCGCTGCCCGCATGCCAGGTGCCGCTGATCGCCGGGCTGAAGGTCGGCAGCGGGGATGTCGGCGCGAGCGGGGCGGAGAACGTCACCGTCACCGCGCTCGTGCCGTTCACGCCGCTGGCTCCGCTGGCCGGGGAGATCGACATGACCTGCAGCGGCGCCGGCGGCGTTGGTGACGGGCTGGGGCGCTGAGTCGGCTGGGCCGTCGGGATCGCCGGGGCGGTGCTGGGCACCTGCGTGGCCAGCGCGGAGGCGGAGTGAGCCGGGCTGGCGGTGCCGAAGGTCACCGCGACCACGACGCCAGCCACCAGCACGACACCGACCACCGTCGCCAGGATGGCGACTTTCATCCGTCCAGCAAACAAGCTACTGCTCCCCTCGCCTGCCCCGGCCCTTGACCTGTGTTGTCCGCGCCCGCCTGGCAAGGCGGGCATATCCCCCGCTAGCGACCTTAAATGTGGCCAGGCCGCCGTGGCCCCGGCCATGGGCAAAAAGGTCATGTCGGAAGCATCACGAATTGATTACGCACGTCGGGGGCCGCTGGCCCGGTCCCCGTCCCCGGGTCAGACCCGGGCTCCCGCTGGCCAGATCCGGTCGCCCGGCTGGGTCAGATCCAGTCCTTGCGCCGGAAGATCATGAACAGCGCCACGGCGAGGCCAAGGGTGAGCAGGCTGGATGTCCAGAATCCATCGATGTGGCCGAAGCCCGGGTAGGGCACGTTCTGCCCGTAGAAACCGGTCACCGCGGTGGGCACCGCGATGATCGCGGCCCAGCTGGTGACCTGCTTCATGATCACATTGAGCCGGTTCCCGCGCACCGTGAGGTACGTCTCCAGGATCGTGGTCACCAGGTCGCGCAGCGACTCCGTCCATTCGGTGGCCCGCAGCACGTGGTCATACACGTCCTGGTAGTAGGGCATCATCTCGGCGTCGATCGTGTGCAGGTCCCGGCGCAGCAGCGAGTTGACCACCTCCCGCATGGGCAGCACCACCCGGCGCAGCGTGACCAGCGACTTGCGCAGCTGGAACGTGCGGATCTGCATCTCCTGATCCCTCGGGTTCTCCTCGAAGAGGCCGTCCTCCAGCCCTTCCACCTGCGTGTCCAGGGACATCACGGCATCGAAGTGCGTGTCGACCACGTAGTCGAGGAGCCCGTACAGCAGGTAGCCCGTGCCGTGCGCGGCCAGGTCCGCTGACTGGTCCCAGTGCTTGATCACCGCGTTGATGTCGAAGTCCGGGCTCTTGCGGACGGTGACCAGCGCGTTGCCCGTCACGAAGGCCGCGACCTCGCGGACCGCGAGCTGACCGGTCGCGGCGTCCAGGGCGACCGAGTAGGCGGTGACGAACAGGTGCGTGTCGTAGCGGTCCAGCTTCGGCCGCTGGTGCTCCTGGACGGCGTCCTCAACGGCCAGCGGATGCAGGCCCAGTTCCTCGCTGATCGACGCCAGGTCCGCGGCCGAGGGCTCGCACAGGTCGAACCAGACCACGGCGGACGGATCGGCAAGATGATCGGAGACATCGGCCACCGGGAAATCCTCAGCTTCCAGGACGCCGTTGCGGTACAGCCGGGTGCGGTGCATGTCCGCCAAGATAGGGCCAAGCTCACCTGGTCGGCTGACCGGCCCGGCCCCGGTCAGATCGCCCGGCGCACCGGCCGGGTCAAGTTGTAACTTCCCAGCTGGGGAGGCATATACGGGTATAGGGGTTTACAACTGCCGCGTGCCGTCCCAGTCTCGTAAAAGCTCGCCTGTAAAGCCGCCTGAACCGGCTCTGACCAGGTACGATGAAAGCCAGGCGGACGTCTGCGCCGCTTTCTTCTGGCTCGCATATGCATCCGAGCGTCGCTTCGCAGGTCACCTGGCCAGGGTGGGCGATACTGGGATCGAACCAGTGACCTCCTCGGTGTGAACGAGGCGCTCTCCCGCTGAGCCAATCGCCCCGAGCCCGGGGCAGCTGGTGCCCTGGGCCGGCTCACACAGATTAGCGCATCGCGGTCCCGGCTCCGTGCCGGCCGCGCCGAACAGGGCAGGCGCGGGGCACGGCGCGGGAACGTGGATCAGGTGTCCGCATTGATTAGGATTAATAAGGTCACGGGGATTAAGTCCATGAATGTCTAGATTGCACTTGGGGCCTGGGAAAGACCGCGTCATGTGGTAGTGCGCCTACCTGGGAAGGCTGTATGCTCCCCCGATCGGACAAAGCATGAAGGTTCGCCATCTCGATGCAAAGCGGTGGCGAGCCCCGGATGGGCACAAATTTCTTGGGAGTACTGGTGAGACCAACGTCACATGATGATGTTCCTGGTCACAAGCAGCGAGCTGGGGTCATGACGAACCCCGGCCCCAGGAAGCGTTTGCCCAGTTCAGAGCTGCTTTTTTGGTCGGTGACCGAGGTTAGCGCGAGCAGCGTTCGCGGAATCCTCCCTAGTGAAGACATTCATGTCCGCGTGCCCGTCGTACACGTGAGGCAGCACTCATCGATCGGTGAAGCCCGGCGTTCCGGGACCGGACCAGGCAAAGGTTTGGCGAGACAATGAACAGCAGCAAGACCGTCGCAGCCGAGCTCGGCCTCCGACTCGTGGTTCCAGAACACGATGGCGTTCCGCTCACGGCCAGTCTTCACTACCGGGCTGATGACCCGTATGCGATCCGGATGGCCTTTCATGTCGGCATGGATGAGCCCGTGGAGTGGATCTTCGCGAGGGACCTCCTGGCCGAGGGCATGACCGAGCCCGCCGGCGACGGGGACGTCCGGGTGTGGCCGGCCGCCGCGGGCAGCCACCGGGTGCTCAACATCTCGCTGTCCTCACCGTTCGGCCAGGCGCACTTCGAGGCCCCGCTGAACGCGCTGGCCGGATTCCTGCTCCGCACGTTCCAGGTCATCCCGGCCGGCCAGGAAAGTGAGTTCATCGATCTGGACGGCGAACTCGACACCCTGCTCCGCCGCGCCTGAGCGGCGAGGCTGAGCGGTGCCGTCTTAAGGGCTGCGGCTGAGCGGTGGCGGCTGAGCGCTGCGGCTACGGATCGACTAGCTCGGCTGAGCGGGCCGCGAAGGTTTCGGCGACCTCCTTGGTGACCGGGCCAGGAGCCGCGGGCAGTGCCACCCCGTTCACGCTGCGGATCGGCTGCACGTCCCGGGTGGTCCCGGTCACGAACGCCTCATCGGCCGCCGCCAGGGCACTGGTGGGCAGGTCTTCCTCGGTAGCTCCGGCCCACTCGATCACCAGGGCCCTGGTCACCCCGGCCAGGCAGCCGGCCGACAGCGGCGGGGTGACCAGGCGGCCGCCGGTGACCACGAACACGTTGGTGCCCGTCCCCTCGCACAGGTTCCCCACCGTGTTCCCGAAGATCGCCTCAGCGCCACCGCGATCGTGCGCATAGGCCAGGGCCAGCACATTCTCCGCGTAGGACGTCGTCTTCAGGCCAGCCACCGCGCTGCGCTCGTTGCGCGGCCACGGCACGGTGACCACGTCGCAGCTCGCGCCCCAGTTGGTCAGCTCGCCGAGGGCGATGATGACAGTGGGCGGGGATCCGCTCCGCTCGGAGCCGAGGGCCGATGGCCCCGCCGTGACGGTGATCCGCATCCGGGCCTGCCGCGGCTGTCCCGACTCCGTGAGGAGGGCCGACACCGCCGCCCTGATCTGGTCACTGCCCGGGGGATCCAGGCCGAGCCCCGCGGCGGAGGCCCGCAGCCGGTCCAGGTGCCTGGTGAGCGCGAACGGCGCCCCGCCGGTGATCTTGACGGTCTCGAAGACGCCGTCGCCCACGACCAGCCCGTGGTCGAAGACGCTGACGGTCGCCTCGGTGTCGGGGAGCAATCTCCCGTTGATCCAGACTGTCACGCAATGACGCTAGCGCAGCGCACCGCACTGTGCGCTAGCTGTCGCGACCAACGAGGGCAGCAAAGTGTCCACGGTGATGATCTGCTCGGACACCTCGCGGTCCACCTCCATCATCGGCACCCGCGCGCGGACCGCCGCGTGCACCGCGCGCAGCGGCCCGCTCGGCTCCGCGACCTGCGCCCGCAGGTCGATGCCCTGCGCTGCGCAGCAGACCTCGACGGCCAGGCAGGTGCGGACGTTCGCCACCACCTCGCGGAGCTTGCGCACCGCGGTCCAGCCCATGGACACGTGATCTTCCTGCTTGCCTGAGGTCGGGATGGTGTCCACGCTCGCCGGGTGCGCCAGCACCTTGTTCTCGCTGACCAGGGACGCGGCGGTGTACTGGGCGAGCATGAAGCCGGAGTTGGTGCCCGCGTCGGGGGCCAGGAACGGCGGCAGGCCGCGGGAGAACGCCGGGTCCAGCATCCGGTCCACCCGGCGCTCGCTGATGCTGGCCAGTTCGGCGAGTGCCATCGCGAGCATGTCCGCGGCGAACGCGAGGGGCTCGCCGTGGAAGTTGCCCGTGGTCATCACCTCGCCGTCCGGGACCACGACGGGGTTGTCCACCACCGCCGCCAGCTCGATGTCGAGGACCCGCCGGGCGTGCGCCAGCACGTCACGGACGGCGCCATGCACCTGCGGCGCGCAGCGCACGCAGTACGCGTCCTGCACGGCGTGCCTGCTGTGCCGGTGGCTGGCCAGCAGCGGGGAGCCGGCTAGCAGCGCGCGCAGGTTGGCGGCGCTGTCCAGCTGGCCCGGGTGCGGGCGGAGTATCTGCACCCGCTCGTCGTAGGGGCGGTCCGTGCCGAGCAGCGCCTCGACCGAGAGCGCGCAGGCCACGTCGGCGGCCATCACCAGCATCTGCGCGTCGTGCACCGAGAAGGCGAGCAGGGCCTGCATCGGCTCGGTGCCGTTGACCAGCGACAGGCCCTCCTTCGGGGCCAGCTGCAGCGGGACGATCCCGTGCTCGGCGAGGACCTCGGCGGCGGGCCGTCCGGCAGGCCCGTCACCGGGGCTGCGGCCGGGGGTGCGCAGCCGTCCCTCACCGATGAGCGGCTGCGCCAGGTGGGCGAGCTGGGCCAGGTCCCCGGAGGCGCCGACGGATCCCTTGCCCGGGATCACCGGCAGCAGGTTCAGGCTGAGCAGCTGGAGCAGGCGGCGGGGCAGGTCAGGCCGGACCCCTGAGTACCCGGCCGCGAGCGTCCTGGCGCGCAGCAGCAGCACGGCGCGCACGGTGGCGTCATCCAGCGGCTCCCCGGTGGCCGCCGCGTGCGAGCGGATGATGGCGGCCTGCAGCCGGGTCAGGTCCTGCTCCCCCACCCGGGTGTCGGCCAGGGCGCCGAACCCGGTGTTGACTCCGTAGACCGGCGCGTCGCCCGCGATGGCCGTGGCCACCACCGAGCGGCTCGGTTCCATCGCCGCGGCCACGTCTGCGCCGAGTTCAGCCTGCGCCTCTCCCCTGGCGACGTCCACGACGTCGGCCACGGTGAGGCCATCTCCATTGACGACCACAGTTCGCATGGCTGACAGCTTCCCAACCAGCCCTGCGCCCCGGCAACCGGCCCCCCACCCTCGGCGCGGCGCCGATCATTCGGGCGGCTCGCCCGGGCCCAGGGCGCGCTTCACCGAGCCTGATTTCGACGAGGCATGCTCCCGCTGTGCCGGCTGGCCCGGTGCTATCTGCTCCGCTACGAGACCCGCAGGGGCGGCCTCCTGGGACGCGCCGCGCGCTGCGGCCTGGACCTTGCGGCAGATCGCCGCATGTCGCTGGGGTGACCTACTACCCCGAGCAAGTAGGCTCCCTACTCTGACGGTCCGTGACACGGGGGCGAGTTTGCTCACCGGGCTGGATCGGCTACAGTTCTGAACGCACACCTGCCCTGGCGGGTAGGCACCAGCCCGCTCCGGCGGGTGCATGCGGACGTGGCTCAGCTGGTAGAGCATCACCTTGCCAAGGTGAGGGTCGCGGGTTCGAATCCCGTCGTCCGCTCGGAGGCGCCGGACGCCGTATCCACGGCCGAAGGTCAGCACGGCTCCCGGGTATCCAGCACGGACTCCCAGCCAGGGGGTTGTGTGTGGCGGAGTGGCCGAGTGGCTTAGGCAAGGGCCTGCAAAGCCCTGTACACGGGTTCGATTCCCGTCTCCGCCTCGAGGGCGGTTAGCTCAGTGGGAGAGCGCTTCGTTGACACCGAAGAGGTCACTGGTTCAATCCCAGTATCGCCCACCAGTTTGCGCAGGTCAGAGGCCGGTTCCCCGGAGCGGGAACCGGCCTCAAGATCATTTGCCACCCATTTGCCACCAGGACGCGCCACGGTCAGGCGGCATGAATTGAACCAGGGCGGCACCAGACGGCCTAATTTTCGGCCCGCCGCAACCCCAGGTATTGACCCTCGCACGGCTGAGCGATAGCGGCACCCCGAAGCGGTCGCGGCCACCGAAGAGCTACGCTCCCGCTTGATGAGTGTGAGCGGTAGGTCACCGGGTGTTCTGTATGTGATCGTGTGCGCCGCCCCGGCCGCGGCGAGCGTAGGTGAGTTCATCGGGCTGGCCCAGGACGCTGGATGGCTGGTCCGGGTCATCGCCACGCCGATGGGTGAGCGGTTCATCGACGCAGGCCAATTGGCCGCGCTGACCGGCGACCGGGTGCGGACCGGGTTCCGGATGCCGGATGAGCCGGATGAGCTGCCCTCCGCTGACGCGGTGGTGGTGGCACCGGCCACGTTCAACACTGTGAACAAGTGGGCGGCCGGGATCACGGACACGTTCGCGACTGGCCTGCTGTGCGAGCTGACTGGCCTGGGCGTGCCGATCGTCGCGGTCCCGCTGGTCAAGGACGCGCTGGCGCGGCACGTGGCGTTCGGGCGCAGCCTGGAGGTGCTGCGCGGGATGGGAGTGCGTGTGTTGTTCGACCCGCAGACGCCACCGCAGTCGCGTATGCCAGGCTGGCCTAGGGTGCTGGAGGAACTGCACACTGTTACCGGAGATGGCTCAGGCGGGAGGGACTGACGGTGGATGCTTCGGTACGCGGGCAGCGGATCGCGCGGGCACGCCGCCGCCGGGGCCTGTCCCAGGCGGCGCTCGCCGGGTTAGCCGGACGGTCGGAAAGCTGGCTGTCCCAGGTCGAACGCGGCTTGCGCCAAGTGGACAGTCACAGCGTGCTCACGTCCCTGGCCGAGATCCTCCGGGTTGATGTCAGTGAGCTGACCGGAGATGAGCCCGGCGAGCCACGGGGATCTCAGTACGCGGCGGCCCGGGAGACCGAACGGGCCATGATGGCCTACGACGCGCTGGAATCAGTGATCGATGCCGACACCGCTGTCCATGCGCCGGATCTGGCACGGCTGCGGCTCGAACTGGAGCGAGCGAACCGCGCCTACCAAGCGGCCCGCTACGAGGAGGCGGGCCGGGTCCTGCCTGGCCTCATCCGCGCCGTCGAAACCGCAGCGCGGACCTGTCCCCGTACGGACGCTATCGCGGTCAGCGCCTTGCGGTCGCAGGTCTATCAGGCGGCCACGATGGTACTGAGCCGGGTCGGTGAGACCGGGCTGGCGTGGACCGCTGGGGACCGGGCCGTGACCGCCGCCGAGCACGCGGACGCCGGACTGCTCGCCGCGATGTCGGCGTTCCGGCTGGCGCACGTGTTCATCCGCCGCAAGCACGCCTCCCATGCTCGCGACCTGGTGACCGGGGCGGCCAGCGCCCTCGAACGCTCCGGCACGCAAGGCGACCCCGAACGGCTGTCGGTCCTGGGCGGCCTGCACCTAGCCGACGCCCTCGCCGCTGCCGCTGACTTCGACCGCGCGGCTGCCGACCGGTCCCTCACCGCCGCACGGCGGGTCGCTGAACGGCTGGGCGAGGATCGCAACGACCACTGGACCGCGTTCGGGCCTACGAACGTCCGCATTCACGAGGTCTCGGCCGCCGTGGCGTGCGGGGACGCCAGTACGGCCGTGGAGACCGGCGAGACGCTCGACCTGCAACATCTGCCGATGGGCCTGGGCGGCCGCCGCAGCCAGGTCAGCCTCGACCTGGCCCGCGCGTACGCCCAGCAGCGCCATGACGCCGCGGCCGTTAACATGCTCCTGGCGGCGGAACAGGCCGCCCCACAACTGGTCCGCTACGACACCGCCACCCACGACCTGCTTGCCCTGCTGCTGCGCCGGGAGCATCGCGCCAGCACGCCGCAACTGCGGCCACTGGCCCACCGCGCTGGCGTGATCTAACCCCCGCCGACCCGCACAACAGTGCGGGTTTCGGCCGCGATGATCCGCACGGCACGAAGGCCGCACGCCGGGCTCAGGTGACCAGGGTGGCCGGGCCTACCGTGCGGCCCATGACGGAAGCCGTGGTGCTAACTGCCCGCCCCAAACGGCGTTGCTTCCCCGGCCGCGCAGACCAGATCGCCCGGGCTCGTGACTTCACCAGGCGGGTCCTTGGGCCGTGCCCCCTGCTCGACGAGGCTGTCCTGCTCGTCAGCGAACTTGCCACCAACGCGCTGGAGCACACCAAGACCGGCGACGGTGGCCAGTTCGAGGTCACCATCTGCCGCTGCGGAACCTCACTGCTGATCGGGGTCAGCGACAACGGCTCGGAGAACATCCCCAAACCCGGCCTGCTCGACCTTGAGTCGGAGACCGGGCGAGGATTGGAAGTCGTCGAATTGATCGCGGAGCGGTGGGGATACTGCGGCGACCAGCACGGCTGCACCGTTTGGTTCGAACTCACAGAGCCACAGGGTGAGTGAGGCTGGGAATCCCGCGCTAGCGGGCCACCGCAGCGCATCGGCGTGCCCGACGTAGTAGCCCACACCGGAACGGCTAGCGGCCTGGTCCAGCGCGTTTGGGTGGCTGCGGTCCCCGGCTTGTCCGGGAGCCTAGGCCCGGCTGGGAGTCAGGCAGGCCACCGCCGACAGATGCCGCAAGAGCAGCTCGTATCGGGATCGGGAAGTCTCTGCTGCCTACGTCTGCCGCAGCTGCCGACCGTCTGGGTCGGCGCGCTTCCGCCTGGCTCTGGCCCGGCACCGCCGAACGACTCTGGACGCAAGCGGCATGAAGATCCTCGGCTGCGGCCCGCGCGGCTGCCGCCTGCGCGGCGTGCTGCTGGGCCTTGCGAAGCTCCGCGACCGCGACGGCCAGGCCCACCAGGTTCGCGATGAGCGCGGCCGACGCCAGCGTGGACTCGCCGGTGATGTTGCCGTTCAGCGCCATCAGGCGCGCAGCGGTACGCAACTGGTTCCCAGCGTTGGTGCGGTGAGGAATCCGGCCGTGGGGCGCACGGGCCGCGCGGCCGTACCCGTCTGCCGCTCGGCGCAGCGCCGGGTTCCGCAGCGCCCGCGCTGCGACATGGAGGGTGTCAGCTGCGGCCCACGCCGCATCGGCTGCCCGCGCCGGATCGTTATGGGCACAGTGACGGATGTGTTCCGCGGCGTTCGTGGCCTGGCGGGCCGCGTGCTCGTAGATCGCGTTCCGTTCCGAGACGGTGAACCGGAACGCCCCGGACTGTTCCGCCGCGCCGGTCCGGGACGTGCCCCAGCGGCGGTGGAGCCGGGGCAGGGTCAGGTCGGCGGATAGCCGCCCGCCGCCGTACCACAACGGCTCCCCGTCGCTGCCGTCATGGCCGGGCAGGCCGACCGCATAGCCGGTCACCTGGTCCGGGGCGGTAGTGCTGTAGCGCTTGCGGACGGCCACCCCGGCGTCCGCCAGGCGGGCGAAGAACTCGTGCTCCGTCCGTGCCCCGGCTGCCGCCGTAGACACTTCGCGGCACAGGGTTACCCGGGGCGGCTCGTCCCAGCCGCGCCGCGCCGCCTGCTCCGTCTCGGAACGGGCGGGACGCTTCGCGGCGGTGCGATCCGCCGGAGCGGTAGAACGCAGCCCGAACCGCGCCTCGGCGTCCTGGCAGGCTTCCCGCACCCGGAAGAAGTCATTCCAGGTCTTTGGCCGGGCGCCGTCCTGCCGGGCCAAGGTCGCGACCAGGTGAATGTGATCCGCGGCGTGCCGGACCGCGACCCACCGCACCCCCAAGCTCATCACTCTCGGGTGCGAGACCAGTGCGGTCCATGATGCTCGCAGCGACCTGCGCCCATTCCGCGTCCGAGAGCATCCGGTCCTCGGGAGCGGCGCGCACCGCGCAATGCCACACCGGCTTCTCATAGCCGGGCCCGGCAAGCCCGGCGAGCGGCTGGGCCAGCAGCCCGGACAGTCTCCGCAAATCCCTTGACCCGTCCCGGCGGCGTTCCGGCTCCAATTCCTGCGGATCAGAGAATCCGGCCACCAGGTGCGGATCAGTATGCTCATTCGCTTTCCCCGGACCGTACAAGTAATACAGCAGCCTCCCCGCGTTCCTGCCGCGGAGCACTTTCCCGATCACCGGAACACCCCTGTTCCGTCACGGAACACGGCGGCGCAACTGCTCCGCGGCCTCATCCAGCCGACGGATCACCCGCACGCAAAACTGCGTCGCCGGGACAAGGTCATCGCCGCGCTGCCCGGTAGCGTTCAGCCTCGCAACCGCCTGGTTCAGGTTCGTCCCGGCCCGACGTACCAGGCCCGCCGCAGTCATCACCTCCACCAGCGCCTCCCTGGCCAGCGAACTGGCCGGTAACGACGTCCCGCGCGCTGCCGCCATTGCCGCTTCAGCAGCGAACGCGCCACGGGCCAGACCAGCACGGTCCGCCGCCTCGTCCAGCTCAGCCAGCTCCTCATCGGTGAGAAAGAACTTCACCAGCCGCGGACGCGGCGCCGCCTGGCGTGAACGCCGCCTCGCCGCCGCCTGGCCTGCCGCACCCGTCATGCCTGCCACCCGTTTTCAGCGCCCCAGAGTAACAACTCCCCTGACCATTATGGGTTTCTAGACCGCGCCCGGTCTAGAGCTATCAGTACCATTATGTATATCTTGCTGCTGTTTCTGTTGCGGGTTTCATCTAATGCAAGATCCGCACTGCTTCATGCGTCCGGTTGAACCGCAACTGGAAGTGTCAGGTAAGCGCAGCCAATAACAACTACTATCGTTCTGTGCCGTTCATAATCGACCGATATCTTCAGGCACCGGCCAGCGCTCCGGCAGGCACGAGGCGAAGCCCAACGACTCCGTCACGTGGGTCTCGCGGCCCCGGGACGATGTGCCCAGGCGGGCACTCGACGGCCTGGGCCCCACTGCCCCAATCGCTCGGCCGTTCGCTACACGCGCCTCGTCTGCCCGCATACCCTTGGTAATCAGTGGCTGATCAACCCTGAAGGTGTTTCATGCTCGACGATCTGGCCGGTAAGCGAACTGGTGAGCGCATCCAGATCCTCCGCGAGCGTAAGGGCCTATCACGGCCAGTGCTCGCGGGACTGGTCGGCATGTCCGCATCCTGGCTCAAAGGCATCGAACAGGGCCGGCGTCTTCCGCCTCGGCTCCCGGTGCTGGTGAAACTCGCGGAAGCGCTCGCCGTCGGGGACGTGGCCGTCCTGGCCGGGACGGACATGGATCTTGGTGGCGCGGTATCAGTGCCGGTGGCGTCGTTCGCACGGATTCCGCACGATGCCGTGCCCGCGATCCGGGATGCGGTACGCGATCCGATGCTGTCCATACCGGGCATGCCTACTGAAGGCGACAGCCTGGCCTCCCGCACGGCCGACGCGTGGCGTTTGTGGCACACCTCCCGGGAGCACCGCACCGACGTGGGCCGCATCCTTCCCCGGCTGATCACCGACGCGCGGACTGCGGCCCGGTCTGCCGATGGACCTGACCGCCGCAGGGCCAACGCGGTGCTGGCCGATGTATATGCGCTGACGCAGCATGAGGTCGTCTGGGCGAGCGAGGCCGAGCTGACTTGGACAGTCGCCGATCGCGCGATGAGTGCCGCCCAGGAAGCCGATACCCCGGTAGCCCTCGCCGGGGCTGCCTGGACCTTGGGGATGGTGCAGCGATCTGCCGGTGATACCGACGGCGCCCTGTCGCTGGCCCACGATGCGACCGAACTCGTGGAACCCATGATGGACGACGGCAGTGACGAGATACGTGCCCTGGCCGGGGCACTGGAGTTGCACGCTGCCACAACGTGCGCGAAGGCGGGACGCGAAGGCGACGCGTGGCGGTACTGGGACCGGGCGAACGCGATCGCCCGGGGACTGCCGGATCGCTACCACCATCCGTGGACGATGTTCGGGTCATCGAATGTGGACTTGCACGCAGTCTCGATAAGCGCGGACCTGGCGAAGCCCCAGGAAGCTCGCAGCCGCGCCGAGCAGATCGACCCCGAGGAGATCCCGAGCAGGGAACGCCGCGGAAGGCTGGGCGTGGAGATCGCCCGCTCCTACAGTCAGCGGCAGGATTACCCGGGCATGCTGCACTGGCTGGAATTCGCCTATCAGACCTCGGCGGACTCGGTGCAGTACTCACCCTCGGCGCGCCAGATGGCATCAGAAGCCGTCGATCACGGCGGCCCGCTGATCAGGCGCAGAGCGCGTGCCCTAGCGGGCAGTCTCGGTCTGCCCCTGTAACCGCGGGCCGCATACTGCGCCCCCTCCTGGCCGGCTACGTACCGCGCCATTCCGTGCATGCATGAGGCCCTAGCGTCACAGGCGCATTAGTGGTCGACGGGAGGCATAGAAGCAGATGTCCTGTACCAGCGCGCACGCGCTCGATATGCTCGCCGCCGAGCTTCGCAGGCGCGGTTACGACGCAAAGTCAATCGCACCCGAGGGACGCGAGCCATGGCTAGCGGTACGCAACCCGCAAGTGCCGATGCTCGCGGAAACGGTGCTCGCCCAAGCCGAGTGGTTCTGGTGGCCATGGAGGGACAGAATCGGCCCGGCGGCTGATGTGCCCGCCGCCGCTGACCGGGTCCTCCGGGTGCTGGCTGCCACATCAGGTGATGGCGCATGAGTGACAACGACACCGACGACGAGGTCGTCCTCCTGCGCGCGCAGTTCCCAAGCCATCGGATCGGCACAGAGACCATCGTTGACCGGATCCGCTACGTCGCGCGCAGCCAACGGGATGGAACGCACCCTCATACCGTCATCACCCGCGACCTCAGTGAGCTGCGTGCAGCGCTGGAGGCGGGACGGATTGACGATCACAGGCTGCTGAACGGATGAGCACGGGAGCGGAAATTCTGACCCCTGCCCGCAAACTGCCCGGCCCGAGGATCACGCAAGCGGAGAAGGCTACAAGGTCCAGGAATTCGCAATCATCCGCGATGCCGCACGACCACAGATGCCTGTGTCCGTTGCTCGGCCGAGCTGGCGACAAGGAGTCGTGGCCGCCCGTGTTCCTCACAGTGACCGAGACAGCTAAGAAGTTGTCTCAGCACCGCTCGGCGGTTCTTCGCCTCATTCACACCGGCCAGCTGCACAGCGTTCGCCTCGGCCGCACGTACCGGATACCCGAAGCAGATGTGCACAGCCTCCTCGCCGGGAAGCCAGACGATCGCGCCTATCTCACTGTCGAGGAGTGCGCCTGCATCCTGCGCTGCTCCCCCGGCACGATTTACGGCCTGTTGCATCACGGACATCTCGCAGGCGAGATCAGCAGGCAGAACGACCAGCACCACATTCCCGCCGCCGAATTTCAGCGCTTCCTGATCAACGTTTTACGGTGATTTCTGCAGACTACATGCGGGTTGACCTGTTGCTGCGATCTCAGCAGCTCATCAGTTCCCGACAGATCACCCAGCGATGTGCCCGGCTCAGCGCGTGTCCCGACGCGTAAGTGGCAGAGGGCCACCGGCCGGTAGAGTCGGCCAGTGCCGCCGCGACCGGATACTACGCCCGAGCCGCTCAGCCTCCGCCGTGCGACCACCGCCGATCTGCCTGCGATCAAGGCCGTCATCGACGCCGCCTACGCCAGATACCTGACCCGGATGAACAAGCCGCCCGGCCCCATGCTGCGCGACTACAGGCCATCCGTCGAGGCCGGCACCACCTGGGTCTCCGGCTTCCCGATCACGGCGGTG
>Ga0265338_10001253_pt1 | contig 41843 bp, 48 predicted proteins | sample 42126metaG_FD_193579 | JGI IMG/M metagenome (GOLD analysis project Ga0265338, IMG submission 193579) | Rhizosphere microbial communities from Carex aquatilis grown in University of Washington, Seatle, WA, United States - 4-21-26 metaG | ecosystem: Host-associated > Plants > Roots > Rhizosphere... | reverse complement strand
CGCCATCGCGCTGCGATTGCAGGGCCATCGTCATTTCCGTCCAGGGATTGAACGGAGTCGGACTGCGAAACTCAATGCCGCTCTTGTGAATGACAACCGCTTCGGCGGATAGCTCCAAACGGGACTGCCGGCCTTCCACGGTAATTTGTTGCTGGAAAGAATCACCACTTTCAAATTTTTTGGCGCTCATAGAACCCTATCAAAATAGCATGCTCTGCCCAATCGTCAAATTAGATATTGAAATTTGTTGAATAAGTTTTTACCACTCGATGACGGCTGCTCCCCAGGTCAGGCCGGCGCCAAAAACCATCATCAAAATCAGGTCGCCCCGTTGAATCCGGCCCGAGGAAACCGCCTCGTCCAACGCGATGGCCACCGATGCCGCCGAGGTATTGCCGTAGCGGTCCAGGTTCACGAATAATTGTTCCGGGGCCGCGCCCAGGCGTTCGCCGACAGCGTCAATGATCCGGCGGTTGGCCTGATGGGGGATGATGCATTTGATTTTCGTGATCTCGAGTTCACAACGGCGCAAGGCCTCCCGCGCCGCGTTATACATGGCTTGGACGGCGTTTTTGAACGTTTCCTTGCCTTCCATCCGCAGGAAATGCTGGCGGGCATTGACCGAATCCATGGTGGCCGGGCAGCGGCTGCCACCGCCGGGCATGAAGAGCAAATCCGCCTTGTCGCCATCGGCTCCCATCACTGCCGTAAGCAAGCCGTGCGAGTTGGGGCGGTTTTGCAAAATCGCCGCGCCCGCGCCATCGCCGAACAGCACACAGGTGTTGCGGTCCGTCCAATCCGTGATGGACGAAAGCTTTTCCGCCCCGATGACGAGCACCGTATCATAGGTGCGCGACATGATGAACTGCTGACCGATTTCAAGCGCGTAAATGAAGCCGGAGCACGCGGCCTCCACGTCGAACGCCGCCGCGCGTTTCGCGCCGATTTTACGCTGCACAAGGCAGGCGGTATTGGGGAACGGCATGTCGGGGGTGATGGTGGCGACAATAATAAGGTCAATCTGGTCGGCAGTGATGCCAGCCATTTTCATTGCCTTGCCGGCCGCGTTTACGGCCATGTCGGAGGTAAACTCATCCTTGGCCGCCAGCCGACGCTCCCGGATGCCCGTACGCGTGGTAATCCATTCATCCGAGGTTTCGACGATTTTTTCGAGGTCGGCGTTGGTCAGAATTTTGGCCGGCACATAAGAGCCCACGCCGGTGATGGAACAGGTGCGGCCCTGGAAATTGTGTTTGGCGCGCGGATTTTTGAATTTGGGGCTCATGCGGAAACGGGAACGGAGCCCTTGGCGGCGGCCAGCTTTCCATTGGCGCGCGCTATTTCCTGGGCGATGATTTCGTTGACGCGATGCTGGACGGCACCGGCCGTCACACGCAGGGCGCTGGCGATGGCGCGTTCACGGGCCGACCCGTGCGCCTTGAACACCATGCCGTTGAACCCCAGCAACGGTGCACCACCGTATACCTCGGGATCCATGCGCCGGCGAATGGCTTGAAAGGCGTTTTTGGCGAGGTAGGCGGCAATCTGCCGCTTGGGATTACGCATGAGTTCGCGCTTGAGCATCGAAAACATCGCTACCGCCAGGCTTTCGGCCGTTTTCAAAACAATGTTGCCGACAAAGCCGTCACAGACCACCACGTCCACGTGGTCCTTGAACAAATCGTGCCCTTCGACGTTGCCGACGAAATTCAAATCCAGCTGCTGGCAAAGTTTAAAGGCTTCGAGGGTCAATTCGTTGCCTTTGGAAGCTTCCGTACCGATGCTAAGAATGCCGACTCGCGGGTTTTTACGTCCCAGCACCATCCGGGAATATACGCTGCCCATCACGGCAAACTGGGCCAGATGCAGCGGCTTGCATTCGATGTTTGCACCGGCATCCAGCAGGACAAATTCATTTTCCTGCCGTGGAATGACCGTGGCGATGCAACCCCGATCCACGCCGGCGATGCGGCCGAGTTTGAAGGTGGCCGCCGCAAAAATGCCACCCGTGTTGCCGAGCGAAACGACCGCATCGGCCTGGCCGTCATGGACGAGTTCCGCTCCGCGGCCGATGGAGGAGTCCTTTTTTTTGCGAAGCGCGTTGACCGGCTTGTCATCCATCGTCACGACTTCGCTGGCATGGACAATTTGAACGCGCAAGTCGTGACAGCCCGTCGTCCCCAACGCGGACTCGATCTCCTTTTGATCGCCCACCAGGAAAAGCGTGGAAATTTTGGAGTCGGTTTCCAACGCCCGGCGAACACCTTCGACGACGACCGCGCACCCGTGGTCACCGCCCATGACATCTACTGCGATTCGCATAGATGAAAGAACGCGGAATTTCCGCGGTCCGGCTTGAAATCAGGCTCCGGCTGTGATGGTGAGCACCTGGCGGCCCTTGTAATAGCCACAGGCCGGACAGACCCGGTGCGGCACATAGGGCGCGGCGCATTGCGGGCAGGTGCCCAGTTGCGGCAGTTTCAGCACACTGTTGTAAGCCCGGCGCATGCGTTGCCGGCTGTGGGACGGTTTACGTTTGGGAACACCCATAAATTCAAAGAGTTACAATTTCAATTTGTCCAATTCAGCCCAGGCGGATGGTGTCAATTCATCCTTGCCGCCGGCCTTTTTTGCCTTGCCGGTCTTTGCTTTTTCCAACCCCCGGCAATCGGGCTGGCACAACGGGTGCCGCGGAAGTTCCAGCAGCATATCTTCACGCACATACGGCGTCAAGTCCGCGCAATCATTGACCACAGACACACTTTCCTCGCCCTCCAGCGGCAAATGGCAGGTCCACGGGTTCAATTCCAGTTCCTGCCGGAACGGCTTCAAGCAGCGGACACACCGGCATTCCAGCGGGAGCTTCAACCAGCCGCGCACCAGCAGGCTGTCCTCCAGTAATTGCACCTCCAATTCATGCCGCAACGGCTGGGTGGCGCGGATCATCTCGTCGTGCGTGTCCAAATCTAGTTCCGCCACCGGCAATTCACCGCGCAGGGTCACGTCGTTCTCCTCCAGGTGACGCAGATTGACAATCAGCGGCATGACTCAACTCCTTTTCCTCCCGGTAAATTTTCCGGACAGGGCGCTTCGCACGTGAACGGGAACAAATGCGCTCACGTCGCCGCCCAGCCGCGCGATCTCCTTCACAATCCGCGAACTCAAAAACGTGTAGGTGTCCTTGGGCATCATGAAAATCGTTTCGATGTTTTCGTTCAGCTTGCGGTTCATCAACGCGAGTTGAAATTCGAACTCGAAGTCCGACACCGCGCGCAGCCCCCGCACAATCGCTTGCGCCTTCCGGCTCACGACATATTCGATGAGCAAGCCGTCGAAGGCGTCCACCTCCACATTCGGCAAATGTTTCACGGCCTTTTTCACGAGCGTAAACCGTTCGCCGGGCGTGAACAGCGGCTGTTTGCCGTCGCTCTCCGCCACAGCTACAATGACCCGGTCAAACAACTTGGCCGCGCGCTGGATCACGTCCAGATGGCCGTTGGTCAGCGGATCAAAACTGCCGGGATAAATCACCGTGCGCATCAAAATCAATTTAGCATTGGCAATCGGTTTGACGAGGAAGAAAACGGCGACGCAAAATCATGTTGCCGGCGGCGTTTGCCATGGCACTTCGTAAATTCTGACGGCGTCGCGGATGCCTTTGACCGTGACCGGAAACATTTCAACGCAGGTGGAGGCCAGCGCCGGGTCTTCGCGCAGCAAATGGTTGTAGGTGGTATCGCTGATGATAATCCGGCCGCTGCCGGAAACGCTTTCCAGACGGCTGGCAAGGTTCACTTCACGGCCGAACACGGTGTAATTCAGGATGTGCGCGTCCGACCCCATCAATCCGACGGTCGCGAGGCCGGTATTGATGCCGGTGCCCAGCTGTAACGCGCGCAACGCCGGCCGGGGCGGCAGGCCGGCGGAAAGGCGCGCCCGGTTTTCGGTTTCCCGTGCGTGGTTCTGCGCCGAGCGTTTTTCATTCAAATCGCGGATGGCCCGTTGCGCGTCCAGAGCGGCGCGTACACCGTCCGAGGCGTGCCTTTCGTTCGGCGTGGGCGCACCCCAAAAGGCCATGACGCAATCGCCGATGTATTTGTCCAGCGTGCCGCCGTGCTTTTTCACCGCGTCGGCGACGGCGGCCAGGTAGAGGTTCACCGTTTCGAGCGTCTCCTGCGCGGATTCTTCGATGCATTTGTCCGCCGCCTCATAGTTGAGTTCGTGTTCCCGGATGAAATCCGCCACGCGCTGATGCATTTCGTCACTCAGCGTGGTGAACCCGCGCACGTCCGCAAAAAAAATGGTCACTTCGCGGCGCGTGCCGCCCAGGGAAAGCTTTTCGGCGCCGAGCAATTCATCCATCACATTCGGAGAAACGATCTTGGCGAAGACGGACCGGACGCGGCGCTGTTCGCGCTCCTCAAACACCACCCGATAGGTGACGAGACTCAGGTGTTCGACCAGCATTGCGCCGGCGATGGGGAACACCAGCGGGAGCCAGTAACGGAATTCCACGAAGGCAAAAAAGCCCGTGACGACATAGGCCAGCAACAGCACCAAAACCGCCGCCGAAGCCGTAAACGCCCGCAATTGCCAGGTCAAAAACGCCGTCAACACACCGAGGAAAACAATCAATGCCAGTTCCGCCGGCGTGGAGGCGCGCTGGATGAACCGGCCGGTAAGGATGGAATTGGCAACGTTCCAATGCTTGCTGACCAGCAACGTGTCCTTTTCCAGCGGCGTCGCGCCGCGATCCGTCAGGTTGTTACCCGACTGCCCGGAGCCAACCACCACCAGCTTGCCGCGAAAATCATCTCGCAGTTTATTGGTCCGATCCAGCAGCCGTAACCTGTCCTGTAGCAGCAAATTCTCAATCGGCGCGCGCTGGAGGCGTGGATCATCCAGTTTAAGCCGCCAATCGATATAAAAATAGCCGTTGCGATCCACCGGGATGACGCGTTGGATGCCCTTCACACCCTTCAATGTGATCCGGCCATGTGCCAGGTCCAAATCCGGATGGGCGAGATCAAGGTTCAATTCCAGGGCCGCGAGCAGGATGCCCATGTCCCAGACACCCTGGTCGTCAAAAGCCCTGACCCGGCGCAGGACCCCGTCGGTATCCTTTTCCGTCGAAATGTCGCCGGGCGCGAGCGCATTGGTCAGAAACAAATCGGGCGGCACAAGTTCAGGGATAACGGCGAGGAGGACATTCCCGGCGCGGCGCATTTGCACCGCAAAGAACTCGTCGGATTCCATCAAACCACCATCGGCCATTTGCACCGCCGGATGGTCGTGACGCAATTCACCAAACAGCACGTCAAACGCGACGGTCTTGGCGCCCTGGGCAGACAACTCTTCGACCAGCCGGCCATAGACCTGCCGCGGCCAATAAAGGCCATAACGATAGCCCAGCTTGCCGCTCTTGACGGCAGTGATGCTGGAATCTTCAATGGAAACGAAGGCCAGGTTGGTGGCCGCCGGCGCGGGGAAATGCAATGCCGCCCGTGCCCGCAAGTCATAGGTCATGAGCTCCCATCGCTCAAAAAAATCCACACGCAGGAGCCGGATGCCACAAACCAGGGCGAGGACAAAAACCGCCAGGATGACCGGGGCGCGTTTGAATGGTTTGAGCTTCACCGCCCCCAATTAAACAAAAAACCAGAGCAACTCAAGGCTGCTCTGGTTTTACGTCAGGCGTAAATCAATCAATTTTTGCCGGCGGTCGGCGAAATGTGGCACGCGGTCCGGTCAAAGCTGAAGTTGACAACCTCATGATACATCGTGCGCAAGGCCGAGAAAATCCGGTCCATTTCGATGCCCTTGCCCGGCGGTAGCGGGCTGGTCTGCCCGGTTTTAGGATTAAATTGGTTACCTTCACCCACGACCACAGTGCTCGGCTTGCCGTCGGCACCGATGACGGAAAGCACCACGGAACTCTTAAACGAGGCACATTCGCCGTTGGCGCCGATATAAAACAACGTGCCACGGACACCAGCAATACCGTTGGGAATTTTAATCAGGTATTGGGACGCGCCGGAAAGCTTTTTGACGCTGTTGTAAATGCCCCCTTGCCGCAAATCCAATTCCGTGTCACTGACCGAGTCCAAGCCCGTGTCGGAAACTGTCAGCTTGTCAATCGCCAGCACGGTGTCGCCGGTCATGCGTACGGTGTTTTGTACCGCGGAAGGTTTATAGGCGATCAGTCCGCGCACATCAGAATCCGCCGCCTGGGAAATTCGATTCGGCACCGGGTTGGCCTGGGGCATGCCAATTTGCGTGCCCAAAACAACATCCACCGTGGCATCGGGACCGGTCTGGATAACCGAGCCCGCCGCGAGGGTTTTACCGGCCACCAACGGATGCCATTTGCCATCGCCCAATGAATATCTGGCCTCGCCGGAAATGCGCACCACTGTGGCCACGCCGGGTCGGATCGATTGTGCGGACACGCTGGCGGACAAGAAACCGCCGCAAATCGTGGCAAAAACCAAAGTTTGGATATATTTCATAGCTATGTTTCCAGCTTTTTTACTTAATCAAGTATAAGGAAATGCGGCTAAATGTCAACTTTGATTTTATTGTTATTTGCGCTCAAAACCCGAAGGCAAAAGACCCTGGCCGGAGGCGTTTTCAATGAGCTTGCTCTCGGCAATCTCCAGATAGGAGGCGGCCGCTCCATTATCCCGCCACTGCAGCCGGAGCGATCGCTCCAGCCATGGCCGGGCGGCCGCAAAATCCCCGGCCTGAACGTAATGCCAGCCAATGTTTGCTTCGGTGTAATAGCCATTGGGATCCAGGGCGTCGGCACGGTCGAAATAAGGGCCGGCCGCATCATGCTGGTCCAGCCAGTCAAGGCACATGCCCTGACGTAAATAATCGTAGCCATCGTGCGGATTAAGCTTCATGCCGCGCTCATACCACTGCATCGCCGTTTTGGCCAGGGCTTCGTAATCCGCCCCGCCATCGAAACTCTGCGTCCGGAAGCATTCGCCGATCCGGTAGGCGGTGTCAAAATTCCCCGGTTCGAATTCAAACGCCGCCTGCAATGCCGCTGCCCGTTGCGGGGAAAAATTCGGCAACTGATCGGCCCGGGCCAGCCAGACGGATTCGCCGCCATGGCGCCAGCCCTGGACACTCAAATAGGCTATGCCCGCGGCCAGCACCAGGGTTGCGAGCAGCCGGACCGGCAATCGCGCCCGCAACCAGTGGCGTTCCGTGGCAAATCGCAGATTGCTGCTCAACAATGCCAGCAGGGTCACACCCAGGATGGCATTGGCCGGAATGTGCAGATTGAAATCCACCACGGAATGCACCGCCAACGCCAGCAACCCGGCGGTGGCGCCGAGAAAGAAGGCGAAGCGATTACTCATGCCGCGGCCAAAATCATTTTCCGATGGGCGGACATATTTCCACATCTTCCTCATTCCCACGCTCAAGGTCACCATGCCGGTCAACACGATGATTCCCCCGGCCACGCCCCAGTCCGCCAGCAGGTTCAAGTAATCGTTGTGCACCCGGTCGGGACTCAACTGGACCTTTTCGGGGCGGTATTCCCGAAAACGATAGTCGTAATGCCCAGGCCCGACGCCCCACCAAAAATGATCACGCCACATTTGTGCTGCGGCCTGCCAGATGTCGAGGCGAATGGACAGATTGAGCGTTCCCCCATTGTCTGCAGCCGTCTCCACGCGCCGGATGTAACTGATCGTCTTCGAAAAGTACCGGGTGACAAAAAACGTCCCCCCCCCGATCAAAAAGACCAAAAGCAGGAGTGCCGGCAACCGGTGGTTGCGGTGAAAAATCAAAACTCCCAGCAGGGCCAGCAAAGCCGTGGCCGCCGCCGCCCAGCCGCCGCGGGAAAAGGTCACCGCCATTCCCGCGAGCATGACCAGCGCCGCGTAACCCAACAAAATCCGGGCGACCGGTTTGATCCTCCCGACCAAAATGTAAGCGGTTGCCAGGGGTAACAGCATTTCCAGAAAGCCCGCCAGATTGTTCGGTGAGATGTAAGTGCCCGAAGCCCTGCCGGGATAAGGCGAGACGTATGCCCACACCCGGTTCGAGTGCGTCATGTATTGGTAAACGGCAAAGCACGAAATTCCCACCGCCAGGGAAATCAAAGTGAAACTGATGACCTGGACCGGCTCTTGGCGGTACAAATTGTTGATGATGGCAAAGAACAGGAACGCATACATCAATACCTGGATCATTTCCTGCCGCGCAACGTATTCGATGTCCGCGGTGAGATAGCGCCCGACGGCCAGAGCCGCAAACGCAAGCACCACCCAGCCCAGTGGCGGCCAGAGTAACTGCGGCTTCGGGCTGATCCACAAACGCAACGCCCAGACGAGCATCACGCCCACCGTCAGGCCTTGCAGGATGACAAATCCCATCGCGTCCACGGCGCCCATCGCCAGCGGCCCGAAAACCAGGATGCCCAGCACCAATCCCAAAATGCTCCGTTCGCACCAGCGATCCAAGATTTCCCGGTTCATCTGATTTTATTTAATAGGCGCGAACGGTCCCTTCATGACTCAACGGTATGAAAATTCCATTGCCGACGTATTCCAGTTCTATGGCCGTCAAACGCTCGCCGCTCAGATAACCCGCCGGGCCGGCCGTGGTGCTGCCTTGCGATGAGGTGTAAATCTGACCGGTGTTGGCCACCAACACGATCTTGCTGCCATCGGCCGAGCAAGCCACCCCCGACCAGGCCAAGGCCGGCAGGCCGGTGCGTTGCGCCCAGGTTGCCCCGGAGTCGATCGAAACAAAAACCTGGCCGCTATTGGCCACCGCCACCAGCCGCGAACCGTCCGCCGAAGAGGCCAGCGACGTCCATGGCAGCGACGCCGACACATTGGCGACCAGCCACGTCACGCCGGAATCCGTCGAAAGAAAAAGCGGACTGCTGTTGACTGCCGCCACCAGCCGGGTGCCATCCGCCGAGGATGTCAGGGCGGTCCAGTTCCGGGCGATGTCCTGGGCAAACCAATTCGTCCCTGAATTGGTTGAAGTGACAATGTTTGCGGTGTTGACCGTCGCGGCCAGTTTGATCCCATCCGCTGATGACGCCACGGCAAAGGTAAAGGAACCGGCGCCCGAGGCAGGTAACACCCAATTGGTACCGCCGTTGACTGAGTGATAAATCCCCGGACTTCCTGATCCGCCAGTGCCAAAAGCCGAGGCGACCAATCTGGCTCCATCTGACGACGACGCCACGGAAACCCATTGTCGCACGCTGTCCCGCATTGTCCATGTCGCCCCGGAATCGACCGAGGTCCAAATATTGCCCGTCAACGCGGTAGCCTGACCGCCCACCGTTGCCACCAGCCGGGTGCCATCGGCGGAAGAAGCGATGGAAGACCAATTCCTGCTGCCACTGAGAGGCTGGTTACTCCACGTCACCCCGGAATTGGTTGAAGTAAAGATCAGCCCGCTGCTTACGGTTGCGGCAAGTTTGGTGCCGTCGGCCGATGAGGCAATGGCCGACCAGGCGCGGACGCTGTCCCGCGCCGTCCAGCTGGCGCCGATGCTGCCGGACAGATTCCCCGCGAGGATGGTCTGACCATTGGTCTGGGCGATAATCCAGCCCGCCCCGCCGACGCCGGCCACCCGGAACGTGTCGCCAACGCTGGGCGACGCCGGCAAGGCAATGATCACCGGGCTGACGTCGTTCGTGCAGATGTAACCGACGTTGGGCTGGGACTGGACATTGGTTCCAGAGACCACCACCCAGAAAAACGCGCCCGGCACGTTGGTCAACCCGTGGCCGCTCCCGGTGAACAACACGGCAGTCACATTGCTGGAAAATTTCGCGTTGGTGGCATTGAGCATCGCCACATTCGTGGACAGCCGCGCGTCAGGCAGGACGCCGACCAGACCGGCGGCCGGCAGATTGGACAGGCCGAAGCCGCTGCCGATGAAATTGGTCGCGGTCACGCTGGCGAAAAAGACCACGTTGCTGCTCAGCAACGCCACGTTGGTGGACAGGCTCGCGTCGGGCAGGGTGCCGGCCAGATTGGCGGCGGTGAGCGCCTGAATGGCATAGGGCACGGAGGTCAGGGTCTGGCGGGGCGCCAGCACGATGTAGGCATTGGTGTCGCCGTTGGTGCGCACGCCGATTTCCAGCGAACGCAGGCTGCCATCAAAAACATTCGTGTTGAAATCCAGGGCGACCGTGAACAAACCGTTGGTGACGCCGACCGGTGCATTCGTCAACGGCCCGGCGACGACCGAATTGCCGGCGTTATATATTTGAAACCGGAAATCATAGGCGGCCGTGGCGGCGTTGGTGCCGTTGTTCAGCACACCCTGATAAGTGAACGTCGTCGTTTGCGCGCGCAGGACCGGCGCCAGCGCCAGAACGGCCATCAGCGTAGTAGTCAGAAACTTCATGGGTGGATTTTATCATAGTTATGGCCGGGAACAAGTGACAACGAGTCGGCTGGACAAAACCGTCCGCGCGATTAGCTTAAAGCCCTATGACCGATCCGCGTTACCTAAAACTGGCAAAACTGCTCGTGGCCTACTCTACTCAGATCAAAAAGGGCGACCGCGTCCTGCTCGACATGATTGATGTGCCGGATGAATTCACTGTCGAACTTATCCGCGCCGTCCGCCTGGCAGGGGCGCTGGCGTTTGTCGAGGTGCGGCATACCAGAGTTTCCCGCGAGCTGTTGCTCAACATGACCGGGCCGCAGGCGGCGCAGGCGCGAGACATCGAATTGTTTCGCATGAAGAAAATGCAGGTGTACATCGCCATCCGCGGCAGCGGGAATGCCAGTGAAAATTCCGACGTGCCGGGCGACCGCATGGCGCTTTACTCCCGCATCACCCGGTCCGTGCTGGATTATCGCGTGAACAAAACCCGTTGGTGTGTGCTGCGCTGGCCAACGCCGAGCATGGCCCAGGCTGCGGGCATGAGTACCGAGGCGTTTGAAAACCTGTATTTCGACGTGTGCACGATGGACTACGCGAAAATGGCGCGTGCCATGGCGCCGCTGGAACGCCGCATGAAAAAGGCCGACCGCGTCCGACTCAAAAGCCCGGGCACCGACCTAACCTTCAGCGTCAAGGGCATCGGCGCCAAGATGTGCAAAGGCGACCGCAACATCCCCGATGGCGAGGTTTTCTCGTGCCCGGTGAAAAATTCCGTGAACGGCATCATCCAGTTCAACACGCCCACGCTTTATGCCGGAACGAAATTCGACAATGTCCGGCTCGAATTCAAAGACGGCAAAATCATCGGCGCCATGTCAAACAACCCGAAGCGGCTGAACGAAATCCTGGATACCGATGCCGGGGCGCGTTACGTGGGCGAATTTTCACTTGGATTCAATCCTTATATTTTGAGCCCGATGTGCGACATCCTGTTCGACGAAAAGATCGCCGGCTCGCTGCACTTCACCCCCGGCCAGGCCTATGAGGAATGCGATAACGGCAATCGTTCAGCGGTGCATTGGGACATGGTGTTGATCCAGCGCCCCGAATGGGGCGGCGGCGAAGTATGGTTCGACGGGGAACTGATCCGCAAAAACGGCCTGTTCCTGCCAAGGGATTTGAAGCCGTTGAATCCGGCTAATTTGAAGCAGCAAAGCTGAGCTAATAAAAAAGGCGGCCTGCCGGTTGGCAAACCGCCTTCGCCTGAAGAGGAACCGTTTACGGCGTTTCCTTGAGCAGGGCCAGGAATTGTTTCATCGCCGGTGAAAGCACCTTGTTCTTCTTGTAAATTGCGGCGATCGGGCGGAAAAAATCACCATCTTCGATCGACAGCGCAGTCAGGGTTTGCTTGCTGATTTCCTGCGTGATCGTTCCCCGCGGCACAATGGAGATGCCCGCGTCAATTTCCACCGCGCGCTTCACCGTTTCAATGTTGTCGAATTCCATGGCGTGTTTCGGATCCACACCGTGCTCCTTCAAAATCCGGTCCAGCGCCTTGCGCGTGGGGATGTCGGGCTCGAAACCGATGAACTTCTGTCCGGTGAGCGCCTTGAGCCGGATGGATTTCTGCCGGGCAAACGGATGTTGCGGATGGCAGATCAACACCAGGGGGTCCTTGTGCAAGGCGATGATTTCCAGCTTGGTATCCTTGGCCGGATACGCGACCAGTCCCATGTCCACCACGTTGCTGAGCACATCATCATAAACCTGGTTGGCCCGGCGGTATTCGACATGGACATTGACCGTGGGGTAGCTCTTCAGGAATTTTTTGATGTAGGGCGGCAGATCGTGCAGCCCGATGCTGTAAATGGTCGCCACGCGAATCGTGCCGGAAATGATGTCCTTCAATTCCTGCAGCTTGCTGTGCAGTGATTCGTAGGTCTGGATGATTTGTTTGCTGAAATCATAAAGCATTTGCCCTTCGCGCGTCAGGCGAAATTTCTTTTTGCTGCGCTCGATGAGCAGCGATTTGAACGTGCGTTCCAGCGAACTGATCTGCTGGCTCACGGCTGATTGCGTGACGCCGTTGATCTGGGCGGCTTTGGTAAAGCTTTCAGTTTCAGCCAGGTCACAGAACACTTTTAAACTTTCAATTTGCATAATAAGCAAAGTTAAACAAAAACCCGTGCATTAGTCAACAGCCGGTGTATGGGCCAACACCTGTTTCACTTTGGCCAGTAATTCGCGGCTGGTAAACGGCTTTTGCAGGTAGGGCGTGCCCGCCTGCTTGTCCGCCGGCAACACGTAGCCGCTGGTACACATGATCCGGGTAGCCGGTACTTGTTGCCGGATGCGCTCGATGAGTTCACGGCCGCCCATGGCCGGCATGACCAGATCCGTGATCACCAGGTCAATTTGCACATGGTCTCCCGAAAGAATCGCCAACGCCTTCTGGCCACTGTTGGCCGTCAAGACGCAGTAACCGTATTCGGTCAAAATGGTTTCCGCCATGGTCAGCAGCAAACCTTCGTCGTCCACCACCAGGATGGTCTCCGTGCCGTGCAAATCTTCATCCGCGCCGGCACTTTGCATCACAAATTGTTTCTCCGCCGGCAAGTAAATCCGCACCGACGTGCCCGAGCCCGATTGGCTGGACACCGCCACCCCGCCGCCGTGGTTGGTCACAATGCCATAAACCAGCGCCAGCCCCAATCCGCGATGATTAGTCCCCTTGGTTGTGAAAAACGGCTCGAAAATCCGCGGCAGCACGTCCGCCTCGATGCCCGGACCGTTGTCGCCAATCTCAATGCATACGTAGGACCCCGCCGCCAGGCGCACATTCCGGTCCTGCGTCGCCTCGGCCAGGTTCACGTTACGCGTCTGGACGGAAATCTGACCTTCCCGTTTGGCGAGGGCTTCCACGGCGTTTTCCAAAACCTTCGTGATGGCCTGCTGAATCTTGGCCTCATCAAATCGCGCCGAGAACAATTCCCGCTCCAGTTGCGTCTTCCAGGCAACCTGGGTGGCCTGCTCGTTATGAAAAAAATCCACGCACCGGGTCACCACCGTGTTCAAATTCCCCGACGGGGAACGGTGCGATTCCTTTTCCTGGCGGCTGAAGACCGTGAGTTCGTTGGCGATTTCCGCCGCCCGGGCCGCCGATTTTTCCACCTCCAACAGCGAGTGCCGCCAGGGATGATTCGCCTCCGCCTTGCTCAACAGCAACGACGTGTGGCCAAGAATACTGGTCAGCGCATTATTGAAATCCAGCGACACCGTCCGCGCCAGTTGCAAGGCGCATTCCAGTTTCTGCTTGAACAGCAGACCGCCCCCCTCGGTCGTGGTTTTGGTTTCATCCCCTCCGTTCGTCACGACGGGTGCAGCCGGCGCCACCGGCGCCGGTGCGGGTGCCGCGGGAGCTGCCGGTGCCGGCGCCGGCGCTGACACGGCCTCAGGCAACAGTTGCAGGACAAACAATTTGCTTCCTTCCCGGGAAAAGGAGCAAATCACCGCGGTGAACTTCATCGTGGCACCGGTCGAGACCCGCAGTTTTACATCCAGGGTCACTTTTACGGAGGACGCCCAACGCTTGAAAAAATCCTCCGGGGTACCGCTGTTTTCGGGCGACCAGACCGCCGACAACAGCGGTGATTCGCTGGCCATCGGTGCGCCAAACGTGCTCACTGCCGCCACGTTTGCGCGCAGGATTGTGCAACTCGCGTTGACCAGCATCGCCGGCCATGCCGCGCTCTCCAGACCAAATACAATTTCAGGTTTCATTCAACCCTACAGAGCATCCCAGCCTACCTTGCTTTCGGGAAATATCAAGGAATGACAAACGCCGAGGGCAGCAGTCCCCGCACTGTGAATTCCCTGATTTTATCCGGCGTCCGGCTGTCCGCCACCCATACTTTTGCGCCCGGCGCGTATTCCGCCAGCAACTGCCGGCAGGCACCGCACGGCATTGGCCCGCCCGGCGCGCGGGCCACGACCGCCACCGCGATAAAATTTTTTTTTCCGCCGGTCAACGCGTTGAACAACGCCACGCGTTCCGCGCAACAGGTCAGACCGTAACTCGCGCTCTCCACATTCGCACCGGAAATGATTTCGCCGCCGCGGGTGAGCAATGCCGCACCGACCTTGAATTTCGAATAGGGAGCCACCGCACGTTCCCGCGCCCTCGCGGCCACCCGCACCAATTGCTTTTTGTCAATCCCGGCCATATCCACCCGCAAATGTTTCCAGCCATTTGACCGCCAGAACTTTCACCCGTTCGGCGGTTGCCAGCACCTCGGTGTGCGACAAGTTCCCCTTGCTGATGCCGGCCGCCAGGTTGGTTATGCACGAAATTGCCGCCACGTTCAAGCCGCATTGGCGCGCGACGATCGCTTCCGGCACCGTGCTCATGCCCACCGCGTCCGCACCCAGCCGCCCGAACGCGCGGATTTCCGCCGGCGTTTCGTAACTCGGCCCGCTCACCGCCAGATAGACGCCGCGCTGCAGCTTCAAGTGGCAGCTTTTCCCGGCCCGAAACAGGAGCGCCGACAGCTTCGGATCATAAACCTGCGTCAGGTCCACGAACCGCGGCAGCCCCGGCGCCGGTTCGCCGCGCAGCGGATTGGTCCCCATCAAATTGATATGGTCGGTCAACACCATGAAATCGCCGGCGCGGAACTTTCTATTGATGCCGCCCGCCGCGTTCGTCAGCAACAAATCGCGAATGCCAAACGCCGCCAGCGCCCGAACGGCAAATGTGACGCGCTCCATCGGATGACCTTCGTAAAAATGCGCCCGCCCGCTCAAAATCATCACTGGCGTTTTGCCGAGCCGGCCAAAATACAATTCACCCGCGTGACCGCTCACGGTGGGCCGGGGAAAGCCGGGGATCCTGGCGTAGGGAACCTTTTTATCCACGCGCAGTGCGGTCAGGACATGATGAAACCCGCTGCCCAGCACAATGGCCAGCGTCGGGCGCAACCGGGAAGCCCTTCCAAGGTGCGCGGCGGTAGTTTGTGGGTTGGTCGATTTCATTACTTTCGTTCCATCGATTTCAAATCTTCGTCTTCAGCGGTCAGAAGAATTTCCAACATTCGTCCGTGACGATTAAGAAAATCTTTCATGACCCGGTATGGTTCAGTCTCACTGTATTTCACCTCGGTGATGCCATCTTCGGAGAATTGGTAAATGCGGGCGTTGGGATAAGCCAGTAATATCGGCGAGTGCGTCGCGATAACCAGTTGCGACCGGTGACAAACCAACCGATGCAACAAAGTCAAAACACTCAATTGGCGTTGAGGAGACAATGCCGCCTCCGGTTCGTCGAACAGATATACCCCGTCACCCTGGAGTCGGTTCAACAAAAGAGACAGAAAAGCCTCGCCATGTGACTGGTGGTGCAGCGATCTGTCGCCATAACCACTTACTTTCAGGTCTTCAATCTGGCTCGCCAGATTGTAAAAGCTTTCAGCCCGCAAAAAATAGTCATCTGTCGGATGGCCAATCCCGCGTTCCAGCCGAATATGTTCGTGCAAGTCCGAATGCGTTTCCCTCGTAGCGAAATTGAAATTCTTGCTCCCGCCTTCGGCATTGAAACCAAGTTTCACCGCAACCGCTTCCAGTAATGTGGATTTGCCGGAGCCGTTCTCGCCGATAAAAAATGTGACCGCCGGATGGAATTCGAGTCGTTGCAGATGTCGAATCGCTGGAACACAAAACGGATATTCATCAAAGCTTTTCACTGATCCGCGTTCAAGCCGGACGGCGTTGAGGAATAACCGCTTGATTTTCACCCCAGTAGCTTTGGGATTTGATTTATTCACCTTCTGTAATACTTTGTGCCACTCGATTTATGGAACTGAACAACGACGAAATCCGCCGGTACTCGCGGCACCTGATTCTGCCCGAAGTCGGCCTGGCAGGCCAAAAGAAAATCAAGGGCACCAGCGTCCTGTGCATCGGCGCCGGCGGCCTCGGCTCGCCCATCGCCATGTATCTCGCCGCCGCCGGCATCGGCAAGCTCGGCATCGTGGACTTCGATACCGTGGACTACTCCAACCTCCAGCGCCAGATTCTGCACACGGATGCCGACGTCGGCCGGCCCAAGGCGCAATCCGCCAAGGAAACCATCCACGGCATCAATCCCAATTGCGAAGTCGTCATCCATAATACCCGCATCACTTCGGAAAACGCGTTTGAACTCATCCGGCCCTACGACATCGTCGTGGACGGCACGGACAATTTCCCGACGCGCTATCTCACCAATGACGCCTGCGTCCTGCTCAAGAAGCCGAACGTTTATGGCTCGATCTTCCGTTTCGAAGGCCAGGCCAGCGTGTTCGCGCCGCACCTGGGCGGGCCGTGTTACCGCTGCCTGTATCCCGAACCGCCGCCGCCCGGCATGGTGCCCAGTTGCGCGGAAGGCGGCGTGCTCGGCGTGTTGCCCGGCATCGTCGGCTGCATCCAAGCGACGGAAATTCTCAAGCTCGCCCTGGGCAAAGGCAACACACTCGTCGGCCGCCTGCTGCTGTTCAACGCGCTGGACATGAAGTTCCGCGAATTGAAACTGCGCCGGGACCCGCAATGCCCCGTCTGCGGCGAGCATCCCACCATCAAGGAATTGATCGATTACGAAATGTTCTGCGGCATCGTGCCCGAACCCGCCAACCCCGGCGTGCATCCCGACGAAGTCACGGTCCAGGAAATGAAAAAGGCGCTCGACGACCCGAAGCTCGGCATCAAGGTCATCGACGTGCGCGAGCCGGACGAATACGAGATCGCCCACGTGAAAGGCGTGCCGCTGCTGCCGCTAAGCCTGATTCAGCAGCGGTTCACCGAGCTCGACCCGAACCAGCAGTATTACCTCCACTGCAAGGCGGGCGTGCGCTCACTCAAGGCGCTGGCTTTCCTGCGCGAACAGGGCTTCAAATACCTCAAGAGTGTCAAGGGCGGCATCACCGCGTGGTCGGACGAAATCGACTCCAACGTGCCGAAGTATTGAGGCCAGAAGCGGTTTCAGTTTTCGGTGGGGCGAGTGTCCCCGCGAGCCGGCTCGTCAGGAGCCTCACCCCACCAAAGCCGCCATCATCATTGAACGCCGGTTGACTTTTTGGAGAAGCCGGGGACAAACTACGTCGCGAAAGGAAAGCGATCGTGAAAACTGTGAAAATACCCATCCTGGAAGAGTTCAAACAGTTCGCCCTGCGTGGCAATGTTGCCGACCTGGCCGTCGGCGTCATCATCGGTGCGGCGTTTGGAAAGATTGTCACCGCCCTCGTTTCGGACGTCATCATGCCCCCCATCGCCAGCCTCGTGGGCAATATTGATTTCACCAACATCTACCTTCCCTTGTCCGAGAAAGTCCGGCAGGCGCAGGAAACTTACGCGGCAGCCCCGGCCACCTCCGGCGGACATCTGCCGTTGGATCTGGCGCAAAAAGCCGGACCGGTGCTCGCGTGGGGGGATTTCGTCACCATCACCTTGAATTTTCTGATCGTGGCCTTTTGTATCTTTCTGCTGGTAAAAGGGATGAATGCGCTCAAACGTCATGAAGTGGCCACCGCGCCGCCGCCGGAACCCAGCACCCAGGAAAAACTCCTGACCGAAATCCGCGACCTGCTCAAGAGCCGGGCTTGATTTCCAGTTCCGCGCGCATTTTTTTCAACGCCGCCAGGGCCGCGTCGCTCTCGGCGGCCTTTTTGCTTTTGCCGCGGCCGCGCGCCAGCTCGACCCCTTCGTGCTGCACCGTGCATTCAAACATCCGGTCGTGATCCGGCCCGCTGGAGGAAAGGACCTGGTACTCCGGCGCCTCGGGCGAACGCGCCTGCAACAATTCCTGCAGTTCGCCCTTCGGGTTTTCAATGATGGGCAACACGCTCAATTTGCCGAACGCCGCGCCGAATTCGCGCAGGATGAAATCGCGTGCCGCCTCCAGCCCGCCGTCCAGAAAAATCGCGCCCAGCAGCGCCTCAAACGCATCGGCCAGGGTGGAGCCCCGCTCGCGGCCGCCATTGATTTCCTCGCCGCGGCTCAAAAGCAGGTGTGCGCCCACCCCCAGCAACCGGGCGTGCTCGGCCAGCGTGCGGCGGTTGACCAGCTTGGCGCGCGCCTTGGTCAGTGGACCCTCTTCAAACGCGGTAAATTTTTCATACAGCTCGCGCGTCAGGACCAGTTGCAACACGGCATCGCCGAGAAATTCCAGGCGCTGGTTGTGCGGCGAGGGCGTGCCGGCTTCGTGCGCGACCGACGGGTGCGTGAGCGCCAGCCGCAACAGCCCCTCGTCGCGGAACGCGTAACCGAGGCGGACCTGGAATTCGGAAAGTTCGGACACGGTCAATTCGCTGCAGGTTGTCCGGCTGCTGGCTCGGCCAGCCCGGTTTCGGCGGCGACCGGCTCGGCCGGCGCGGGCGGATTCAAGCCGTGTTCCAGCAACGCCGCCACGTCGCGCTGGACCGCTTCCAGCTGGTCCAGGTGCAGGTTCGGATCCGCAATGGTAAACACATCACCGGTCCCCGGCTGCTCGTAAATGAACACGCGCTTGCCGTCGTTGACGACCTGTTCCTTCACCTTGAGCACGCGCTTGCGTTCGAGCATGACGGCGAGGATGTAACCGGCGGCCGCATAACGCGGGTCGTTCAGTTCAATCAACTTCCGCAGCAGCGTCTCCGCGGTGTCTTTTTGAATCGGGTCCACCAGCGGCGGCGGCATTTCATAAATACCCTGCCAGTGGGAAATAAACCCCGCCCGGCCGCGGGCATCGCCATCGGCCGGCTTTTGCCGGCACGCTTCGCAAAGGTCCGACCGCCGCAACCCGGTTGGTTCATCGAACAACAACGTGTGATAAACCTGCTGGTTGGCAAATGGCTGGCCACACGCGGCGCACACGTGGGCACGGGACTGAATGTTCCAATCGTTCATGAAATCAGGAGCGCATTATCGCGCCCGCCACGAAACGCGCAATCCGAAACCTTGCGCCAAAACAGCGTTTGTTGTCCCGCCTTCAGGCGATAAGCCACCGTTGGGTCGGTGAACCGCCTGAAGACGGGACACCGAACGCACTCAAAAATTCTCGCGGTCAGCCCCCGCTTCCGGCAGCCTGTCCGGATGGTGCGGCTGGTTTTGTTTGACGTTGACGGCACACTCGTTCATACGGGCCGGGCCGGTTCGCGGGCTTTTGCCCGGACCCTCGCCGCCGAATTCAATGCGCACAACGGCATGGAAAAGGTCCGTTTCGCCGGCCGCACCGATTTCAGCCTCGTCCGCGAACTCTTTGCCCACAACGGCATCCCGGCCACGCCGGAAAATTTCCAGCGGTTTTTCGAAAATTACGTTTTTTGGCTCGACCAGATCCTCCTGCAATGCAACGGCGAAATCTGCCGGGGCGTGACCGGATTCCTTAACGATTTACACGCACTGCCCCATCCGCCCACGCTCGGCCTGCTCACCGGCAATATCCGGCTTGGCGCCGAAATCAAGCTGCGCCATTACGGGCTGTGGGACCTTTTTACCACCGGCGGATTTGCCAACGACCACGAAGACCGCGACCATATCGCCGCCGCCGCACTCGGACGCGGACGTCGCGTGCTGGGAGAGGATTTGCAGCCGGAGGAAATAGTCGTGGTGGGTGACACGCCGTTTGACATCCGCTGTGGAAAGTTCATCGGCGCCCGGGTCCTGGCCGTGGCCACCGGCGGCGCGAAACTGGAGGAACTGAAAAACCATTCACCCGACTGGGCGGTGGAGGATTTGACGCGCGTGACGGCGAGAGAAATCGTTGAATAGTAAACAGTTGAATCGCTGAACCGGCTCCGGTTCGTCGCGGCATTTCCAATTTAACGGTTCAACCGTTCAACGATTCAACAGTTTGATCAATGGCAGCCACAACCGCCGCCGCAACAATGCCCGCCGCCATTGCCCGACGGGGCTTCGCCGCCGCCGCTGGCCGGAGCCGAGGCGAACACGGAAAATTTCTTGGACAATTTCTTCGAGCCGCAGTGCGGGCACTCCGTCCCCTTCCAATCGCTCGAGCGCACCAGAATTTCGCTGTCGCGCGCGCATTGTTCGCAATGAAATTCGTAGATTGGCATGGAAGAATAATAATCGATCCGGAGAAAATCTCAAGCGACAAGCGCGGCAAGATTTCGCCTTTCCTTTCAAGGACCAGCAATTAATCTCCCGATATGACGCAATTGCAACGGGCCATTGAAAGTTCCATCGCGACGCTTCGCGGGCTGGCGGGGCTGGAAGCACCGCTGGCCAAGGCGACTCAAATGATCCTGGCCTGCCTGACCTCCGGCCACAAGCTGCTGATCTGCGGCAACGGCGGCAGTGCGTCCGACGCCACGCACCTGGCCACGGAAATCCTCTGCCGCTTTGTCGGCGACCGCCGGCCTTACCCGGCCATCTCGCTCACCGCCAACGGCGAACTCATCACCGCCATCTGCAACGACTACAGTTTTGACGAGGTCTTTGCCCGGCAGGTCTGGGGTTTGGGTGAAAAAGGCGACCTGCTCATCGCCTTCACCACCAGCGGTAAATCCCAAAACATCCGGCGCGCCCTGGAGGAAGCCCGGCGCCTGAACCTCGAAAGCATCTGTTTCCTCGGCCGCGACGGCGCCTTCACCAAAGGCTTGGCCACGCTGGATTTGCTGGTGGCCGGTGACAACACCGCACGCATCCAGGAAGGCCACAAGCTGCTCTTTCACGCCCTCTGCGAAACCGTCGAGGAAAAATTACCGAAGGCTTGAACGCTTCAGCAGTCGCCAGGCGGTCCGCCTGAACCACCAGAGTCAATTGAGTTCCACATGATCAGGATCGCAACCAGGAACCAAAACAAGGTCCCGACCGTGGCCAGGATCACCCCCCAGATCCGATAAGGCCGGGCGGCATTCCACAATTGTTTTTCTTTGACCCGGACCCGGCCCCCGAGCCATAACGCCGCCAGCGCGAACGGCAGCCCGATCAGCGGGAGCCAGCCCAACAGCCCATACGTAAAGCAGCGCAGCGAGCTGTTGAGCAGCTTGATTTTGGCTTCGACGGCAGTGTTCATTTTGACTCCGGCAGTGCCGGTGAAATGGCGGTCGTGGTGGTGTTGGTCCGGGCGGCATTCAGCCGTTCGACTTGCCGCTGGTCCAATAATTTCAGTTCGCGGTGCAAATGGAGCAGGGTGCTGCTGTTGGCGGTCAACAGCAGCAACATGATCGCCAGCAGGGTGATAAAAATCAGCACGGCGGAGCCGCCTTGATGGCGACGCCGGGTCGGATTGGGTTGGGAAATTTTCATGGTGTCGGCGGGGCGGCGGCTTCGAAGGTAAACTTTAAAGGCAGGCGGGTTTCCTTGCGGCGCGGGGTCAACTCCAGTTCCCACCGCCAGGCCGCCACCGGGCCGCGGGTTTCCGCCACCATTTGCGATCCCGAGACCGCGGGCAGCAGCAATTCAAAAAAGCCCGACGCAGCGCCCTGGCGATGGACTTCGCCGGCATTAAATTGGTAAACCACCTCGCCGGTCCCGCGCGGAATGCGCACCCGCTCGCCTTCCGGCGTGGTCTCGAGGATGATTCTTCCCGTGGCGTTGCGTATGTCCGCCCGCCAGCGTTCCCCGGCATGCAGGGCGGTGTTGATGTCATCCGTCGCGTAATGCAGCGCCTTCGAGTAATCCCAGCAGCGGTAAAACGCGCCGAGAGCCAGGCCGAGAATCACCGTGATCACTCCCAGGTAAACCAGCCACTCGATCAGGAGATATCCGGACCGGACCCGAGCGGGGCCGATGGATGAAGTCAGTTTCATTTGAGGGTGACCTCGCGAACGACCGGGCCGATGCCCTGCCGCTGGTCTGACGCCCATTCCAGGCGCAGGTGCTGGCCGGTCCGGGTCAGTTGAAAGTGTCCCGGCGGCAGATTCGTGGCGGCGTTGGCATGAACGATATACGGCTGCCCGCCTTCGGGGAAATTGCGCCCTTCGCCTGCGGCCAGGACCTCCATTTCGCCATCCACGATCTCCATGGCCACGCCGCGAAAGTATTCGGCGCGCAGCAACCGGGTTTCCCGGACGTAGGAAAACGCCAGCGGCAGGATGGCCACCGCCAGGATCGCCATGCCGACAAACAAATCTACCATCATGAAACCGCCGCTTCGTCCGGCCGGTCGCAAAACATAGCTGGTCATTTTCAATTTCATAACTCCGCCGCCACCCGCAACATGGCAATCAGAACGCCAAACATGGCCGTCGCAATCAGCCCCACCACCACTCCGTTCAGGATCACGAGCCCGCTGGCTACCGTGTGGGCCGTGGCTTCCTCCTGCTGGTACGCCTTGGCGTCGAGCGACTCGTGCCAGCCGCGCAGTGCGTTCAAAAAGCCGCCGCGCGCGTGGATGGCGTTCGTGAACCGCCAGTGAAATTCACCGGTGGCGTCAAAAACTTGAACCGCATCGTCCAGTTTGATGCCCCGGGTGAGCGCCGCCACAACCCGCCGGGCGCGGCGCCGGCAGATTTCGTTCGCGGTGGAATCGCCGGCCAGCCGGACGGCCTCGGCTTCCGGCACGCCGCCATCCAGCAGCACGGCAAGCATGGCGGAGAAGGCTCGCTGCAGCTTCTTTTGTTTCCAGGGCACGCGCCAGGCAATCCAGTCCACAATCGGAACCCGGCGGAATTGAAACCAGCGGATCAGGCCCGGCCCGCCAATGTAAACCAGCGCCATCGACGACAACGTCAGGAAAATGACGATTTCAAATGCCACCAGCCAATGCGTGTTGGCAAAGACAAACCGCGTCACCGGCCACAACGGAGCGTTGCCGCCGGCGGCCACCTCCTTGAATTTGGGAATGACCATCACCGACAGCAGGCAGATGATCAAGCTGGCAATCGGTGCAAACAGCAGCAGGATCGCCATCATGTAGTACATGGTGCTGCGGACGGTGTCGGGGGCGACCCGCAACACTTCGCGGCAGGCGGGCAGGACTTTGTTCAGGTCGCCGAGTTTTTCTCCGGCCCGGAGCATGGCGTTGATTTGCGGCGGCAGGAAGCGGGGAACTTTTTCGAGCGCCTCGCCCAGCCGGGCCCCCCCTTCAATGTGTGCGGCCAACAGGTAAAAACGGACCCCGATGGCGCGGTCGCGATTTTCCGCGGCGGCCAGGATGGCCGGTTCCAGCGCCTGGCCACGTTGCAGGACGGTTTCCATGAGATCGAGAAAAAACAGCGCGCGGTCGCGGCGGCGCATGGGCAGTGATAGCAAATAATGAATCAGTACCGACGCGGCGCCGCCCGGCACCAGGATGAAAACCGCGTACCAAAGCAGGGCGACAATCAATTGGGCAAACTCATTCATGCGATGTTCCGCCCGTCAACTGCTCAAGCTTGTCAGCATGGCGATGAGCGGCAAAAACATGCTGATGACCAAAAAGGCCTGCGACAAAACAATCGCCCCCAGAAACAGCGAGGCAATCGGCAGTACCGAATACAGCGCGACCTCGGTGCGATAGATGGCGCGCGAGTGATAGATTTCCGCCGCGCGATTGAACCCGGCGGCCAGGTCTTCGCCCGCGCTGGCCACCACCCAGACAAACAGCGGCGGAATCATCCGGTTGCCGGCGGCGACCTCGGAAAACTTCGTGACGCCGGCGGTGAGCTGGCTCCGCCACTGGTGCAGGTCGGCGGCCGCGGAAGTGCTGGTCTCCAGTTGTTCGACCAGGCCGATGGCGTCCGGCAGGTTGACGCCGTTTTTCAGCAACAGGGTCAGCGCTGCCCCGATCCGGGAGACGCCGGCCTCCTTGAACGCGGGCAGCCGCCAGAGAAATTTCCCGCGCAACCCGGGCAGGAAAACGACTCCGGCCGCGAGCAGAAAAAACAAACCGAGCACCACTGGAAATACCCAGATGGCATGCAGGGATGAGAGCGCAAAATAGGTGGCGGCGGGGAGTCGTATTTGCATGCCCCCGAACACGTTTTCCATGGACGGCCCGATGACACAGGTCCAAAGCAGCGCCAGCATCGTGGAAATCAAAAATGCGGCGAACATCACAATGAGCGGATAAACCATCATGCTTTTCAGCCGCGTCCAGACGCTGCCCTGGCGCCGGAAATAGTCCGCCAGCATCGTGAGCGCCCCGGGCAGGTCGCCGCTTTTGACGCCGACCAGAATCATGCGTTTGTAAAGCTCGGGCAATTGGCGCGGTTTCAGCGCGTCGGCGATGGGCGTGCCTTTGGCAAGGTCGGCTTCAAGCGCCTGAAGTTCGGTGCGGAGCGAACCGGCACGCATTTCCTGGCAGAGCCGCCGAAGGGCGCCCTCAAGCGGGATGCCGTCACTCAGCATCGCGGCCAGTTGGTGGTTGAAGAAGGCAAATTCGTCCAGTTTCATAAGCCGAATACTCTCTGGTATTCTGCCTGATTGGACAGTCCCTGCTGCAAAAGCTCACGCGCCGATTCTTCCAGAGGACGCGCCGGGACCAGGGACGTCAACTCCCGCTGCCGGATTTTCGCGCGCGCTGCCTCGTCCACCCGCAACCATTCCACCAGCGGCACCCGGCCCTGATAGCCCGTGCGCAAGCAGGCATCGCACCCGGCGCCGTGGCACGCGGAACACAATTTACGGATCAACCGCTGGTTTAAAACCAGTTCGACGGCGCTCGCCACGGCGGAATGATCGGCGCACATCACCAGCAGCCGTTCGAAAACGCCCCGGCAGGACCCGGCGTGCAGCGTGGAAATCACCAGGTGGCCCGTCAGCCCGGCGCGCACGGCCAGCTGCGCCGTGGCTTCATCCCGGATCTCACCGATGATGAGCACCTGCGGGTCTTGCCGCAACAGGTGCCGCGCCGCCCGGGCGAAATCGAGGCCGATGGCCTCGTTCACCTCGGTTTGCATCGTGCCGGGAACAATCTGTTCTACCGGGTCCTCGACGGTAATGATCTGGCGGCCGCCCGGCGCCACCAGCTGGCGGAGACAGGCGTAAATCGTGGTGGTCTTCCCGCTGCCGGCCGGCCCGGTGAGGAGCAATAGGCCGCTGGTTTGGTGGAGAAACCGGTCCAATTCCGCACCGGCAGCCGCGGGCAGGGACAATTCGCGGAGCGTTATGGCCGGTGAGGAATTGAACAGCCGCAGGACGATTTTTTCGCCAGTCACCGTCGGATAGGTGGCCACCCGGATATCGTTCTTGCTACCAAGATCGGTGTGCGCAATACGGCCATCCTGCGGCAGCGACTCCTGATACGTCTTCAACCGCGCCAGGAATTTGATCCGGCCAAAGACGCGGTCGGCCACCTCGGCGGGCAACTCCGTGCCGGGGGCAATGATGCCGTCAAGGCGGAAGTTGACCTCGGCCGTCTGGCCGCGCATCTGGAAATGGATGTCGCTCGCCCCGGCGCGTTCGGCCTGCTGGACCAGTTGCTCCAGTATTTTCGGCGCGGCGCCGTTTTGGTTTTCCTCAACCTTCATGGCCGTTCAAAATGGTGTCTCCCAGGTTGGACAGGGCCGCCACAGGTTCGTTACACGGACAATTTTTCCGGACGTCCGGTCGAAATGCAGAATTAAGAATGCAGAATGCAGAATGCAGAAAGCGTTATTCGCCACGCGAGCGCTTTGAGATGGTCACAAGAATTGAAATCAACTCGTTGGTTTCCCGAAGCAATGGTTCGAGTCGGTTCTTGCGAACAATCTCCTCGTCGGCCAGAAGCTCAAGCCAATAGGCAGTTTCATCGGCTTCTTTGAGACAATCGCCGATTTTTGCGATGAATTCCGCCTTTGAACGTGCACGGTTTGCCTCGCGATAATTTGCTCCGACAGATGTCCCCGACCGCAAGGCTTGCTTGCCAAGAACCTGAGCCACTGTTTCTTTTGGCAGAGCAACGTAAAGTCGAATTATTCGTCGGGCAAAATCCTTTGTTCGAACGGCAAGATCTTTTTCTACATTCTGCATTCTGCCTTCAACCTTCAGAAGTAATCCGGCTCGCTGCCCGCCTTCCACTTGATGTTGCAACCCATGCTGGGTTTTTGATCCGGCCCCACGGGCTTGCCCGCGAGCACGGCATCGAGCGCGACGCGCAAATCCTGGCCCGTTACCGGAATCCCGTTGCCGGGCCGGCTGCCGTCGAGCTGGCCGCGATAAACCAGTTTCTGTTTCTGGTCGAAGAGGTAAATATCCGGTGTGCAGGCGGCGCGATAGGCCTTGGCCACGGCCTGGGTCTCGTCAAAAAGATACGGGAACAGGTAGCCAGCCGCTTTGACCTCCTCCTTCATCCGGACCGGGCTGTCGTCCGGATAATTCACGACATCGTTGGAGTTGATGCCGACCATGGCAACGCCGCGCGGCAGGTAATCGCGTGCCAGCTGCGCCAGCCCGGCACGGATGTGCTTCACGTAGGGACAATGATTGCAGATGAACAGGACCAGCAATGCGGGCTGCCCCTTGAAATCCGCCAGCGCGACGGTTTTTCCATTGGTGTCCGGCAGTTTGAAATCGGGCGCTGTCGTGCCGAGCGGCAGCATGGTGGAAGGCGTCAATGACATGCGGGGAAATATATGTTCAAAGTCCAAAGTTCAAAGCCCAAAGTTGGCGTACGCCGGATGCGCAGGCTCAAATTTTTTGGAATGGAGCGGACTCGCGTCCGTTGTTATAACTACTGAAATCGTGGCCAAGAACATTATTTATTTCGATCTGGAAACGCAGAAGTCCGCCGACGAAGTGGGCGGCTGGGGCAACATCAGTCGCATGGGCATGAGCATCGGCGTAACCTTCAGCACCGGGCGCGGCGACTACCGGATTTATGGCGAGAAACAGGTGGACGACCTGCTCAAAGACCTGCAGCGCGCCGATCTGATCGTGGGTTTCAACGTTTTGCGTTTCGACTACGAGGTGTTGCACGGTTACACGACCTTTGACCTGGGCCAGTTGCCGACGCTGGACCTGATGGTGGATTTGCAAAGCCAGTTGCAACACCGGCTGTCATTGGATTCGATTGCGACGGCGACGTTCGGCGTGGAAAAGACTGCCGAAGGCCTGCAGGCCATCCGCTGGTTCAAGGAAGGCAAACTGGCGGAAATTGCGGAGTACTGCTGCTACGACGTAAAAATTACGAAACTGGTCCATGAATTCGGCCAGCGCCATAAACAATTGCATTACCACAATCGGTTCGGGAAGAAAATGACCGTGCCGGTAGGCTGGTGAATTGAAACCCCAAGGATAACCAGAACCTGTCTTTGCACACAAATGGCCCAAGCGCCCTTTTGGGGGGTTCAGTTCCTTTGCGGATACGTGGTGTCCAAATCCGCCAACGTCCGCTGGAGCTCCGAAATCGGCCTCACCCAATCATCGCTGCCCGGAATTGAAACCCCAAATTTCCCATTCGCCACAAACTGCGGACTGCGCGGAATGATCACGTAAGCGGCGACCTTGTTCCTCCGATCAACATAGAAAATGACATCGAATTCATCAGCCATCAGCGTTTGCTGGTGGCGATTGGACCTTTTGCTGAGAAAGCCTTTACGCGTTGAGAGGACATCCTGGTTGTTTTCGAGCAGCAGCTCTTCAAGCTCAACATCAATCATCCGGATCTCACTGTAGGAACTCAACCTTTCCTGATACCACGGTTGCGGGTAATCCATCAACCAGGTGGCATGGCGAAAAACGCCGGTGGCGCCGATGGCAATCACGAACAGCAACCACACTGCCGCGTACAGGCCGATCGTCCAGCGCCAGCGCCAGGGGCACCATGGCAATCAAGTTCCAGTTGCAGGTCATTTGTGTCAGGTTCCGTTGCAGAAAATGCCACCAGCCCAGTGGGAGAACCGTAAGGACCGCATCCGCTGGACTACGGAACGGTATGAGCACCGGCAGGAGTAGAAGCAGAAACAGCCCCAGCAGGACACGGTATATCCAAGTGATGAGCCGCTTTTTTTTCATGGCAGCAACGCGGGTGGACGGTTTGAGCTGTCCGTGCGGTTGCCGATGCCGAAGGAAGCCAGCACTTGTGGCAATTCATTCAAATTGTGCGTCGCGAGATCAGCGCCAGGTTGAATGACTACCAGTCTGGTTGTCGGATGGAACATCGGCCGGCGAGGAATTAGAATAATCGCTCGCAGGGTGTGGTCATCTTTCTCAATCCATACCGGTTGGATCGCCTCCCATACAGGCCGACCGATTCTTGTGGAACCCGCCTGCCAAAATGATGCCCGGGTCTTGGCACTATCCCAATGCCGTTCTTCGGCATCGTTTTGAAGCGTTTTCGCAGCATATAGAATGCTCCACTTCTCCCGGAACGGATCGGCAAACAATGGATCCGGGGATTTGGATATCCAGTACATTTGATGGGTCGTCAACACAACGCAGCAAACGGCCAATAAAGCGCAAATCAACATGGCAAAACTACAAAGCGTCCACTTCCAGGGCCATTGTGACGGCCAGTTGTTCTCCGGTTTGCTTTTCAGGCCCGCGTACAGCCATCGTAAAAAGAACTGGCTGCCCGCAAGCAACACGACCAAGGCAGACAGGAACAGCCAGACCGCATTCGAATTGGAATGCCAGGCTTTCCATAACCGTCCCAACGATGCCCACCAGCCGAAGAACAGCGTGATTGGCGCCACCAGAAGCCCGGGCGCGACCATTAAAAAAAAGAACAGGACGACCGCCAGGATGATTGCCGCAACTCGTAATGAACTCCGCTTCATTGCCCTTCCTGGACTCCCATGAGTCGGTGGATTTCCGCAGTCTTCAAGGCTTGAATCTTGCCGCTGGCGAACAGGACCAGCCGTTCATCTCCGAAATTTTGCGGTTCGCAGCTCATGACCGCATTGGTTTCACTGAGCGCCAGCCCGCCGACATAGAGATATCGCGTACCCGTGCTGTCAGGGGATTCCCAGATTTTGCCCGGAATTTCAGCCACGTAATCGTGCGGCGGGAAACGTCCATCATGGGCATAGGCGTATTGCATTAATGCCGCGCGCAGACTTTCAATGCTTTGCTGGCGCAGTTCGCGATTTCCAATTTCATTCGGGCGGTAATGACTGGCCTGCCGATACCAGGCACCCGGCGTCAGCAATTCACGCGCGCCGGAAATCATGACCAGAACCAGAAGCATGCCCAACCCCAACAGGGCAGTCAGGCTGAGTGCTTTGACAAATGTAAGCCGCGGCCAGCGGGGAAAATCCCTGGCCAGAAAATTCCAAAGCCAGCGCATCCCCAGGGTGGCAAGCAAAAGCAAGAAACCGAAAAACGAAATATCTTCCAGCCGCAAACGGGCCACGTCGGTCAGGTCATACACCGTCATCCCGGCGCGTGCCGGATTGGCCCCTAACAAAAGAACGCAAAGAATTGCCCCGCGACCCGACCGGCCCATGGAGTTGAACCGCATCTTCATACCGCCTTCTAGCAGAAACAGGCGGTCTGTAAATTCGAAACGAAATATCGGGTAGAGCACCCTTGAAGACTATCCTCGCCGGATTCCTGATACGCCGGGAATGATTTCCGCCAGTTTATTTTTGCGGCTGCTTGAGGTTGTGAATGGCCCGCTTGGCGGCAAAAGCCGCCTGCAACGCCTGGGCCGCCTCGGTATCCAGATCTTTTTTGTGGTCGCTGTCCCGGAATCCCAGGTCGATGTAATCGTAGCTCATCCGTTCGTCGTGAATCTTGATTTCGTAGTTTTTGAAAAAACGATCCAGGTTGTCCTGCAGCACCGTGTCCCCGGTGAAACCTGCGTTTTGCATTTCACTCGCCAGGATCATAATTTCCGACCGCGTCGCGTTGGCCAGCTCGTGCAACAATTCTTCCTGGGTGTCCCTTTGCGTCTTGGATTCATCCGCATAGCCTGACGGCTCATCCAGGACCTTTTTCAAACGCGCGTCAATTTTGTCCAGGTCGTCGTTGACCAGGCGCATTTTTTTAATCTCCACCTGCTTTTGCGCCTCGAGTCTGATTTGCGTCTCGAACTGTTTCTTCGCCTCCTCCTCCTTTTGCAATTTGAGAGCCTTCTGGGCATCCACTTCATTCTGCGCCCGAAGTTCCACAATGAGCCGGTCCTTCTCCTGGCTGTTCGAGTACAGGCGGACAACGACGCACACCAGCGCGAGGGAAATCAGGAGATTCAACACCAAGATAAAGATATGGCTGGGTTTCATGGATGTCTGAATTGCTGCGACATAAAAAGACAGCTTTCTGAAATCAGAGTAAAGATAAAAGTGGCACAGACTGTTTTCCCGGGGAAAAACAGGGCAAAAATGAATAAAATCAATGGTGTCAGCACCGTGGCCACCCGTTCCGGAACCGGCAAAATCCGGCCATTTCCACGGCCAATCCAGCGATCATTGACTCCCTCGAGGTCACGCGATGTTCCCGGCTGATGATCCGGGCTTCCTCACGGGTGTCGAAACCCCAAGGGATGCCCGGCCGGATTGCACCGGGGGATGGCACGGATGGTTTGCCGGTCGTGAATTTTGGTGACGGATTTTTATTGAAACCTCTTTGATGCCGGCGCATTCTACCGCTCGTAGCAGGGTTGCAGGGCCAAAACCGCGAGTAGCTTCAACCAGATCCAACAACCTTTCACACCGCATCCTTTGGTGCGGCTCGGTGTGTATTGGTATGGGCTCCACGCGGTGCCTTGGTCCGAACATGCCGGGTCCGCACCATTGCGGATGAGGAAAGGCATGATTGAACGGCGACCTGATCAAATATTTCGACAAACTCAAACCGGCGGACTGGGACCAGGAAGTCAAGCTGCTGCTGGTCGAAGTGGGGGTCATCCTGGAGCGTCACCGGAAACAGAAGGATCATTCTTCGAAGACGAAAGCGCCACCTCCGCCGAAGCTGGACATCTGCCCCTCTTTAGGCCTGGAGAACTAGGCCGCAATTTTTCCACCGCCAGGTTGAGCGTGCGCAGTTCCCTCTTTAATCGACGGCGCCCCTCTCGGCGCGGCAGCCCCGAAAAAGTTCGGGGCTGGTGCCCACGACAGGACTTGAAAGGAGATTTTCAAGAGTGTTTTTTATGCCGGGCTTCGCTGTTTTTCTTTTCATAATTAAATCCCAATCTCACAAAGTATCTTGTAAACACCATTAATTAAAATGGCCCAATGCTGATGAGAGTTGCCCAATATAAAAAAATGGCGAAAGCATACAGAAGCAAAAATGGTTTGTAGTTCTGATGGCCTTTAAACCATGCCAACGGGATAAAAATTATTTCGCACACAGTTGCCAGGAGCAATGGTGGCAGGAGAAATACCGAAAGCTTCAAAGGGCCAGAAAAAACTTCTTTGCCAGTAAGTCGTGCCAGAACCATAAAAGCCGACATCAGAACAAACGGAGCACCGCAGACGGTTGTCACTAAAAAACAACCCAAACCTTTCGGCCAAGGAGACTGATTTTTGGGCTCTTCAAACCATTCATCCATAATGTTATTTTAGATTACCAAGATCTGAAATTTCTTGATGAAAAGCAACTTGTCGCAATGTGGCACAGATTGTCACTATCCCCAATGGAGTCCACGTCAGGGGCCCCCGTCAGGTTTCCGCCTGTCGGGGTCATAAAAAGCCAATGAAAGATGGTGCCCACGACAGGACTTGAACCTGTACGGTGTTACCCACTAGAACCTGAATCTAGCGCGTCTGCCAATTCCGCCACGTGGGCTTGATAACCAACAACTTACAAAGTGAGTTTTGCTCGGCCGTCCCATTGTACCCCGCAATTGCACCCAAAGGCGCAAAAACCAGTCAAAAAAAAGTGCAATTCACTTTTGCTAAAAACAGCCCTTGATCAAAATCAAGAATCAGCAGCTTCAGCACGAGGGCGATACTGAATATCGTCAACGTTTTCAATGATGCCATGAGAAAATGCAATGGCAAGATGTTTCATGGAAAGTAGTAACTCTGAAAATGCCAGCGCGCAGTATTTCGGCAGACGCACTAGAGCAAAAATCTAGTTCCGCAGCCAGTTTGACCTCTCCAGCCTACGTCGGGCAATTGAAATCATCAGCGTTACCAAACCAATGTCCAAACCATAGCCAGTCGGTGCCGTAAAGGTTGCCACGAACAGGATCATGTACACCAGTTCATCCAACTGAAACGCCGAGAATTCGACCGATCAAGGCAGTCACTGTCATAGCGAGGGCGCCGCCGAGGGTGACACGCAAAGCTGCACGACCGAGCGGCGCACCGCCAAGATGGCCGCCAAACACACCGAGTACCGCGAGACTCGCCAACGAGAGCACAGCGATCAGGGGGATGCGCAGAGCCACCGGCGCGATAAGCAAAGCTGCAATCGGGACTATGGCGAAGGCCGCAAAGCTTGCGGCAGATATCCATGCCGCTTGTATCGGGCGTGCAAGGGACGCCTGGTCGATCCCAAGCTCATCGCGCATGTGTGCCCCGAGCCGGTCATTGGCACTAAGCTGCTCCGCGACTTTCATTGCCAGATCCTTCTCCAGGCCTCGTTTCTCGTAAATCGTTGCCAGCTCCTGCAATTCGGCCTGCGGTTCCGTTGCCAGCTCTTGTTGTTCAAGCCCAATGTCCGCACGTTCCGCGTCACGTTGTGAACTGACCGAAACATATTCGCCCACGGCCATCGACATCGCCCCGGCAACCAGGCCCGCCACGCCGGCGACCAAAACAGCTTCCTTCGACGCAGAAGCCGCCGCAACGCCAATCATGAGGCTTGCGGTTGAAACGATGGCATCGTCCGATCCGAGCACGGCAGCACGCAACCACCCCGCGCGCCCGCTTCGGTGCATTTCAACCCGGTTCATTTTAATGGCAGGTTTTGTCTCCATGTCGAAACGTTTACCGTCACACTACCGGGTGCATTCCACGGCGTGAGAGTCCTTGCCCCTGCCAACCCAATCGTTCGTCTGCTCCGGCGTTCACGGTGTCGCTGATGCGGTTTTTCTTAAGTCGGCTTCAATATTGATGACGACATCCACGCTGTTGCCGACCGCGCCTTGATCCGCGGTGATGTTGAAATCACGCCGATCCAAGGTGGTCGAGGCCTGCCAGCCAGAAATCGCGGCCCCCTTCATGCCCGGCCCAAAGCCGAGCGATGCGACTTTGAGCACAACTTCCTTCGCCACATTCTTCATCGTGAGAACACCGGTTACGTCGTACGTGTTGCCGCCAGTGCTTTTCCATGCCTGGCTTTTGAATGTCATGGCCGGGAAGGTTGCGACGGCAAAGAAATTGGTGGAGCGCAAGTCGTCGTCGCGCATTTTCGTGTTGGTGGTGATGCTGGCCACTTCGATAACGGCCTCAACCGTACTGTTTTCGAGGTGCTCGCGATCCACGACGATGGTCCCCTTTACCTTGCCGAAATACCCTGGCACCTTGGTGAAAAAATGGGAGACGGTGAAGCCAACCCAGGTATGTACAGGGTCAATGTCGTAGGCTTCGACAGCAGCTTGGGCGGAAACAAGCGAGCCGAGCAAAAGACCAGTGAAGCCAAGAACGAACAAGGAGCGTTTCATGGAATTTGTCTTTCTGCTTTGTGAATTGTTTTTTGGGATGGTTGTCATAATCGTTCTCCAAAATACGCCGCAGCATCCGCCTTTAACATAGGGTGTTAACCCCATACGATCGTTCCGTTCCGGGCACGGCCCGAGGCTGGCTCAGGAAGATTTCCTCGGCTTGAAGGAGGATTGGGTCGCCAACTGTTTCCACAAATGCTCCTCGTCTTTGTTGATGTGGGGCGGAACCTGGACAGAGATTCCGATATACAGATCCCCGCGTTTGCCCGTGCCGGCCGGCAAACCTTTGCTCCGGACACGCAGTTGATGTCCCTGCTGGGTGCCGGCGGGAACTTTCAGTGAAATGGTGTTTTCGAGTGTCCGCACGGGAACCGTCGCACCCAGGACCGCCTCCCATGGAGATAATTCCAGATGGCCCACCAGGTCGGCGCCCCGCGCCTGCCAATCGGGGTGCTGGGCATAGCGGACACGCAGATAGATGTCACCGGCACGGCCTCCGCCCAATCCCTCGCCGCCTTTGCCCGGCACCCGAATGGACTGCCCGGCCTGCACTCCAGCCGGGATTCGGACCTGGTAGGTTTGCATTTCCTCCCGCCCTGTGCGGGCATTGGTCTGCCGTACCGAAATGGCTCGCATGGCCCCCTTGAGCACCTCATCAAGCGTGATGAGAATGTCCCCTTGAATATCCTCACCTCGCAGCGCGGCTTCAGGCTCATCGGTTCCGTTCGCAGCCCGGTAATGCTCGAATGGCGAGGCACCGCGGGACCGGCCGGCTCGGCCGCCAAAGAACTGTTCAAAGAAATCACTGAAACCCGTGCCTTCGAATTGGAACTCGTCGGCGTCAACCCGTTTCCCGCATCCGGCCGACCGGCCTCCGGCCCGGCCCGGCGGTGGCCGCGACTCACCACTGGTTTTCCAATTCGCGCCCAACTGGTCGTACTTTTCGCGACTCTCCCGGTTGCTTAGTACCTCATGGGCCTCGTTGAGTTCTTTGAATTTTTCCTCCGCTGTCTTTTTGTCCTTGGCGACGTCGGGATGATATTTGCGCGCCAGGGTGCGGAACGCCCTCTTGATTTCCTCGTCGGTCGCTTTGGCGGTGACCCCAAGGATCCGGTAATAGTCCTTGAATTCAACGGCCATGGTGGGCTGGTTTGGGATGCGCCAGGTCGTTAATCACCACTTTTGCCGGTCGAAGGATCTTCTCGCCCCGCCGGTAGCCGCGCTGGAAAACCTCGAGGATGGCGTGGTCAGCTTGAGCCGGGTCGTGGCGCTGGGAAACCGCTTCGTGCCGGCGCGGATCAAACGACTGGCCGACGATTTCCTCGGTCTCGATGCCGTGCTGGCGGAGCAACCGGCGCAGTTGCTGCAGCGTCATTTCCACACCTTGATGAAACTGCTTGGAGTCGGAGGACACGCCAGCGGCCAAAGCCCGTTCGAGGTTGTCGATGACAGGCAGCAGCTCCTGGATAAACGATTCTTTTTGCGCGGCTGCCCGGGCCTCGCCTTCCTGGCGGCTGCGACGTTTGAAATTCTCGAAGTCGGCGGCCAGGCGCAGGTTTAAATCCTTTTGTTTGGCGAGTTCGTCAAGCACAGGGTCCGGTTCAATGGTGGCGGCCTCGACAGGGCTGGCCTTTGCTTCAGTCGAGAACGGATTTTGAATTTCGTGTTTCATATCAATTGCTTTCAGCCCGATGTCCGGATCCCGTCAGCGCCTCGAAACCCGAGATCACGTCAAATAGCTCCTCATCAATGGAGGTCTGCCGCAAGCGATGGAAGCTTCGAGTGAGGTTTTCCAGCAATTCATCGATATTTTTATCAGCGCGTTCCATTGCCGCCAGGCGGCTTGCGTTCTCGCTCGCGAGAGATTCGGCGCAAGCCCGGAAGAGCGAGATGAAAAGATATTCACGGATGAGCGCGCGCAGAGTCCCGGTGCCACCACCCATGACCTCGGGCAAGGTCTTCGTCGGCCAGGCAACTTTGGCCAGACCCTGTTGCCATTGCGCATCGAGCGGCAACAAGCGCTGGCTGACCGGCTCATAAAGCGCCCCGGTTTGCGGACGGTTATGAAAGACGTAAACCCGCGCATAATCGCCTTTGGCCCGATGCTCTTCACTCTCGATTTGGATCTGCCCGACGAGTGGAGTGATTGCCTTCACGGAGTTCGGTACGGTGAAAAGTCCCATCAGCGGCACGCCGGCATCCTTCAGGCGCGCATGAACGCGCTCTCCAACAGCCCAGACCTCGGGTTTGCCGGGCAAAGTGGCAAGGGTCTTGATCGCAAAATCGGCGATCACGTCGTTAAACTGGCCCACCAGGCCCTGGTCGGAACCAAACACCACGGCGCCAATCGTGCCCACATCAGCTTGTCCTTTCTGTTCTACCATTGGGGCTGTCGGTTCGCTCTCCCGAAAGCACGCTCCCAACCCCAATTCCACGGTCCGATAATAGTCGGCCAACGCACGCACCGATTTCTCGTATTGTCCAATGCTTGAAGCCGCCAACGCTTTCATCGTGCGAACGACGGATTGAAGATCCCCGGCACTGGCGATCTTTCTGGTCAGACTCACGGTCGTGTCGCTCATGGCTTCTCCTTGAGCGCTGCCACGGGCTTGGTTTCAGGCTTTGGCTCAACCGGTTTGGGCTCGGGCTTGGCTGTTGAATCAGGCTTTGGTTTCGGCACAGTTACAGGAACCGGTTTGAGATCGGATTCAGGTTTCGTTTGCGGCTTGGACGTGCCGTCAGCATTGAAGTCGGTCTTGGCTTCAGGTTTAACTTCCGGCTTGGGTTGAAAACGGATGAGCGCTTTGCGGGCGATTTCGATAACTGTTTTACGATCCTCATCATTCAGTTTTGCGGCGGTTTCGAATCGCGCGTTCACCTCGGCCGGAATGCCCGCTGCCGCCTCCTGGACTGCGTGTTCAGCGTTCGTCATCTGATCCAGCGGCACCGGGTCGAATAGGTTCGCGGTCAATGCCAGTAGAACGGTGATTTGAGCGGGCACGGACACCGGCGTAAATTCCGGCTGCTTGAGACAGGCACGAATTCGACGACCATGCTCGATGATCTTGCGGGTGTCTTCATCCAGGCGGGCGCCGAATCGGGCAAACGTCTCGAGTTCCTCAAACTGGGCGTAGGCGAGCTTGAGGTCGCCCGCCACTGCACGATACGCCGCCCGTTGTGCCTTGCCGCCGACCCGGGAAACGGATTTGCCGACATCGACCGCCGGCAGCACGCCCAGTTCGAACAATGACGGCGAGAGGTAGATTTGTCCGTCCGTGATGGAAATCAGGTTGGTGGGAATGTAGGCAGAAATATTCTGCGCTTCCGTCTCGATGATAGGCAGGGCGGTGAGCGAACCACCTCCACGTTCCTTGCACAAATGGGTGGCGCGTTCGAGCAACCGCGAATGAATATAGAAAATATCGCCGGGGAAGGCTTCGCGTCCCGGCGGCCGGCGAAGCAGGAGGGAAAGCTCACGATAAGCCTGGGCATGCTGCGTCAGGTTGTCATAAACGATCAGCACATCGCGACCCGCTTCCATGAAATGCTCCGCGATGCTGGTCGCAACGTAGGGCGTGACGTAGTTCAGACCGGGCGCGTCATTGCCTTCGGCAACCACAACCACGCAGAAGTCCATCGCTCCATTTTCCCGGAGGTTGGCCACAACCTTGGCGACAGCCGAAGCGCGCTGGCCAATGGCGCAGTAGACACAGATCACATTTTTCCCGCGCTGGTTCAATATGGTGTCGATCACAACGGCCGTCTTGCCCGTCTGGCGATCACCCAGGATTAGTTCGCGCTGGCCGCGCCCAATGGGAATAAGCGCATCGATGACCATGAGGCCGGTCTGGAGCGGCACGGTGACGGGCGCCCGGTCCATGATGGCGGCGGCGGGGCGTTCAATCGGCAGGCGCTCGCTGGTTGTCACCGGTCCGTGGCCATCAAGCGGCCGACCGAGCGGGTCAATGACCCGTCCCAGCAATCCATCGCCCACCGCCACGTCCATCACCCGCCCGGTGCGTTCCCCTTCGTCGCCGGCGTGCAGATCCTGATATTCACCAAGCAGTACGACGCCGATTTCATCCTCATCCACGTTGAATGCGATACCGAACACATCGCCGGGAAATTTTACCAACTCCTCAAACCCCACACCGGGAAGGCCGGAAACTCTCGCGATGCCGGTGGCAACGCTGATGATCGTGCCCACTTCTCGCGGCGTCAGTTGCGGCGTGAAAGCTCCCAGCACCTGGTCAATTCCAGCAAACGTGCGGTCGAAGACATTCTGCAAGCTTTCAGGCGCAGCGTTCATAGGCTCTTGGTTTCGGGCTTGGGTTCTTCAGGCTTGAGCTCTGTTTTGACTTCAGCCTTGGGCTCGGTCTTGGGTTCAGCTTCCGGCTTTGCCTTAGCTTCGACTTTGGCTGCGGCCTGGGGCTCGGCTTCAGGTTTGGGCTTGGCCTTCGCTTGGATTTCGGCCTTTAGCTCGGCTTTGACTTCAGGTTTCGGCTCGACCTTGGGTTCAGCTTCCGGTTTGGGTTCGACCTTGGCTTCCGGTATCGGCTCGGCCTTGGCTTCAGGCTTGGGTTCAGCTTTGGTTTCACCGTTCCGAATCTCCCGTTCGGCCTGCCCCCAGTCTTGATCTGATGAATCACTCTTGCGGCCTCGCTGCTCGTACAGTTCATAGGCGCGCTTGGCGATTTGCGGTGTCAAATCGGACGATGTTTTGGCTTTGGCCTGCAATTGATCCTGCTCTTTCAGAAGTTCGCCGACGCCTTTTTCCAACGACGCGAGGTAATCCGCAATGCTCCAGGCCACTTTTTGTCCATTCGTGATGAGTTCAATCCCACCGACCAGGTCCGGCGCAGTTTCGAACCGGACATGGATATCCGCCGAGAAGGTTTCGTTGAGCGCATTTTGGATCGCCGCGCGTTGCTCCACCGGCAGGTCAAATGCGCTGCGCACGAGCGCGGGCTCCGAGGCGGTCTTGAGGGCCTCGGCGAGGCCGGCTTTCGCCTGGCCGTCTATCGCATGCAATCGGCGATTGAACACCTCGCCCAGTCGTTCTTCCAGACTGGTCGTGGCGAGATCGGCCAGTGCTTTGCGCGCGATGGCAAATACCTCTTGTTGCGTTCGGCGGCTGATGGCCTGATTTAAGTTATGCGCCTCATTTTTCAGCGTTTCCTGCCGCTTCGCGCTTAAGGCATCGGCCGCTTTCCGCGCTTCGTCGAGGAGCCGCTGCCTTTCGGCTTTCGCCTCGTCCGTGGCCTTGGTGAGGAGCGCAGCCCGCTGCTGGTCGAACTCCTCATTCTTGTGCTGGAACTCGTCGCGTTCCTTTTGGGCTTCGGCCTTTTTCGTATCGGCGTCCGCAAGTTCCGCGGCAATCCGTTTCTCCCGCACGTCGATGGCGTTAAGAACGGGTTTGTAGAGAAACCGCTTCATCAACCACACAAGAATGAGAAAGTTGAGCGCCTGCGCACCGATGGTAAACCAGTCGATCAACATAGGTTTACTTTCCTGCCGCTTGGGCCGCCCCGGCGATGACGTGGTTCCAGAACGGGTTGGCGAAAATCAAAATCATCGAAACCACGAAGCAGTAGATCGCAATGGATTCGATCATCGCCAGACCCACAAACAAGGTTCGGGTGATTGTCGCTGCGGCATCCGGCTGCTGCGCCAGCGAGCTCAAGGCGGTGGCGACGGCCCGCCCTTCGCCGAGCGCCGGCCCGATGCTTCCCATGGCGATCGTCAAGCCGGCGGTGACGATTGAGGCAACTGCAATGATTGTCATGCTATCCATAATTTGTCCTTTGGTGGTTTCGTTTTGGTTTCAAGTTTCTGGCGCCGGCTCCGGTTTGGGTTTGTGAGTGTGCGCGGCGGCTGCGATATAGACTGCGGCCAGGATGCTGAAGATGTAGGCCTGCACCATGCCGGTGAGCAAACCGAGCACCGTCATGACGATCGGAAAGAGGAACGGCGTGATGGTCAGCAAAATGCCGATGATCATCACCCCGCTCATCATATTGCCGAACAACCGGACAGCCAGAGCCAGCGTGCGTGAAAGTTCGCTGATGATGTTAAACGGCAGCATGATGACCGTCGGTTCCGCATACGACTTCAGGTAACTCCAAAGTCCCTGTTCCTCGATGCCGAACAATGGCACGGCCACAAACACAGACAATGCGAGCGCCGCCGTGGTCGAAAGCGAGCCGGTCGGCGGCTCAAAACCGGGAATGACGGTGCAGAGCGCGGCCAGCGCAACAAACAGGAAGAGCGTGCCCAGAAAACCAATATAGTTTTCCGGGTGGCGAAGGCCGACGTCTTCGATTTGCCTCTCGATGCCAGTGACGACGATTTCCAAAAGGTTCTGCCAACGGGATCGTTTCATCCCCGTGGAAAGTTTGCGCGTGATGAGTTTGGACCCGACGGCCAGCGCAAGCATTAGTCCCCAGGTGAACACAATCGTGCCATTCAGTTTTAAAAAACCGTGCTGCCAGAAAATCATCTGGTCGGGACTAAGGCGCACCAATGGCCTCCTTGGCTGAGGATTTGGGGTGCTCGACCCGCGTGCGGGTCAGTCGTATCACGATGAATCGCGCGATGATAAATCCGATCAGACACATCACCATCCGTTCCCAATGCCTGCGCCCGACAAAATAAAGCCCAACCAGGGCAATGCTCATCCGCAGCCATCGGCTGCCGATGAACCAAAGCGCCAGCTGTTTGGATGATACGCCCTTGCGCACCGTCCACCAAAGGCCGCCAAAGAAAACTGCGCCAAGCACAAGGCCCGCCATCAGCGCGAGGGCCAGAGTCAAAAAATCATTCATCGTCATTCTCCTGTTCATCCCGCATGGCCTTGTCTTCCTTGGCAACCCAATGCCATGCATTCAAACAACCGATTGCCAGCCCGACTACCAGGAGGGCCAGCGTCCAGGGATGCTTGCCGGGATGGTGTTTGTCCAACCAGATGCCAATCGCTGCGCCAAGCAGCGTGGGAACGACCACCGACCAGCCGACCAGTCCCATCATGCCCAGGCCGAACCAGACGCCCGGCACAGGGTTGCGCCGCGCCTTGAGCTTGCGCGCCGCCTTTGCGCCAACCTGCCCGGCCAAGGTCGGTTCGCTGTTCGAAGCTTTTTGCGGCTCATCATTCATGATGCAGGGTCGCGAAGCGACGCAGAAAGCCGGTCTCCAGTTTCGCCACCACCTGGCGAACGCTTTGCTCATGTTCGTCCAGGGTCAGAAACTCCTTGTTCACCGCTTCGCGCAATTGGCCGAGGTCGGTTCCGCCGATCGCCCGGCGTACGGAAACGAGCACGTCCGTACCCGTCTTGACCAGCACCCCCTCATCCACGGCCACCAAAATTTCCACCTCAGTTTCTGTCTGGTAGATCAAAATTCCCGGTACGAGCGCCGCGACACAATCAAGCCGGTGCGGCAGGAGCCCAAACGAGCCCTCGCGCGTCTCCGCGATGATCCGCGACACACCGGTTTTCTCGGCGAAAATTTGGAACGGCAGGAGAACCTTAAGATTCATGGAAGTGGGCTGCATGTTGAAGCGTGATTGAAGGTAGCAGCCGACGTGAGGAGGCTCTGACTTCTTGCGACAGAAATAGAATGAGCCTCCTTACGTCGGCTGCAACGAGCTTCCGGGTAAGAGCATTGCGACTCACAACAAGTTTTGTCATCATTTTTGCGCTGTAGTTTCAATCTTCGGTTTCGGCTCTGCCTTTGCATCGTTTTTGACGCCAGGCTTGACCGCTTCAGCGGGCTTCGGGTCAGCCTTGGCTTCGGGTTTTGACTCAGGTTTGGCTGGAGCGGCTGGCTGGACAGGTTTCGCTTTGTCCTTCACTTCGCCAATCGTCCCGATCATGTAGAGCGCACTCTCCGGGTAGTCCTTGAATTCGTCGTGCAAGATTCGCTCACAGCCGTCCAACGCGTCTTTGAGGCTGACCAGCTTTCCAGCCAGGCCGGTAAACTGCCCGGTCGTGAAAAAGGGCTGGGTCAGAAACCGTTCCAACTGCCGGGCACGGACGACCAC